>Ga0265338_10000553_pt1 | contig 65470 bp, 45 predicted proteins | sample 42126metaG_FD_193579 | JGI IMG/M metagenome (GOLD analysis project Ga0265338, IMG submission 193579) | Rhizosphere microbial communities from Carex aquatilis grown in University of Washington, Seatle, WA, United States - 4-21-26 metaG | ecosystem: Host-associated > Plants > Roots > Rhizosphere...
GGCCAGTTGCTTGGTTTTCATCATGATTCCTTCTTAAAGTTGCTCAGGGTTTGAACGAACGGTAATAGCGCTGGGTAAAGTTCGGCGCGTTCGTATCGGTAAAGCTCCACTGGCCGTTGGACCCGGCCGTGTTGGTGCTGATGGGCACCCAGACCGGCGTCACCAGGTTGGTGGTCGCTTCCACCCAATAGGTGTAGTTGGGGATGCCCGCAAATTGCAGGGTGATGCTCCCATCCCCGTTGAGGGTCTGGCTCACGATGTTCACCGTCTGGTTCGTCGAGGCTGCATTAATCAGCACAGTGATGAAGCTGGAAGCCGTCCCGCCGTTGCCATCGGAGATCGTATAATCAATCTCATCACCCACGTTGTTCGGGTCAGTGTAGTAGATGAAGTTCGCGTCATATGTCACCGTCGCACCGTTGGTGCTGCTGATGGTGGTGAAACTAAGCGCATCACCATCCGCATCCGTCCAGCCCAAACTGCTGATCGCAATCTTCAGGTTGAATCCGGCATTGCGTGAGACGCTGGCAGGATTGGCCACCGGATTCACATTCCCGGTGTAGGTCACATTTGCCACGGTGCTGGTCACGACCCCGGCAACGTTGCTCACGACCACGGAGTAGCCAGCGCTATCAGACCGGTGTGCACCGGAAATGGCAAACGTGGTGTTTGTCGCTCCGCTTATCGGTGCGCCATTCTTGAGCCATTGATACGTCGGGTCAGGAATGCCCGTTGCGGTTACATTAAAGATTGCTGAACCGCCAGCGCTCACACTCTGGGGAATAGGATTGGTCAGAATGTTTGGCAGCAATTGGGGTGTCCAGCCACTGAACCAGATTGTCATATTTGTTGCCGCAATCAGACGTGAGTCTGGCGCTGTATTGGTCAGCGTTTGAACATTCGTGAACGAGAGAGGAATTCCATTGGTATCTGTGTTTTGAAACTGCCAAAAGACATAGCTGTTGCTCAGCGCCAAAGTTGGGCTGATATAGCCCGAGGCATCAAATCTGCAGAATGCCCATGAATCCAGTCCGCCCGACGTACCATTGGAGCCGGCTAAAGTAGTATTGGTCACGCCGGGTTCGGCTTCGAGTAAACAATTTACAAAGGAAAATCCATTGGCTGAAAAGGTGGTGCCGTTTGGATTGACCCACGGAGTGTTGGCGCTGAAAGCACCCGAAGTCGGTGTGCGTGCAGCGGTCAAGTTGCCGCCACCGGCAATGGTGTGGATGACACATTTGGTGAAGTAGAGATTTCCGCCACCCCAGATGTAATCGAAATTGCCGATGATCTTGGAATTGTAAAAGAACACCTGTCCTGGCAGCAGCGTGTCCTGGCGGCTGGCGATTTCACAATTATTGATGATGCTTCGGAGCGAAGAACCCGTTAACGCCTCAGCCTGGCTGCCGCCTTGAGGTGTGCTGTTGGTGATGGACAGATTTTCCAATGCCACATCATTGGCGCTCAATTTGAAGGTCATGCGCGCCGACGTGGAACCGCCGGGGGCGATGGACGCATTATTTGGATATTTGATGACCGTTCCCGTCCGGTTTTGGCCACGCAAGGTGAGGTTGGTCTTGTTGGCAATATTTACGATTTCAAAATAGGTGCCATTCTTGACGGTGATTGTCCGGCGCAAACCGGCTGCATTTGTGGCCAGTGAATCCACGGCACCTTGCACAGTGACAAAGTCGCCGCTGCCGTCAATATTGACGATGGGATTCACCGGATCTATTGGGCCACCCACCTTGGTCGTGAACTGCCAGGCATTCGTCGCCGTGATGCTCGCAAAATAAGCTCCAGCAGCATCGGCAAACACGCCGGCATCCATCGTGACATAGTAGGTTTGATTGCTGGCCAGCAGGCCGGAGGCACTGGGAGGATAAATCGCAGCCATGTTGCCTGTTATGACCACCGGATAATAGCTGAATGCCGTACTATCACCGATGAAATTGATCCGCCCTTGTGTGCCATTGAGAGCGTTCAGGCCCAAATCAATCGTTTCCACCGGTGATGCGTTGTTGGTGATATTGTAGATGCGGATCTTTCCTGAATTCCGCAAAACAGGCGCTTGGGTAAAGGTGATGTAAAGGGGCGTGTCGTAACAAACTCCAACGGCATTGTTGGCGGGCAATAGCGTTGTTGCCGACATCGTAGAATCCACGGTAAGAGTTACATTACTACTGATCACAGAGCCTGCCGCATTTTGTACGACCACAAAATAAGTTGCGGTATCCGAAGGCGCGGTGCTGGCAAAGGTCAACGTAGCGTTCGTGGCCGATGGATTACCAGAGCTTGCGATCGGATTTGCGAGTGTGTTTTTATACCACTGATATTTTGGTAATGGGACGCCCGCTGCGGTCACTGAGAACGATGCGCCCTGGGTGTTTGTCACCACGACACTTACTGGCTGGACGCTGATGGTGGGCGGCACAATGACCGTCAGCACGGTGTTATTGGTCGCCAATCCGGCGCTATTGCTCGCGATCAATGAGTAAGTTCCCTGGTCGCCGGGATATTGTGGATTGCTGATGGTCAAAGTTGCGCTGCTGGAACCGGAAATGGTTGAGCTCCCACTTGGCCCAGTACCGTCGGAGAGTGGGCTGCCATTGTATTGCCAGGAAAGCACTGGCACTGGGGAACCAGAACGCGAATCAACAATCATTGTCGTGATTCCGTTCGTCGCAGTTACCGATGCAGGGCCGGTTACCGTAGGAGGAATTGGGTTGGTGCTGATGGTCAACAACGCCTGGATGCTGGTGTTGGTGCCGTATAGGTTCGTGACCACAACGAAATAATTTCCGCTGTCATTGGTCTGCGCGTTGATGATCTGCAGATTGGCCGTCGCGGAGCCCGACAGAGTGGAGAGGGTGCTGGGGCCAGGTCCATCCAATAATTGGTTGGTAGCGCCGTTGTTCGAGTAATACCACTGATAGCCAAGCGGCGTAACGCTGTTAGCGGCAATGGTGACCGCGAAGCTGCTGGTCACATTGTCACCCGGAGCGCCGCTGTAAGGTGTCGGCTGGGCCGTGAAAATGGGCCGCGGGTCGGCGGGCAAGGACAGATCGAGCGAATTATTCGGCCCGTTGCTCACCAGGGTGACGCCGACCGCCCAAGTGGGCAGGTTCGTCAGGCCAAAATTATTAATACCCGGCCACGAGGTATATCGGACCAAGGGAAACTGCTGTGGATAGGATGAGAAGAAAACGGGGGCCGGATCCAATTGGATAAGATTGGTGGCACCACCAGTTATCAACGTTCTGGTCAGTCCGCGCAGCGATCCATCCGGGGGTACACTCAAACCGATGATTGAATTGGTCAGGATAATTTTTCCGAGTCCCAGTGCATTGGTGGCCAGCGAGTTGGTGGTAGTCAACGTCGCGCTCACCAGCACAATGGTGTTAGAGGTGTTGGCTCCCACAGCGATGTTGTTCGCATAAACAGCACCGCCATTCACATTCAAAATGCCCACCGTGTTTAATCCGGCAGCCGTCGACAGCGTTGTGAATCCAAGCGTCATAAGGGTGTTGACCTTCAACACTGCCTTGGAACCCACATTCATGATCCCCAAACAGGGTGTCGTGCTGGCGCCCGTTTCCAGAGATTGATTTCCGATGACGACAGTGTTTGCATCGACCACCCCGGAATTAAATATCAGATTGCCCCGATGCGGTCCGCCCCAGGTATCTACCGCTGTGGCATCGCGGCCGATGGATAATACATTGATCATTGCATCGATGGTTCCAAAACTGAAATCGTTCGTGCCTACGCCACCGTTGCTGGATGAACCGCTGCCAGAGCCATCACCGACGCACCACCACGTCACTCTGCTTGTGCCGCCACTGATTCCGCGAAAGTAAGCGACCGGATTATTGTTGGTGAATGCCGGATTAAATCCCATCCATCCCCATGCACCAGTCCCGTTGTTTTTATCCCTGCCAATGCCGATGCTATCGAGGAATAGTACGTTTGATTGGCCCAGAAACATGAAACTGGAAATGCCGCCGTTATTGCTGGGGTTCTTGCTGATTTCGATCGAATTGGTCCGGTTGCCCAGTGTTTGGTAGTTCGCCAGCGTATCCGTCAAATTCAGGACAATGAAGTTGGTTTGGGCCAAATACAAATTTCCGGCGGTCTTGTTGTTCGCATTGGCTGGATTAAGACTGGTTGTCGTGCCCACGCCAATGCGATTGATGTTGGCCATGAATGTGGCCAGCCCGGACATGTTAAGAACATCGCGGGAACTGCCAGCAGCGCCGCCTTGATTCACAGAAAGAACGGCGTTGGCGTTGGTCACGTTCAAGGTTCCGCCTGCGCCGGTGAGCACATTTGTTATCAGTTTTGCCACGCCTATGTCGCCGGGAGTCACCGCGACCAGGCCGCCGGTATTCGTGATGGTCAACGTCACCCCATTGGCGATCAAGGTGGTGTGGGAATTGTTGGTGTTGCCATATTGCAACGAGCCGATCGTCAGGTTTGCATCCACAACATTGTTGATGTTGGAAAAAGTCGTGGCGCCGTTGTCAAAAAACTTCACGTCATCACTCGTGGCCGGCGCCGCGTTACCAAACCAGTTATTGGGGTTGGACCAGTTCGTATCGGTGCCGCTGGCACCGCTCCAGATCACGGGCGCCGCTTGAACCTCTTTCAAGCAGAGTCCGCTGACCATGGCACAACAGCAGATAAGGTTTATTAAGTTGAATTTAGAATAGGCAAGGGAATGGCTCTGGTTCATAAAACAGTTCGGGTGACTTCTTGCCCAACTATAGAGGCCGACTTCATTCCTGCAATTTGGTGATTCTCTGAAAAACATTGAAAAATCTCCACTGCCAATAGTCCTCATCTCAGGTTGCCATCCCGGGTGGATGATGTGCGCCGCAAATGGGGGATTAATATAAGCCTAGTCAATTTTTCAAAGTTATTTGGAGAAAGTGGGGATACTTAAATGAAGGTTGATGGTGTAAACCTGTTTCATGTCCATCCACAAAGGTTTGCCGCTCCAGCATCGTCATGCCTTGGACCCCTGGCTTTCGCCCCAAAAAATGCAGTTAACCACATACACCACAACACATGAAACAACCACATACACAAACCATTCGTCACTCTGGAACAATCGCGTTTGTTCTGGCGGTGGCGACCACGCTCTGTTCCTTGAAGGTGCAGGCCAATCCCACATTACCGAGCATCCCAAGCGGTACTTTTAACATCACTTCATATGGTGCCTCTACCGGATCGGCCAACAATGCCACGGCCATTCAAAACGCCATTAACGCGGCTGCGGCAGCGGGCGGCGGCACGGTCAATGTTCCTTCTGGAACATTTTTGAGCGGCCCGGTTACCTTGAAGAACAATGTGTGCCTTAATCTTGCCAGTGGTTCGACCTTGAAGATGTTGGCTTACGGCACCTACCCCGGAAACACCGCTTTCATTGAATATGGCGGCCTGAACAATGTCAAAATCAGCGGGTCGGGAACCATCGATGGCCAGGGCTCCGCCTGGTGGTCGGCTTATAATGCCAACAATTCGGTGGCGCGCCCCAGCGTCCTGGACGGTAACAATTGCACGGTTGTGCAAGTTACTGGCATCAAGATCATCAACGCGCCGAACGTGCATATCAGCTTCCACTATGCTTGCAGTGAGATCACGGTTGACCACGTCACCCTGTCTTCGCCGTCCACTTCTCCGAATACCGACGGTTGTGACTGTGAGGGCGCAAATTTTCTGTTCGACACCGACAACTTTTCTGAAGGTGACGACAATATCGCCATCGTTGGCAGCCATGCCCATAGCCAATATTTCGTCGTCCAGAACTGCACGTTTGGCAGCGGCCACGGTATGACCATCGGCAGCTACACGGGCGATCAAGTGGATCATGTCACGGTGCAAAACTGCACGTTTAACGGAACCTCCAATGGCATCCGGATCAAATCGTCCCGAGGTCGTGGCGGTGTTGTCCAGTATCTGACCTACACCGGGTTGACCATGAACAATGTATCAAGCCCGATTTCCATTACGTGCTGGTATAACAGCGATCCGAGCAACCCCACCACGGCGGGGTCTGCTACCGTGACCAGCACGACACCCAACTTCAAACATATCACCATTTCAAACGTGACGGCCACCGGCGCCAGTTTCTCTGAAATCTATGGTCTGCCGGAATTGCACATCAGCGACATTACCTTAAGCAATGTCAAACTGGCCGAATCCGGATCCAAAACGTTTGAAATCTACTTTGCCGACGGCATTGTGTTCAGCAATGGTTCCACCGTCACCGGAGGCACATATCCCGTGACTATCTGGGATGCCACCGTGTCTGGCATCAGTACACATACCTATTGATCGAATCCAGGCAGGCGGGCGGTTTCCAAATCGCCCGCCTGCTTTCACCTCTGACTTTGTCAGTTTACTGCGCGAACATTGCGCCGCCTGTTTATGTTTTCACAGCGTTGGTCCACATTTACTCTGTTAAGCCTTGTCTTGACGGTCGCGTTGTCCGCCTTTTACGGTGGCCGCTATTCCATTTTGAGCCATTCAACTCCTTTGGAGAACGCATCACTGCTATCCAAGAGACAAAATGATCCAATAATTTCCGTTTCCAGCAAACCATCCGAAACTGTTGCCGAGTTATCCGCTGCCCCACCCAAAACTGAAAGCCTGCAAGATCGCTGGGACGAATTGTCAAAGCAGCCGGGAACACCCGCCGGCGAAGATGAACTCGCCGCAATGATTGAAAAAATGGCGGAGCAGGATCCGCAACACGCCATTGCACTGGCCGCCGCACAAACAAATCTGCGTCTGCGCGCGGTGCTATTACGTGCGGGACTCAAGGGTTGGGGCGCGGCAAATCCCGAAGCCGCTGCCGAGTGGGCGCAATCTGAAACTGTTATGGATCAATCACAAGCCATCAATTCCTTGTTGCAAGGCGCTGTTCGAGACCCGGATAAAGCTATAATGGCGACGGACGCGTTAATCCAAAGTGATTCCAGCCGGGCAGGGGAGTTCGGCAGCGATTTGATCTCCGCGTTAACTGAATCGGGCCAATTTGAGCGAGCGGCGAATTTTGCCGCGAGCGGCCCGGCGAACAACCGTGAAGACTGGATGTTGCCCGCTTACAGTCGCTGGGCTGAATTTCAACCGCAAGCTGCCGTCGCCAGCGCGATGCAAATCGCCGATGCCGGTTTGCGGGCAACGGCGCTGAATGCAGTGGTGATCGGCTGGTCTCCCACCGATCCGAAGGGAATGGTGGATTTTGCCCAAAATAATCTTCCGCCTGATCAGCAAAATTCTGCGCTGTCGGGCGCGATCGGCTTTTGGGCGGACAGCGACCCAGCCGCCGCCGCCGCATGGATCAATCAAAACGACCTTGGCGAAGCATCTGACACTGGCGCGGCCAGTATTGCCTTGTCCCCATTGTTATCGCAGCGCCCTGAGGTGGCCTTTGCCTGGGCGGAAAGGATCATCAAGGACCCGTTGCGCGAGGAGACGCTCGCCGCCGTGGTCGATAAGTTAGAGGCAACCGATCCCGTCACGGCTGAAAATTATATCGAACATTCGCCAGCCCTCGCTCCAGAAGACCGTACATCCCTCCTTGCCCATCTTAAAAAACAATTTGAACAGTGAACCGAAAATTCACTGTTCATGTCGTAACCAACACAACCAAACCACACAACAACCAACAAACAAAATGAAACACATCAAGATCCACATCTGCACCGGCATTCTGCTGGCAGCAACAATGACCACTGCACTGGCAACAACGCGCAGTGTTCCGTCGCAATACTCAACGATCTCGGCGGCGGTCGCTGCCGCACAAGCGGGCGATACGATCAGCATCGCCAACGGCACTTACAACGACCAGGTTGTCGTAGGGAGAAGCCAACACAATTTGACGTTCATTGGCGCCAGCCAGACAGGCGTTATTCTTCAAGCCGGCGCGAACCAGACCGCCTTGGTGATCAACGGCACCAACATAACCGTCGAATACATGACGATTCAAAACACCGTGAACACCGGTTCCACGAGCGACCACGCGGTTTTGCTTTACGGCGGAAAAATCGAATTTTATCGCTGCTACATCAACGGTTGGCAGGACACCTTGGGCGTCTGGTACGGACCGTATTATTTCAGTTACTGCGAAATCCGCGGCGAAGAGGACTTCATCTACAGTGGCGGGCCGGCATATTTCTCCACTTGCAATATACGCCAGATGAACACGACGGGCGGGTGCAATGCCGCGCCCAGCACGCCGCAGGGCACACCGTTCGGTATTGTATTCAATGGTTGCACCATCTGCCGTTCAAGTAATGTGGGGAACAACACCTCTACCTTGATGCGGCCTTGGTATCCCTATGGCGAGACCGCTTATATCAATTGCAGCATGGATAGCCACATCACCGCAGTCGCCTGGGACGATAACGGACACGCCTCTACAGCCCGTGGAGCAGAATACGGCAGCAAAACCCTTGCGGGTGCGACCATTAACCTCTCGACGCGCCCCTCATGGGTGGTGCGGTTGACAGCGGCCCAGGTCTCAAGCACCTATTCCAGATCCAGTATTTTGGGTGGTTGGACGCCGCCGATTCCGTAAAACCCTTGTTTTAATGTCACTACCGGGCCGATCCTTCGTCGAGATCGGCCCGGTTTATTGCCAAAACTGGTTACTTTAGCCTTGCCTGGGAAAGAGTGAAAAACCTCCAACCCCTAATCCATATTTATAGCGGGTTAGCTCGCTGGAGAAATTTCAATGTTTTTTGCAGAATTGCGTGGTGCTGAAATGTGCTTGTGCAGCGTATGGTTACCCCATGTCCCCCTCGAAATAACCTTTAACAGCGATGCCTTACTTTTTTGTTATTCCCATTTTAGCTAAAATGAGGTTGCTGGGCTGATTCCTGCCACACGAAGTGAACCATGCGCAAAAATAAAAAAAGGGTGCTGCTTGCTCTGGGCTGGTATGAGCAGCGCTTGCATCTGGGCATCGTCAAATATGCCCTAAAGGCGGGATGGCATTTATGTCCCGATGTGACGAAAGAAAAAGTTATCCCGTGGGGTTGGGAGGGCGATGGCATTTTGGCGTGGCTTGGTACGGGTGAAGATCTGGCAAAGTTTGTGGTAGAGACCAAGTTGCCGACCGTGGATTTCAGCATGCGCCGCCCAGAGCTACCTTTTCCTCGCGTATTGATCGATGATGCGGCTTCGGTTGAACTGGTCACGGAGCATTTTCTTTTGCGCGGTTCAAAAAACTTCATGTATTACAGCGCTCAGGATAATTGGGCTTTTGAGAAACATGGGGAGATGTTTGTGGAATCCATCAAGCGGGGCGGATACGATTGCACATGGATTCGCTGGCACAAATCACCCGCCTTTTCGACCGGCCATCTCCAATGGAAAGATAAACGTAGATGGCTTGCGGTTGAATTAAAGAAGGCTCCCAAACCGCTGGCGCTTTTTGCTGCTAACGATGATCATGCGCTCGAAGTGGTCGAAATCTGCGAGGCGACAGGTCTCGCGGTGCCGGAAGATGTAAGCGTAGTGGGCATGGATAATTCACTGTTGGCCGTGGATGCGATGATCACACCCATCTCAAGCATTGATCAAAACTTTACGACCCTTGGTTATCGCGGCGCCGAATTATTGGATCAGTTGATGCATGGCAAGCCGCCGCCGCCGAAGCCCATTTATATCCCACCAAGCGGCCTGGTCGTAAGGAAGAGTAGCGATCTGCTGGCGGTCAACCATGCTGGATTGGCGCGGAGTCTACGTTTTCTTTGGGCAAATTATCACAAACCTATTGGCGTTGACGATTTAGCCAGGATGGCAGCAATGTCCCGGAGCGGTTTGCATCAGGCGTTTGTGGACCAGCTTGGCCGAACCCCGGGCAGTGAGTTGCACCGGGTCCGGATAGAAAATGCGAAAAAGTTATTGTCGCAATCCAGAATGAAACTGGAGGAGATCGCCGAAATTTCCGGTTATCAGAGCGCTAATAGCTTTTGGGTGGCCTTTAGGCGATCTACCGGAATTTCCCCGAAGCAATATCAAAAGCAATTTCAGATTTAAGGCCGATTTTACCCGCAATACTTCAAAGAAACGTCGTTGGTGTATCGCTTAGAGAATTTTCACAGTTTTTTGTATAAAGACACAATGCTTGTCGCAGAGGAAACCTGTTACTTTACCCCGTAAGCACTGGAAATTTCAATGCAGGTTTGGAAATGATTCACATGTACGGAGGTAATACAGGAGCAAGATTACGAACAAGCCTGTTGGCACAGGCCCGGATGTCGTTCGACTGGATGGCGGCCGACGGTGCGCCTGGCTCATATAATATTGGTCACTCGGGGGTGGCACGTTGTTTGAAATTGATCCGTCGTAACCATCGAGCGTGCCACACGCTTCACGATCTGCAACAGGCAGCTGGTCTTAAGCGCCGAGGACTTCACAAAGCTTTTGTTACTCACCTTGGATGCACTCCTGGAGTCTTGCTCCGCAAGGTGCGTCTGGAATACGCCTGTTACCTGCTTGTTCATTCCAGCCTTTCTGTGGATGAACTGGCGCGGCGTTGTGGGTATCGCAATGCAAACAGTTTGTGGGTTTGCTTTACCCGCGATTTAGGCGTTTCACCTAATCGTTTCCGCGCCCAGCAGCTTTTGATTTCCTCGAAGAAGCTAAACCAGACAAAATCTTCTAAGAAGTATCTATAATTGTTTAATCCGTCGGCCATATTGGTGAACCTTCTGTTTCACTAGCTTTTGGAACTGCACCAAACGTAAACATTCACAACTTTCTAAAACCCGGTTTGTTTTGGTTGGTGGAGATTTTTCACTCTTTTTTGGATAAAGGCGCAAAGATTCTTGCCGGGCCTCTGTGTTAGGGTTTTTCATCATCCAATGAAAATTGCAACACGCAGTCGATTCGGCTCGAAAATGCTTCAGCCAACCATGCCAGCTTTTACCTTGATTGAATTACTGGTCGTCATCGCGATCATCGCGATTTTGGCGGCCATGATATTGCCAGCGCTAGCCGCAGCCAAAGCCAAAGGTCAGGGCATTGCTTGTATAAACAACATGAAGCAATTGCAGACGGCCTGGCTCATGTATGCGTCGGACGACGAGGATGTGGTGCCGCTAAATGTGAATTACCAAACTGCGGCCAATCAAAATTCTGGCCTGGTCGGTGGTCCATATCCGAATTGGGTAGCCGGTGATATGTCCAAAGCGTCGGAACAACAAAACGCCAGCCTGCTTATAGATCAAAACCAAATCGTGGGTTCAATCGGCACCATTGTCAAAAACGCGGGCAGTTATAAATGTCCCGGCGACAAGAGCGAAAATGTCCGTTCCTGCTCGATGAATGGCTTTGTCGGACCAGGCGGAGCGTCATTGAGTGCTAATCCTCTGGATCCCACAAAGGCGGAATACAAATTAGTGTCTGTCACAAAAACAACAGATATGAGGAAGCTGGGGCCCGCCAGCACCTTTATCTTCTTGGATGAGAATATTGCTTCAATCAACGACGGCTGGTTCTATATCGATACCACCGGATTGGATCCACTCGGGAATGTCGTTTTATCGCACGTTCTGATACAGGATTTGCCTGCCGTATATCATAACCGTGCCAGTTCCTTCTCGTTCGGTGATGGCCATGCTGAAATTCATAAGTGGTTAAGCGGAGACATGGCCAACCGGAAATACGCAAATCCTGCTCCGCCTCCAGTGGACCAGATGGAACAAATGGATTTCGCGTGGCTGCTTAGCCACGCCACCACCACCAAGAAGTAATCGGAGTTGTTGAATACGTCTTCAATGAGTCACACGTTCAAAATCAAACCATCCCAACGAATGAAAAACTATCCGAATAAAACCCTAAGTTGGCGTTGTCTATGCACCCAACGATATCTTGCCGGCTTTGTCTGGCTGTTTGCCATCGTGCTGGGCCTGCAAAGTGCGCGCGCCCAATATATGCTGCCACTCTATGAGCGTTTCGCTTATACCCAGAACGAGCCATTGGGAGCTGCTGGCAGCAGTATAACGAATTGGGGATGGGGAAATTCAGCGAGCGGTTCCAGTGCCCACCCCAATACCAACGCCGCTCTATACTACATTGGCCTTCCGGCTGATACCACACCCATGAACAGCGCATTGACGCCCGGCGGGCTTTTGGCAAATACCGGCACCGGAAAAGTTCGGGGCGCCAACTTCAGCAATCCGGTCACCAATGTTACTATTTATTCTTCTTTCTTGTTGAGCGTCCGGTCATTGGTTGCTTCAAGCTCTGACCGGCTACTATTCGGATTGGGATCGGCGACGACCGGATCCGGCGCTGACGGTAGCGCGTGTGTCTGGTTGGATCCTTCAGGGCGGTTAAAGGTTTCAAAAAATTCCACCGCGGCAGCAGCAGCCAATACCACCTACGCGTTGGTTATCAGCAACACCTATCTGGTCGTGTTTCGCTACCAGGTGAATGCCAGCGGGCCTGATCAAGTAGACCTCTGGCTAAATCCGGGTCCGTTGGGCGATAACAACAACATTCCTATTCCTGATCTGACCACCACGAATAATGCTAATGCGCGGACATTTAACTCGATGACGTTTAACGGCAACGCTCCTACGCATGTGTTTTTCATGGATGAAATCCGCGTCAGCACTAATTGGGCGGATGTGACCACGCCGGCCACTTCATGGGCGGGCGGCATTTACACCGTCACGGGTGGTGGAGCGGGTTGTGCGGGCGCTATTTTCCCGATCGGTTTGACCAGTTCAGATTCCGGCGTGGACTATCTGCTTTATACCAATGGTGTTCCTGCGGGTGTGGATGTCCCCGGAACCGGTTCATTCATCAGTTTCGGTGGCCAATCAAACACGGCAGTGTATACCGTTTTGGCAACTAATTCCTCTGATGCTTCCGTTCGGTGGATGGGTGGCAAAGGTGCGGTGACCGTGTTAAATCCGCCGGTGATCACAACCCAGCCAGCTCCCGTGTTGGCCGCCACGAACAGCAGCGTTGTCTATATTGTTTCCGTGACCGGCTCCGGTCTGAACTATCAATGGTATCGCAACGGGACTGGCCTTACCAACGGTGGCAACATTTCCGGTGTTACTACGCCAATTTTGAGCATCTCACCGGCAACCGCAGCGGAAATAGCCACGGCTACAACCGGCTATTATTGCATTATTACCAATGCATGCGGCGATGTGGCGAAAACTGTTACAAACGCACTCACCCTGCATGCCCCCAGCAATATCGTCTGGCAAGGGGTGCCTACCAATATATGGGATATTGCCACCTCGGCCAATTGGACAAATAGCGCAGGAACTTTTGTCGCCTTTAATCCCGGAGATAATGTGGTCTTGGATGATACCTATCAGAACCCGATAATCGCTCTCCAAAGCCCGTATGTGAGTCCGGGCGTGATCAGCTTTGTGGGCGCCAACTTCAATTTGGTTATCAACGGAAACGGCAATCTTGCTGGTCTTGGAAGTATCTCCGGACTTAATTCCTCGTTGCTCATCAATGGCACAGGCAAATTGACTATCAGCAATGCAAATGACTTTTCCGGTGGCACAACCATCAGCAACGGGATGCTATCAGTGGCGACGTTTAATCACCCGGTGGGTTATGGACCCATCACCCTGGCTGGCGGCAATTTTAGGATGCAGGTCTCCTCAGGCAGTGTGACTCCAATCAGTAACAACATTGTCGTGGCAACAGACAGTACATTGCAGTATGACGGCACCGGCGGTAATGCCTTCAATTACTCCGGAGCATTGTCGGGCTTGGCGAGTAAAACCCTGACTATTTCGAATGACAGCATCGCTGACACACTCAACTGGGTGCGACTGCTCGCAGCCTTCACCAACAATGCCAATATCGTTCTGGCAAGTCCCGGCGCCGCCGTGGAGCTGGATTCCGTTTTGACCGGTGGAAATCAGGTCTTCAACGGTGTTATTTCGGGAGGCTTTGGGAAAATCCGTGTCAATGGAGGAAGTGGCGCTCTCATTCTAAACGCGACCAATACCTTCAATGATTTAAGTTGTTATGGAACCGTAACTGGAAATGGATTGACCGGATATGGTCTTTATATGTGCGGTGGCAACGCCTTTGTCGGCTTTGGCGTAGACTCAATCTCTTCTTCGCCACCGACAATTGACGCTAGCCCAGCCGGTACGGGCAAAATTGCCATCAACGTGGGTTCGGACGGTGGCAATTGCGGGTTCTTTGCCAGCGGCGGTGCTCACACGGTTGGTAATCCTATCATCTACACTAGTGCCACAAACAGTGTCGTAGTCTCGTTCATAGGTAATAACAATCTCACGTTCTCTGGGGCGTTCAACCTCTCTGGCGTGGATGGTAGTGGCAATGTAAACCGTATACTCTCGACGACCAATTCCGCCCTGACAACCTTCTCCGGCATTGTGAGCGACAGCGGGCTTGCCTGCGGTGTCATCAAATCCGGCCCCGGCACCTTGGATTTGAATGGAGCTAACAGCTACACTGGCCCAACAGTTGTCAGCAATGGCATCCTCGCGGGTATCGGCACGATTATCAGCCCAGTGACAGTCGCTTCTAGTGGCTCCATTGGTGCAGGAACAGCCTCCATCGGCAAGCTCAACCTCAGCAGTGACCTTACCATCAACGGTAACTGCTTCTTCAAGCTGAACAAGTCGGTGAACCCGTCCAACGACGTGGTCTCTGTCTCAGGCGTACTCGCCAACACCGGTACTGGCACAATCACCGTGACAAACATTGGGGTGTCGGCGGTGGTTATCGGCGACCGATTCAAGTTGTTCAACAAGGCAGTCGCCAACGGGAATACACTTACCGTTGTAGGCGCCGGGATGACCTGGTCGAATGGTCTGGCAATAGACGGGAGCATTCAGGCTCTCTTGCCAGCCATGGCTAGCTATCCTACGAACATTAGTGTCAGCTTTACTGGCAGCACGCTAAACTTGAGCTGGCCCGCAACCCACTTGGGATGGCTGCTCCAAAGCCAGACCAACAGCCTGAACGTGGGCATCGTTGTGCAGTCGAACGCGTGGTTTGATATTTCCAACAGCGCAAATTTGATCAGCACAAACATTGTCGTGAATACTGCAAATCCGACGGTGTTCTATCGTTTGCGTCATCCATGACCAAGGCTGAGCTTATTTAAATGCCTTACGAGAAGCGGGGCGTGCAAGGTCGCCCCGCTTCTCTTTAACCCCAAACCATGACGAAACCGCTTCAAAGTTCCAGACATGCACTCGCAATCGTCGTGCTGTCGATCTTATTTTTGGCTGCGACTGCAAGAGCGATTGCGCCATGGTCTCTTTTTATCAATACGAATAACCTCATTGTCGTCACTGACCTCCATTATGGCGCGATTAGTAATGGCATCTTCACAAATACCACGGCTTTTCAAAGCGCTATAAATGATGCTGCCACAGGCGCGCTTACAAACGGCCTGCGCGGCGGTATGGTGGAGGTTCCTCCAGGAGTTTTTCTTTGCGGACCGCTGACAATGAAGAGCAATGTCCGGTTGCAGCTTGACGCCGGAGCGGTTATCCGCCTGCTTCCATACGGTTCGTGGCCAGGTTCTCCTTACACGGGAACTGTATCGCCGCTCATCAACGGGTCGGGCCTGACCAATATCGCCGTTACCGGGATGGGAATGTTTGATGGGCAGGGCAGCCCGTGGTGGCCGTTCTACAAATCTATCAACCGGCCTTTAATCCTCAGTTTGCAGCCATGTTCAAAGGTGTTGCTGCAGGACTTCACGAGCAGTAATCCCCCGGTGGCTCACATCGCTCTCAAAGGAAATGGGGGCAACATCAATATCATCGGTGTCCATTTGCTCGCTCCTGACTCTTCTGACCCTGTGAACCCATCGCACAACACAGACGGCGTGGATTTGGCTGAGACGAACGCGGTTATCCAAGACTGCGTAATCAGCACGGGTGACGATAATATCGCGATGGGGAGCAGCGGTTCTCTTTCCAAAGAGATTTTGGTGACGAACTGTTTCTTTGGCTTTGGCCACGGAGTTAGCATTGGTAGTTACACCTCCAGCGGTGTTTCAAATCTTCTGGTCATAGACTGCACCTTCAGTAACACCGGCAATGGCATCAAGATCAAATCTTCACGCGACCGCGGCGGCGTGGTCCAGGGCCTCAATTATTTTAACATCCAGATGACCAACGTCACTTGGCCAATCCAGCTTTACAGCTATTACGAATATGGGTTGGGCACACTCGAGACTGTGACGCCACAGTTTGCAGCCCTCGTCGGCACCAACACGCCTCCGGGCAGCAGCCCGCCGATTTACCGAAACATCACCATCAGCAATGTCACGGCTAATATCCTTAATGGACAACCCCCCTTGATGCTCTGGGGATTGCCGGACTATCCGATCTCGAACATCGTTTTCAAGGCTGTTCATCTTAATTCCAGTTCCACGAGTGTGTCTGGAATTTATAATGTCACCAACCTTCAATTTATCGACTGTTCATTCACGGAACCCAACGGGGTAAAGGCGTTTCAGTGCTGGCATGCTGAGATGACTTTCACAAATGGTTCCTCGGTTGGGAGCCCGTTCTTGTTTGGCGGACTTACGACGAATGGGATCGGCAGCACGCTTAGTTTCTTTAATCAGCTACCAACGGTTTCCAACACCAACGTCATAGGCGGTGGAGCTGTGACCATTAACGACAGCATCTGCACGATCAACAACAGTCTGGCACTGACGACGGCCACACCATTGAGTTATGTGGTAGGAACAAATCCGGCCGCTTTGGCGGTGAAAGGCAATCTTGCGCTGGGTGGGATTGTGAACGTGTCCGCCGGACCTGGTTTTACAAATGGGTCTTACACGTTGATGACATACACGGGAGGTCTAAGCGGTGTCATGCCTGTTCTTGGGACCGCGCCATCGGGATACGCTTGTTCTTTGAGTGCCGCGACGACTCTTCAAATCAATTTAGTTGTGACACCGCCTCCACCGGGCATTCCGACAAATCTAACCGCCATCGCGACTAATATGCTCATCAACTTGAACTGGTACGCCTCGTCGAACGCGGCCAGTTACAATTTGCAGCGTTCCACGACCAACGGTGGCCCGTATTCTTTGCTGGCAAACCTTATGGTAACCAATTTTTCCGATTCTGTCGTGATGCCTGGACAGGTTTGCTATTATGTTGTGACAGCGACGAATAGCGGCGGCGAAAGCGGGCTTTCGGTTCAGTCCAGCGCAGCCCCACTTCCTTCCAATGTATCAACGAATCTAAGCTTTCAGGATTCGGATAATCAATTACAGGTGTCCTGGCCGGCGGATCATTTGGGCTGGCGATTGCAGATCCAAACCAATTCTCCCAACGAAGGGCTTGGTTCCAATTGGGTCACGATACCGGATTCCACCAACGCTACCGTCGCAAACATCCCGGTCGATCCAGCAAACGGCTCGGTCTTTTTCCGATTAATTTACCCTTGAAATGATACTGACCAGAAAAAAACCAGCGCGGGTGATTGTCCGCGAATTGGTTACATCTAATTTGGACCCGGAGCACAACCACCAAAACGGGAATGGGACGCTCATTTCGCCCTCTGGGTCAAATTCGAAGTCGTTTAACGTTGTGAAGGCGCCACTTGTCCTGCCTTACAAAAATCCAAATTTGTCCGCATCCGTCCGCGTTTCCGATTTGCTGGCGCGCATGACATTGGAGGAAAAAGCGGCTCAGATGACGTGCATCTGGCAGCAAAAATCCAAAAAGCTGGTCGATGAACTTGGGAATTTCAATCTGGAAAAAGCGAAGGCCGCCTTCAAAGACGGTCATGGCATAGGGCAGGTGGGTCGCCCCAGTGACGCTGCTGCAAATCCTCCCAATTCTTCAAACGGTCTTACCGCCCGCCAAACGGCGGAGCTTACAAACGCGATTCAAAGATTCTTTATCGAGAATTCACGGCTGGGCATCCCGGTGATCTTTCATGAGGAATGCCTGCATGGTCATGCAGCCAAGGATGCGACCAGCTTTCCACAGCCCATTGCTCTGGCCGCGACGTTTAATCCTGCCCTGGTGGAGCGAATATATGCCATGAGTGCTGAGGAAACCCGGATCCGAGGGGCGCACCAGGCGCTTACGCCCGTTGTGGATGTCGCTCGTGATCCGCGCTGGGGGCGTGTTGAAGAGACTTTTGGTGAGGACCAATTTCTTGCTGCACAACTTGGTATCGCAGCCGTGCGCGGGTTTCAGGGTGATGCGACCTTCAAGGATAAAAAGCATTTGATTGCCACGCTTAAACACTTTGTTGCTCACGGCCAGCCGGAATCGGGAATGAATTGTGCGCCCCCGAGCATCTCCTCACGGACGGTGCGTGAGGTGTTCATGTTTCCGTTCAAGGAGGCCTTGCAGAAGGCGGGCGCCATCAGTGTCATGGCCGGTTACAACGAAATAGAAGGGGTCCCGTGTCATGGGAACCGTTGGCTATTGCGGGACGTGTTGCGAAAGGAATGGGGCTTCAAAGGCTTCGTCGTTTCTGATTATTATGGCATTGCTGAGCTGAATTTTAAGGAGCACACCCACGGACATTTCGTTGCCAAAGACAAGCGCGAAGCCTGTGTTCTGGCCGTCAAAGCCGGAGTGAACATCGAATTTCCTGAACCGGATTGCTATTTGCACCTCGTCGAACTCGTCCGCCGCAAAATTCTCAAAGAATCAGATTTGGACGAGCTGGTCGCGCCCATGCTCTTTTGGAAATTTCAGTTGGATTTATTTGATGATCCATATGTTGACCCAAGCGAGGCGGAGCGAATCGTCGGTTGCAAAAGGCATCGTGTCCTCGCGCTGAAAGCTGCACGGGAGTCCATCACATTGCTAAAAAATGATGGCGACGTCCTGCCGCTTAACCCCAAAAAACTCAAGACGCTGGCAGTTATCGGCCCAAATGCGAACCGTGTTTTGTTGGGAGGATATAGCGGAGTGCCCAAACAGTTCGTCACTGTGCTGGATGGCATCCGTGCGAAGGTGGGCGACGAGGTAAATGTGCTTTATAGCGAAGGCTGTAAGATCACCGCTGATGGAGGCTCCTGGCAGCGCGATGAGGTGAACCTGAGTAATCCCAGGGAGAATCGCCGGTCCATTGCAAAAGCGCGCAAGGTAGCGATGCAAGCAGAGACCATTGTGCTTTGCATCGGGTGTAACGAGCAGGGTGCGCGTGAATCATGGAATACAAGCCACATGGGCGACCGGGCGAGCCTCGAAATGTTGGGCTGTCAGGATGAACTCGTCAAGGCGATGCTCAAGACCGGTAAGCCTGTTATTGTGTTCCTCTTCAATGGACGCCCGTTATCCATCAATTATGTCGCGCAGAATGTCCCTGCCATTTGCGAATGCTGGTATCTTGGACAGGAATGTGGCCATGCGGTTGCGGATGTCCTATTCGGCGATTTCAATCCCAGCGGCAAATTGCCCATATCCATCCCACGTTCTGTCGGGCATTTGCCAGTACATTACAGCCATAAACCTTCCGCTCGACGTGGCTATTTGTTCGACGACGTCTCTCCGTTGTTTCCGTTCGGGTTCGGATTGAGTTATACCAACTTTGAATTCAGTGGGTTAAGACTGGCGAAGAAATGCATCCGCGCGAACCAATCCACTCGTGTTCTAGTTGACGTGAAAAATACGGCTAAGCGGGCAGGGACTGAAACGGTCCAGCTTTATATTCGCGACCCATTCAGCTCCGTCACTCGTCCGATGAAGGAATTGAAAGGTTTCACCAAAATATCATTGCAGCCCGGTGAATCCAAAACCGTGGCGCTGGAAATCGCGCCTGAGTCGCTGGCATTCCACGACATAGACATGAAACTCGTCGTCGAACCCGGCGAATTTGAAATCATGGTCGGCAATTCGTCGCTCGATATCGACCTTCAGAAGGTCATTTTGACTGTCTTGGATAAGACATGAGCGAAGCCCGGAAAATTACCTTCGTCGAGAAGATTGGTTACAGCGCCGCAGATGCAGCCGCAAACTTCGTCTTCATGACGATGGTTCTTTTCCAGCTCAATTTTTATACGGACGTCGTCGGGCTCACAGCTGGTGCGGCAGCCGCCATACTGTTCTGGCCGCGGATTTGGGATGCAATCTTTGATCCAATCATGGGGGTACTGGCTGATCGCACCCAAACCCGTTGGGGTAAATTCCGCCCTTGGATACTCTGGACCGCCGTGCCATGGGCGCTCGTGATGGTGCTGGCTTATAGCGCCCCAAAAGGCTGGAGCATGGCATGGACTATCGCCTATGCGGCCGTCACCAACATGATGCTGATGACGATCTATTCCATGAACAACATGCCGTATGCAGCACTGGGTGGTGTGATGACTGCTGATTTGGATGAGCGCACGAAATTGAATTCCTACCGGTTCATTGCGGTGAACATTGCGCAATTCATCGTGGGCGGCTTTACGCTTCCGCTCGTCGCCAAGTTCGCTGTCGGCCACGATTTGGCCTACGGCTGGCGGATGACCATGACGATTTGGGCAGCCATCTGTCTGGCCTTGTTTCTCTTCACTTTTCTCACCACGCGGGAACGTGTTGCTCCCATTGTTAAAGCCAAAACGCCAGTGAAACAGGACTTCATGGATCTACTTAAGAACAGTCCTTGGGTGGTGATGTTCATGATGACCATGGTCCATTTTGCAATTTTGTCGTTTCGCGGTGGGGCGCTATACAGCTATTACCATCACTATGCAGACAAGACGTCCATGTTCAACTTTCTTCACAAACTAGGCTTAACCGCTCCACCGTTGGATGCGGGCGGACCTAAACCGGGCGGATTGCTCGAATCGCTCGGCTACATCGTTCACGGCACGCCCGATACTCTCGCCGATTCCAACGTCGCCAAAGTGTTTTACAGCATCGTTAACATCATCCAAAGGATCACAACGATCACAGTGATCTTGATGTCTGCTTTTCTGGCGCGCCGGTATGGCAAGAAAGCCGTGGCAGTTGCGGGTTTCGCTCTTTCGACAGTCACTGGGTTTGCGTTTTACCTGCTTGAACCCACAAATGTAAACGGGATGGTGATTCTGTCGATCGCCAGCGCGTTCGTCTACGCGCCGACAATCCCGCTGATTTGGTCAATCTACGCTGACGTGGCGGATTATTCAGAATGGAAGACCGGACGTCGTTTCACTGGCATCGTTTTTGCCACGATTGGGTTTGCCTTGAAAGCAGGTCTTGCCATCGGCTCAGCTTCGTTCCTTTGGATCATGGCTGGCTTCTTTAAATACGATACGCATGCTCCATCAATACCTGAGTCCATCACCGGATATCGGTTTTGTGCGGGAATTGGAGTCGGTATTTTGTTTGGGCTCTGCACCCTCCTGTTGGTCATTTATAAACTGAACAAACACACAACAGTTCAAATGGCGGAGGATTTGGCGGAGCGGCGAAAAATGGTCGCGTTGAAGAACTCACACGGTCTCCCCACATGAAAAATGATTTTTCACATGCATATCAGTTTTCTCTTGCGCTACTTCCAGTGAAATCTCCAGTACACGACGTAACGCTACATAAGTCTGCATAAGCCTAAATCTGTGGAAAAGTGGAGCGGTTGTGCTATAAAACCCCTGTAAACAGGGGCTGAAATGGTCGATTCCGACCCTCGCCTCCAACTCCAAGTTGCACTTTTGCAACGGGTTGCAGATGCCAGAGGAGGTCAGTGCCAGTGAAAGTGCCAGTGAAATCATTACCGGGCTACTACTCAATAACTACTCCGGTAAAACTCGGCAATCACTCGCGACGACGGGATTCGCAGCCCGTTTGGTGTAGCTGATACGCCCAAAACCGCGTTCAGCCTCATAGCTTCGGACAAAACGTCTGAAACTATGAAACGTCGTTACATCCTCTACCGCCGCAAACGCGGCGGCATGTTCTACATCGAAGACACCGAAACCCGGAAGCAGGAAAGCACCGGCACGAGGAACCGGGCCGAGGCCACATCGCTGCTTAACGCCCGGAATGAATCCATCCGCCAGCCGCATCTGAATCTCCAGATTGCCAAGGCATATCTGGCCGGAACGGATTCAGGCGTCGCGACCCGGACATGGCAACAAGCGCTTGATGCCATCATCGAGACCAAAAGCGGTTCAACCCAGGATCGCTGGCGGCAGGCAGCCAAACAAGCCGCGTTGGACCTTATTCGCCATCGTGTCATTCTTGAAACGCAGGCCGAGCATCTGCTTGCCAGCCTCAAGGCGGGCACGGTCAGCACGAATGTTCACCTGCGGAAACTCCACAACTTTTGCCTTTCAATGAACTGGCTGCCGTGGCCGATTATTCCCAAGCGTCTCTGGCCGGAAGTGCGTTTCAAGGAAAGACGCGCCATCACCAGCGAAGAACATCGGCTCATCATTGAGCGAGAGAAAAACCCGGAGCGCCGCAGATTCTACGAACTGTGCTGGCATCTCGGCGGTTCTCAAACCGACATCGCCAATCTCAAGGCGGAGGACATTGACTGGCCCAACCAAACCATCGCCTACGCGCGGCAGAAAACCGGCAGTCTTGCCATGATTCATTTTGGGCCGGACATTGAAGCCCTCTTGCAGCAAATGCCGACAACCGGCCCGTTGTTCCCCTACCTTCAATCCGTTCGCTGTGGCGACCGCGCGACGGAGTTTCACCAACGCTGTCTTGGGCTTGGAATCAACGGGGTTTCGTTGCACTCCTATCGCTACGCTTGGGCGGAGCGGGCGAAAACGTGCGGCTACCCGGAGCGGTTTGCACAAGAAGCCCTCGGACACAACAGCAAGGCCATTCACCGTGCCTATGCCCGTAAAGCGCAAGTCAGACTGCCTTCGTTGGAAAGCTACGAAAAACAAAACGCGGAAGGCCGCATTGTTCCATTGCTCCCGCTTTTGCCAAAGCCCGAAAGAAATGGTCACTCGATTTCGGCGGCGGGTTAAACGCCCTGCTTTGCGTCACGCGCGCTAGCGAGCATTTTTGCTTGCGGGCGTTGTGTTGCTCCATGTTTAACATTGCGGTTAATTGCTTTGCAAAATTGTTCGGAAGAACAATCATTCAAGTAAAACAATGGCCGAGCTTAATCAAGTCCTTTGGACATTGGACAATGAAATCCAGCCCCGAGATTTCGAGCGGCTATGCGTGGACATGCTTGGCCGCGAGGGGTTTCGCCATATCGAACCAAACGGAGGAACCAAGGACAACGGGAAGGATGCTGAAATTTGGTTTTGGCGCGGTATTTCAGACCAACGCTTGGTTGTGGCTTTTCAATTTAGCCTCGAAAAACAATGGGAAAGAAAGCTGGCCGGCGACGCCAAGAAAATTGCCGCTAATTGCTCCAACGTCGTTGACATGGTTTTTGTGACCTCACAAAAAGTCACCGGCGCAAAAAAAGACAAACTCAAAAAGGAATTAAAGTCGAAGAATGGATGGGAGCTTACGATTTATGATCGCGAGTGGCTCAGGCACCGGTTGAGTGAATTTCATCAGGACTTAGCAAAAAAATATCTTGGTTTGGATTTGCCGCCGACGGTTTGTTTTGCAGTGACGCAATTGGAATTGTCGGGATTTGATGAAAAATCGGCGGACGACATCTTTCAGCACAGCAGTCCCGAATTGTTGAAGGCTTCGATTGTAGCGAACACACGCAAAGAGCCGCAGGTAATCACCCATTGGTATAATCTGGCTCGAATTGAATACCTTCGTAGAGATTATGATTCCGCCTTGGTGGCCATTAACAATGCGCTGCAACTCGAAACGCAAGACAAAGTTCTGAAGCTTAATCTGGTTTTGAACAAAGGGACGATTCTGGCCGAAAAGGGAATGAAGGAGCGATCCCGTCCCCTTTTGGTTCAAGCGAAGGAGATTTTCGCTGATGCGGCCAAAAGGATTAAACGACCGCAAGACCTCTACAATCTGGCCAATGTTCTCGGCGCTCTCGGTGAAATCAAAGAAGCGGGCGAACTCTACGCCCGATGCGTCGAACTCAAGCCGGATTTCGCGCAAGCGTGGAAAAACTTTGGAAGCCTCTTTGTCGAAAAAAAGAGGCCGGATTGGGGGATAGAATGTTTTGATAAGGCGTTGAAAATCATGCCCGATCTTGTCGAAGCGCACCTTTCCAAGGCAACCGCGCTTTTGATTTTCTTCAAACAAGCCGACCAGGCGATCCAGTGCTTTGAGACTGCTTACAAGATTTTACCCGACCTTGACCGCAAATGGAGATACAGCCGATATTGGTTTAGTCGGGCGTTGCAGATAGCCGGTCGGTGGGAGGAAGCCCTCAAGCAGGTTGAAGTGGAACTTGCGATTCATCCGGGTGATAAATTTCTGCTCAACCAAAAGGCTTCTGTTTTGAGCGGCCTGAGAAAACAAAACCAAGCCTATGAAGAAATGGCTCTCGAATTCTTCAAGTTTAGGGCTGATGCAATCACCGAAGATTATTCGGGACTCGCTGAGGTGATCGAGATTTACACCAAGCGCGGGCAACCGGAGAATGCCTGGAAGCTCCTTGAAAAGAACCTCCCTTGCAAACCCTTTTCCCTAGCGGAACTCGCGCAGAAAACGGAAATTCCAATCGGCGATTTTCAGATCGGATTTCAACATGCCCGACTTTACAAAATCTTTCGGCGACAGTTTTCAGTTGAAGACCACTGTATCACCCTTCGCAATCACGGGCTTTCACCCAGCAAGGCGATTATTCCAGCGCTGAATTATGCACTGATTGTGCCATTTGGGATGTTAGCGCACAGATTGCGCACTGCGTTGGACCGGAAAGAAAGCCCTGACATGCAGTTGGTATTCACCGAGGCGCTCCATATAATTTCCCGGCTGTTCCCATCATTTGGCGGTTATCTGCTCGCTGATACAAAGCCGCAAGAATCCAAAGACCAGGTGGATTTGCTGACGGCAGGGATGCTGATCCTCACGGAGATCGTGGTCGCGGAAACGGCTCGCATTGAGGGTTTCATAGCAGCCAAATATCGTATTTCGCAAAAGGCTGTTCAAGACGGGCAAATCGCGGATTGGAAAAATGTCGGAACTGAAATAGCGGTTAAGCTTCTTGAACAAGTCGTCAAAGACTGGCAGATGGTAAAATAATCCTGACCGTCTTTCCGTCTCGTGGTCGCTCGATTTCGGCGACTGGTTAAACACCCTAGAGATTACGCATGTCTGCGCGCCTTCTGCTTGCGGGCGTTGCGTTCCCGCCAGTAACTGGCGATGGCATCGCTGGCGCGGGCGAGCCATTTCTCGTCGCGGCGGAATTGTTCCAGCGTTTCCGTGGCAAAGAACTTCGTGCTGTTGCGGGCGGGATGGCCGAGCGGTTTCAACAAGCCCGCCGTTACGAGCCTGGGAATCTCGTGCGGTTCAAAGCCGAGAAACCACGCCGCCTGGGTTGCGTCGAGCCGGGCGGGAACGACCTTCCAACTGAGAAATTCGGTTTGCTGGGCTGTGATATTCATACATGGATGGCCGCCCCGCGCGCGCGCCGGGCAGAATGCTTTTGGGTTTGATTCTCGGAATTCGTTTGTTCGTCATCGCCGGCTGCAACGGCTTCGACCTGGCTCGGCGCTTGGTTCTTGGTGAGATCAAGTTTTTCCTCAATCTCACTCTGGCGCCGGGTCAGTTCCTGAAAGCGGTCCTCACGCTCAAACTTCGCGCCGACCTTTTCGCCAAGCTCCTTGACGCGCTTGTTGGCATCGGTGATGTCCAACTCCAATCTTTCCGCGCGTTCTTCAAATCCCTGAACCGTCGCTTCCAGCGAGCGAATGGTGCCGAGCGCCGTGTCTGTGACCCTCGCGCCGTAACTGTTTTTGCCGCGCAAGACCATTTCGGTGGTGTTGTTGAAACCCGGACGCAGAAACAAATCAAAACCGGCGAAGCACCCGATGCGGATGTCATCGCCAAACCGCGCCTTCAGTTTTTCCGCGCGGCGCATAATCAATTCGCCCGCGATGCCCCGGTTGTTGGATTCCTGTCCGTCGAGTTCGATGCGGAATTTATCGCCGGACGTGTCCTGCCGAACAACCAAGTCCTGCCGCAGATTGGCAAGACGGGTGGTAAAGATTTCAGCATCTTCGTGCGAGCGGCGCAGATTGGAACGGATGCGGTATTGTTCCTCGGCATGGGCGGAACGCAGCCGGGTGAGCCGGATCAACTCCGCGTCCACCTGGGCTTTTTCAATCACCAGCGGATTGCCTGACGCGATGGCTTTCACTTCAGCGTAGGTCAAAGCCGCTGAATCCAAATCTTCAAGCCGCCGAATGGTCATGTCGCCGCTCATCACTTGGGCGATGAACTTCGCCTTCGTTTCCAACGTCTGCCACATATAGGCGTCAAAGCTGCCTTCCGTGACATAGCGAAAAATCTGCACAACAGAGTTTTTATTGCCCTGCCGGAGAATGCGCCCTTCGCGTTGCTCCACGTCTGCCGGTCGCCACGGCGCGTCGAGGTGATGCAGGGCGATCAACCGTTCCTGCACGTTCGTCCCCGACCCCATCTTCTGCGTGCTGCCGAACAGCACGCGGACTTTGCCCGCCCGCACATCACGGAACAGGGTCAACTTGGAAACGTCTGAATCGTAATCCTGAATGAAGGCGATTTCAGAGCTTGGGATGCCGAGCTTTTCCAACTTCTGCGCCATGTCATTATAGACGGAGAAGCCCCGGTCTTTCGGCGTGGAGAGGTCGCAGAACACAAGCTGGGCGGAACGCTCCGGTTTGGATTCCTGCCAGATGTTGAAAATCTTTTCAACCGCCAGATTCACCTTGCCCTGCGGCTCGTCCGGTGCGGCAGGTTTCATCAGGCGAAGATCCAAAGCCGCCTTCCGTCCTTCGGATGTGATTTTGAGCATGTTGTCTTCGCTGGGGTCAACCCGGCCGGTTTTCAATCTCTCGGCGCGGGCGGCGAGAGATTGCACGAACTCCTTCAGCTCCTCCGTGGCCGGCGCGTTTCGGATGGTCGGCTTTTCCCCGTCCAGCTTCGGGCGCGGCAGGTTCAACATCGCGGCGGTTTGCACGTCGGCAGACTGGCGGAACATCTGCATCAATTCCGGCACGTTGATGAAGCGGGCGAAGCGCGTGTTCAGCCGGTAGCCCGCCCCGTCTGGCGAAAGTTCCATTGCCGTCACTGGTTCGCCAAAGGTCGCCGCCCACGAATCAAAGTGATGCAAGTTGTGTTTCTTCAGCTCGTCATGCTGGAGATACCGTTGCATGGTGAACATCTCGGCCATGCTGTTGGCGATGGGTGTGCCGGTGGCAAACACCACGCCTCCCCCGCCGTTCAACGACTGGACGTGACGCACTTTCAAAAACATATCGAACGCCCGCTCGCTAGCCGTCTGCGGCAAACCCGCAACCCGCGTCATCTTGGTAACGTAAAACAGATTCTTAAAATAGTGCGCCTCATCCACGAGCAGCCGGTCCACGCCAAGTTCTTCAAAGGTTAACGTGTTGTCCTTTTTGTGTTCGGCAGCCAGCGTTTGAAGTTTGGCTTCAAGCCGCTTCTTCGCCTTTTCGAGTTCTTTCACCAGGCGGCGATTGGAACTGTCCGCGTGCTGGCGTTTGATCATCTCCAATTCATGAAGCTGCTCTTTGAAAAACCGCTCCTGGGTTTCGCGCGAAAGCGGGATGCGTTCAAAACCGGAATGCGTGACAATGACGGCATCCCAATTGCCGGTGGCGATGCGACTGAACAATTTTTTGCGGTTCTGCGACTCGAAATCCTCCTTGCCAGCGGCCAGGATGTTTGCGCCCGGATACAACGTCAGCAACTCGGTGGAGAATTGGCCGAGCATGTGATTGGGGACAACAAACATCGGCTTGCCGGAAATACCCAGCCGTCGCGACTCCATCGCAGCGGCGACCATCGTGTAAGTTTTGCCCGCGCCAACGACGTGGGCCAGCAGCGTGTTCGGTGTCTGTAAAATGCGCCAGACACCGGCCTTTTGGTGCGCGTGCAGTTGAATCGCCCCGCTCGCGCCGGGCAACGTCAAATGGTCGCCGTTGAACGTGCGGACGCGCGTATGATTGAACGTGTCGTTGTAGAGGCGGCAAAGCCGTTCCCGCCGCGAATCATCCGACCAGACCCACTCTTTGAAGCGCTCCTTGATGCGTTCCTGTTTTTCGCGCGCGGCCTCGGTGGACTGCGCGTTGACTACGGGCTTTTTGTCAACGGTGTCATATACGGTGGGAGTTTTAAGATTCAGCGCGTCTTCAATCAATTCGAGCGCCGTGTAACGGTCGGTGCCCCAATCCGTCGTGTTCGCGGTCGCGCCTTTCGCCTCCCAATTCGCGCTGATATGCCACGCGCCCAGCGCGTGGATGTGGCCAATCTCGACACCGGACGGAATGTTTAGCAGCGTATTCGTGAACTGCTGCACGTCTTCCGGCGGCAGCCAGGCCGCGCCAAGCCGCACGTCAATTTCCGTGGCCGCGAGGTCTGCCGGTTGAACGGATTTCAATGCCTCGACATTCTCGGCAAAGCGCGGGTCGGTAACTGACGCCGCATCCGCTACGGATAATTTTTCCCGCACGTTGCCGGAGAGATACTGGTCGTCGGTTTCCCATTGGTTTGTTTGCGGGTTCAGAAAAATGATGCCTTTCAAGTCCGGCAAAAATTCCTGCACCGGTTTGTTGAGCAGGTCGGCCATGTGGTCGAGGTCAACGCAACCGTGCTCATTCAAGGTGACGAGCAACGCCTCCTTCGGCGTGCCGACCGATTCAACCGGCTGGCGATGATGAATCGTGCGTTCGGTAAAAATCGTGGCCTTGGTCGCCCGTTTCGTTTCGTCGTTGTAATTTTCCAGTGAGAGCAGCAACGGCAAATCAGGGTCGCCGTCGAAGGCGCGCTGGTTGGCGCGAACATTCACCGGACCAAACCGCCCGACAAAACGGTCGTAAGCCAGATTGAGTTGTTGCCGCGTTTCGAGGACACGTTCCTCGGTGCTGCCGTCCATCTGCGAACGCAGACAATCACGCACCGCATCCCGCACCGGAATCAAATGACGGATGCGCGAGCGCATATCGCTGGGCATGTCGGTGAGCGGGCGCAAAACATTTTCCTCGCGGATGCAGACCATGCCGTCGTGCAGACAGTAGGCGTTGGGTTTAACGAAATCGGGCGCGGGAATGGATTCTTCGAGCGTCGGCTCGGCGATCTTGTGTGATTGCGCCTCGTAAACGCCCTGCGGAAGTTGTTCGACTGCTTGAGTCAGTGCCTCCGCCAAATTGCGACCGTCCTGTTCCAGCGTCGGTTCGTTACCGCCATACATCCCACTCGTGAGGCGCATTTGACCGAGCATCATTTCCGGTCGGTTGGCGAAGTATTCGTTGATCGTAAATGCCTCGCCGCCATCGTTGGTATGTTCGGCGGTTTCCTTCCAAACCGGGCCAGTGGGTGTTTCACCTGGGCGCAGCCTGCGAAGCATCACGATGTCGGTCGTGACCTCCGTGCCGGCGTTTTTTTTGAAAGCATCATTCGGAAGACGAATTGCTCCGAGCAACTCCGTGCGCGTGGACAGCAACTCACGCAGCGTAGAATCGAGTTTGTCCATCGTGCCCCTCGACGTGACGAACATCATCAGGCCGCCGGGGCGGACTTTTTCCAGAGCCGCCGCGAAGAAATAATCGTGGATGGAAAACTTGTAGCTGTTCCAGCGCGGGTCGTGGACGGTGTAATCGCCAAACGGGACGTTGGAAATGGCGAGGTCGTAAAATTCATCGGCGATTTTGGTTTGTTCAAACGCCTGCGCGCGGATGTCCGTATCGGGATAAAGCGCTTTGGCGATACGGGCGGTCAACGGATCAATTTCAATGCCGGTGACGGTCGAGCGGCGGAGCATGTCTTCAGGCATGAGGCCGACGAAGTGGCCGATGCCGCAGGCGGGTTCAAGCACGCGCCCGCCTTTGAAACCGAACCGCTCGGCGGCGCGATACATCGCGCCGATGACGGTCGGCGCGGTGTAATGGGCATTGAGGGTGGTGGCGCGGGCGGAGCGGTGTTCTTCGTCCGAAAGAATTTCCGAAAGCCGGAATTGCTCTTTGCGCCAGTCGGTGTTGTCCACGTCGAACACCTGGGGCATCGCGCCCCAGCCGACGTATTTTACGAGCGTGGCTTTTTCCTCCGGCGTCCCCGGTCGTTCCTCGGCATCGAGTTGCCGCAGCGTTTCGATTGCCGCGATGTTTTTTTGAAATTTTAGCTTCGGCCCGCCCTCGCCCAGGCGGTCAGCCTCGGTGATGCGGTAGGCATTGAGATTTTTGGGCGGTTCTTCTTGGTGGCGGTGAATTATTCTTCGGGCGGCAGGAGGACGTATTTCTCCCGCACCATTTCCCACGCCTGCATCTGGGCTTGCTGCGCCGTTTTTCCCTGCTTCATCAATTCCATTCGCAGCATGGCCATTTCGTCCTTCGTCTTTTCCTCCGCCTCCAGAAGCATCTGGTGCAGAAGCCCCTTCCGATTCAGGTCGCGCACCATTTTCGGACGGTGTTCGCGCCAGTGTTTCTCGGCCATCCGGCCGTATTGCGTCAGTGCTGTCATGGGTCGGTCTTCGCGTTGAGAAAAGGTCCAACTGCTGATCTAATTCTACATGGTTGCGCCGGGAGGCCATGATGTTTTTGCGAAGTTATTTTCGCCTCCCGATTCATGGCCGGAAAAGTTCGTCGATGCTGACACCGAGAACTTTGGCCAGAAAGAAACAATGAGCTGATGTGGCCACAGAGCGTTGGGTTTCGATGTTCGCGAGGACATCCCGCGTGATGTTGCACTGGAGAACCTGAAGTTTTGCCACGAGCGTGTCCTGCGACCAGCCCTTCATGTATCGCAATTTGGCTACCTTCCTTCCGATGAGATTTGAATCGTGTCGCATAATTTTGTGTGTCCTTGATACGATTTATTGCTGCGGTTGAGGTGTAGCTCATACACGAGTCCAAATTGAAATCCTGGTGATTACAAAGTTGGTGTGGTATGCTCCAGTTTCGTGAAGACTTCCCAGACCAATTGTCTTCGGTCACGCGCCAATCCACAGCGAGCGCCGAGAAGCAGTTTTTGAGACGGCCTGAAATCGCCGTCCAGAGGTGTATGAGATGCCTGTTCATGGATTGTGCCTGGATGGTAGGGTAAAAAAGCAGAAGTGGTCGCTTCGTTTTGAATCTGAATATCCGCAAAAAGTTCAATTTGAATCGAAATTGAACATTCGACCGATTGTGAATTCTGCTCCTTTTAATTTTGCTTCGGGTGATGTAAATTGTTTGTAACAGAATTGAAAACGCCTAAACTGTATCATCGCTTCGCGTATTCGATGCCGCTGCGCACCGGCGAGACCGCGAAGCCGTCGAAGATCCGCGATGGTGCGGCTTTTTCAGAACTTTCCGCTCCCTTGGCAAAACTCGGATACGAATACGGGAACATTCTCTTCAACTCGCCGTTTAACCCCAAAAAGGACAAGAAGTTAGGCCATGAGCATTTCACCTTCATCAAACCGGATGATCTGCTGGTTCTGACCACAAGGCCGCCAATCAGCGATTTGGCGCATGGCGACAAGAAACACGTGGATGAAAGCTCCACGCATTTGGAGGAACAGGTTTTTGCTGAATTTCGGAAATATCTTGCCGTTTGTGCCCGTTCCCATGTGCAACTCACGTCAGCGGTGGGTGCCGATTTCGAGGGATTCGATTTTGTTTTCTACCAGCACAATAATGCCCGCCTGAAATATTCCCGGCGGTTGCGTGGACCGCGGAGTAAAACGCCAAGAGATTCTGAAATTGCCATAGGCTTTTTTCTCCGCACTCCCTCCATTCCCGTTTACGGCTGCGGCCTGCTCGCCTGTTTCGGAATGGGCGGCTGGGAAACGCTGATCTGGAATCGCATTGTCAGAACCCGTTATCCTGAATGGGTCAGCCGACCGTCCTTCATCATCGGCCAGTTTGACCTGAGAGGGCTTCCCACCCGTCCGCCCACCTTGGATTTCGCGGACAAAATCAAGGCGGAGATTTTGGTCGAATATAAAATAGGCGGTTAAGAATTCCCCCCGACCTGAACGCTGGTGGCAGAGCATCAAGCCGGGGGGGGTCGGTTTTCAGACGCCAACACCTTCCGCCTTTTGCTGTTGCTGCTGGCCTTGCACGCGGGCGACGGCACGGCGCGCGGTGCGGCCGATCTGGGCGATAACCGTTTCCTTCTGGTCTTCCGGCAGGTCTTTGACCAGGAGATCGTAGGCGCGCTTCAGTTCGGGGTTGCGGTTGATTTGTTTCAAGACGCCTTCCCGGATGCGTTGCTGGCGGTCGAGTTCACGCACTTCGTTGAGGACAACGCTGCGTTCGAGCCGTTCGCGTGGCATCGCTTGGACGTAAGTCCAATACTTCGGGTTCTCTTTGATGTAGGCATCAATTTTTGCGTCCACTTCCGGGTTGGTGCGGAAAGTGGGCTGTTCTGCGGGGGCGGCATTGCCGCCGGCGCCCGGTGGCGCGGGTGTTCTTGTTTTTGTCATAACGACTTATTTTGTTGGTTTTAGTTGCGCGGCATTTGCCGTGTTCGCCGGAACGAGGCGGTCAAACCGCCCCGCTCCGGCAAAATGTTTCATGGACTCAACGAATCAGGCGGTTCATTCGTCGTAGAAATTGGCGGTGGCGACAATTGCCCTGGCGCGGATTCGAGCGCGTCAAACCGCTGCTTCAGCTCGTTCACTGACGCCCGCAGAATCAGCGTTTCCTGAATTTTGGTTCTGGTCTGCTGCAACGCGGTTTGAAATTGCGCCAGAGCTGCTGACAGGGTTCGGGCCTGCATCATAATTTGGGTGGTGGCGGCCTTTTGGGAATTCACCTCGGCCAGAATGGCATCGTTGACCGGGGCCGGGGCGATCGCCGCGTCGCGCGACGGCAACGCGGGCAGATTTCCGTCAGCCGGGCCGGGATGAAAATCCCAGCGCGTGTTTTCCTCGACGCGATAAACGACGTGCTGCTCGTGCATGATCAAATCGTCATTCGGATCGGCGTAGCGCCCGACGTGGTAAGCGTGGAGGACTTCGGGGTAACGAATGCCGTCGGCGTTCGTCGCTGGCGGTTGCTGTGGCCGCAACACCAGCTTGGGTGTCGTGGAGCACGCGGAGAGAAACAACAGTGGAATGAGATAATACGCTTTCATGGTCTTGATTTAGTTGGGAGTTGTTCGTCGTTTTCCTGGGTGACGGGAATGGCGGTGCCGCCGAGCGAGGCATCGGCGGCGTCAATGGTTTGCAGGACGTAGAGATAAAACTGTTTTCCGCTCGGCACGCGGACGTAAAAACCGTTCTTTTGAATCGAATCAAAAATTTGCTGCGCGTAGGTTTGCAGCACTGCCTGCGCACCCGCGAAGGGCGCGTTGTTGAGCGTGGGACTGTTGACGGGACCGAAGACGGTTTGTTGTTTCTCCGTCAACGCGCCCGCCGCGCCGGACAGGAACGTGGCGGCAAAGAGTTTGATGTCGGCCAGGTTGTCAGACTTGATGACTTCGCCGCGCAGTCCGGCGCTGCCGTCGGTGATGGCCCAGCCGGTCTGGTTGGTGTCATTTTCAAACTCGCGGTCAAGGGCGATGGCCTTGATTTGCATTTCCATCCCGTTCTGCCAGATCAGCGTCCAACTGTTGCCGCTGGCGATGCGTTCACGTTGATGGTCGGTTTGGGCTGTCCCATGAATCTCCGTGCCTGCCGGGATAACCAATTTGCCACCATAATATATGTTCTCGGTGATGAGGCCGACGATGGGCGTCTGGATGGAAGCCGAGTCCACCGTGATGACCGTTTCACAGGGAATCAGCCGTCCGAACGGCGCAAACACCGCGCTCAACTTTTTGGCCGGCGGAATTCCCGCCGAATTGTCGGCAAACAAACTGATGGGCGAGAGCGTCGGAACTTGGTTCGCGGGAACCACCGGCAATGGAGATGGTTTCGGAAAAGCAGACGGCGACGATGACGGCAACGTCGTTGGCTCCGGCTTGGGCGGCGGCGGATAATAAACCTGCATTGGCCGCGTGACGGACTGCACCACCTGGGGCTTGTCCGTGGCGTTGGTGGCCAGAGCTGTGACGCTGACCGCATCTTCGGCAGACGGGTTGTGTTTGCGAACGACACTGAAAATGATCAGCGCGGCGGCGAACAGCGCAATAAAGGCAACGAGCTTGCCGGTCTTGGTTTTGAAAAAATTGAGAAAATCGCGCGGTTTCATAGTTGGCCTGTGGGTGAACGGATGGGTTTCACGCTGGGGGTATTGGTAACAGGGACAACAGGGGGCGGCGGTGTCGGTGATACTCGTGTGACCAAAACCGTGAAGGCATTTCGCAAGGACAATTCGTTGCGCCCGCCGTCCGGCGTGCCGCTGACGGCGAAATAAACGATGCTCCGGCCTTTGGGTGGCACGGTGCCGTCAGCGTCACTGATGGACTGCGGATATAGCCGGTTGCCCGCGCGCAGCGTGAAACTGTCCGGCTGATAAATCAGGGGCGCGTCAATCTTGTTGGTGATGACAAGGCGAAAAACCAGTGTGTCCTCGGTGTTGAATCGGAAGGTTTCTTCGATCTGGATTTCGTAGTCGTTGAAATCGCTGACGAGCGGCTTGCCGTCGTAGGTGGTGAAGTCCACGTTGGCGACACTTTCGGGCTGCTGGGCCTTGAGCAACGGAAACGCCTTGGCCTTGTCGAGCAGCGCCAGAAGTTTAATCGGACTGACTTCGGGCGCATGGCCAACGCCTTCCTCCTCCGGCGTTGGCGGCGCAGCCAGGTTTAGGGAAAGCACCGGCTGGTCACTTTCGGTCAGTTCAAAAACGTAGGTATGGTCGTTCCAGCGGATGTTGAGATTGGCGGACGCCTTGGGGAACAGGGCGCGCACGGAAAGAAACGCCGAGCCTCGGGTGTGGGCGAGTTGAAACAGGCCCGGCGTTTTTCCGTCCACCGTGATGCCCGCGCCGTCTATGGCGGTGATGGCACCGGGGAAACTGATGGTGGTGACGCGGTTGGTGGCAACCGGCACGGATACGGCGGTGCGGTCGTCGAGCAAGACCTGTTGGATGGCCGGTGAATCAGCCAGCGCAACGGCGGCGGTGAACACCGATAGGGTGAAGGACAGGATTTTAGCGGTTGATTTCATATTTGAAGTCGCCCACGGCGGTGGGGAAGCGTCCGTTCAAGGCCATGTTGGGGTTGCGGATGAGGCGGAGCCGGAGCGTGAACGGAAACGCCTCGGTGAACGCCTTGTCTTGAAAGATGCCGCTGCGAATTATCTGGCCGGTGACAGCAGCCAGCACCTCGTTGTCGCGCGTCGCCAGAATGTCAATGCGGGCAATCTCGGCTTTCTGGTGCAACTGCTTGGCGCGAAATTCGACCATCTCCTTGACGCGCTCATCCTGCGCCTTCGCCAACGCGGATTTGAGGAACATCAATTTGAGCAAATCAGGATTGTCGAAGTCCTTGGGATTGCGTTCGAGGAACGCCATCGTTGCGAGTTCGGCCTGCTGAACGTGCAAATCCTTGGCCTCCGAGAACTGGAGCAACGGACTCAAATAGAAGGTGCCAGCGGGGTCAATGATGACGACGCGCTCGCGCTGTTTGAATTGTGAGACGATGTGGTAGCGATCCATCGCGGACAGCAACAACACGGCGACGGTGAAGAAGAACCAGAACCAGGGTAGCCGGTCGCGCTGGGTCAAAAGCCGGGTCAAATCAAAGCGGCGCGGCGGCGTCTTGGTGGCATCGGAGCTTTTCGTTTCGGTGGTTCGTAATTCGGGGGTGTCCATAGGTCAGTAATAATTAGGTTTGGATTTGGCGATGAGTTCACGAACGGCCTTGTTACCGGTGATGTCGTCTCCGGGCCGACCGCGCGCGGAGCGCGGCGGCAGGCCGGACCCGGCGATGATAATTGCGCCCGCACTGCCCATGTTGGCGGCGGACGACATGGTGCTTAACAACGCCGCCACGCCCGCCGCGCCAGCGGTGACGGCAGGAATGCCAGTGCTGGATGCGGTCGCGGCAGCGCCCGCAGTCGTGGCGGCGGTCTGGAGAAAACTGCTGACGCCGCCCGCGAGCAACGCGCCTCCGGGCTGAATGCCGTGCGCGATGACATTTTGAATGATGACGGGCGCGGCAACGGTGCTGAAAATTATCCAGAAACCAACCACGGCGACGCCGATGGTTTTCTGCAAATCGGGCAAGGTGGAAGTTGGATCAATATATTCAAAGCTGGGGTCGGTCATAAAATCGAGAATGCCCTGGGTGACGAGCGCAGCGAGCGCCCAGCCCAGCGGCCACAACAAAACGCCGACAAGATTCATGAGGTAGCGGTTACCGGTGTGCTTTAACGCCGGAATTGCCATGAAACCGATGAGCAAGGGCGAGAGCGCGTAGCCTAGATTCAGGATGATCGTCTGAAAGATGTAAGCCCAAAACATCATCAGCGAAGCAAACTGTCCGACGAGCCAAAGGACGGCAGAGATGATCAGGTCGGTGGTAAAATTGTGGAGTTGCGACATGACATTCCACCAGGACGATTGCGTGGCCGGGTCGCGTTTGATGATGAGCAGATGATTGAACTGCTGATAGACGTTGGCCGGGTCAACGCCCAAGCCGGAGAGGATGGAAGTTTGCAGTAAATTTTGCAGGGTATTGCCCCAGACGGGCAGAAACACGAGCAAGGATGTGAGCAACAACAGGCGCAGGAGCAAATTCAGAATGGATTTGTGTGAAGAATGTTGCTTCACGGTGACGATGACGCCGACAATGAAAAGCGCGAAGGCCACGCTCAACAACAACGTGTGAAGATCACCACACTTGGCGAGGAATGTGGGAAAGATGCTGTCGAACGTGGCCATAATGAACGCAGGGTTGACGGTTATGGATGGTGGTTACGGCGTCGGGAATACGGTCGGCGCGTTGAGCAACTGGAACTTCGCCGAATAGTTGCTCACGGATTCCTCAAACTCGGCGTTCTGCTGTTCGGTCAACGCCTGAATTTGCTTCTGCTGGTCATTCCGGTTCTGGATGTCCTGCACCATCGCGGCGGACGCGGCCTGATTCACCTCGTCATCCGTGCTGGCAAGGTCGCTGTTCAGGCTAGTGAGAATGCCATGCAACTTCTGCACCTCGGCATCGGTCGTGGCGTTTTGAAGCTGCTGCGTGGTCTGGGCTATTTGATCCTTAATGGCCGCACGCCGTTGCGCCGCGTTGTCGGCGACCGCGACGTAATTGCTGGCGGTGTTGATGATGGCCGAGAACGGTTCGTATTGACTGGCGGGCCGCTGGATGGTTTGACCGCGAGGCGTCTGGAAGCTCGTGCCTACCGTGGCGTAGATGCCTGAATCATTAAAGTTCAGGGCGATGTTGCCGTTGGCATTGGCGACGAGATTTTCGAGGTTCAAATTCGGCTCAAGGCTCTGCAAGTCGGCCTTCAATGGCGCAACCATTGACAGCACCACTTGAGACGGATTGCCGAACAGGGATTCATAGTTCTTGAACTCACTCAACTGGCTGGTGAGCGTGTTAATTTGCTGCACCTGGTTGTCAATCATGGTGACGTATTTGGCGATGCTCTCGGCTTCATCCAATATCTGCTCGATGTTCATCGTCGGGTCATAAACGATCCACTGTGCGCGGGCGGAGAACGCCAGCGGCAGGGCGATGAGGGCTGCTACGATTATTTTTTTCATATTTATCCTTTCACTGTTTTTGTTGTTTTACTGTTCGATGCGGAGAAATTGGGTTGTGGGTTTGAAAATCACGCCGTCAATGTTCTGCTCCGGCAGATGCACTTCATAAAGCCGGACACGGCCTTCATTGCCGGCCTTGGCCTGCTGCATGGAGACGTAGAGCCAGTATTGTTGTTTGACGGCATCGCTGCGGCCTTTGTCGTAGCCGGTCTGGTAGGACTTGTCGTTCTGCTTGCTGTTGGCGTAGTGAAGTCCTTCACCAAGCAGGACACCGCCCGACGCACCGCCCGCGATGGCCATCGGATTGTTGTGGGACAGTTCACCGCCGAGAGCTGCGCCGCCTGCCCCCAATGCCACATCCGTGACGGGTCGGGTGACAGCGGCGCAGCCCGTGAACAGGCACACGACACAGGCAAGAGGAATGAATCGGAGCAATTTTTTCATAATCATTTTGGTTTATTTGGGTGGATTGGCGTGGGCGATGATGCCCTCGACGATGTTGGGACTTTTGCGAAGTTCGCGGGCGCGCTTGTCGAAATGTTCGCCGCTGGACGAACTGCAATAGAGCATCTCCGGCGACGCGACGTTGTGGACCGTGCCGCAGAGGTTGCGCGTCGCGTCGGTGTGCAAATATGTGAACGGCGAATACTTCTGGCCGGTTTGATGGTCGGGCAGCGGATAGTTCATGATGGCGTGCTGCGTTACTTCGGGCAGCGCGATGTCCTTGCCCATGTCATCAAGGTCGGCGCGGTCGTTCTGGCGCATGATGAAAAACTGACGCGAGTTGCCGAACACGGCGGAGCGGATGCGTGACTGTTTGAAGCGCGCATACTGCTGCACTATGGAGATGTTCCAGCAATTGAACTTGCGAAGCTGGGCGTAGGATTCCTGGACGATTTCCTGACCGCCGGGAATGTCGAGGAAGCGGGCCACTTCCTCATAGATGTTCCGTTTCCGAATGGCGCGCGGCAGCGTCATGATGTGCTTGCGCGCGTGGTTGGTGATGAGGAAACCCGCCGCCGCTTTCAGTTCCTTTGCTGACTCCGGGATGTAGCCCAACTCGAAGTGCGCGATTTTGCCGGTGAGCGAGAGATTGCTCGTGCCGTCAAACAGGCAGCCATAGTTACCGTCGCGACACCACGGCAGAATCAGCGTGGCGATTTCCATGATCTGGTCGCGTTCGCCGCCCATCGGGTCGAGCATCATCAACTCCTGAAGCATCCGGTGGGTCGGGAACTCGTCCGGCGTAAAGTGGGCAAAGGCGAGGTTGCGGACTTCCTTGCTGGTCCGGGGGTCTTTCAGGAATTTCAACACCGCCGGTTCCTCGAATTGGCGCTGATATTCCTCCGCTTCGGCCGGGTGGGCTGCTTTCCAGTCGCGGAAGTCCGCAAAAGTTTCGAGGGTCGTCGCGCCGGGCGGCATTTTTTCGGCGCGAAAATTCTGCAACGCCATCGCGTGCCGGGCGATGTCGAGCAACTGGTCGTGGCGCTTCTTCTGCCAGTCCTGGAACGCATCCTCGTAAAGCAGGTTGAGATATTTGGCGATCTGCGCCTGACGGAGCATTTGTTTGTCCTCCTGACTCGAAGTGCCAATCATCCGCGCAACCAATGCAGTCGCAGCGGAAAGATGGTCGGGTGTCAGCGGCAGTCCCTTGGTGTCGAGATAATTGATGGTCAGGTCGCCGTCGGGATGGATGATGATGGGCCGCGCGCCTTCCTCGACCGTCGCGGTGTAGATGCCATAGGACAGCCCTTCTTCGATGATGACGGTGTAACCAAAATAACCTTCGGTTTGCGAAAGCAGGTCGCAAACCGTGACCGACTTCCCCGCTCCCGACATGCCAAGCAGAACCGCGTGTTGTGGAGATTTATTGTCCTGCGAACCGGAGAACGTCTCAATGCCGATGAGATTATCCTGCGGCCCGTCGTAAATTGCCTCCGCCGTGGCCAAGTGCCCAGTGAAGGTGCTGGACACCGGTAGCATATCAGCCAGGAAACGGTGCTCGGAATAAAGTTTGCGATGTTCGTAACGTCCCCAGGTCCAGCCCGGCCAGGTCTGGAAGAAAAGACTTCTTGAGGTGCTGGGCAGGTTGCTCTCGAAGTATTGCGCCGAGTTCATGGAGTTGATGGCGTTCTTGATTGCCCCGGCCTTGGCGTTGAGGCCGTCGCGGGACTTATCCCAGACGCGGATGGCGAACATGGCACGGAACGGAATCGTTTGTCCTTGCATGAGCGCGTGGATTTTCTTCTGCTTCTTTTCCATGACGGTGAGCAGGGAGATTTTCTTTTCGCTGGCGTAGTCACCAGCCACGCGGTCGTGCTCCTTTTCCTCCTTGTTGATTTCCTGTGAAATCGGGAGCGGATCAACATTCACAGTGACGGTGTAATCGAGCAGCCGCAGATTGGTGAGCCGCTGGATGATGCCGGGATACGTCGTGCGCGGCCAGCGGGTCAGGACAATGAGCGAGTGATAATGGCCGTCGAGGAAGAAGCCAAAGTCGGACTGGCCGTTGCCCTCGCTGTGCCAGCAGTTTTCCTGAATCGAAAGATCGGGTTCAAAACCATCCGCCGGGTCGTAATCGAAACGGTCGTTGAGCGACGGATTGAGAAACCGTTTGTAGTGCCGGAAATGGTCGAGGTCGGTCATGGGCAGGATGCGCGCGCCGCCAGAGCCGAAGATTTCCAGCAAGAGCCGGTGGACGTGGTCGAACTCGGTTTCAAGCTGGTCGAGCAGCGTGTGGTAGTAGTCGCGCCGGGCGGCGGCGGACTGGAAGGATTTCGGCACGTTTTCCAGCGAGCGCGAGATGTAGATAATGACGCGCTGACGGCGGAGTTTGCGTTCGGACATGGCCTGCCAGTAGCGCGCAAAGCGTTCGTTGCGGGTGCGTATGGTCCAGACATTGGAAAACTTCTCCGTCTCCTGTTGGTAGCGCAGCAATTCCCCCTTGTAATCGGAATCGCAGAAGTATTGCACTTGCAGCCGCTGGTTCTCGTGAAGCGAGGCGAGCAGGAGACAGAGTTGATCTTGGAAATCGTTTAGGTCGGCGACCTGGCTGTTGGTGAGGTCGGGCGCTTCAAAGACAAACCCCTTCGCCACATAACCACCACGCCGGAGCAGATTGAAGACAATCAGATTGCGGACAAAAAAACCGTTGGGAGCGCGTTCAAACATAGGTCAGACATGGATTGAGGTTGAAGGTTCGTCAGCGGGCGTTTGTTGGGCGCGCAGGTCGGCCTGCATCTGTTCAATGCGTGCGAGCTGGTCGGCCAGTTCCTGAACGGTGCGGACTTTGGTTTGCTCGTTGACCGCGATGGAGGCTTCGCGGATGTGGGCGAGCGCCCTTTCCAGATGGGCACGGACGATGGCATCCATGCCGTGCTGGTGCAGCCCGGCGCGCAGATTGACATCGGCAGTTTGAAGCTGTCCGAGCAACGTCCGCCGCAGCAATTCAAGATGATTCAGTGCGCCGGCATTCATGGTCTGGCCTCCACCAATGGATGTTTGCATGAGTGAATGGTTTGAACTTCAGGGGCGAAACCGCCGCCGGAAAACCAATGTTCAAAACAATCGCGGTCGTAGCCGGGCGGTTTGCCTTGACGGAAACCGAAAATGTAGGCGAGGCAAATGCCGAGCGGCACGAGCGCGGCGAGGAAGGCCGTCAGCAAGGAGGTGTTCATCATCACGAGCAGGACGAAGAACACCGTGATGGCCACGCCGACACCGCCCACGAGCCACCAGAACAAGCCGCCTTCCAGACCCCAGGTGCGGCCTTTGGAATCGGTCGCGGCGTTGGTTTCGGTGAATCGCAGTTCGGATTTCATGCTCGTGGGCGGTTGGGGGTTGGTGTGCGGTGCAGGTTCAGAAGTTGCCGACGCCGACGGCGCTGTTGGAATCGAGGCCGAAGATTTTGAAGAAGGCGAAAATGACCGCCGGAGCAGCCGCGATGATTGCGCCGCCAATGATGGACATCTTGCCCTGGTCAACGTCGCCGCGCCGGATGGCGAAGCCGCCGTAGATGACGCACGAAATGCCGAGCACGAAACCGAACATCATGATTACGGCGAGACTGTTGCTGATGCCGGTCTTGAGGTCGGTGGAACTGAACGTGGTGGACTGCGCCCAAGCCGGGATGGTGTTAAGGGCGAGGACAGCGGCGGCGACGAGGAGTGAAGGCAGCCGCGAACGGTTTTTCGGTTGGATATGTTTGATGATCTTCATACGCGTTGTTTTATTTTTTTGTTTCGGTCAGCGATTCATTCGCTGCATTACGCGCCCACTCTGACAGAAGGAAAAAATCATCGGTGTAGGTGCGACACAAGGTGCAGGGGCAGTCCGTGTAAAAGTTCAGGGATGAATAAAACAATAGACACAAACAAACTTAACAAGCTCCAGAAACTGAACACGCTGCTGCCACACGAAATCCGCGGCCAGTCCCAAGTGCTGCCGCGCATCGTCTCGGCGGTGCAACGCGGCGAATTCGGCCTGACGAAACCGGGCCGTCCGCGCGGCAGCTTCCTGCTGCTGGGGCCAACGGGCGTCGGCAAAACGGAAACGGTGATCGTGACCACAAATCAAATCTTCGGGCCGGGACAATTGTTCCGATTCGATATGAGCGAATTTCAGAATCAGGAAGCACTCGGTTTGCTGCTGGGCGCGCGACTCGGCGAAGTCGGCTATCTCGGCGCGGTGCGCGAACGCGCGGCGGAAGGGTCGTTGCTGTTTGATGAAGCAGAAAAAGCGCATCCGCGCGTGCTGGACATCCTGTTGCAACTGCTGGACGCGGCGCGGATCACGGTGGCGACCGGCCAGACGCTGGACTTCAGCAACTACTACATCTGGCTCACGTCAAACATCGGTTCGGCGGAATTGATGAGCCTTCAACATTCCAATGACGCGACGCTGGAACGCCACGTCCTGACGCGGGCACAACAATCCCTGCGCCCGGAAATTTTCGCGCGTGTGAATGAAAAACTCGTGTTCCGTCGTTTGGGTTACGAACACCAGTTGGAAATTGCGGAGAAATTCATTGCGCGTGAAATCGAATTCCTGCGGGAGCGCGGACACAAGCTGGAATTGGACAAAACGGTTTTGCCGTTTCTCGTGCGCAAAGGTTTTCATCCGAAGCTGGGCGCGCGACCGATGCGCGACGCGGTGGAAAAGCTGGTCGGCGATGCCGTGTCGGAATGCCTGCTGCAAGAGCGTCAAACCAGTGGCGCATTGACCTTTGACGAACTGCGCGACTGCCTGATTGTGCTGTGAATCAGGCCAGTAAGAGATACAGGTGCGTTTCGCCGATGTCTTTGTCCGGCTGGAACGCGCCGAGTTTGCGTTTCGACAATTGCGCACAAACTTTGCGAATGGCTTTCCGCTTGGCGGCAATGTCCGGCAGCTTCACCAAAAGACAATCGGCAAATTGATCCCCAACTTTGCCGGCGCAAATGTCAGGCGCGATCACCTCGGTCGCGCCTGCTTTGTAAAGCGCCTCAACGAATTTGAGGGCGTCACTCACTCGCTTGAATCGTCCGAGCGCACGCACGGCCTTGCCGCCGCTTTCCAGCCATTTCCGCACTTCGGCGCGATTCTTCTGCGCCAAAAATGAACGGACAAAAACTTCATGGATGTGCTTTTCGGTGGCGACCGTGTTCGGCAACGGTTTCCCGGCTTTGCCGGTCAGCTTGGGCAATGATTTGTCTTTGGCGCGGGCGGCGTGGTATGCCTCGGCGGTGACAGGCTTGCCGTGCAAAAAAATGTCCTCGGACATCAACTTGCCGTCGTTCAACCACAAGCGATAGCGTCCGGAAAAATCGCCGCTCACGGTGGAAAATTCCAATTGCAACCGGCCATTCTCGTGCCAGGTGCGCTGAACACCCGTGCCATGAACCATCCGATATTTGCCCAGCAACCGTCCTTTCTCACTCCACTGGCGGCAGATGCCGTGCAACAAGCCGTTCCGATAGCATTCCTCGTTCGCCAAAACCCCGTTTTTGTGCCAGACACGGACAACGCCGTGTCTGCGACCATTGTGCAGCGGCACTAATTCACGCAGTTGGCCGTTACGGTGATAGGCTTTTTCAATCGTTTTTTTCACAAGACCGACAGATTTTCTTTTCAGCAATAATTCAATTTAACGCCCAAAGGCATTGAAATGACAGCCTAGAATTATGGCAAATCAGTTAAATCTTCTTTCGAGCAGACAGACTTCCCGCGATGAAAACCTAGAGGTAAAACTCCCCGGCGGCGGCGGGCGGGTCAAGGAGGAACGGAAGCGCGAACGTCTAAGCGAGCGACCCGTAGTTCCTTGACGCGCCCGCCGCCGACATACAATCAAAGGGGGTTTCAACGCGTTGGCCGGGCGACAAGCCGAATGGCTTGCAATTTTACAATCAGTGATTGGAAAATCTAAAATTAGCCAATCGCTGATTGGCGAATTCACCCTCTTGCCAGCGTCTGCGGATTATCCGGCTTCGGTCTGCGGTCGGCGAGCGGGGAAAGTGGAGCGGAGGGCGAAGAGGAGCGTTTAGCGCATCGCAGCCGGAGCGCAACGTCCCGCCGCCGAGCCGCAGACGGAAGCCCGACGCTCATGGCGGCACATTGCGGATGCCCGCTCGTGACGAGCGCGCGGTTTGCGGAGTTGGAACGGGCGTCGTCGAGAGGGGGACAGGGACGACGGGCAGCCCGTGGAACGCAGCAAACCGCGCGTTGGTCACGGCGGATTCGGCGTATGCTTCCCAACGAGAATTGCTTCTTGCTCCAAGCCCGCATTTGATTCATCCATCATGGCGACGACTTGTTGAATGGACGGATGTTTGGATTTGCGAAGCTCCATGAGCATTCGTTGATTTTTGACATCTCCAAGCAATGCGGCTTTGGAATGGCTGCGAAACAGTGCTTTCAAGTTGTTCGGAGTAAAAAGCGAAACAGCTCCGCCAATTCGCTCATAAAGACGGAGAAATTCCGTAAGACCGAGAGGGTCGTAATCAGGAAGATGAAGGATTTTCAATTCGGCTTTGGCATTGGAAGCAAGCCAAGCAAGAAATCGGTTTGAGCAACGTCCGCCTGTGTAAATCGCCAGTGAAAATTCCAGTCCCAAATTTTCAAACGCATGAAATACCGCCGGATTTTCGACGAGCAAACATCCACCCCGCAAAGTGAACGGCGTTTCGTCGGTGAGCGTGAACGCGAAAACACCATTCTCTTCAGTCGAGCGTGTTGTTTCAACAGTGCTGCCATCGCGAAGCAAAATTCCGTCACGCTTGCTGCGGATGCAAATGATCTCCGGCAGGTTGCTTGGGAGGGCCTTTGTGTCGCGGAATTGTGCAACTGCGAGAACGCGGCTTGAATTGGAATTTTCATCGAGCGGTGTGTCAGGAAAGTGTAGTTGAAACCAGCGTTGAAATCCGGGCGGGTTCACAACCACAAGCCGCTGTCCTCCTGCTGACTTTTCACGGCGAATGACTTCACTATCAAAGAGCGGTTTGAGGGCAATTACCAGTGATCTTCCACAGGCCGAATAAGGCAATACTCCCTTTTGCAGAAGCTGACGACATGCCCCGCGATGCTTGGGTTGAATTTTGAATTTCATGTTTCGCGGGACTCGGCTTTTGGCCTTAGGCTCAAGCGTTGGACATCAGTGAGCACAACGCGGCCACGGCTGTTTGGTTCAAGAAAATAGCACGCGTCCACCTCGCCAACCGCACTTGGTGCGGCGGTGATAGCAATGAAACCAAGTTTTTTCGCCGTTTGAAGAACTGCGCGCCGATTTGTGGGATCGAGCTTTTCCACTTCGTCCAAAAAAAATGGGATGGCAACATCGTCCTTATGCAAAAGACTTTTTAGGACGAGCAAATTGAACAGCACTTTGATGGTTACGGTCGTTCCGTCTGATTCGACTTGGTGGAAGTCGGCATATTTTTTGGTTTTTCCGTCAGCCCTCGTGACGGTTACGCCAAGGGTGAACAGGTCGGCGATTCGCGTGATTGGGTTTCGTTCCATTTTCGTCCGCACGCGATCAAAAACCCGATCAAGCGAAGTCGTGTCATCCATCAGGTTCAGCTCATCAATAGCAGCGAGGCGTTCGATTAACGAAACCTCGTCAGATTGACGTTCAACCGTAAGTTTGACGGCCTTCAAATCTGAAACCTTCACATGAGCCAGTTCCCGGTTCAATTTGTCCTTGGCGCTTTCCACCAATCGCAAGTCGTGCAACACCGCGTCGAAATTGCTTTTAAGCCCGTGGATGTGGCTGTTCCATCGGAGTTGCAGCGCTTCCTCGCGCTTGGGCAAAGCGTCAAGTTCTTGTTCCAGGGCGCGAATGGTTTCCGCTTCATTGTTGCTCTTGTAGCGGTCTGCAAACACGCCGAGCCTGCCAAATGTCGTTTCCAACTGCCGGGTGAGTTCTGACTGCTTGTCGTAATCGTGCAGATAATAGGAAACGTCGCTGTCGAAATCGGTTGGGATTTCCGCGTCCGCTCTCGGACTGGCATTGAAGATGGCAATTTTTCTGTGACATTCGTCGAAACGAATCAAGACCTGCCGGTATTGCTTTTCAACATCCGCCTTTTGATTGCCAAATTTGATGAGGTTTTCGCGTTGGCCTTGTTGCGCAGTATCCAAATCTGCGATTGTTTTACCTATCGCAACGATTGACGCTTCAAGTGCCGCGACCTTAGCACGCCATTCCTTTTCGCTGGCAAGGTCTGTTTGAAATTGTTTGTAGGCGGATAATTTGTCCGTTTGGGTTTGTTTTTCCGCTTTCAGCGTTTCAATTTGTTTCGTCAGTTCATCGCGTTTTGTCACCGCTTCCAATAAATCGGCGAAGCGCCTGACATCCTTTTTTGCCCGGTCCAATTCCTTTTCCAGAGTCTCGACGCTTTCAAACTTGGACAGCAAATCTGTCTGCGGGCCAAAATGGACGGTCATGGAATCGTCCTGATAAACGCCTGCCGAAATTCTTTCCGCCAATTGTTTCAATCTTGAGACAACTTTTTTCTGGTCAGTGAAAGTGATGCCGCCGCGTCCAACGGGCAAACCTAAAAGGTCTGGATTTAATAAACCAAATAATCGTGATATTTCCTCATCGTTGAAATTGTCTCGCAGGGTGGTGATGGCCAGTCGGCTAAATTGCTGTATCGAAGCGGTGGTAGTCGTGACTTTGCCTTCAGCGGCGGCAAGCTGGTTTTTGACTGATTCAACGGTTTCGGTTGATGCCTCCTGCTGACGATTGAGCAGCGCGTTAAGCTGGCGCTCGATGTTTTCCAAGGCGGCTTGCTCTAATGAATGGGAAAATGCCGAGAAATGCTTTTTATGCTTTTCCAAATCCTTGAGCCGGTCCTCGATGGGAGATTGTTCCCGCACAAGCTGGGTTTCTTCAGCCCGTTTTGTTTTCAAAAGAGACTTGGCGTTGGTTTCCGCATTTTCCGCCCGCAGGATTTTCTCGCTCAGGGCTGCGATTTGCTGCGAATGGTCTTCATCAAACGCTTTTTTTCGCGCCTTCAGATTTTCCCACCGATAGTTGATTTGTCCCCATAACACTTGGCGGTCATTGAAAACCTGGATCAATTGCTGCACTTCCTGTTGGTGCGACTTGAATTGTTTGAGATCGTCGCGCTCCCGCCTCAATTGCTCGTATTCTTCTCCGAGAATGCGCCGCGCATCAACAGCAACATAATCAGTTGGCAAGTCCGCCAGCATCAAAAGCCGTTCCCGCATCTGATCCTGTGTAATGTTGGCGAGGTTGAGCAGATTTTTGAGCGTGTCGCGGAAGTCAGAGAATTTTTCACCATCCTTCAGGGCTACAATTCCCAAGCCGTTGCTGCGTTGCCCCACACCGGACAATAGAACCGCACGGTGTTCCGCCGGTTTGTTGATCAATTGAAAATCCTTTTCGGCAAGCAACGCGCCAATTTCTTTGGGATGACGAATCCGCCCATCGTCACCGAGAAAATGCTCCCGCTGGTAAGGCCCAAGGTAAAAGAAGCGTTCCGGGTCTGCCCCGGATGTTTTGCTCGCTCCACGCCAGCCGATCACGGCCAAACCTCGCAAAGTCTGACACTCAAACAGCACATAACTATGCTCGCTGCTGAAGTAATAATCCAGCGTTTGGTCAAATGTGTAACCTTCAAACGTCATGCGTGATCGCTCGTCAACGTAGAGGAACTGTAGGGTGTTGATCAGCGTTGTCTTGCCGGAATTGTTCGGCCCGACAATTTGAATCGCACCATCAAGCAAAACCTCGGCATACTCATACTTGCCGGCATTGATGAGGATGATTTTTTTAGGGCCGTTACGCATTGGCGTCATCCTCGCTTTCCTTTGCCGGATTCAGACCTGAATCTTGAATGGGGCTTGCTTCACTTGCGGCCTTTCCAGATTGTTCGGCCAGTTCGAGGCATTTGTTCAACATCCGGTGAAACGGTCGTAAAAACCGGAATTCATCCTCGGCAACCCATTTTGCCCACCCCACGTTCTTGAGATAATGAATGACCTCCCGTAATCCGGCGTAATCGGTGATTCCGACTTGTTCAAGCCTTGCCCGATAGCTGTCCAGAGTGAAATGAGGAAGCCCCCGAAGCGTGAAAGTTTCGGAGAAAAGTGTCGGCTCGACCGGTAATCCGCGATTGGCAATGTGATCTATCAAAACAAAGGAAAACACCGCGATTTTTGCCAGGCGCGGGGAAGCGGTATCCTCTGCTTCAGGTTCAAAATAGAAAAAGTCGTGCTCGTGTTTGTGCAGCGTGAAACCAAGCCCGGCGAAATAGTCGGCGTAATCGTCATATCGCTCACCGTTAAGTGCGGCGTAAATCGCGTCGTCCTCCGGCGAGATGTGATAGCCATTTTTCAGCTTCTCAAAGATTTCCCGAAGATGCTCTGGATAATTCATTTTGAGATGGCCTCCAATCGCACAGGTTGAGCGGAAATCACATGATGGGCGGTTTCGTAATTCTGCGTTTTATCGGGTGTAAAACGGGCGCGGAAATGCTCGTAAAAAAACAGAGTCGAAAAGCCTGCCAATAGCTGCGGCGTATCGAATTCGGGATAACGGGTTGTGAGCCAATCAAGCAGATTGTTAACCGGAAGGTCTTTGGCAATTTCGTCCGGCAGGGTATTTAGCCAACGACGATGCTCTAGTGCCGCAGAGGTTTTTCCATCATGGTCAAAGTTGATTGCCGGTGGCGGGACGGGAGGATTATTTAACAAACGCTCAATCGCGCCAGCAATTGCTTTGTCACTATAAGCCCCTTGTTGACGGAGCGTGAAAATTCCAACGACTGATTGTTGCGTCCATTCCTCGAAATTGCCCAGACGTAGGCGATCCAGCGCATAAGCTGCGCCGGTGGCGAGATTGCTTGAACGGGCAAGGGATTGGTAAAGAGGAGAGATTTCCTTGCCGGATTGTTCAAAGACGTTGAGGGCGTGTCGCTTTGCGAGCCGAAGCAAACGCAGATTTCTTTCCACCGTGCCACCCGAAATCACCAGGGCATTTACGCTCGCGTGTTCCAGCACCTGCTCGACTTCAGCAAACGTCGCTTGCATCGCTCCGTCCACGCGGATTACATCAATCATCGGCGCGATATATTGCTGCATCCACCAGACGATGCGTTGGTATTTTTCCCGAACCGATGCCGGCCGCTTGTCGGTTTTGAAACGCGCAACCTCACCAAGCACGCTAACATGCGTAGCAGCGACGTCGTCGTGCAAGCGTCGCAGCGTTTGGGTGATGTCGCTCAACGCCAAGTCGGCGATTGTCGGGTCGTCCGCATTCAGCGCGCCGCGCATTTTCAGTGCGAGCTTTTGAAGTTCATTGACGTAGCTCTGGACGGTTTCCGCCGACGCTGGTTTTGCCTCCTCCAACAAATAGCGAAGAATTCCCCGCACAGGTTCGGCCATCAGAAAATACTGCTCGGATTGGTCTGCCGAAACGAGAATGCGGAGTTCCTTGAGCCGCTTGACTAAAAATGCAGGCTGCTCCTCCACGTCTGCTGCTTGGTTTTTTGTGATGTCGTCGATTTCCGACTCGGAAAGGTCTGTTCCACTGGCGCGTAGTTCAAGTTCGCGCAGCAAGCTCACATGCTTGGCGCAGAACTGAAAAAACTCTTTCGGTGGAACGATCACTTTGTTTAAGAAACAGCACTATGGTTTTTAATTGTCTGGTTTAGGGCTAATCCTGCTCGAAACCCTGATTTTTGAATTTGAGCGTCTTGCAGTTCTCGGAAACGGTGCGAACCACATTGTCGGGAATTCCGTCCGCGACGCGCGCCTGAATTTCCATTGTCACTTCGACATCCGCTCCGATGAGGCTTGTGAGGTGTTGGAGAACCTCCGCCGAAACTTGAGCGGCGTCGCGGTTCAAACGTGCAGGATCAAGTTTCACGCTTCCAAAAAAGCGAATTGGCTTCGCAGGAATTCCCGGTTTGGCGACGTTTTCGCTTCCTGAAACATTTTGGCTCGCCGGGGCTGCGGATGAACCGGCAGTTTCAGAGGAAGGCGCGGCGGATGGTTTGTCCGCCTCCATTTGGCGCAAGGCGATCTCTGGCTTGACCAGCAACGCTGACGAGTCCACGTCCAACGTAACATGGCAGTTGCCACGCAAGCCCACATAACGCTGGCGCTTCTCGTCCCATGAGTCAGCAATGGCGAAAGTTTCCATTGTCCACGTTGTGCGCGCGAGGCCATCTTGAATTCCTGCAACGAGAACGGCAGAGGAACGCAACCGCTGCAAATACGGATACTTCGCGTAATCCTCTACCAACTGTTTTACGGAAACGTGATTGTCGCGCCAAAGCGGAATTTTATCGAGGTCTTGCCGGAGCAACGTCGGAGCAAATTGCGCCGCCATCTGCGTGTCAGACCGTAGTTTCTTGGACGCACGCACCGCAAGCGGGTCAGGACCGGAAAGTTTCACCGCCTGCCACTCGATAGCCGATTGAGGAGTCGGCTGGGTCGGGAATAACAGCCAACAGAAAGTTTCTCCCAATCGCCCTTTGATGGCCGTGTTCCAAGTAGTCTTCTGATTCGTTACCTGACGTGCTTGGAAACCATCCAGCCCTAATTGGTCTTTGTCATTTTCGATGGAGTCCCATGCAAGTTGGAATCTCACCGCTTCATCCAATTCGGCGAGGCGCGTGCGGTCTGCTACGAGAAAAACGAGAGCGTTCTTAAACAAGCGTGGGCTACTGCCGCGCGCGTCCAAAATGGCTTGCGCCTGTGCTAGTGCTGGATTTCCAGATTCCTTGGCATACGCGTAATCCACGCCGAGAATGACAAGCTGCGTTTCCATTTCGTCTGGAATTTCGCCGTTGTTTTTCGGAAACGCGCGGATGGCGAGAAAATCTCCCCGCGACTTCAAATCTTCCTGCACCCGTTTTTTGATTTCTTCCGATACCGTATCGGGGTCGCGCTTCAATTGCTCCGCGCGGTCTTCGGCAAGCTTGGTGACGGTTGGTTGTGTTGAATACCAATACCGCGAGTTGTCCTGATAGAGATAAGTGGCACTCTGCGCCAGATGCCGGAGCGCATCGCCAAAAATTGCCGGGCTTTCGCCGGGCTGCACACAACCAAGTTTGATTCTCCGATCCTCAACGCCCCGGTTTGCCGCACCTGGGGTCGGGGCTGACGCGAGGAACAAAGTGCGTGCCACACGGCGGCACGCGGAGTGTCTGCCAAGATTCGGCTTTTCGCGGTCAAGTTTCAACGGCAGCGAACTTTCGCCGTCCACATCCTTTTCGATAACCGATTCCCAACCATCGGGCAGGAAATGAATAATTTCCGAAATCACCCGCTGGTCAAGCAATGGCACATGCGCGGGTTGAATTAGCGGACTTTTGTCTCCTTGTTCCCAAAGCGCGTGAATGACGGATGCCATCAATCGCAAAACGCCACGCGTGCGTTGAAACTTCACCAGTCCTGACCAGTCTTGATACAACCGCTCAAAGATTTCCGGGTGAATTGGATACGCCGCTTTGATTTTTCGCTCATAATCCGCTTCGCGACATTCGGGCGGGAATTCTTGATGCTGGGTGCGATACAACTCGCAAAATGCCTTCGCCACGTTGTCACGTGCCGTGAACATCGCCGGGTCGGTGATCGGTTGAAATAAACGCCTGCGGACAATCTCAAAACTTTCTTCCGCATTGGCGGGACGCCACGATGCTTCGACGCGACCGATGGCATTCTTCAACGCAATGAGCGCCTGCCTGCCGCGTGCCCCTCCTACTTCTTCGTCATGCACGCCTGCGGATGGCGAGGACGTTCCCGCGTCACTCGAAGCTGGCACGCTGACAATGAGCATCGCCTTCGGGGCGGATTTTGTTTCTTCGCTCAATGTTTGGGCGAACGTGAAGTGCGTCTCAAAATCACCTCCGGGCAAATCTTTTTGTTCGTGTAATTGCCGTGCGTAGGCAACCCATTCGTCAATGAGAATCAGACACGGCGAGTATTTGCGAAGAAGTTTGCCGATGGCATCGCCGGGATTCGTTGCGGTTTCGTCAGCCTGTTTGACCATCGCGTAACCTTCCTTGCCGCCGAGTTGCCATGCAAGTTCGCCCCAAAGTGTTCGCACAATTGTGCCGTCGTCCTTCTTGTCCGGCTGTCCCGGTGAAATTTTATTGCCGACGATCACGACGCGGCGAACATCCTTCGCCAACTCGCATTTGGCTTCATCGAACACCACTTCCAAGCCTGGAAAGTCCTTATGCTGATGCCCTGAAAAAAGATGAAAGAGCGCCAGCATTGAATGTGTCTTGCCGCCGCCGAAATTTGTTTGCAGTTCGACCACGGGGTCGGCGCTTTGGCCGGCCAACCGCCGCACGGCCCGGACGAGCAAATCTTTCAGACCCGCCGCCAAGAACGTGCGCCGAAAAAATTCAACCGGATCGCCGTATTCGGAAGATGCGCGCCCCTTGTAAACCTGCCACAAGTCAGCGGCGAACTCGGCCTGCTGATAGCGTCCCGATGCCACGTCTGGATGCGGCGTCACAACTTCCCGCCACGGACGTAATCCCGCCACGGTCTGACCTTCAAGCACGGTCGCGGCGACTTTGCGTCGTTCATGGCGTGCCTGTTCATCGAACTTGACCCGGAGCAGTTCTGCCTTATGGCGTGCGATTTCCTCCGTCTCTTTTGGCGCGGATACGGCGTTGAGCAAACGCTCCATCGAATCGAGCGCACGATAGGCGTCGTCCGTGGTGAATGTCCGCTGATGCGCCCACTTGTTCCGCACGTCGCGCAATTCGCTCACAAGACTGCGCTCGGTGTGACCGAGCACTTTTTTGAAAACGTCATTCCACTGATTCCACAAAGTCGCGAGCAGACTAGCGATGTCCCACTCCGGCTTGTCCGGCGTGCCAAGAAAATCAACCTGCGTGGCGCTCAATGTTTTTTGCGTTTCCGCGAACCACTCGTCCTGATAATTACTTTTCAACTCGCGCTCGACGAACGGCTGTAATCCCGCTGTCAACTGTTCGAGACATTTCCCGACGCGTTCGTGATTGGTGATTGCCATAAATTATTTGTGGTTAAAATCAGACTCCCACTGCTTCAGGAGCGCGATGATTTTGGCGAATTCCGGCTGCTCACCAAAGAACATTTGCTGCATCTTGGCATAATCATCGTGCAATGCCTTTAGTCGTTGTTCCGGTGGCGCGATTCGCAACGTGCCCTTCGTGGCCTCGCCATACTTCGCCCACGAAGATTTGAAGAATAGATTTTTGTGCTCGGACACTCGCGCCAGCAATTCGAGTTTCGAGGCCGCTGATTTCGACACGCCTTTATGAATCAATTCGTAAAAGTCGCCATAGTGCCGCGAGAAACGCTCCGGCATCGGTTTGTCCACCGGGCGATGAAACTCCGCGTGCAGGATTGTCGCCTTTTCCCAAAATGTCCGTTCCACCGCCAAAACCTTTACCGCGTAACTTGCCTCCTTGAATCCCTGCGGGAACTGCTCCGCCACATACGGCGTCACAGTTTTTGCCTCACACGGCCAGTGATCCGCCCGCGCGCCCATTTCAATTTTTACCGCACGCCGGATGTAACCGGTCGCATCCGGTGGAAAACTCGTCGGATAGTCGAACAACAAAGTCTGCCTATCCGGGTCTTCATCGTCCGAACGCAACGACCATTTATCATCACGGCTAACCTTTGATTTGATGGCCGCTTCCAACGTGGGCAGCAGTTCGTCTGCGATTTTCTTCTGGCACGCGGCTTTGAGCGCCTCAATGCGCCGCTGCTTCTCCTTGTTGCTCGCACCAGCTTCCGGCTCATTCGCTCCGCCGAAACCGAGAAAAGTCCGGTCAATCGAAACATCTATGTCTTCGGAAAACCGTTCGATGATCTTGAACACTTTTGACAGCGACGTGCCGCCTTTGAAAATCAGGTGTTCGCCAATTGTCGGCAACCGGAATAATTCCTTCAACGTCCAGCATACCCAAAAGTCCTTTTCCAGAATCACGGCGTCCATGCCGGTTTTCAACGCTGCGCTCTCAAAAAGTTCGGCGCGCTGTTTTGATGTGAGTTGCAGAACGGTATCCATGATCTATTTTTGGGCGATTTGTTGCGCGAGCGGACGCATCCACGCAGTCAACTTGGGCGCAAGCGCTGCCAAATCACGCTTCGTGTCCGCGTCCAAAGTTTTTTTGAGTTGAGCGACGTGCCGCGCCATCTCCGGGCTGGTGTGCAGATAGCGCAATGCCTGAATCACCAATCCGGCGCGTTGGCCAGCACCCAGCAGATTGCGCGGCGCGGCGCGACGGAATACCAGCGTCAGCTTCCCCAGCGACACCCGGCGCGGAACGCCGTCCGTCAGAATGATAATTTTAGACGGGACTTGGTCCGACAAACCCAGCGCGTTCGCAGCGTAAGCACCCGTGAACTGCCACTGCGCGTGGCTGCCATCCATCAGCGCGCGCACTGTCCCCATGATGTTCGGCGCAGTCTGCCCGGTGATTGGGTGGGAACGTGGCAAATCGTAAAGCCCGCGTCGAATTCGGCGGATTGTTCCGGCTTTGACCAGGCGATGCAGGGCAACCCCCACCGCCGACCGTCCGCCCAAATCCAAGAATTGGGTCGGTGAAAAGACGCAACCATCGCCGCTGCTGCGAATACGGCGGATAATCCTGTTATCAATGGTTTGCATGGTTTTCTATCGTTAGATGTTGTAACAAAAACTAGCTAGTTTTTGTTACAACGACAAGTCCATTTTCTACGCCCGCCTTGGTGCGCTACGCTTGCGTTTCTTCTTCCCGGCAGAAGCGGACACCTCGGATTTATTCATGAACGCGGGACGATTGATTATGATGACATCGAAAAGGCCGCCAAGGCCCAAAAGACCACGACGCAGTTCCGCATGTTCTTCGGTGCGTGCCCCATCGTCCCAGATCACCGCAATTACTTGGCGATAAGGTGATTCCTTGCGGAGGTAGAGAGTCAAATCAGCCCCGATTTCCTCAATCAGATGTTTTGCGCTATCGCGCTGATACCAAAATTTCAATTCGATCAGCAATTGCAAGCTCAACAGGGACAAGTCTGCGCGCGGTTGGTAAGTTCCGGTCGGCGCAAGATACCGTTCTTCTTCGAGCGCAGGGAAAATGGGCTTCACGACTGCGTAGAGAAGGCTTTGAATATGATACTCGTTTTCGATACGCCATTGCTGGGCCAACGCACCGCTTCTGGCTGTTCGTGGTTTTTCTTCCCAAGTCCAGCGTTGGAAGATTGAAGTCACGTTGTTCAACACCTTGGCGACATCTGCAATAATCATGGCGTCGAGGTTGAAATCAATCGCCCTTGCCGTTGCCCAATCAATCGCTGCAAGTTTCATCACGGCTTCAAAACCATCGGAAACCGCGTCTGCATTCAGAAGCGCTACTTTCAAAACATCAGCCGCCTCAGTGTCGCCAACTTTTCCACAGCCACATGAATTTAGTGCCGCCCGCATCCATGCGGGAGCCAGTTTGATCCAAACGTCCGTTGGGGATTCGATTTTGTTAAGCCATGACCCAAGCATATTGAAGACACCTCGCTGCCAGCCGGATTCACCCGCAACCCCAATGGCATCTTTACAAGCGGTGTGCGCCCATTTGTCGAACCGTGTTTTTGGTTCTCCGTTCAGAACCGCGTTGGCACCTACGCACACGCCCAGGAGAATTAGTGGATCGAGCAACACATTGGATGGTTCCCCGCTAGAGCCAAAGTTGGGCCGCCCTGTGAGCCAATCGAGATGTTGACGGAACGTCGTCTCATATTTTGACCGCAGCGACTGCACGGCACATGCAAATCCCAATACTGCAACTCCGCGCGAACTTCGTTCTCCACCTTTGGCATTCGACGCTTTTTGCGCTGCCGCTGAAACTGCCGTGGCATCGAATCGAGCCGGGCACAACCAAGATGCGAACGCTGCCGCCAGCGGGTTGTCGGTTGCTGCCTTGCGAGCGACTCGATCCAATACGAGCTTCGCGTCAGCGATAAGCATCACAGTTTCAGTTTTCATAAAAACCACCGTAGTCGGTTCAGCCGACCGTGAATCGAATCAACGCTGAAGTGCGGTAAAGCGCCAAGCCTTCCAAGCAATCGTGCGATGAGTTGTGAGTAATGAACCGTTACGGGCATTCGCGCCATGTCAAAACTCCGCCACGAGTGGCCTGCAAATGTGAACACCTGTTTTGAGAGGTAATCGAGATCGGTGAATGTCGAAGACCGGTGCAAATGAAGAAGCACGGGATACGGCAAACCATCCGTCGGCTTTTTTACCTGCCCCGCACCGGTAAGCGACAGGATAGCGCTGTGTTTGTTTAGAATCAGATATGTTCCACGCGTGGGAGCATACTCACCCTTCATCACATTTGACCCGAACGCTTTTGCCCCCGGACTGTCGCTGTCAAAGAGCGCTGTCTCGTGTTCTTGGGCAACGTGAAGAAACGCAAAATCTACATGGAAATCAGTCAGTTTTGCCGTGACCGCCTTAACCGCTTCGGCCTCCTTGTCTTTCAGCGGTTTGAATGAGTGAAATATGAGGCGAACTCCGTCTCCCTTCTGCCAGTTCATGTCAGCACGAGCACGATCAATAGCACCAGCAAGCATCTCGACCACAGCCGTTCCGTATTCTTCAAACGGCACTGCGTTCGACATATTGCCGAGAAGATAGCGGCCCTCGTTTGTGAAGAGTGTCGTTACCCCAACAAAACGCTTGCGCGCTCCAAGTCGCGAATCACTGATTGATGCGCTGCCCAACCCCACCACAAGTTCGTGCGCCATCGTGTTATCCACTTTGAGTTGCCACGGAGTTCCGCCGAGTTTTGCATAACAGGCCAATGCGATGTTGCTGAGAATGAAATCAAGTCCCGCACCCGGACGCCGCATCGTCTCGGCCTGAAACTCTTGCACGGGAATTTGTTGTGCGAGGAACGCACTTTTCGCGACCAGATATGGATTCGTTTCGCCGTGCAAATCATGACTTGATGCGTCCACCTGGACCAATGCCATGTGCCAACGCTCGGCGTCCGTTGTGAAGGCTTCCAGGGCTTGCTGGGCAGCCTTGCGATATGCCGGCGCAGATTGGTTTTCCGCGACAAAGAACCTCACATCCTTGTCTTGCAACCGGTAAGTTTTTACCAAGCCGTTTGGAAAATAACATTTCCTGCCCGGCTCGTTGTGTCCCTCGAATAATTTCTGCAAAAACTGCTCCACTTCACCTTTTCGCGATCTCTGGCAGACGACGCAAATTCGCGGTTTCGAGGGAGTGAATCCGCGTTGGCTGTAAGGGCCGTGATCCGCAATGCCACGTTTTGCATCGGTAAGCGCTGGCTTGTTGAAAGTTGGGTCAAAGACGTAAAGCGCTTGCGGCGCGTGGCGCACACTTGGAAACCTCTTTCCTTGGTCGTCCAAATGCGGCAGCACAGTTGCCTCCACACCCGGCAGCAGGCGTAAATTCCGCTGGGTCAATTTGATTTCTACGCGGAGAAGTTCGCTCAACTTTTTTGGCCCGACTTGGGCCGCAGACTGAAGCTCGAACAATTTCCGCTCAATGGATTTCGCTTTGACGCCAAAAACCGCAGACAGGCAACGCATGAAGCCTTCGTAATCGGCCTCTACCTCGACGGCAGAGGCGTCAACGATGTCCCGGCTTTCCCGGCAATCCGCCAAATGCAACTTCATCCCCTCAACCTTGGATACGCGCCCCACCAATTGCATCCGGGGTTGTATGCGAGCATCGTTCAACGGCATTTGCTCCGAAACGTAAAGCCCGGTGAGGTCAAATCCAGCGTTGATCCAATCTGAACAGGGTCGGGCGATGCGTCGGAAGGAATGATGATCGAAAACCAATCCGAGAAAAGGCTGCTGCCCCTCAAACTCAAACACTCGCGCCTCGATGGTATGTGCCAGACGAACCACCAACCACGGCGGAACGGTGTCCCCCGCTGCGGCTTGCCCGATAAAATCGTGTTCCTGTTCCGAAGACAATACTTTCAACGGTCCGACGTCCACAATTTTACGGCCAGATTTCCCGGCAAAACTTGTGATGAAGTTTTCGACAACCAGACTACGGACGACACCGAGATTTTCTCGCAACGCAATTTGCCGCTGTTCTGGCGCGATGCTGCATGAAGCCCCATCAAGTCGGATGGAATAAATCAAATCCTTTCCCTCAAGATGCACGCGCTTGAAAATATGCGTGCCGTTGTGCTTTGCGCGCAGGTCGCGCAGCGCGTCCTTTGAATCAAACGGCAGCACCCCGACCTGAATTTTTGCATCGGGTATGCTGATTGGAAAGATGTTCAGATGCAGGTGGCTCATAATGGTTATGTGGTGAGGAAATTGATGATGGCATCGCCGTGGTTTTGGACAGCGTTTTGAAATCCTTCCAGATAAACCCTGCAACGCCCATCGCGCGATTCCCAAGGATTCACATACCGTCCACGCAAAGGATGATCTTGGCCGCTCAAGCGCAGCAAAACTTGCGTCGCTTGAATGCCCGGCCAATCGCGAATATCTGCGTCTGGCGCCCAATTGTCTCCGCGCCTGTCAGGGTGAACCCAATCAATTAGCACCACTCGCCGATTGTCCCCATGAATGCGTGTCAACCGGCTTAACAAACGATTGAAATGTAGATCTCCAAACCCGTAACCGGCAATCAGCAGGCGTGGATTATTCAGCAGTGCGTTGTGCAGGACGGTTTGATAGGTGGAATACGGATATGGCCTATACCTGCCGTGGAACGGAATGAATGTAGACGACGCCATTGTGGTGGGAAATCACGTTGTCGAAAAAGGGCTGCTGGACATTGAGATGACAAAACGTGTGCGCCGGCGACTGAAACCCGGCTGGATACCCACGAACCTCGGTAGGGCTTCAATCATTCCAGAAGAAGTCGGCGGCTTGGCTGTGCCAGGCGACACTCTTTTAGGTGGCAGCTTGATAGCCGCTTTCGGATTGGAAGGTTATCAAGATCGCGTCAAATGGGAGTTGCGCTATCTGGACCGTTCACCCGCAAAGCTCCGAGCAATTGAATTTCGTCGGGGTGCGCCTTGGATGGGGGGCGTATTGGAATATGAATTGGCCAAAGAACTGAAGCTTGGAGTTGGTGACAAATTGATGGGACGTCACGGCAACAAGGGCGTCGTCGGTGCGGTTCTCCCGGAAAACCAAATGCCACGTTTGCCCGATGATCCTTCTTTGCCTGCCCATTTGCGAGGCAGGACGATTGACGTTCTTTTGAATCCGCACGGGGTTATCTCCCGGATGAACCTTGGTCAATTGCTTGAAACGCACGTGGGCTGGCTTTTGCATGCGGGTTTCAAGCAAGAAGAACTTGTCCGAGACAACCTGCCGTCTGAAATTGATTTGGGCCATCCTTTCCTGCGCGCGTTAAATCACACAAAAGTTCAAAAGTTGCTGGAGCGAAGTGGCCTTGATCGCTTCGGTCGGGTTCAGTTGGTTTTGCCAGATGGCAGTCTGACCCGTTCACCGGTGGTGATAGGCTTTCAGCATATCGTCCGGCTGCGTCACGTTCCTGAACTCAAATCACAAACGCGACGTGGTGGAAAGGGTGCATTGTATTCGCGAAGCACCGGGCAGGCGGTGCATGGCCGGGTGCTTGGCGGAGGACAACGGGCGGGTGAAATGGAGATTTGGGCGTTGGCCGCACATCAAGCGGAGCACGTTTTGGAAGAGTTGCTGGGAATCAAAGCGGATTCGATTTTGACGCAGCGATTGCTGGAAGAGCCAAAGACAACTTCAAACAATAAGCCTGAAGGGTTTGAAGCACGGCTGAGAGATTGGCTGTTTGCGTTGTTGATTGACCTAAAAATTGATGTTCGCAAGGCGTCGTTGAAATTTGTGAACTCGCGTTCCGTTGTCGCACGGGTCGGAACAGACAAAAAGTTACAATCCTCGGCGGGTTTGTCAGAAAAAGTTCGCGCGGCATTTTGTTGCCAGTCGCGAAGAAAAGGGGGCGATTGTCCATTTGTGCTGTTGGACGGTGCGCGCATCGCCGTTACTCCGCCGGATGGCGAGGGAAGACAGCCCACGCTTCAATTGACGGATTTGCTCGCGCATCTAGGCTTTGACATTGAACCCCCCTTGAAAAAGACGGCCGACTGTTTCTCCTTATGGCTCAAGGCGACTCACGACAGTCAAATCAAGGGGAAACTCAATGTTATCTTTTCACCCGATGAAAAGAATCAAGTAAAAGCGGAAATTCTCCCAGACGATAAACATATCCCACCCGGTTGGCCTGCCACATTGGAGAAGATCAATGCTTATGTGCAGTTCCAACAAGAAAAGGGCCGGAACGTCGAGGCCGGCCAAGTCGTTGAAGAGTTTCAGAAAGCGGGCGGCAGATTTTCTGTTGGCCAAATGCGCGTGACCTGCTCTACCCACAAGACGGTTCCACTGAAAGGAAAACCTCCCTTTTCCCTTGTTCACAGCCCTATTCCCGGCGGTCTTTTTGATTCTCAATTGTTTGGTTCCATTCAGAATGCCGGCACAACGGATGATTCACAAAATTGGGCATACATTGAATTGCCAGTGGGAATCCCGTTTCCCCTAGAGGTTTTTCTTGGAAAGAATGAAGACGTTCAAGGGTTTCTCAAGAAGCACAACGTCTCCAAGAGAAACATTCCGCCGATTCGATGCGTGCCGGTGCTGCCGCTCCGCTACCGAATGCCGCTATTATTTGCTGGCACGCCATTACAGGATGACTTCGCAAAGTCCTATGCCGAAATCGTGGACAATTGCCTGAAGTTCCAAACGACGACTGCGAATGAAGCTCGCGCTAAATTGACCAGCAGAATAGCCGCAAGCGTCACAGGGCTGTTTCAACTTTTAATAGACCATCTGACGGGCAAAGAAGGTCTCATCAGACATGACGGATTGGGTCGCCGCGTGGATCGTTCGGCGCGGCTCGTTGTCGTTCCAAACCCCGGCTTGCAATGGGATCAGGCAGGGATTCCAACAGCGGTTTTACTCGAACTGTTGGGAGACGAATTGGCAAAATGGATGCAGCAGAAGCGAGCGAGCGGCGATCTTGTGGAGATGCTTGATATAATGCTCGCCGATCAATGCAAGTCGGGACCATTGGAGGAGTGGACATGGCGGCGCTCGAACAAAGATTCCGAAGTGTTGGAACACGGCTACCAATTATTGCGCCGTTTCCTCGCCGCGCATCCCGATATTCTCGTCATCCTCAATCGCCAACCCTCACTTCACCGAGACAGTATCCAAGCATTTCATCCGGTGGCCTTGACGCCGCAAAGCGGCGACGTGATCCAACTCTGTCCGCTCGTGTGCAAAGGTTTTGGTGCTGACTTCGACGGCGATGAAATGGCAGTTCACGTCCCTTTGTCACCAGAAGCAATAGAAGATGCCCGCAAACTTCTTCCAAGTCAGAATATGTTTTCGTTGGCAACGGGCGAAGTCTTGGCTCAATACGATCAAGATTTCGTCCTCGGACTTTACTGGTTGAGCCGGGATGAGTCGGGGCTAAAGGACAAATTGTTGGAGATTCTTCCCGATGGTTGCTGCCGAGAACTGGTTACAAAGAGAATGCTGGGTAAGAGTGAGGGGAATACTTTGCTCGAACATATTGCCAAGGCACATCCCCAAAAAGCACCTGAGATCATCTGGAAATTGAGCAACCTTGCTTTCGATTGCTGCTCTCGACTTGGCGTGTCGTTCGGGTTTTATGAAATGGCAGAACTCGCAAAACGCTGCTCGAAAGAGGCCCGAGAAATCACTCGCGATTTCAATAAAACAAAACCTGGGGCAATCAATAGCGAGCTTCAAAAGGCCGTCGAAAAACCGCTCCGGGAAATTTTGGATGGACGAACGGATTTCAACCAAGCTGGACTACACTTTTCGGCAATGGCCTTGTCCGGTGCTCGTGGGAGAAGCCAAGTCCGGCAGGTTTTAGCAGCACGCGGTTTTCTGAATCCAGGCGGACTTTCCTTCCAAACACCGATTGAGGATTTCTTAATTCGCACCTCACTGACGGGGGGAATGACCCCGGATGAAGCATTTTTTGCTGCCATGAATGCCCGAAGCTCAATGTGCGACAAGAAACTTGGGACTAGGCAATCCGGCTATTTGACACGCCGATTGGTGACAGCTCTTTGGCCGGTTCATATCACGGAAAAAAACTGTGGCAGCAAACGACGCCCGCGAGGTCCGGCCACGTGCTTGTCAAAAAATGGAGTCTGTGTCGAGTGTTACGGACTCTTGCCTGACGGCTCACACTCACCAATTGACTTTCCTGCCGGTCTGATTGCCGCACAGTCAATCGGCGAGCGGGGCACACAGCTTTCGATGCAGAGTTTTCACACTGGAGAAAAGGTGTTTAGCATACAAAACGTCTTGGCAATTCTGGACGGCAAAGAGAGTGAGGGGTGCTTTGAGGGTGCAAAGGGAGCCAAAGCTTTTATCGAGGCGATGAAGGTTTCCGATGCTTACAGGAAACTGGAGAACAGGCATTTTGAAATCCTTTGGCGTGTAATTTCACAAAGTCAGGCCAAGTCCCTCAAGTCGGCAATTCAGTCATCAGGTCTAATCACGCGCATCGCATTTGAAAATCAAGCCAGACAAATCCTTTTGGGTGCCGCCATCGCGGACTCCGGGAGTCTTGATGAGCCAGTAAGCCGAGTTCTGTTCAACCGGTTTGGAAAACATCGCGCTCCGGCGAAGGGGGGACAGTTATGAGAAACGCATCAATGACGCCAAAAGCAACGGCGTTCACCAGAAGCCAAGCAGGGCGAACGCAGTCTTCAAAGAAAAAGCGCATCGCGACAAAGGAAACGAACGCGTGGAGAGGCATTGAGCTTGCAACTGTGCGGGAATGCGGACCGACAATCACGCTACAGCACTTGAGGAAGCTTGAAGCCGACGGGCATATCGTTTTTGAGGAATCGCCGGTTGAAAATAAAGATGAATTTGATCTTCCCCCGGTAGCCGATGTTGAAATTGACATGGAGGACGAAGATTTTGACCAAGGTCAACTGTGGGGTGAGGCTGCGGGCGGGCTGGGCGCGGCGATTGTCCTTGGAGACCAGGCAAAAGCCGAGGAAAGCCATCCCTTTCCAGAGAACAATTACGAATTCATCATTTGCAATGGGGTCTGCACATTCACCCCTCCCACATGGGCCTACACATGCAAGGGCACAACCCCAGAAGGCGAGGCGCAATTGCACGAGCTTACATCAAGGTATCGCACTTTTGCGGGAATTGCGGACTGGCTGAACAAGAACAGGAAGCAATTTCTCAACTCCCATGATTTTTTGGATTTGGGACCCCTGACGCTCGACGAATTCTCGAAAGACGGTGCCGCCGTTGTTCAAAAGGATTTTCTGCGTATGCTCCGATTGAACCCGCCTGTCTCGGAGGAATCTTTTTCAAGATTTTTGAATCAGTGCAATTTTGTGTGGTCTGACGGCTCGGTTCCGGTGCGCCTCATCTTTTCAAATGAAGCGAAGTTGGCTTGGGTCGCCCAATCCGTTATTCTTTTCGCAAAGAAATTTGGACAACGATTAACGGAGAAAACTTTGGAAAACTATCAGGACATTCAAGTCGCCAGAAAGAATGATATACGGTCAGAAGCTGCCCGCATTGACCTTGCCGGCGTTGATTTTCCATCTTTCATTGAACTGGCCAACGCGACGGTTCGCACCCGGTGGCAAGACGTGGTGCTGGCTTACCGTCAGCGAATGTTGCAATCTTGAAACCATGTCGAAGAAGCCCAACCATTTTTTCAGCAATCAAGCGGATCGCGAAACGCTCGTGCGAGAGTTGCTGCTGGACAAGCTGAAAGACAAGCCGTTTTTCGTGGTATGGGTGGCCGAGAACGCATTACCCCAAAATCCTGACTTCGGTTTTCAGCAAGGTGTCGAGATGGCGCGCATTCTGATTATTTTAGAAGGCAGGCCTGTGTCACCAAAGTGCCTGGAGTCATGGAGAAAGTGGGCACGAGCGCGAGCGGTGAAGGACTTCAAAATGGTCTTTGTTGAATCGAGTGCTTCGCGACAAGTCATCGGCGAATTGCTTCGAGAACACTGTTCCACCTGGCTGCGTCCTCCACAAATCCGGGAAACTGCGAAGGTTCGCACTGGTGCATGGGTGAGTCTTCCCAAAGACACAAGGAAGCATGACCCGGCGCTGCTGACCATGATGTTTGGCAGCATGGGTGAACTTTTGAGCCGGATGGATCTGATCTCTCAACGCTTTTGTGAATCATGTTCAATCTCCGAAGAAGCGAGAAATAATTACTTGGCGCAAATTAAAAAGCAGTTGCTTGGCGATGCGAAGATCAACGCGGTCGTTTCTCCGCCAAAAGCCTCAATTGAGGCTCTTCCACGAATTTTGCTGTTGGGTGAAACCGGTGTGGGGAAGACTCTTTTCGCTCGGTATCTTGCTGATACCGCCTCCATCACCAGAATTTCCATTCCTGAATATCTCAGCAAAGAGGATATGTTTGAATATGATCTCTTTGGCTACGCTCGCGGGGCTTACACAGGCGGTCAAGAAGCCGGCAGTTTGGGGTTGCTTCTGGCAAATCTTGGCGGCGTGATTTTTCTCGATGAAATTGGCGAGGCAAGCAGAGCTATTCAAGCAAAGCTTTTGGCATATCTTGATGATTATATGGTCCGGCCGCGTGGTTGGACTGGTGATCCATTTTTTTGTCCGACGCTCATCGTTGCAGCCACAAATAAGGATTTGAGAAAGATTACGAATTTTCGGCCAGACCTTCTGGCGCGGTTCACGGACATTGAGCAAGTCCCGCCGTTGCGCGAAAGGATCGAAAGCTTTCCGTTCATCTTGGATTGCCTGTTACAAAACCCAGCCATAAACCCCGGTTTTAGCGTGCGGGAAATCGGGCAAATTGCCTACGAAATCATGGTGAAACACTCGTTCAAAGGGAACTTTAGAGAGCTTGAAACCATGCTCAGGGTGGCTTGCCATGCAGCCGCTAAAGACGGAAGGGATTTCATTTGCAGACCAGATATAGTAATTTGATATTTAGGCGGTTACGCCATTGCTTACCTCCAAAAACACGCCTGTTTAGTTGCTCTGTCGGGTGACTGACGCCGATCTTCTGTCATTCTTGTTCGAGGCTCTACCGCCGTTTGTGGATTGCTTTAAAGGATGGGATTCACAGAAATCCCGTATCAAACAACAAACACAAAACAAACTAGAAAGGCAAACAATGAGCGCACACAAAATCGGTCGTGTGAGCTTGTCCCCGAAATTCGGACCAGTGGCTAAGTAAGACTTTTTGGTGTCTGATGGACAACCGCCCGCGCGGGCGGTAGAAAAACAGACAACCAAATGAAAGCAAAACGACAGCGACATCAATCG
>Ga0265338_10000554_pt1 | contig 65376 bp, 48 predicted proteins | sample 42126metaG_FD_193579 | JGI IMG/M metagenome (GOLD analysis project Ga0265338, IMG submission 193579) | Rhizosphere microbial communities from Carex aquatilis grown in University of Washington, Seatle, WA, United States - 4-21-26 metaG | ecosystem: Host-associated > Plants > Roots > Rhizosphere...
CGATGAAATCGCAGCGCCGTAACGAAGAGCACGGCCCGCAAAACCATCATTTTCGACCAGCTCATCTCTAATGACATCGTCTCAAATCCTAAAACCACGTTTCGCAGAGGTCTCAAAATATCTTAAAGCAGTTTGAGTTGGTTCGTCTCTCGAACAAGTTGCTTTGGCTCTTTTTGCCCATCTTCATTCTCAAAATAAAAAAATATCTAAATTTAGTTAAATTCGCTTAAATTTTTCGGAATCCATGGGTCAAATCGACGCATAGATCTCCCTTATCCGTTGCTCACGTTCCTCCCGCGACAACTGCGGCTTATCCAGCTCCTTCGCCGCGCGCTGCCACTCATCACGCTTTATCATCACCCGTACTTCCCGATGATCATCCCGCCGCATCCGCGACAACTGCTTGTGCACCGAGCACAACCGTTTCCAGCACTTCACCGGATCGGGCTCCTGCGCGAACAACACCCGCGCCAGTCTCGCCATCTCCGCCGCCACTAGGGTCCCCATGCAATCACTGATCTCCGCGCCGTTCAGTTCTTCACCCAGGTTTTGCGCCTCTTCTTGCACCCGCGTCATCACCTCCAGCGTTTCCGCTGCCCGCACCCAGTCTTGATAACCGCCGCTGCGCCATCCTGATAGATTCGGCTCACTGACCGGTTCACCCGCAAAATGCGCCTTGAGAATATCCTGCACCGCTGGCAATCCATTCAGCCACTGGAGCAATGGCGCTGCGGCTTCGCCATTCTGCAACCGTTGATTCAGTTCTTCGCGGATGTCCTTGGGCAACCGCGCTATTTTTCCGATTCTAGCCATAATATTCGTTTTCTATGGGTTTGTGGTTTTTGTGGTGGGGGGAAGGCTACTGACGAGCCGTTCCCCTGTATTGGTAGGCGACGACGAGAGCAGTCTGACCTTTCCCATTTGTCATTCGGGAATTCGTCATTCACCGGCGGTCGTTTCCGCCTTTCTTGATGTCGATATGTCGACACAATCCCGCCGTTATATCACACTCTCAGTCGTTTTGTCACTGTGATGGTCACGCTAATAGCATTTTCTTTGAAAAATCTTTTTTGTGAAGAAAGACCAATAAAAACGGGCCTTTCATCACGTTCACACCCTCCAGAAATCGAAAAAAACCGCGCACAGCTTGTGCCGGCCTTTTTTGGAGCGCGGGCGGTCCCCGCCCGCAGCATGTCGGCAGACGGTTTGACTATGGAACTTCAAGAGATATGACACCGCCAAAATAGGGCCGCTCGCGCTCCTGGGACCAGGATGGGGAAAAAGAAAGGGCGGCAAATTTGCCGCCCTTTCGTGAAATGTCTGTGGTTTAACTTACGGCGACACGTTCACCGTGCGGAAGTACGTCTGCGGAGCAGGGAGCGTCACCGTGTAGGGAGACGTCACCGGCGAAGCGCCACTCAGCACATACTTGAAGGGCGCGCCCTGGAGATTCGTGGCGGATTGCAGGAAGAACGTGGAAGGGTTGCTCCACGACACCACTTCCTGGCCATTGACTAAGTTGATCGTCAATTGCGATTGGGGTATGGGCGTGAACACATCGGTGAACTCAGTGCCGATCTTCAGATTATCGAAGTGGAGAGTGCCCTCGAAATCAGACTCACGCAGTCCGAAGGCTCCCTGGGATGTCCCGGAACTGGCATCAAGCGATGCCACAGAAGTAGAGGTGATATCGTTCGGATTCACCCATAACACCGTTTCAGCAGTGGCGATGTTCAGCCGCACCACGACCGTAACCGTGGTATTCGTTGGGATGTCCATCGGGAATACGGCAGCGGGAGTGTTCGCACCGTTCGCGATGCCGATGCGGTATGAATTATCGGCGACCGCGTTGGTCCGGGCGACAAAGATCTTACTCCGGAAGGTGGTGCCGGTCAGAGAATCCTGGAAGTGCGCGAAATAGTCACCCAGTGTCGTGGGCATTGACTGCGCATTCAACGTGAAGCTCGCGTAGAGAACAACGCCGCTGTTCGGGTCAAACGGCCCGTTCAACAGGGTCGCCGCCACGTCCTCCGTGTTTGCAGAGGTGATCACGGCATAACCATTGGTCACCTGCATTTCTCCCAGAATACCCGCCGTACTACCGGCTTTGCTCCATTGAGTGCCATCCGCGCCATCAAGCGAAGAAGGCGTCGCGAAACTAAATGAATTATAAGAGAAATCGTCGGCCAGTTGGACTCCGAGCCGTGGAGAAACGCTGACCACAAAACTGGTCTGCACCAGGTTGAATTGCGGGTCACGCGCATACAGCGTGATGGTGGCCGAGCCGGTTTGGTCAACGTTCGGCGTGATGGTCACCGTGCGCGAAGCACCTGAACCCGTTACGGTGATACTGCTGAAAAGACTTGGGTTGGCTGTCACGACTGAATTACTTACTGACACACTGCTGGCGCCAGTCTCAGCATCACCCACAGTTACCGTCGCTGTGACCGGTGCGGCATTCGAATACGTGATGACGTTGGAAACAGCGCCGATCGTCGGGAAACCGACTTGTAACAGGAAGGAAGTGGGGGTCGAGTTCACGCCATCGCTCACAGTAAGCGTGATGGTGGCCGTCCCCTGCTGGCCGGTCAGCGGGGTCAGAGTCACCGTGCGGCTGCCGCCGGAACCGCCAAAAGCGATCCCGCCAGTCGTGATCAAACTGGGGTTCGACGACGCACCAACGACGGTCAAACTACCCGCTGAGCTTTCCGTATCACTGACGGTAAAGTTGATCGGACCAGCCACGCCATTTTCTGGGATGCTTTGCGTACCGATGCCGGTGATGGAGGGCGCGGTGTTGGCGCCAGCCACATCAACAAACGCGGTGCCGACTTTGAGAGCATCCACAAGGTTCGTACCTTCGCCGGTCGCCTGGCGGAAACCGTACATGCAGATGTTGACGACACCATTGCTGGGTGTGCCGGTTATTGACAAGTCGGCAGGCCCAACGGGCACGATATCGCTTGCGGTAACGGACGGGTCACTCTCGCTGGAGGGATTGATCCATAATGTTGCAACGTCGTTCGAGGTATTTAAGCGCTCTACGACAGTATAAGTAGCCCCTACATCAAGCGGCGTAGGCCAGGGCGCGTTCGTGGTGCTACCCGAGAAGCTGTTGGCGATGGCGATAAAATATTGACCAGCGGGCGCAGCACCCGAGAGGTTCGTGCTGCTCAAATAGAGACGACCACGATGACCGGATATTTGCGTGGGTGACGCGCCAACCAGCTGTGTTTGAAACACATTGGTGCCGCCAAAGGTCGCAAAGTACGTTCCTAATGGCGCGGCCGCATTGGTAACAGTCAATTGGAAACTGGCATACAAGTTCAGGGTTGGATCGTTGGTGGGAAAGGCCGAGGCGAATCGGTGCATGCCGTCCTCCGTGAGGCTGCCAGAGATTCGCAGCAGGGTGTTGGCGCCCACATTGGTAACCAACAACGAGCCAGCCGTGCCGGAATTGTTGGCCCAGGCTCCGCCGGAATTAGCAATCAGGCCGCCAACAGAATAATCAAAATTATCGCTATAGACGGAAACAGCCCGCGCGCCCGTGATGGCGGCGGCCAATATAGTCAGTGACAGGATTAGTCTTTTCATGATTCAGTACAACTTGGGGTTCAATACAACTTAGGTTTGGTTCTTGTTTTTAAAAATCAATTTTGGGTGTCAGGCGCGGGGTACCAATAAACATCCCGGTTAGTAGACCATTCCGCCGCCGACGAATTTGCTGTGGTCACATCCCGTGTAAACTGATCGTATCGGAATGTTTTTGAACTGCCATCTGCCATGGTGAAAACTCCGAGTTTGCCTCGGCTATGGCGTGCTACCGCAAAGGCGCCGGTGGTGACGGATTCAGAAGGCTGGTTATCCGGCGTAGTGGTCTGGTCCTGCTCGGCGACTAAAATTGTATCCGAGGCGCGTTTCATGCCGGAAAATTTAGTCTGGGCAACGCCGGTCGGTATTGGATTGGCATACCCATTATTATAGCGTGTACCGAAATTGACGCAGATACGGGAGTTTTCGGCGTACACAAAAAAGGCTTTCGTAAATATAGGCGGGTCAGCGTAGGGACTTCCCGTATATCCCACTCCACTGGGATCGCCAGGTTGAGGTTGATTTATCGGGGCAACGACCGGGCACATAAAGATTGATGAGCTTCCCGGAACCGGCGGCGTATGCTGTTGGTACATGGTAACCAGTGATGGCTGGTTGATGAAGATGGGCACTGTGTTGTACCACGCAGCCGTACGATTATTGCTGGAAGGCGGAATACCCGCGATACTATCACCCGTGTTGCCTTCCTCCGGCACATTATCATCACTGTCATCCCCGTACATCTTGAAAGCGAGACCCCACTGGCGGGTATTGTTCAAACATTGGGTGGTTTTCGCCCGGTCTTTGGCACTGGCCAATGCAGGTAATAGCAAAGATGCAAGAATGGCTATGATAGCGATGACTACGAGCAGTTCGATAAGGGTGAAGGCACGTGATTGTGGACTTCCAGTAGACTTTACAACTTTTCCAGACATAACTTTGGTTGGTTCTCCGTCCCGGCTCAGCTTTCCCGGGTTTATACTTTTCTTTACTATTTACCTTTTGGACTTATACCCCTCTGAAAATACAATGCAAGACTTTCATGCAAAACTTATTCGCAAGTTGTTCATTGTTCTCCACTAACCCATTCATAGCGGGTTTCGTTCCCATCCCCCAGGAATTTTAATCATGCGTAAAATCAACGGGTTACAACTTTTCCGAGGCGCTTTTGGTGTCGCCAATTACGCATGCTGAGCAAAAATAATATTATTCATACCGTTCCCCAACTCCAATTTTGCTCAATCGAAGCTAATGCAGGTTAACCGGTATTTGTGACAACACCGCGACGCCTGGGTCACAATCTTGAAACGAAAAAGGCGTTACTTCCATTTGCCGCTTTGCCCTCGCCCACTTGCGGGAGAGGGTGCGGCGCAGCCGCGGGTGAGGGCTATGTTCCCGCGCCGCGGGACTGACTAAGAAGGCAAATGAGAAATCTCTACGAAAAAGGGAGGCGTCCATGCCTCCCTGTCGGTTCGCTTCTTCTATCGGAACTGCTCTTATTGCGCGTTGAGCATATCCACCAATTGGCGCAGACGCCCGTAATCCCGCCGGTTGAACCCGAACGCGATGCGCGCCAGCTCCACGTGGTCGTTATCCTCGCGCTCTTCCGGCGAGGCTTCTACCCGATGGATGGGTTGGCCGATGATGATATCCTTGAAATCTTCGTTCATCGCCTCGATGGCTGTATCCGTTGGCGGATGCTTCAGGCGGATGATGAACAGGTCCTTCACGAACCGCGTGGAATGGTAGTTGCGATAGAACCGTACGACGATCTTCACCGCTTCATCCACGCTATCGGTGATCTGGTACAGGTTCAGGTCGTCCGGCGAGATGAGCGCATCGCGCAACAGATGTTCGCGCACGTGCTTGTCCCAGGTCCGCCAATACGCGCCGCCCGGACGGTCGATGAGCACCAGCGGCATGAGCTGGCTCTTGCCCGTCTGCATCAAGGTCAACGCTTCGTAACCCTCGTCCATCGTCCCGAATCCGCCCGGGAACAGCGCGATGGCGTCCGAGTGCCGGATGAAGATCAATTTGCGTGTGAAGAAATATTTGAAGGTGGCGAGCTTCTTGTCCTCCCGGATGATCGGATTGGCGCTCTGTTCCCACGGCAAACGGATGTTCACGCCGAAACTGTTTTCCGGCCCCGCGCCTTCATGGCCCGCCTGCATGATGCCCGGGCCCGCGCCCGTGATGACCATGAACCCGGCTGCTACCATTTTTTTGGCGAACTCGGAGGCCTGTTGATATTCCATCCGGTTGGGCGCCGTGCGCGCGGAACCGAAGATGGTGACTTTGCGCTTATCGGAATAAGGCGCAAACAATTTGAAGGCGTAACGCAATTCGCGTATCGCCGTCTGGATCACCCGCACGTCGCCATGGTCTTCCATGTCGCTCAGCAGGCGCAACGCCGTCTCGATGATATCGGCGACACTGTCGGGGTTATGACCGCCGCCTTTATAATCGATCAGCTCCTGGATCTTCTTTCTTAATTCCGGATCTCCGGAATGCTTTTCGCTTTTATTCATTTGGCCGGTAAGAGTAGCGGTAGCATGACGGAATGCAATAGGGGGAAGCGTTCTGCGGAAATATTTTTCAATTCGCAGAAGAACTCATACTACTGGCCCTTTCTCTCCGCCGCCACCCGGCATGCCCGGATCGTGACTAGGCTTAGCCTCGCATTAACCCACCGTCCCGGCACCGCTCTCGGCAGGCTTATGTTTCGTCAGGTCGATATCGCTCTTCTTGCGCAACCGTCGGTAGACCACCCGCGTCAATCCCATGATCAACACCAGGTAACACACCAGGAAGATGGCCTTGCCCGTCGTCATTTCTCCACTGAACCCGCCGAAGAGGACCGCCAGCGTCACCGAGATGAAATGCATCGGCCAGCACGCGATGATCAGCGCCCCTAATTTCACGTCGCCCAGCACCATCATGTAATTTTTGACCACGTACGGCAGTCCCGGCACCAGCGCGATCAACGCGCAGATGGGAATGGCGTGATGCTCCGGAATTTGCGGCTTGGGATAACCCACCCGCTTGAAGAACCAGGTGAGTGGCTTGCGCAAAATGCTGTTGCCGATCCAATACGATCCCAACAGATGCAACAGGATGGCGGCCGCCGCCAGGACCAATCCCCATACTGGCCCGAATTTGACGCCCCCCGCGATGAACAAAAAACTCACCGGCACGCCCACCAACGGCAAAATCACCATCAAAACAAACAACAACCAGCCGTTGATCTCCGCCACTTTGTCGTGCAGCGATTTCAGGTCGATGTATTTGACGCACAGGACCAATACCGCGATGGAGATCACCGTGAAAATGATGATAGCCCACTTATGCTTGTGATTTTGTGACGTCGTCTCAGCCATGCAATTCCTGACAGAATACCGTGACCGCATTCCGAGTCCATTCGCAATTTCACTCTCTGCAGGAACGCTGAAAAATTTTGACGGTGTTCGTGTAAGCGTACCTCCACTACCATTGACGTCATCCACCGCTGTTCCCTCTCTCCGGGAGAGAGGGTCAGGGTGAGGGCGAGCGTAAACTCTCAAATACCTGCCTATGTGACGTCCGCCACCCCCTTCTTCTCATTTTGACACTCCCTCCCGCCATTGCTACCGTGCGCGCTCCAGAAATGTCGACCGATTACAAGAATACCCTGAACCTGCCGCGCACCGACTTTCCCATGAAAGCCGATCTCGTCACGCGCGAGCCCGAGCGTCTCAAAAAATGGGAAGCCGCCAGCCTCTACCAGAAGATCCAGGCCCAACGCGCCCATGCCCAGAAATTTGTCCTGCACGACGGCCCGCCCTTCGCCAATGGCGACGTCCACATCGGCACCGCGCTCAACAAGATCCTCAAAGACATCATCGTCAAATACAAAACCCTGGTCGGTTACCACGCGCCCTACATCCCCGGCTGGGATTGCCACGGCCTGCCCATCGAATTCAAGGTCTCGCAGGATATGCGCAAAGAGGGCAACACCACCGCCGATGCCGCGACCATCCGCAAAGCCTGCGAAGCCTATGCGCGCAAGTTCATCGATATCCAGCGCACGCAATTCAAACGCCTCGGCGTGCTCGGCGATTGGGAAAATCCGTATCTCACGCTGAACAAGGAATACGAAGCCGACGAACTCCGTCTGTTCGCCGATATCGTTTCACAGGGCTTCGTCTATCGCGCGAAGAAACCCGTGTATTGGTGCTCCGTCTGCCGCACCGCGCTCGCCGAAGCCGAAGTCGAATACGCCGACCACCTCAGCCAGAGCGTGTACGTGAAATTCCCCGTCGTAGGTCGCGAGAAAACCTTCGTCGTCATCTGGACCACCACGCCCTGGACGCTGCCCGCAAACCTCGCCGTCGCCTACAACAAAGATTTCCAATACGTCACCGCGCACGTCGGCGACGAAAATTTTATCCTCTTCCGCGGTCTCCTGCCCGCCGTCGCGGAAAAATGCGGCTGGACCAATTACACCGAGACACCGTTCCCCATTGAACAATTAGCCACACTGGAATACACACATCCCTTCATCCCCGCGCGCAAAGGCAAAGCCTTCGCCGCCGACTTCGTCACGAGCGATACCGGTACCGGCTTCGTTCACATCGCCCCCGGTCACGGCATGGAAGACTACGGCCTCGGCATGAAAGTCGGCCTGCCCATCTATTCGCCGGTGAATGCCGAAGGCCATCTCACCCATACGAATGAGTTGCCTGTGGAACAGCAGATGCCCGCCGAAATGCTCGGCAAATCCACACTCGATAAACACGGCAAGAGCGACGCCAACGAAGTCGTCCTGCACGAACTGCGGACGCGTGGCGTGTTGTTGCACCAGGAGAATTATCACCACAGTTACCCGCATTGCTGGCGCAGCAAAAACGCCGTCATCTTTCGTGCGACGGACCAGTGGTTCATCGAGATCAACCATTGTAGTCCCAATAGTGAATCGGCAAGCCAGTCTCGCGAAAGCGCTGCCCAGACAGGTGTCCCCGGTGAATTGAGCACCGTCGAAACCACAACAGATGATCCGCTAATTACTGATGCTTTTCTTAAAGCGAAGAAAATCTCTGGCTTGAGAAAAGATGCGATTAATACAATTGAAAGTATAACGTGGATCCCATCTTGGGGGAAAAACCGCATTTTAGGCGCAGTCATTTCTCGTCCCGATTGGTGCATCTCGCGCCAGCGCACCTGGGGCGTGCCCATCCCCGCGTTTTACGATGCGAATGGCGAGGCCATCCTCGACACGCAAACTATCCGCAACACCGCTGACCTCATCGAGAAACACGGTTCCAACATCTGGTTCGAGAAAAATGTCACCGAACTCTGGCCGCTCGTGAAATCAAAGGATTGGAAAGGCGCCCACCCCGTCTCCAAATCCAACGATACACTCGATGTATGGATTGACTCAGGTTCATCCTCTCGCAGCGTACTGATGCGCCGCGCGGAACTTAACTCGAAACCCGAAACTAAAAACTCGAAACTGTATTGGCAGGCCGATATGTATCTGGAAGGCAGCGACCAACATCGCGGCTGGTTCCAATCCTCCCTGCTGCTCTCGCTCGCCGGCAATGGCGCGGCTCCGTTCAAGACCGTGCTCACGCACGGCTTCATGGTGGATGCCGACCGCGAAAAAATTTCCAAGAGCAAACAAGGCGGCTACGAAAAACCGCAGACCGCCGAAGCCTACGTCAAAAAATACGGCGCGGACGTCGTACGCCTGTGGGTCTCCTCGCAGGATTTCCGCAGCGACATCGTCGTGAGCGAAGAACGCATCAACAAAGTCAGCGAGACCTATCGCGGCATCCGCAATGCGTTGCGCTATCAACTCTCGAACCTCTACGACTTCGATCCCGCGAAGAATCACGTCGCCGATGACAAATTGACCGGCCTCGACCGCTGGATCCTCAGCGAATTTTGCAAACTCGAGACCGAAGTGATTGAAGCCTACGACAAATTCGAGTTCCACGTCGTCTATCAAAAGCTCAGCCAGTTCATCGCTGTCGAGCTTTCGTCCATCTATCACGATGTCATCAAAGACCGGATGTACACGGATGCCGCGAATTCCCATCGCCGCCGCTCCACGCAGACCGCATTGCACAAACTCGTGACCGGATTGTGCCAAATGCTTTCACCAATCCTTGCGTTCACCGCGGATGAAGCGTGGGAATTTGTGCCGGGGAAACCTGCGAACTCGGTTCACGAGGCAAAGTGGAAACCTTCTGCTTTCAATTCGGTTAAAAACGAAGTGGAGGACTGGAAATCGCTTTTGAAATTACGAAGTGAAAAGCTATTGCCCGAACTTGAAAAGCTGAGACAACTAAAAAACATCGGGAAATCGTTAGAGGCCAAAATCCAGATCACAGCCTACAATTCAGAAGAAGCAATAGTTTTTAAAAAGAATGCGGACGCACTCAAAGAATTAATAAACGTTTCGCAACTTGATGTAAGCATTCCAGAAGGTTCCGTCATCCCCAACGGATCCGAGATAGACATTCGTTTTGAACGGGCCGATGGCCAAAAATGCGAGCGCTGCTGGCATTGGGAAACCGACGTCGGCTCTGATCCCGAGCATCCGACCATTTGCGCCCGCTGCGTTGCCGCCGTCAAAGAATTCAAGCCGTAACTGCGCGCTAGTTCGTCGCCCGGTAAAACCGATACCGGAACTTCGCAGCATTCGTGTCGCTGAAGTTGAAGTTGCCCCCGATATCGCCGGTGACCAGCCCGAGATTCGTCCATTGGAGAAAGTTTGTCGTGGCTTGGATGGTATAGACCGTCGAAATCCCACCCGCGCCCTGCAATTTAAGCGATCCATTGGTGAGTGCGCTGGTGGAAAAGAATGGCCCATCGGCGCCCGTGCCCGATATGCGCACCAGCGTGACATCGTTGCTATTTCCACCCCCGTAATGTACCTGGAACAACTGGGCACCAACGGGAACGGTCGCGTTTTCGGCCAGCCCGTTAAACGCCCCCAACAATGTGCCCGCACTGGTCTTGTCGATGACGGTGAATCCCGTCCCCACTGGCACGGTCGGCAATGCAGTCACTTGTAATGTGCAGTTGCTAATCGAGGCCGTGCCGTTGCTGACGGTGAGTTGGTCGTAACCGGTCCCCGGAACAAAAGCAGTTCCATCGATGGCTAAAGTAGAATTGGTGCGCAGGTCCAGGTTGCCTTGAACAATGATCCGCCCGGAACCATTGGTGGTACCCGGTGAGATGGTACCGCCGATGCCCACCAGGTCTGCTATTACTTTCCCTGACCCTTCCAGGATACCACCGGTCATCGCGACCGTAGTAGCCGTCAGATTGCCGCCATTCAGGCGAAGTGTGCCGGCCGCATTAGTGAAATTATTTGGCATCGCCAGCGTTCCCACATCCACCTGCACCACTCCGGATGCCTCGTTCGCAAAGATCACAGGATACCCATTTCCGAGGGAGGCGGAGGAAAAAAGGCTATTGCCCGCCGTTTTACGCACCAATCCATTATTGGTAAAACATGCCGTAGTCCCGCCGCCAAGGTTCATTGAAAAATCTCCGGCAATGGTCCAAGTGCCGCCGTTGGAAATAACCGTAGGCGGAGTAAGGCCCACATTGATGGATCCCGTGCTCCACATGACATTGCCCTGATTCAAGAGGTTCAGCGAATACATCTGCGTGCCCGAAGGGGAAAGTAGGTTCATGACACCGTTGGTCTCAATCGTCAATTTTCCGTCCAGGTTTCCGGCATTGAAGGTCAACGTGCCGGTCAGCCGGTTCGTGCCCCGCAGGTTGGAACCATTCAACGTCAGGTTCGTGATCGCACCGGCATTCTGGAATGTTGTCGTGCCGGCAATGTAAACATCGCCACCGGTCAGGTTAAGCCCAGCCACCAGATTGGTGCGCAGGAGCAAAATCGAACTGGTGAATTTGATGGCACCACTGCCCGTCAGGATGGCCCCGCCATCGGTGCAGGGACCGACGAAATTCAATATGCCCGGTGAGGTCGCGTTGAATGTACCGGTCAAAACATTCGTGTAATACGGAGCCAATTGGATCGTGCCGACCGTGACATCCACAATGCCAGACGGAAGATTAACCAGATCGAAACCAGACATGAAGGTGGTGCCGTTAAACCCAGTTTTCTGGATGGTTCCCGCGTTGTAGAACACCGACCGGCCACCACCGCCGTAACTCATCGAGCAGTTGGTCGTGATCTGCCAGAGTCCGCTATTGGTGATGTAGGTGGTCACTGTGCTGCTCCCCCCGAGGTTTAAACCGCCAGTAGACCAGATCACCGTCCCTTGGTTCGTCAGTGAAAACTGGTACAAAAGCGCTCCACTGGAGTTGAACTGCAACTGCCCGCCGGGCGACACCAATAGCTGGCCCGCCAAACCGCCGTTGGTTATCGCAAGCACCCCATTGGCTCTTACGGTGCTATTGGTGATCAAAAGTTGAGTGGAAGCCAATCCGTAGATGAGCGTTTGTGTTCCACTCATGCCCCCCACTGTGATCACCGTACAGGTCACGGAATTTCCCGCAATGACCGTATAGGTCCCGTTATTAGTGACCATCGCCTCATCGCCGTTTACCGGAATCCCGTTTGGCTGCCAATTTACAGACGCAAACCAGTCGCCACCCAATACATTTGTCCAGCTACGAACGGTCGCCTCGACCGTAAAGGTGACAAATAGCGCCAACAACCCCATGAAGATTTTCATACGTCCCTTTTGTGAATGATTCCCTGTTACAATAGGTCGCGAGCGTATAACGGATTTTTGATATAGCAATGAAGTTGCAATAATACTTCCAAAGAACCGAATGTGAGCGCCAAGAGACGACGCGAGGCATTAACACATTTTACCAGAGAAAATCCCCGCCGTTTTTTGTTCTCTTATACCAATGAATGGCTGGTTAAAATTAATCCTGACCCACCCATTGTCTTTGCGTGTAACGAAACTTTACACCTCAAATTTTCTCGAAAATTTCACAATCATGAAAACATCACTAAAGTGTTGGTAAATTCTGCCGATAAGGTAATTTCTGCCGGGTTACTTCTTTGGCACATGAGTTGCAAATGTGCCTCCCATGAAAAGGGTAATGGTTTTCATAGGAATATCGCTGATTTGTTCGATCAGCAACACATGGGCAGATTTTTCCCTAAGCTTCGACAGCGCGGATCCGGCGTGGGCTGTTGACCGTTATTCGCCTGCTGGTTTCACGAATGTGACCTTTGATGGCGACTCACGTTTGCAGATGACCATTAGCCCAGCCGATAGCGCGGCTAACCGTCCGGCGGTTTACAACAGCACGTTCTACAACACGCAGGGCTATCAACATCCGGCTGACATAACCGGCACTTGGTCCATCATGGCGCAGACCTACGTGGGCCTTGACTCACTCTCCGGCCCCAACCTGCGCCGCACGGATGTGTGGGCCAGCACCGGCCTCAACGGCACCGAAACCGGCGCCGATTATTTCATTCTCGGTTATTATCGCATGGATCCCAGCGACCCGTACAACGCCTCTTCGCCGGGCATCACTTCAGGCTGGCGCGTGTTTGATGACAATACCGGCTGGGTTAATCTCTCACTCTCCCTCACCGCCGGCTGGCATGATGTGACTATCGCGTATGATGCGACGCTCAACCTGGCTAGTTATATGATTGATGGACAAAGCGTCTATACTGAAACGCCCGGTGGCGATTACGCTTATCATCTGCGCAACGTGAATCTGGAGGCCTTCAATTTTGGGCAGGACTCACCCTACAATGTTTATTGGGACAATCTCCAATCGGATAACAGCCTGCCACCGGCGATGTTACCCGAACCGACCGGCTGGAGTATGGGTCTGGTGGGCATGGCGATGTGCGTCCTCATGACAACACGCAAACGTTGAACAAAGATTCGGGTCGCGCAGCCAGTGGAGGCTGCGTCTGTGCGACAAATCAGGAGGGTTCGGACTAAACGAAACGCCCTCTCCCCACCACCGGGGAGAGGGCTTCGATTTAGACGGCGATGTGATTTAAGCTAAGCAGCAACGGATTATTTTTCCTTCGCCGGCTCCGCCGCAGCGGCAGCCCGCTTCACCATGATAGCTTCGATGATCTTTTTCGCGAGGTCAGGTTTTTCGGCGAGTGTCTTTTGCGCGGCTTCTTTGCCCTGGCCGATGAGGTCACCGTCGAATTGCAGCCACGCACCCTTCTTATCCACCGCGCCGCATTCGATGCCCACATCGATGATACTGCCCTCTTTGTTGATGCCGTGGTTATAGATGATATCGAACTCGGCTTCCGCGAACGGCGGCGCCACCTTGTTCTTCACGATCTTCACTTTGACGTGATTACCCGTTGCGACACCGGCGGCGTCCTTGATCGTTTCCTTGCGGCGGATGTCGATGCGCACGCTCGCATAAAATTTCAAGGCCTTGCCGCCGGGCGTCGTTTCCGGGTTGCCGAACATCACACCGACTTTTTCGCGCAACTGGTTCGTGAAGATGCACGTCGTCTTGGATTTGCTCAGGATGGCCGTCAGCTTGCGTAACGCCTGCGACATGAGTCGCGCCTGCATACCCATCGTGGCCATGCCCATCTCGCCTTCCAGTTCCGCCTTGGGCACCAGCGCCGCCACGGAATCGATCACGATGACATCCAGCGCATTTGAGCGTGCCAATGTTTCGCAAATGGTCAGCGCTTCTTCGCCGGAATCCGGCTGTGACACCAGCAAATCATCCAGGTTCACGCCCAGCTTCTTGGCGTAACCGGGGTCCAGCGCGTGTTCCGCGTCGATGAACGCCGCCAGCCCGCCGGCCTTCTGGGCATTGGCGATGACATGGAGCATGAGCGTGGTTTTGCCCGAGGATTCCGGCCCAAAGATCTCAACCACCCGTCCGCGCGGCAAACCGCCAACGCCGAGTGCCAGGTCCACGGCCAGGGCGCCGGTGGGGATGACTTCAATCTTTTTAAGGGCATGGGCGTCGCCCAGGCGCATGATGGCGCCATCCCCGTAACTCTTTGTGATGCTGGAAATAGCGGCTTCCAGCTCCCGGGAACGGGTGGCGGCGGCTTTGGCGGCTTCAGTGGTTTTGGCTTCTTTGGTTTCGACGACAGCAGATTTTGGCGGCATAAAATTGGTTCAGTTCAACGCTTGATTTAAAGGCTTTTGAGACTAACGGCGGTTGGAAAAATGTCAAATGCCAGATGCTCCCACCCAAAATTTTTATCATTTCGTATTGACCCGGACGCGCAGGTATGGAGAGATGATAGGCTGTATCTTTTGAAACGGGTTAATCAGATGGCAAAAGTTTCATCGAAGAACGGAAACGGCGCTTCCCGTCACGGCGGGAGCACCACCAAGTACGACGCACACCATAAGGTGCTATCGCAAACCTATGGCGCGTTGGCTGACTTGCGCCGTGAATTATCCGACTCCAAATCCGCCGTCACGGAACGCGAGGAGATTCTCCGCAACTTCTCCGTTTGCCCGGATTCCCAGCGCTCCTGGCTGTTGCTGGAGGATTATTTCGAGCGCCTCTCGCTCTCCCGCAAGGATTTCCCCGCCGCTGACTGGTGGCCGCGGGTATTGGCCGCCCAGGGCAAATCACGCCTCGAAGAACTGGCCTTTGTGTTCCTGCGCGCCAAACGCCCTACGCCGTCCGAACTGCAGGCGTATGCCAATCTCGACCGCTTTGCCCAGGTGGAGGAAGCCGAGCAGGAGAAGAAGCTCGTGCGTGAATTGGAACACTGGCTGTTCCCACCCCTGCCCCCGCATCTGGATGTCCCCCGCGCCACCTTGCGCGTCGTCTGTCACCCGGAACCGGACGCCGATGACCCCTCCCGCCACCGGCTGGCTGTCCAATTTCATCTGTTCCGTCCGCGCACCGGCGAAAAAGTCCGTTCCCTGCGCGAACTCATGGAACTCATCACTCGTGCCGCGCATGAGCAGGAACAATTCGCGCCTGCCGATTGGGAATTCATCCAATGGCTCGCCGACGCGCATGTGGGCCGCAAGGATGGCAGCGACACCTTGCTCCTGACCGACGGTGAAATGCTTCACTGGCTCACCCGCTGGGGCCACACGCCGCGCCTTGAGCTGGTTAATGTCCCCAAGCCCATCGAATTTCACGGTGAAGTGGCCGAGCTGACGCCGCATTTGAAGAACGGCGACACGGAATTGTCGTTCACACACCAGCTCACCTCACCCAACGGCGGGTCGTATCCTTTGAACGAAGTGCGGTTCTTCACGAACCGTCCGCCCCTCGCGCTGGCCGGCAACACGTTTTATCTCCTGCGCAATCCGCCGCCGACCGCTGTCCTCGAACATTGGGCAGAGAGTCCCTCCGTTCCCGTGCGCAAGCTCAGCCATCGCCTGCTCATGCACCTGCGCCGCACGCAGTCCAGCCATGGCATGGATTGGGAAAAATTGTGCATCGCGCATACCGCCACGCCGATCCTCATTTTCGAACTACTCGAAGACACGGTGCACCTGAAATTGCACGCCCGCAGCGACCGCGACCAGAGCATCTGGCTCTGGAACGGCCACGAATGGCAATCGAACGACCCGAAACGCCGCGCCGCCGAGAAGCCCGAAATCCTCGACGACCCGCGTCTGGAACCCGCGGCGCAATGGTTGCGCAAGCTGGATTGGTTCACACCCGAACCCGGTTTGTGGGTCGGCGACACCAACGAAAACATTCTCGATACACTCGCGCAGGCGTGGGATGAACGCCCGCCCGGCACTGAATGCCTTGGTAATCCCGCTTTCCATCGCCTGTTCCTCACGCCCCGCCGGCTGAAGCCCAAATTGATCGTCAAAGGCAGTGGCATCGATTGGCTCTCTGTCAGCGCCGAATGGGAGCAGGAAGGCATGAAGCTCACCGCCGCTGACCTGCAACGGTTGCAGAGCGCGATGACCCGGTTCGTGAAATTGCCCGATGCCGGCTGGGTGGAACTTGATTCCCCTGCCGTGCAAGCGGCGCACGAAGCCATGGCCGACCTCGGCATTGAAGGCCTTGTGCCCGTTGCGCACAAGATCGGCATGGAACAGGCCGCGCATCTCGATGACGACGGCTTGAAGCGTTTTGTGGATTCGCCGCAGGCCGCTGCCTTGAAGGAGCGGTTGAAAAATTTCAAGGGCGTTCCCGCCACCAATATCCCGGCGAGCATCACTGCGGAATTGCGCCTGTACCAGAAGGACGGCTTCGATTTCCTCTGCCATCTCACGCAGATCAGGCTCGGCGGCATCCTGGCCGACGACATGGGTCTCGGCAAAACGCTGCAAACCCTGACCTGGCTCGCGTGGCTCCATGGACGCAATTCGAAGAACCCCAAGCCCGCCCTCGTCATCTGCCCCGCGTCCGTGCTGCACAACTGGCGCCGCGAAGCGGAACGGTTCACACCTCATCTCAAAGTGCTCGTGCTGGAGAGCGGCGCCGCCCGTCACAACCTGCGCAAACAGATTCCGCAGCACGACATCATCGTCACCAACTACGCGCTCTTGCGCCGCGATCTGGAGGAGTTGCAAAAATTCTCCTTCTGCGCGGTCGTGCTCGACGAAGCGCAATTCATCAAGAACCCCGGCGCGCAGGTCACGCACTCCGTCAAGCAGCTCAAGTCCGGCCATCGCCTCGCGCTCACCGGCACGCCGTTGGAGAACCGCCTGCTCGACCTCTGGAGCATCGTGGATTTCATCCAGCCCAATTACCTCGGCAATCAGGAACAATTTCTCGAAACCTACGAACCGCGCGGCGGCGATGATGCCGTCGGCGCGCAACGCATCGCCCGCCGCCGCCTCGCGGCCAAGCTGCGCCCGCTGTTGCTGCGCCGGTTGAAGAAACACGTCGCCAAGGATTTGCCCGACCGCATCGAAGAACGCCGCGATTGCCCGCTGGGCGAAGACCAGCGCAAGTTGTACCTCGCCGAGTTGCGCCGCAGCCGCGACCAGGTCATGAAAGCCGTCGAGACGCAGGGCCTGAACAAGAGCAAGATGCACGTCCTTGCCGCCCTCACGCGCCTGCGCCAGGTCTGTTGCCATCCGCGCCTCGTCGGCAACGATTCCGCCTCCGGCAAGACCGAGACATTGTTTGAATTGCTCGAACCGTTGCTGGCCGAAGGTCAAAAAGTTTTGGTGTTCTCACAGTTCGTGCAGATGCTCGAGTTGTTGCAGAAGGAATGTGCCTTGCGCCAATACAACACGCACATCCTCACCGGCCAGACCAAGGACCGCCAGCAGGTCGTCGCCAATTTCCAGGCCGACCCCAATGCCTCCGTGTTCCTCCTGAGCCTTCGCGCCGCCGGTACTGGATTGAATCTCACCAACGCCAGCTACGTGGTGCTCTACGACCCGTGGTGGAATCCCGCCGTCGAAGCCCAGGCCATCGACCGCTCCCATCGCATCGGCCAGACGCAGACCGTGAACGCCTACCGGCTCATCGCCCCGGGCACCGTCGAAGAAAAGATTTGGGAACTGCAACAGAGCAAAGCCCAAACGATCGCCGACGTCCTCGGCGAAGAAGGCTTCGCCCGCAGTTTGTCCAAGACGGATCTGGAATATCTGTTCTCGGAAGATTGACGCGTGATGCGGCCACGTGAAACGTGGTAAAGGTGCAGGATAAGGTCGGTGCCCCCCTGCAAACTGGTCGGATTCAGTCGGATTCAGCCCAAATTCACGGTGGGGCGAGAGTCCTCGCGAGCCGCTCCCATCCCGCATCTTGAAACCCCCATCGCGCCCCAAATAAAAAAGAACCTAAATTAATCTAAATTAACTTAAATTCCCGCTTGGCCCCGATCCGATTTCAGGTGTGATATTCGTTATTTTCGTGATTACCGTGATTACCGGCATAATCTGTCTTTTCGAGCGGGCTTTGCCACGTTGAGTCCCGCCAGGGCGGGACGAAATCCCGATTCATCGGGAGTGGGGCGATCCCGCACTGCGGGAGCCTCCCTGCTGAGGCATCGCCGAAGTCCCGACACGTCGGGATAGCGGCGGTCTATGACCGCCGTCGCCAAATCCCGCATCCTGCTTCTCGCAACGCGCATCATTTTACTTCAATTTATCAAAGAACTAACTGCCATTCTTACACTAAAGTCAAACATTGTAAAATAAAAATAAACTGTGAGATGTGGAGGAACGTTTACCGCTGAATGCTGATAAACGCAGATATCCAAGACGGATCTGGAATATTTGTTCTCGGAAGATAAGTCACCTAAGCATCCAAACGTGGTTGACGGAGTCCACCTTGCCGTACAGCCTGTCGTCGACCATCCGATTTGCTGTGACCTTGAAGCGCTTAACAACAGTCGTTCTATTCTGCATAATGGCATCCGTTCCAGTGCGAGCCGCTGGAAAGCAGGATCCTTACACACTTTATGGTCACTTGACCGGAAAGACGATTCTTCGACCCGGAAATTTGCCAGGGCTGCCGGATACCGCCGTCATCGGAGATGAGCTGCTCAAAAAAACGAACGAGGCCGTCGCTTTTTTAGCCGCCGACTTCGACAAAATAGGAGTAGCAATTGTTCCTGATGGCAAGTCGTTCACGTTTCTCCTTCTAAAATCAGAATCCAACAAGATGTCATCCGCCCTCGCCAGTGTGCCACTGCCTTCACAGGATTCTTCGCAAACGGGCTTCCAGGGCAGCATCAATTTTGACGGTGGCGATTTAGACACTTTCCTTCGCATCTATTCCGCGATACTTAATCGCACCGTTCTCCGTCCAACCAACCTCGCAAGTCCACCAATATACCTGCGGAGTGAAAAGTCATTAAATAAAGACGAGGCCATTTATGCGATGACAGCCTTGTTGATCATAAATGGACTGGCCGTCGTGGAGGACGGAGAAAAAATGGTCCAGATTGTCGCTCGCAGCAGCGTGTCGCAGGTAAAAACAAACGCGCCACAACCTGATGCTCAAGCCGGAACCATCGACCCGAAGAACGTGCCTTCAAATAAGGCATTCACTTCAAACACCTCCGACCTGGCTGCTTACTGCGGCGCGTTGACCGGCCGCAACTATATGCAGACAAATTATGTTGATGACCGGCTGGTATTATTCAAGCCACAGACGCCTCTTACCACCAACGAAATGCTTTACGCGATCCAGAAAGCCTTCGCCCTGAATGGTCTGGTCATCGTGGACGGGCCGGAGAATTCTTTCACCCTGGCTACACTCGGCGGCGCGATACAGACCGGCCGGCCGGCCGGGTCGAAGTCAGCAAAGCCGAAGCAAAAATAAGAAGTTGGCTGTCCGACATGGATTCGAACCATGAATAACGCCTCCAAAGGTTGCTTTGTTGCCATTACAATATCGGACAAGCGTGGCTAAACCGCGTCCCTCAGCCTGTTGAATACCGATTTGGAATATCTTCTTCTATGAAGATTGAACCAAGACAGGATTTGTTTCATTGCGGTTATTTACTGAATTCGTGTAGAAATCGGCATGGGCGCGCATTTCGGATCGATTCAAATCAGGACTGATGATGTGAGCTCAGTCCGAAAAGCTCTTGAAGCCGTTGCCAAGGAAACCGACTGCAAACTCCTGGTTGGCCCACCAGTCAACGGTTGGATAAGCACCTTTCCCATCGATAGCGGGCTAAACGAACAAATTTCCAAAGCAATCGCAAAGCGACTTTCTAATGATATTTTCCATCTGATCGTCCATGACGATAGTATCTTTGCTTACTTTTTTTACCGCGGTGGGCGATTGGTTGATCGATATAATTCATGCCCTGATTATTTCGATGAAGTTTCGGATGAAGAAAAAGAGCTATACCGCGGACATCCGGTCCTTTTTCAAGACCTTCTTCCCTCGCCTGGGACGTTGACAAAGCTGGAAGCACTATTGGCTCCTGACACAAGGGACAAGTTCATCTACGAACAGACGCGCATGCGACAATTTGCCAAGTTGTTGGGCCTATCGAATGCGTTGAGCAGTTATGAATATTTACAATCAGGAGAACGCACTGAAATAGAAGGCTGGAATAAGTTCATTCATATCCCGGATCAATCTGCGGAAAAAGCCGCAAGAAAGGAAGCGGCGGAGGCATTACGCCGCAAGAAAATGGAATTGAAAAAGACGGGGCTTTTTTGCAATGAATGGCTACCTCCGTGCAATAGAAAAGACGCTATATTTTCAATTCCTGATTATTGTGCCGATCCGATCACTGGTGGATTTCTCGTTCTTTGGCGAAGGTGTGTTGGCTTTGGATACTCACCGCAACTCCACTGCCTGCGACCACCATGGGTATCTAAAGTAGAACCAATGGGCGTGAATTTTTTAACCACAAGTCCCGACGAATTAGTCATCCACCCAAAAGGCGATTTAATTGCATTTCGAGACAAAGGCTTACGTCTCTGGAACCGGAGCGAGAAACAACCCGACCATGACTTTCAGCTTGATGCCAAACCGATTGCATTCAGCGGGGATGGAGAAATGTTACTTTGCCAAAGTGGAGATGGTTTCAAAGATCCCAGGAAATTTATTTTTGTTTCGTTAAAATCCAAAACGGTCTTACAGACAGTTCAACCGGAATTTTCAACGGGTGATGTTTTGGAGTTGCATCCATCAAACAGATTCCTTTTGACCCGCCCCACTGAAAACCAGCTTGGCATCATTGATTTCCAATCAAGCCCATTGAGCAAAGTAGTTTTTTCAGAAGCAAACCCGAACGCTCCAGATTTCATGACTGCAGTGCAGGAGACCCAACAACCGGAACTGCGCGCCCATTGGCCTTTAACAGGCATCGGCAGAGGCGTGCCTAAGATAATGAATGCGCATTTCAGTCCCGATGGAAAGCTGCTCTTTTGCGCCACCACCCTCGGGCTTCGAGTCTATTCGTGGGTAGAATTGCTTGCCTCAACCGGTGAAATGCCCAAAGCGAAATTTTCCATAACTCTTATTCCCGAAGCCTTGCAACTGGATCTGATTCACTCCGATAATTACGTCTATGATGTAGTTTTTGATGAAGAAAAAAACCGGCTTTTGTTCAGCGGGATTCCGGGTACGATAAACTTTCTGAACTTAAATGATGGAAAATCCGGTATTTTTATCGACCCACCCGGTAAATCTCCCATGTGGAAATTAACACTTTCACACGATCGGAAATTTATTTGCTGCTTATGTACGCCCCCGGCAGAAGACAGAAATAACAAACCGCCACGTCTTCAGGTTTGGGATTATCAAATAGCCTGTAAAAACGTGGGCCCTTGATTGATTGGAAATCCTCCGCATAAATCGCCAATCGGAAATCGTAAATGAAGAAGTTGGCTGTCCGACATGGATTCGAACCATGAATAACGCCTCCAAAGGGCGCTGTGTTACCATTACTCCATCGGACAAACCGCGCTAAATCAACTGGTTCCTGGTGTGGTAGTATCCACTGCCATCATCGTAATTCCCCGGGACGACGCTTCCGCGGGTGATCCGCGACAGATCCTTGTGGGGAAAACGGTTTTTAGAGCAAATCAATCTTCAGAGCCGTCAGCAGCGCGAAGTCCTGGTCCAGCGTGACAATCATCGTGGCCTTCTGATGCTCGGCAGTTTTGGCGTGGATAAAATCGTGAATTTTGCCGCCACGGACGCCCCGGGATCGAGCGGTCTTCAATGCCGCAACGACTTCCTTGCCGGTCAAATCCACAAACTCAAGGTCCTGCGAGAGATTTTCCAAAGCGGCCGCCGCATCTTTGGCGTCCAGACGAATCCCCAGCCGTCCGCCCGTCAATACGGAAAATGCTTCCGCCAGGGAATGCGCCCGCGTGTATGGACGTTCCTCGTGAACTCGACGCCGCAATGCGAGATTGCCGATGGCTTCCACCAGTGCCGAAGTATCCCAATAAGGCTTCATTGCGTGTCGCGATCCGCCCGGATCGCCGCGAGGATGGATCCGCGGTTAAGCCTCGCGTCTATCAGCACAAACCCATCTTCACGCCGCGTCTTGGCCTGCGGCACGTCCTTTTCCACCAGTTCAATCAGGCGGACACTGCCGTCCGGGTTGAGGTCGCCCTCGTACCGCGTATTTGGCTTGAACAATTCCCGGCTCTGAAGCCGACACCGGTCATCGGTTGAAATTCGCATGTGGGGAGCGTCCCACATAAAAGGCTATTTTTCAACCCAAAATGGGCAACTCAACCGAACCAACCGGAACCTGACACCATCACCGCCTGCCGTTGTCCAAAAAGTGAATTGATTCCGCTTGCCTCCGGTTCGGTTTTGTAGCAAAAAGCCGCAGCCTATGAATCCTCCTGAGGCCGGCCAATCGCCCACCGCATCGTTCGGGTTGCAGCCAGAACGTTCCAACTCATTGGTATTGATTTCGGGCATCGCTACCACGGTCATCACGTTGCTCGTCGTCTATTTGCTCGATCACAGCGGCGCCGACATCAACATCATGGGCTTGTACGCGGATTATGTCATTCCTGCCGGGACGATTTTGGTAGGCATCGCCGCTTCCAGCGGGTACGGGCTGGCCTCCTGGGTCAGCGGGATCAAGATCACCAAAAGATTGCTCTGGACCGTTTTGTGCCTCCAATTGGTCGCCTATTTTGTCGCGGAGTACATCCAGTTCAGCAACCTGCACCTCATCTATGAAGAAACCGGCAAACCGGTCGGGTTTTTCACGTGGTTCGACGCCACCGCCCGCGCTTTCGCCTGGAAACAGCAGAACGGCTCCATGGGCGAACCCCTGGGCGCGTTCGGTTACTTCTTTGTCAGCCTCGGCATCGCCGGTTTTGTCGGCGGCAGCCTCATCGTGCCGTTGGCCATGCGCAAAGCGCCTTACTGCGCCAGTTGCCAGCGTTACATGAAAACGCGGTCGCTGGGGCTGATTCCCGCGAGCGTGAAAGCGAAAAAGGTCAAAAAGTCCGACCTCGCCGCCACCGCCGCTTACGAGGCGGAGCAAAAACAAGCCCATGATGCCGGCCTGGAAAAAGTGACCGCGCTCCAAAAATTTGCCGCCGCCAACGATTCTGCAGAATTCCGCGCCACACTCGACGAACTTCGTCCCGGCAAAGGCAAAACGGCGCGCCTGCCCATCCGGATGCTGCTCCAATTGGTTCACTGCAAACATTGCTGCAATGGTCAACTCGTGACCAAACAAATGACCGGCCAGGGCAAGCAGATCAAAACGATCGAAATCGCCCGCAGTGAATTACATCCGGAATTTGTGCGGTCGGTCAGTATGTGACGCGGAAAAGTTGGCTGTCCGACATGGATTCGAACCATGAATAACGCCTCCAAAGGGCGCTGTGTTACCATTACACCATCGGACAAGCGTGCCTAAATTAACGCCCCGCAGCAGCCCGCGCAAAGCAAATTTCGACCTATGACTCCTGCCTCCGGAGCGCGGCTGTCCCCAGCCGCAGCACACAGGCTCCTAAATCAACATCGGAAAGTTTAAGCAACCTACCTTTGCCGTCCCCTCGCCCCGCTAAAAGGGGAGAGGGAAAGGGTGAGGGGTTCAATATCTCTCGTCTTCCTGTTTGATTCTCAAAATCCCAATATCAAACCGTATGCCGAGGCGCTGCGGCTGAGGACAGCCGCGCTCCGCTGTAAATTTTGCGTGTATTTCCGGCGTGTCACCGCTAATAAATCCCCATGGCCGAATCCATGAGATTGAAAGATCAGCCTGTCACCGAGCGTCCGCGTGAACGCCTTGTGGCCCACGGTGCCAACGCCTTGAGCAACGCTGAGCTCGTCGCCATCCTCCTCCGCACCGGCCTCAAGGGCGCCAACGCCGTCGAAGTCGGGCGTCAACTGCTTGCGCGCTTCGGCTCGTTGCAATCACTGGCCCGCGCCTCCGTGACCGACCTGCAAAAGGTCAAAGGCATCGGGCGCGACAAAGCCGTGACACTCGTCGCCGCCTTCACTATCGCCGGCAAGATGGCCGCCGAATTGCAGCTTGAATCTCCGGTGCTGGATAATCCCGAGAACGTCGCCCGCCTCTTGCGCGAGTTGAACGTGTTAAAAACCGTGGAGACGTTGCAAGTGGTATCGCTGAACACGCGAAGAAAATTGATCCGCATCGACGAAGTAACGGACGGCACGCTGGATACTTTACTGGTGCATCCCCGCGAAGTTTTCAAGACCGCCATCGCCGCGAACGCCGCCGCCATCGTGCTGGCGCATAACCATCCCAGCGGAGACCCCACACCCAGCGAAGCGGACATCAAAGTGACGCGCGACCTCATCCGCGCCGGGCAACTGTTGCACATCGAAGTGCTGGACCACATCATCATCGGCCGCGCGACCGCCGAACGCTCAAAAGATTACGCATCACTGCGCGAGCTGGGATATTTTTATTCGTGATCTCAAAACTCCGTGGCTTGAAAACCCGTGCACACTCTTGGCACCTGCGTTGGATACTATTCTTTGCGTCTGCATTGTTCGCTTCTTTACCACTACAGGCACAGCCGGTCACTGCGATCACACACGTGACCGTGATTGACGGCACGGGTGCCAGGTCGAAATCGGACGAGACTGTTCTCATCGCCGGCACGCGTATTACGGCTGTCGGCAAAACGAGCGAGGTCAAATTGCCGGCAGGCGCAACGGTCGTGGACGGCACGGGGAAATTTCTGATTCCAGGTCTTTCAGACATGCACGTCCACTGGTACGACAAAGATTATCTGCCCCTGTTCATCGCCAATGGCATCACGAGCATCCGGATGATGTGGGGCCTGCCCTTGCACCATGAATGGCGGCAGCAAATCGAACAAGGATCACTCATCGGGCCACGACTGCTGATCGCCAGCGCCATTGTGGACGGGCCAAAGCCCATCTGGCCGGGCTCCATCACCGCCTCCAATGCAGCCGAAGGCCGGGAAGCTGTTTCCCAGGCAAAGGCGGCCGGCGCTGATTTCGTGAAAGTTTATTCGCTGCTGCCCCGCGATGCTTACTTTGCCATCGCCGATGAAGCCAAAAAACAGGGAATCCCTTTTGCCGGCCATGTTCCCGTTTCGGTCACAGCGGAGGAGGCATCAGCCGCCGGTCAAACGACCATTGAACATCTCACGGGCGTGCTGCAAGCGTGCTCCAGTAATGAAGTCGAACTTTTGAAGTCAGCGCAAGGAGCCCTCGAAAAGATCCTCACCACTACCAATCCGCCGTTAAGCATCGTCGCCGAGGAACAACATGAGGAACGCTTGGCCCTGGAAACCTATAGCCAGACCAAGGCCGGTGAGGTGTTCGCTGAATTCAAGAAAAACCATACCTGGCAATGTCCGACGCTAACAGTGCTCCGGATCGCCACCTTTGCCGATGACCCGTCGTTCTTCACCAATGATGTCCGGCTAAAATACATGCCCCCTGAAGCCCTGTACTATTGGGGTCGTTTCGGAAATGACGGCCGGACGATGAGCGAAGCCTCCCATGATCCCGAGCTGGCCAGGAAGGTATTCCAGAAAGAATTGGAGATGGTCGGCACCATGCATCGGGCCGGAGTGGATATTTTGGCTGGCACCGATACGCTGAATCCGTTTTGTTACCCGGGTTTCAGCCTGCACGATGAATTAGGATTGCTCGTCAGAGCGGGCCTCACGCCGATGGAAGCCCTGCAAACGGCGACACTAAACGCCGCGCGTTTTATGGGCCGTGAAAAAGAACTGGGGACGATTGAACCGGGCAAGCTTGCTGACCTGGTATTGCTGGACGCTGATCCATTGCAAGACATCCGCAACACTACAAAAATCCGCGCCGTCTTTGCGAACGGACGTCTATTCGACCGCTCGGCATTAGACAGATTCCTCAGTGACGCCGAAAGGATGGCATCGGTCTCCAAGGCGGAATGAAATCGTGAGCTCAGCCAAATGAAGCGTGGGGCCAAGTCTTTCTATTGCTGAAAAAACCGCAGTCCGGTGGCCGCGCCTTAGCGCAACCGCCAAGTGATACGCCCTTTGTTCAGGTCGTAGGGAGACATCTCCATCTTGACGCGGTCGCCCGCGGCGATGCGGACCCAGCGCTTGCGCATCTTGCCGCAAACCGTCGCCAGCACCATGTGCTTATTGTCCAGTTCCACGCGGAACATCGTGCCGGGAAGTACGACGGTCACGAGACCTTCCACTTCGATATGTTGTTCTTTTTCCTGGGTCATTCTGTCTTTCTTGAAAGTTAATATTACCATCCGCTGCGCCATCATCAAAGGACGGGCCAGCCGATAGAAAAAGAGCGAGGCCCGGTGTTACCCGCGCCTCGCCCCTGAGATTCTTACGAATTAGTAGCGATCACGTCCGCCACCGCCGCCGCCGCCGTAACCGCCACGGCCACCGGAGGGACGACCACCACCGCCGCTGCTGCCGCGTTCTTCACGGGGCTTGGCAACGTTCACTGTCAACGCGCGGCCATCGATGCTGGCGCCGTTCAATTTGTCGATCGCGGCCTGCGCCTCTTCAGGCGTGCTCATCGTGACAAAGCCGAAACCACGGGGACGGCCGCTGACGCGGTCCATCATCAAGTTGGTTTCCACGACCGTGCCGTGCGCGGCAAACGCGTCCTGCAGGTCGTTTTCTGTGGTATTGAAGGAAAGATTTCCTACGAATAATTTACTGGTACTCATGTTATTTGATGTTCTGTAAGACTACCCTAGGCTCCAAACTGTTCCCGACCATCGGGTTTCTAACCATCAACGAACAGAGTTCACTTGAGGATTTACCAGACCTTGAAACTAACAAGCTAGCTAACCGAACGGAGGCAGCATCGTCTGCTTTGGGAGGAATAGCAATAAGTTCCTCAATATATCTTTGGCGGAGAAATTAGCGTCACAGACCCGTGGGATGATCCAAAAACTTCCAAGGCACCTTGAACTTGCGCGAAAGCTCTGCCGCCAATGCCTTTACACCGAACGTTTCCGTCGCGTAATGGCCGCCGTAAATCACATTCAGCCCCAATTCCTCCGCGAGCACATAGGTCCAATGCGGCCCTTCCCCGGTGATAAATGTATCCACACCCTCTTCTGCCGCGGTCTTCAAACCATCACCCGCGCCACCCGTCACCACGCCGATGTTCCGGCAAAGCTCCGGCCCGCCGGGAAGCAATCGCGGCTTCGCGCCGGTCGCGCGTTCCAGGCGTTTGGCCAGTTCCGCGCGGGAAATAGTTGTCTGCGACTTGAACCCGATGGTCTGGCCGTGCGTCGCGAAAAATGGCTTCAATTTTTTCAGGCCCAACGCGGCGCACAATTGCGCGTTGTTGCCCAATCGCGGATGCGCATCCAGCGGAAGATGTGAGCTGTAGATGGCCAGATCATTTTCAACCAGCAACTGCATCAGCTCGCGGCGCTGGCCGGTCCAGGGGTGTGAAGGCGACCAGAACAAGCCGTGATGCACGATCAACAGATCGGCTTTGGCAGCTATGGCCAACTTCACCGTTGATAGGGCCGCATCCACCGTGGCGGCGATGCGTGTGACTTTGCCGGAATTTTCCATCTGCAACCCGTTCACTGCGCCGTCATAGTCACCGATGGATTTAGTGCGTAGCGTCGCATCGCAGTATTTGAAGATGGATGCCAGTGAAGCGTTTGCCATAAAAATGCGTTATAGTCCGAGCCAGATCCGGACACTTCGTTCAACCGCCTTAATTTGTTCGGGGGTTAAACTCCCAAGTTTGCGAAGCGCCAATTTCGACGGAATTGCCGTGAGACTCTGAACTGCAAACGCTCCCGGCTTCAGGAAAGGGACCGAAACAGAAACTTCAAACTGAGAACCACGCAGTGCGGTCGTATGCGAAACAATTGCAATCAGAGCCCGATCACTATCCTGGAAAGGAACATTTGGGATCAACGCAGGCCTAACCTTCTGCGCCATACCCAAGTCGACCAGCCAGACCTCACCGCGAAGCGGCATCTTCCTCCTCGTCAAGCACGGCAAAAATTTGCGCAGCCGCAGAGGTCAATTCCTCATCAGTCAATTGCGGATAGTCCAATTTCGCCGCGCGATGCAGGATAATGTCACTGAAGACCCGTTGTTCCTGCAACGGAAGCTTATTGAATTCTTCAAGCAGATGCGCGGTTGCCGTGCTCATGTTGAAAAGATAATCCGATATTTTCTCTCGACAAGAGACAAAATACGCCAAAAACTAAGCACGCCTCGGCCGCAGCAAGATCGCTTTTTTCTCGGTTCCGTCCACTTCGACGCTTTGCGTTTCGATGTCCGGGTCGTCTTTGATGGCCTGGTGCACGATGCGCCGTTCATAGGCATTCAACGGCTCCAGCTCCACGATGTCACCCCAGCGCCGGACTTTGTCCGCAGCATCCTTCGCGCGTTTGACCAGCGCTTCCTTGGCCTGGGCGCGATAACCACCCACATCCACCATCACCTTGGGCGCAGTCTGGTCCTGCTGGAACAACAGGCGGTTGGTCACGTATTGCAGGTCAGCGAGCGCCTGGCCCTGACGGCCGATGAGCCGCCCGGAATCCTCGGTCTTCACATCCAGCCGCACGCCGTCATCCATGGGATGTTCCTCGACAGTGGCGGGGAAGCCGAGCAGTTCCAATAGTTTTTCCAGCGTTTGTTTCGGTTGAGCGGGCATGGCGTTATGTCAGGTTAAAATCGTCTGCGGAACTATTTGCTCTTTTTCGACAGCGGCGTCAAGGGGCTTGGTGGCGCATCCACCACCATGTTCTTGGTCATCTTGGTCTGCAACACCGTCAAAAGGTTCTGCACCGTCCAGTACAATGCCAGCCCGGACGAATAGTTATACATGAAAAGCAGGAACATCAGCGGCATGTAGCGCATGAGCTTTTGCTGCGTGGGGTCCACACCCGGCGCCACGGGCGCGGTGTGCGATTGCCATAACATCACCACACCCATGAGCATCGGCAGCGGGTTGAACGGCAAGCCGTCCGGCGTGCTGATGAAGGGGATAAAATTCAGCCCGGGGATCATGAACAATGTATCTGGCTGCGACAGGTCGCCGATCCAGAGGAATGGCGCGCCGCGCAATTCGATGGCGGTACGCAACATGTAGAAGAATCCGATGAACACGGGCATCTGGATGAGCAACGGCCAGCAACCGCTCATGGGGTTCACTTTGTTGTCCCGCATGAACTCCATCACCTTCTTGTTCATCTTCGCCGGGTCATCCTTGTATTTCGCCCGGATCTCGTTCATCTGCGGCTGCAATACCTGCATCCGTTTCATTGACCGCGTGCTCGCCCGCGTCAGCGGCCAGAAGATGACCTTGATCAAGACGGTGATGAAAACGATGCACCAGCCATACGGCAGCCGGATCGCCGCGTGCAGCCCGTTCATACTCAACAAAAGCGTCTTGGAGAAAATCCCGGAAATCGCTCCGAACCCCATCAACTTGTCCAGGTTGTTCGTGTACTGGTTCGCCACCCGCGCCAATGTGCGATACTCTTTGGGGCCGGCATAGATGGTCATGGACCGCGTCACGCTTTGCGTCGCCGCGAGCGTGAACGGAGGATAGACCAGCGTGGTCGCAAAGCCATAATGCGCTGCATTTGCGTCCACCTCGTTGGTTGAATCATCCGTTGGCAGCAGCACCTTGCGGATCATCACCTCTTGCGCCCGTTCAGTTGGCATCACGACGAGGGAAAAGAACTGGTTGTGCGCCGCTGCCCACACCACGTTTGAGGCGCCGCCGGTGAATTCCCAACGCGGGTCTCCCTTGCTGCAGCCAAAGCCGTGGTTCTGGAACCAGAGGTCGGTCTTGTCGTCCGTCTTGGCGCCGTCATACCACATGGTCCCGATGGTGTAGGTGCCACCGCCCCGCATGGAGACGCGCCCCTTGTCATCCGAATCCATCGGCGTAGCCGTGCCCACGGCCCATTCCTGCGCCGGCAATTGCAACACCTGTGTAGAAACGTTCTCCAGCCGCACGTTCGCCACGATGAGGTAATCGTTCGTCAGTTGAAAATCTTTCACGATGCGCAACCCGTTCGGCAACACCTTCTCGGCGCGCACCCCCTCAGGGATGGGCATCAGCGAATAACTGTCGTCGCCCTGTACCGCCTCGCTGCCCACAATGGCCAGTGTCGGCAGGGGCGAACCGGCGTTCAACGTGGCGACCTGCCCGATGGGTTGTTTCTTTTTACGGATGCGCGAAACGGTTTCCGGATATTGCACCAGCTCCACCAGCTTCAAGCCGCCGCCATGCGACGTGAAGGTGTAGCGTGCATTCACGTTGGTCACCACCAACACCTGTTCCGGCGCGTTCGTGGAGATGACCAGCTCATTGGTCAGCGTGATGGCTGGCGCAAATGTCGTTGTCGTGACCACCGCACCGGCCGCATTCGTCCCCGTCGCAGTCATGACCACCGCATTCGTGGCCGGCAGCGGCGCAGGATGCGGCGGGAAAATTTTGTCGGCCACCCGCATTATGGTCAAAACCACTGCCAGGCTGACAACGATGATAAGTATTGATTTACGATCCATGAAATGAAGTTTCGAGTTTCTAGTTTCGAGTTTCTAGTTGGCGGGGGCTCGAGCGACCCGCAACCACTGGTTCGGAACTCGGAACCAAAAACTCGGAACCCGAAACAGTTCCAGGTACCGGGTCATGCCCGCAGTCGCCCCACGGATGACACCGGCAGACGCGCTTGGCCGCCAGCCAGCTTCCCGTCACCGCCCCGTGTGTGCGCACCGCTTCAGCGGCGTATTGCGAGCAAGTTGGGGTAAAGCGGCAGCCTGCCGTGGGTCCGAACAACGCCGCCTGCAACGGCGATACCGTCCACCGGTACACGCGCACCAGCGCAATCAAGATGAATTGCACCGGATTCATTCGCCCTTGAGCAAACCCGCCTTGCGCAGCGTTGTTATAAAGTCCTGTTCCACCTCGGAAAATTTTTTAGCCTCGATCGATGGCCGGGCCACCAGCACCAGATCCACCGGTTGGGTCAACGTGTGTTGATGCACCCGAAACGCCTCCCGCAGGAGACGGCGCGCCCGGCTGCGCGCCACCGAATTACCCACGCGCTTACTGACCACCACCCCCAGCCGCGTGTTCATATTTTCCCCCACCTTCGCCCAATTGGCGATCAGGCACCCATTCACCAACCGACGACCCTCCTGCTTCACGCGCAGGAAATCGCGGCCCTGCTTGATCCGCATGGCCTGGGTCAGTCGCAGCCGCTGGGGTTTAGGCGCGGCCATAAGCGGTTCATAAAATCGGCGTCAGCCGCTTGCGACCATTACGGCGGCGATTGCGCAACGTGGCGCGACCGCTCTTGGTGCTCTTGCGGGCGAGAAATCCGTGCTGCCGTTTGCGGCGCATTTTCGACGGTTGATATTGGCGTTTCATGCAATTTGATTATCCAGTTAAAACGAGCGCGAGAGAATATCAGCCAAGCCTCCAGTGTCAAGGTGAGCTTAAAGCTTTCCACGGCCTCCCTCCCTTCAACTGGCAACTTGCAACTAAAACCCGAAACTCCAAACTCGAAACCAGAAACTTCCCTTACCCCAGCCTCCCTCACGCGCCTTCACGCCCGTTTTCGCGGCAGCATTATTAATTTTCTGAATCCCCCCCTCCGAAACTCGCGCTGTGAATATCGTCATTATTGTTATTACCGTGATTCCGGGCATTTTTGCCAAAAATAATCTGCAAATTCTTACAAATAATTAGATTCAAGAGACCTGGGAGCGCCTCACTCGTCACTCCGGTGGAGCGGGAGTCCTCGCGAGCCGCTTCCCCGCAACCTTTACCACGCCCGCCGGGTTTCACGCGGTACCACGAGGTGCAACCAATTTATCAAAAATCACAAAAACCCCAGTTTTCCTCAGAAAACCCAAGATTTCCAGCAAACCCATCCAGAGTTCGCACTCCCAACCCTACACCAAAGTCAAACATTGTCAAATAAATATTTTACAATTATGCCAATCTACTCAGAATGAACGCTTTATAAACAAAAACCGGCCAAGGTTGCCCTTGGCCGGTTTTTAAGAAACGCTTTTGTCACTTTCGCGACGACTGGTGTAAACGCATAGCGCTTAGATTTTCCAGCTTGCGTTATCTAACTTTGTCTTGATTCCAATTTAGACGCTGGCATACCTAACAAACCTTCAATATGAGCATCAAGCCTAAAATCTCAAGGGAACCAGATGCAAACCTGCACCTCAGTTTTGATGTAGGCCATAGCTCTATCGGTTGGGCCGTACTACAGAAAACTGGCAAGCAGGCATCTGATATCGATCTGCTCGGCTGCGGCAGTGTGGTGTTTCGTGCGGATGATTGTCTGGCCAGCTCGCGACGGGCGTATCGGCGCCAACGGCGGCACATTCGCTCCACCCGGCAACGGATTGCGCGGATGAAAATCCTCCTGAAACATCTGGGGGTGTTGACAGAAAAAGAATTGGATAAACCCGGTTGTGCGTGGCCGTGGAAGCTGGCGGCGCAAATTCTTCGCGGCGGAAAACTGCTTACATGGCCGGAATTGTGGGATGTGTTGCGCTGGTATGCGCACAATCGCGGGTATGATGGGAACAAAGGTTGGAGCAAGCATGATGCGGCAAGCGCAGAAGATTCAGATAAAGAAAAGCGCGCGAATGAACTACTCGCTGAGTTTAAAAAAAAGCACGGTCGGCTTGGCACAATGGCGGAGGTTTTTTGTGATATTCTTAAGATTGATCCTTTAGGCCCGCTCAAATCATCCATGGTGCGCGTGCGCAATCTCGGCGCTGCTTTTCCGCGTGAAGGTGTTGAGGCCGAAGTCGAACGCACCTTACGCGCCCATGTCGGTGTACTTGTGCAGATAGATGAGCGACTCATCGACGCAATAATGCGCGATTACACAGCCGTGCCGAGTCCGACCTTGCGATTGCCCGCGCGTTATGGTCAACGATTAAATGACGGCTCGCTTAGTCCAGGGGGCTTGCTGTTCGGGCAACTCGTACCACGCTTCGATAACCGTATCATTGCAAATTGCCCAATTACATTTGAGCAAGTGTATCAAACTATAAGATCGCAAACTGGCGATGAGAAACAGGCTAAGCATGAAGCTGAAAAGCAGGCGAAGGTGCCAAGTGTAAATTGCATTGAGTTCTACCGCTTCCGTTGGGCAATGGAGTTGGCAAAAATCAAAATTGCAACGAGTGATGTACGCGCTCCGCGTAATCTTACTGTCGTCGAACGGAAGGCAATAAATGAGGAGATGGAAAAATATGGCTACCTGACTCCAAGCGTATTAAAAAAAGCAGTGCGTTCTTTGACAAATGGCGCATTGGACAACCTTGATCAAATTCTTACGCACCCCGACGCTGAACGTGCGCTGATTCTAGACCCTGTACGCCGCTATATCCATAGTGACCAATTAGTTTCTTCGCTCTGGTCGATATTGCCGAATCGGCTGCAAAAGCGCCTGGCAGGCCAATGGCGGCGTGGCCATGCCATTACAGTTGCTGAATTGCTCAATGACTGTAGCGAAGTCCGTTCTATGGTCGAGGCCGCGTGCGAAAGGTATCTCGACGGCCAAAATACAAAAAAGCACAAGAAAGACGAACCGTTGACGCGTGAAGCCTTAATGCGCATGCCATTGAGTGTTGAATTGCCTCATGGCCGTGCTCCGCACACGCGTCAGGTTATGCGCACAGTGGTTGAGTTCATTTTCAGTGTGGACCGTCACCCCGCAGAAGAGGGTGGTCCTCTCTATCGCAGCGAAGCCATACGCGAAGCGCAACTCCGACGCGCGTTAGATGAGCAAACAAATAACCATCTTGTCCGGCATCGTCTCAAAATCCTTGAGCGGCTGCACGCCGACCTTTTAAAAGAATATGCAGATGCCAATCGCGCACGGGTCGCTTGCATAACCGTCGAAGTAAATCGCGATTTGCGCGAGATGTCGGGAAAGACATCTCAGGAACAAGCAAAAGTGCTTGGTCAACAATTGGCAAATTTCAAAAGTGTTTCCAAAAAATTAACTGAAGCTTATGAGGGGCTTGGTGTACATGTCGGCCCCGGACTGATTCGCAAAGGGCGTATCGCCGAAGATCTCAATTGGACTTGCCCTTACACCGGGAAACTTTATGACGCGCTTGACCTGCTACACCGGCGCGTGGATAAAGATCATATCATTCCACGCAGCGACCGTGCCAGTGACAGTCTTGATTCGTTAGTCATTACTTTCGCAGAAATAAATAGGTGGAAAGGCAAACGCACCGCTGTGCGATTCGTAGAAGACGAACAGAGGAAACCGGTGCCGGGACTGCCCCAACTGATGATTAAGCCGCTACCTGTTTATCTAAAAGATATTGCATCGTTGAGCACATTTGCACCTCATGAAGACGACGAGCGGCGGAAAAAAAGCCGCAAAAAACTGCTATTACTTCGAGATTATGTGGAGAAAAAATTTACACCCGGCGACCTAACACAAACTTCACAACTAGTAAGGCTTAGCACACAAGTCTTGCAAAAACATTATATCGGCGTGGAGAAACATCCTAAAGTCGTTTCGCTACCTGGCAGTGTGACTGGCGCGGTGCGTAAATCGTGGAACCTTATCGGTTGCCTAGCGGCGGTTAATCAACTGGTTTTAAACCCTGATGATCTTGATGAAGATGGCAGACCCAAAGTCCGAACCAAAACGGAAATTCGCAGCATTACCCATCTTCACCATGCTCTTGATGCTTGTGTGCTTGCCTTTGCTTCCTGCTTTCTTCCTCGCGATGGTGGCGCATGGGAACTGCTTATCAAACGACGCCTTAATGAAGACGAACAGCGCCATGCGCGGTTAATTTTTGGCACTCAAGTTGAAATCACCAAGGACGGAGAGCTTAGGCTTGCAGATTTAGCACCCGCACTGAAATTACAAATCTGTGAGCGGCTCAAAGAGCGACGTGTAGTCCAACATCTTCCAGCCGACCTTTCAGGTCTACAATGTAAGGAAACCGTCTGGCACGTATTTGATCCCGCTAATACCCATAAAAATTCGCAACGCTTTGCACGCTGGTTAGTGGGAAAAAAAGTCACCATTCCTGCATTGGATGCAAAAACAGTGCTCATTATTTGTCGTAAACGCCGTGCTGCTGACGTGGCTGACGGAGAAACCGCTGGAGGTAAAGTTTTCCACGAGACAAAAACTTGGCGCTGGGTTTATGACATCAAAGACAAATCCACATTGCTCGGTTTATCTCCCGAAGGTGACGCGACAGCAGCAAAACTGAAAAGAATTAAGGCGGTAAAGATTTTGGGGGATAACTTTGGTCTCGCACTTGATCCAAAACCTACAATTATCCGCCCTCATAAGGTGTGGCATCAACTTGCAGCCCTTCGGCAACTAAACGCCGGAAAGCCCACGCGACTATTGCGCATTGGAACAATTATACGAGTGAAAGAAAAATCGCCGCGATCTGATTACCGCGGCACTTGGACCGTGCGAGGGATGTCTTTCAAACAGCGAGATGGACTTGTGTTGGAAATCGCTCCATTGGATTACGTTCAAAGTCGTCGAGTACCAGGTGTATTTGAAAGTGCTTCAATAGGAACTATGATGAAAAGTGGCCTGGAAATCGTAAAAACCTCGCTAACGGGCGTTAATTCTTCACCAAAAGCCCTCTGAATAGCCAATTATCGGCATGAAACTGGCTTATTCTGACATGTCAGAATAAGCCAATGTCTTACCACATTGTCAGCATTGATAGCGTCAATTGCTCGTTAAGTTGCAAGGACGGGCAATTAACGTGCAAGTCATCCGAAGGCGAGCGCAAGCTGCCTTTGGAGGATATAGCGTCTATCATCATCACCAGCTTTTCGGCGTCCATCCATAGCGAGCTTTTTCTACAAGCGGCCAAGCATGGGGTTGCGCTTATCATTTGTGAATCGTTCAAGCCGGTGAGCCTGGTGCTGCCGGCGAACCGGTCCACAGACACGATTCTTTCCCGCGCAATGCTTAGTCTGTCTCCGCGTACACGGGCTTTGCTCTGGCAAAAAACCATTGATGCCAAGTGCCAAAACCAGCTCGCACTGGCGGAACACATCGCGCCGAACGACAAAAATATTCCGGTCATGCGTTCGGTCGCGCTGGGCAGGAAACCGCACAAGGAAGCGATCTGCGCCAAGATGTTCTGGCAGATTTTTGGCCGCAGTTTGAATGACGAAAATTTCACGCGTGACCGGGCCAAAGGCGGTTTGAACGATTTGTTGAATTACGGTTACGCGGTGTTGCTTTCCACGGTGCTGCAAAAACTTTTTGGGGTGGGGCTTGATCCGACGTTTGGGATTTCCCATGTGGCGCGTGAGCGCAGCACGCCACTGGCTTATGAATTGATGGAACAATTCCGTCCGTGCGTGGACTGGCGGGTGGTGCAATGGGTGAAGGAGCATCCCGACAAAGCGCAATGGGAAGTGAACAAGGATTACCGCCGATGGGTGACGGGATTTCCGCTGGTACAGGCGGATTATTTGGATTTGACGCTGGAAATCCAGGGCGTCATTGAGGGCGTGGTGCGCGGTTTCCGCCGCGCGGTTATAGAGAACCAGCCGCGCCATTATAAACCATGGACACCGAAAAATACAAAATGGGCTGGCTGATCGTCACATTTGATTTGCCGGTGGGAACGAAGAAGCAGCGCAAAGCGGCGTCTGACTTCCGGGGCTTTCTCCTGGACGATGGCTATCAAATGATCCAGTTCAGTGTTTATGCGAGGGCGTGTGTGACGTTTGCGCGGCAGGAAACGCACATTAGCCGGGTGAAAGAGAATCTTCCGCCGGAGGGAAGTGTGCGGGCCATTTTTGTGACGCGGTCGCAATGGGAGCGGTCGTATGTGATTCAGGGATCTCCCGCCTCCGAAGTGGAGGCGGAAGATTTACCCGAACAGATACAACTCTGGTAGCTTTGCAAGGGCCGCAAACTCAAGGGCTTTCGCCTACCGAGTTTGCTCCCCCCGTATTTGGAATCAAGGCAAAGCAGTTCATCGATACGATGCAAAAGTTCCTCGAGTTTGCTCCCCCCGTATTTGGAATCAAGGCAAAGCAAAGTCGGCACGCCGGTCGAGAGAACGAACAGTTTGCTCCCCCCGTATTTGGAATCAAGGCAAAGCACCCAACCTTGCGTGCCGGGCTCCAGGCATAGTTTGCTCCCCCCGTATTTGGAATCAAGGCAAAGCACAGATCCGCTACTGGCACCACCTTGTGCGAGTTTGCTCCCCCCGTATTTGGAATCAAGGCAAAGCGTGATGAGTGTGCGGCCGATGGTGGTGCTGAGTTTGCTCCCCCCGTATTTGGAATCAAGGCAAAGCCAAGGCGTTAGACAAACGCGCCTACGATCAAGTTTGCTCCCCCCGTATTTGGAATCAAGGCAAAGCTGGAAACCCGCTCGGCCAATTATCCGCCAAGTTTGCTCCCCCCGTATTTGGAATCAAGGCAAAGCAGTGGCCAGATTAGAAAGCTCATCGGTTCCAGTTTGCTCCCCCCGTATTTGGAATCAAGGCAAAGCAGCAGCGCGATGGTGAAAAGGAAAAGTAGTAGTTTGCTCCCCCCGTATTTGGAATCAAGGCAAAGCGGCTGAACCGATGGCCATCGACGGCGTTGGAGTTTGCTCCCCCCGTATTTGGAATCAAGGCAAAGCCCATTTCCGCAAAACCAAGGTCCGCCGGAAGTTTGCTCCCCCCGTATTTGGAATCAAGGCAAAGCCTGCACCAGCTTTGCTGGTCCAAGCAACCCCGCCGGCAGCAACCGCGCATTTTCCGGCCGGTCCGGTGCATTCGTCCACGTCTTGCGTTGTGCCGGTGGCAACCCACGATCGCCCACCAGTCGGTTATTCCACGTATTGGCCACCCGTATCTCCAAAGAATTCGTGCCCATCCGCAACGCCTCTGTGATGTCCACCCGATGCGGCCACGTCCAGATCACGCCACAAGCTTTGCCGTTCACCAACACACTCGCGATGTCTGACACACCTCCCAGATCCAGCCAAACCCGATTCGTCACCCCGCCGTTCCAATCGAATGCCTTGGTGTATTTCGCCGTACCAGAATAGAAATGGATATCCGGCTCATCGCGCTCCGTCCAACTCGCCAATTGCGGAAAATCAACTATCTGGTTCGTGGCCAGCGATTCAAACGTGACCTGCCAGTCGCCCGTGATCTCCTCAACCGGTTGCATATCCGCCCAGTTATTTTTCACCGGCGCCATTTGTTCTTTCGCCGGTTCGCGCAGCACCACGAACATCGAACCATGCCGCGCAAGCCTCAAGGGCAGGATCGTGCGGCCATTGGATTCCACCGCGTCACCCACGCCGCGCACTTCGCCGTTCACCGGATCCAACAGTTCCGCCCGCTTGTTCATTGCGCGCAACGACACCTCCAGCGCTTCATCTGAATCACCCTGGTTGGAAATAAAATAAATCTCGTTCTCGCCTGTGGACCGATGCGTCCACTCGATTTCCGGGGCCAGACTGCCATCCTGCCGGTGCACAATGAAATCCGGCGTCACGCCACGCCGTTGCAAAATCAATTCCAGCGGCGTCCCATACCACACCCGGCCATGGCCGAAGAAATGGCTCCGGCCATCCTTCGCACTTCCGCTGCCCCACACCTTGCTGGTTATCTTCCAGACTTTCTCATCTGCGGATGGATAACCATCCAGCCCTATCGAAGTTTCGGGCCGCGGACCAAAAACCGTCGCGCCCTTCTTCACCAGCTTCTCGATCTTCGCCGCCACTTCCGGCGACATCATCGGCGAATCCGGCAGCACCAACACCGCGTAGCTCGCGCCACCCGGCAGGACAATGCGGCCATCCTTCACGCTCGCCAAACGCAGGAGCGCGTCGCGATTGATGGAATCCGCCGCGTAACCGGCCGGCAACGCCGGTGAGTAACGCTCCGGCAAAATCGCGCGGCTCGGCAATTCCTCGCCCGTGAAATAAAGCACGTCCGCCACCGGCCGGCCCTGCTGCAACATCGCCTGGCAGCGTTTCAAATAATCCATCCACCCGCCCGCGAAATCCCACCACGTCTGGTCGCGTTGAAAGAAATTACCCACGCCACCCAGCGTCATTCCCGGCACGCGATTCGTCCACGGATTCTCCATGCTGACGTGCAAAACAAACCGGTTGATACCCAGGCAAAAACTGTGGTCGCCCAATGGTTTGAGCAGCGCGGGCGTTTCGTCCCATTGCAATCGCAGTTCCGTGAACGCCTCGGCCTGCACGATGTTTTTGCCATAAACATGCCCGCCGGAGATCGCATCTGCCATGTCATTCGGCTTGTCGTGCGTGGGACTGCGCAACCAGAACTCGCCCATCGCCACGTCCGGCTTGCTGTAGTGCGACATCCCATCGCTCATCATCGTCGGTGCGACGGATTCCGAGCTGAACTCGCAACCATGCTTATGCGCCAGCGCCGTCATCGTGCCGAAAAAATTATCGTTCACCAGTTCATCAATCGTCTGTCGCACGTCAAAAAGGAATCGTTCCGATATCTCCGCACTGCCGACCGGGATGCCTGCGAACGCCGGGAGATACGGCGTGGGGTCATAACCACGCCGACGACGGAACTCGCGCTGGAAGACCGGCGACCAGTTTTGGCTGCCTGCCTCCCAACTGTCCACGTGAAACACCTTCAACACACGCCCGGCCAGTTGCGGGCCCATTTGCCGAATGGTTTCACCGAACCAGCCGTCAAATTGCACCCGCGCAGCGGCGGGATTGAATTTATCGCACTCCAATCCCTTGCCGCCGCCTGCGGTTTCGTTCTCATGACCCGTCGGCGTGTAGCCCACGCGCAAAATTGTCCAATCGCCCGGCGGCACGGTCCAGACCAGCTTGCCGGTCTTATCGAGGTAACGCTTGAGATTGATGATTTTATCCAGCGGCACACACGCGGAATCCGGAATCAACCCACCGTTAGCGCGCGAACTCCTGCGCCACACAACTCCGGATTTCCCCTCGTAATCCGGGATGCGCGGCGCGCTGGAAAGTTCAAGGCCCTGTATTTTCAGGATCGCTTTCCACTTCGCTGAATCCAGGTCTTCCGCGCCCGGCTCCGAACCGGCGGGGTCGTGATCAAACCGGAAAAATTTCGCCGTCGTGGGCGGGATGGCGAACGTGTAATCCGCATCGCGGTCTTCCCAGCCATGGCGCGGCGTATCAAACCGGCCCAGCGAATGGAAGTTTGTCCCGTCATCCGAATATTCCACCGTGAGCCGCAGCGCCTGGTAATTTAACCCATCCGGTTTTACGAGAATAGAGCGGCAGGTGAACGGTTGGTCGAAAGCATATTGTATCCAGCACGGATCCTCGCTGCGAAACCGTTTGCTGCTATCCGCCAGCCCTTGCGCATCCGCGCCAGCCACGCTCGTCGTTACTTTGGGCACCACGGTGCGGGTCGTGATGCTTTCACCGGGCGGCGTGGGAAACGCGAGCACTGCGATATCGCGATAATAATTCTCCTTAGTGGGCGGCAACGCCAGGTTCGTGGTGATGATTCCGCCGCCAGTGACGCGCGTTTCGCTCCACACGACCCGTTGCATCGCGAGGTCGGGTGTTATCCACGGGCCACCCGCCGTCGCAAAACCATCGCAATCGTGCATGGCAAATTTCAATCCCAGCCGGTCAGCCTCGGAGAACGCAAAGCGCAGCATGGCCCAATATTCCGGCGAGAGCTGCCGCACTGGCGGTGTGAACATCGGCGGGTCGGTCACATCCTTGAGCGGCATCAGGTACGCGCCGCCGATGCCCGCGCGCTTCATCGCTTCCAGGTCGGCTGTCACACCTTCACGCGAGACCGCGCCGTCCATCCAATACCAATAGACCCACGGGCTCGCCGCCGGCGGCGGATTTTGAAACGCCTGTTGAATGGGATCAGCCGCATCCCGTCCGTGAGCGGTCAATGACAGGACACAAAACCACCCGAGCAACAATTGAAATAACCATCGCCTCATCATGCGTAGCGTAATCTTGAATTCCGTTTTGCGCGACCGCAACTTCGAATTCATGCCGATACTGCGCGGACACATTTCATTTTTGATTGATATGCAAGCGAGCCATGCGATGTGGCTTTAGCAGTTAAAAACCAACGCATGGGCACCGGCCAGACCTGCAGCCGAAGGAATCAACCCGTTATCTCAAAATAGAAACACAAAAACATGACAATGAATAAAATTTATCCTACCGCATTGAGGTCGCGCAATGCGGTAGGATAACCTAATATATTAACGTCGTCGAGTTTAATTCAAAAGCTTCAGCCCCGAATTACTGCGCCATATTTATCTGTCACAAATTCCCGCCAGCGGACATTTATTGGTGAATGCCAGCATCCGATGACATCGCCCTGCTCCAATCCTTCGTGAAGGAACATTCCGAAGCGGCATTCACCACCCTCGTCTCGCGTCACATCGGTTTGGTTTATTCCGCTGCGCTCAGACAGACCGGCAGCGCGCCGATGGCCGAGGAAGTCACGCAGGCGGTCTTCATTATTCTTGCCCGCAAAGCCGGTTCGCTAGGCAAGGGAGTCGTGCTGTCCGGCTGGCTCTATCAAACCGCGCGGCTGACGGCGGCCAACCATCTGCGCGCCGAGATCCGCCGCACCCGCCGCGAACAAGAGGCGTATATGAACGCACTGGAAAATGACAATGAAACAGCCGTCGATGCCGCAGCGTGGCAACAGATCGCACCCACTCTGGAAACTGCCATGGGCAGTTTGAGCCAAAGCGACCGCGACGCCATCGTGCTGCGCTACTTCGAGAACAAAGACATGTCGGCGGTCGCTGCCGAATTGAATGTCTCCGAGGTGGCCACCCGCAAACGCCTCAACCGCGCCATCGAACGGCTCCGCAAATTTTTCAGCAAACGGGGCATCACCCTTTCCGCCGCCGCCCTGGGCACTGCGGTCTCAGCCGGTTCCGTGCACGCCGCCCCGGCCAGCCTCGCCCTGGCTGTCTCCGCTACCGCCATCAAAGGTTCCACCACCGCTGCCTCCACGACCACGCTCGTCAAACTCACCATGAAAACCATGAACTGGATAAAACTCAAATTCGCTATCAGGGTCGGCTCCATCGTTCTGCTCGGCGGCGGCGCGGCCACCGTAGCCATCTCTCAAACCAGCAGCACCACCAGTGACATAATCACGGCCCAGGACATTGTTAAACAATCGCAAAGCACTTACGCCGCCTTGTCCAGTTACAGTGACACGGGAACTGTTTTGACTGAAGTCAGCGGCACGAGCATCAACACAACTTTCACCACCAAACTCCAGCGACCGAACCAATATCGCATTGATTGGACACAGAGCAAAGGTGGTTACACCAGCAAAGGCATCGTGTGGTCCGCCGGCACGGGTAACTATCTGGTCATGGGCACGGAAAAAGGCATTGAAACGGCTAAACCGCAGGCCATCGATACTATGGAAGGCGCCCTGGCCAGCGCCACGGGTATTTCCGGCGGGGTGACCGCGAATGTTCCGGGGACATTTTTCAATCTGAATTGGGGTGGCCAGTTCAAAGCCCTCGCTTCACCCACTTCCAAAGTTCGTCGTTTGGATGACGAACCAGTGGGTGATACTGATTGCAATGTCCTGGAGAACAGCGCCGCTCCAAGAAAACTTCCCAACAACAGCGGCAGTACCGGAACGACCACCACCCGATTGTGGATCGGCAAACGCGACCATCTCCTCCACCAGATCCAGACCAGCATGGATGGAAATTCCATTTCCTTTAACCTGACTGACACGGAAATAAAAACTGCGTTGGAAAAGCAGGGCAAGCCAGCCACACCCGAAGACATCAGCCGGGTGCGTAAAACCATGGAAACCAGCATGAAAGCCGTTCACGGAAAAATAGTCTTCACCCAAACCCACGAAAACATTGTCATCAATGCCTCATATCCCGCCACCGATTTTGCCCGTTCGCCCTAGCGATTCCGGATGTTTGTCCCCTTTTCTTCTCCGGTGGCCATGATATTATTGACTACGAAAGGGTCTGGTTTATGGAACCGAACGAAAAGAAAATCTGGTTCCCGGCCAAGCGCTATGGCTGGGGTTGGCGTCCGCCAAATTGCTGGCAGGGCTGGGTGACGGTATTGATTTGGTTTTCGCTGGTGGTGGCCGGGGCCTTCGTTCTGGGGAAAGAAATCGGCTGGTTCATCGCCTATGCCATAGCCATGTCCGGCATTCTCTGCGTCATTTGCTATATCAAAGGCGAAAAACCCCGCTGGCGCTGGGGTGGTAAGTAAGCAGCCTCTTCCCCACCGGAAAATCATTGTCCGGTTTCCGCTTTGGTGTCCATGTATAGGTGATGACAGCCGACGACATGGCGTGGGTGCGCGACTACGTCACCCACCAATCGGACCAGGCCTTTGCCGCCCTCGTGGCGCGGCACATCAATCTAGTTTATTCCTCGGCGCTCCGGCAGGTCCACGACACGCACCTAGCCGAAGAGATCACCCAGGCGGTTTTCATCATCCTCGCGCGCAAGGCGGCCTCGCTGGATTCAAACACCATCTTGTCCGCCTGGCTGTACCGCACCACCCGCTATGCCGCGGCGGACGCTTTGAAAAGCCAGCGCCGCCGCCAACGGCGCGAACAGGAGGCGCTCATGCAATCAGTTCTTGAAAACCAAAATGATGCCACATGGGAGCGCTTGTCACCGTTGCTCGACGAGGCCATGGCCAAACTCACCGAGCGCGACCGCAGTGCGCTCGTCCTGCGCTACTTCGAAAACAAGACCACCCGCGAGATCGCCGTACTGCAACACGTGGAGGAATCAGCTGCGCAAAAACGCATCGGACGCGCGCTGGAAAAATTGCGCGGCAGCTTCGCCCGCAAGGGTGTGACCCTTTCCGTCGCGGCCATCGCCAGCGCCGTCGCGGCCCATTCCGTGCAGGCCGCGCCCGCCGGACTCACCATTTCTGTTTCCGCCGCCGCCGCCCACGGTACGGTTGCCAGCACTTCCACCTTAACCCTCATCAAAGGAGCATTGAAAATTATGGCCTGGACCAAAGCAAAGACCGCTATTGTCGTGGGCGTGGCAGCATTATTGGCCGTCGGCACGGCCACCGTCGTCGTGAAAGCCGTGGCGCCCTCATCGTTGACCTCCAATCCCTCCTGGGCCGACGACCCGAATGCGTGGAAATCAGACAGCCGGGTTTTGGATAATAATCCGCCTGTGTTCATCCTGCGTCCAACACGTTTTAAAAACAGCGGCGGCGGCAGTAGTTCTTCCGGACCGAAAGGGATACGGATCATGTCAAAAAATACGGAAGTAAAAGATATCCTCGCGAATGCCTACGGTGTCAGCCAGACCCACATGGTGTTACCCAACGATTTGCCGACTGAAAAATATGACCTGATGCTGACCCTGACAGACAAGCCATTGGAAACTTTGCAAGCTGAACTCAAGAAACGGTTCGGCCTTACGGCGCATCTTGAAACCCGCGATACCGATGTGTTGCTCTTGCAGGTCAGCAATCCCAATGCGCCCGGTTTGCATGTCTCTGATCCCAACGGCGCAGGCGGCGGCAGTTCATCCTGGAGCGCTCGCGGTGGGGAAATCACCATCAAAAACCAGCACTTTGCCGGATTCGCCGATGACCTTCAAAATCGCTTCGGCAAACCGGTTATCGACAAAACGGGGCTCGACGGCATTTACGACATTCATATCAAATGGAAAAAACAGGCCGGCGAATCTGATAACGACGCCTTCCAACGCGCCATCCATGAGCAACTCGGCCTCGACCTGGTTCCTGACAAACAGCCTAACGAAATGCTCATCGTGGAACACGTGAAGTAACGGCGGCGGCGCGCGGGCCAGGAGCAAAATTCTTTGTCCAGTTCGGGATTTCGCGGACATCATTGGGTAGATGCCCGAACTGGATGATCATACCCTGCTCGCCGAATTTGCCCGCGAGAAGAGCGAAGCCGCTTTCACGACTGTGGTCACGCGGTACGTGGACCTGGTCTATTCCACCGCGCTGCGCTGCACCCGGAATCCGCATCACGCTGAGGAAGTCACCCAGATCACGTTCATCATACTGGCGCGCAAAGCGGGCAAGCTTTCCCCCAAAGTCTTGTTGTCCGGCTGGCTCTATCAGGCGGCTCGGCTCACCGCGTCCAATTTCATGAAAGCCGAAAACCGCCGGCAATTGCGTGAACAGGAAGCCTATATGCAATCCACTCTGAATGAACCTGACGAAGCGACGTGGATGGAGATCGCCCCGTTGCTGGATGAAGCGATGGGCCGGTTGGGTGAAACCGACCGCCAGGCCCTCGTCCTCAGCTACTTCGAGAACAAGACCGCCGCCGAAGTGGGCGCCGCGCTGCAGCTGACCGAAGCCGCCGTCCACAAACGAGTCGGGCGTGCGTTGGAAAAATTGCAGAAAATGTTTGGTAAACGCGGCCGGGTTTTGACGGCCGCAGCGATCATTAGCGCCATCTCGGTGAACTCCGTTCACGCCGCCCCCACGGGTTTGGCAATTTCCGTTTCAGCCGCCGCTGCGCATGGAGCAGCCACCAGCGGTTCGACCTTCACCCTCATCAAAGGAGTTTTAAAAATTATGGCCTGGACCAAAGCAAAGACCGCCATCGTTGTCGGAGTAGTAACACTATTGGCAGCCGGCACCACGACTGTCGTCGTCGTGAAAGCGGTGTCAGCCAAATCATTAGCCTGGGCCGATGACCCCAAAGCGTGGCAGTCCGACAGGCGTGTCCTGGAGAAAAATCCCGAGGCGTTCATCCTGCGACCAACGCGTTTTCCGAAAAGCGGCGGCAGCCTCGCCGTATGGGGAACAGACCTGCACTTATTCATGTTAAAGAATACCGACCTCAAATCATTATTGTCGGACGCCTACAGCATCAGCCCCGTCCTCATGGTCTTGCCCAAGGATTTGCCGGCTGAAAAATATGACCTGATGCTGACGTTGAGGAATAAACCGATCGAAACATTTCAAGCGGAGCTGAAGAAGCGCTTTGGCCTCACCGCCCATCGTGAATCGCGCGAGACCGATGTGTTGGTGTTGCACGTGAGCAATCCCACCGCACCTGGCTTACGTGTGGCCGATCCAAGCAGCGGAGGCAATTCATCCTGGAACGACGGCAACCGGGAAATCACCATCAAAAACCAGGACCTGAGTGGATTCATCGGTGAACTTCAAAACCGCTTCGACAAACCGGTGGTCGATGAAACCGGCCTCGATGGCAAATACGATATCCACATCAAGTGGAAAAAACAGGCCGACGAAACCGACAATGATGCCTACAAACGCGCACTCAGCGAACAACTGGGCCTCTCACTTGTCCCCGATCACCAGCCCATGGAAATGCTGATCGTGGAACACGTGAAGTAACGACAATCCCCGAAGGGCGCCCGTAGCGCAGAATTCCATTCTGCCGTATCGCGGATTTGTAATCCGCAGGCCATCCAAACCACGCGAGTCATGGGAGTTTTCGGACCTTCTGCCGAGTGCAACACGGCGAAACCGCAGATTAAAAATCTGCGCTACGTTTCCGAGAACGCCCGTCCCCGGGCGCAGCAACGCAATTACGCATTAAGTCTGTGGAAAGTTCTTTGGACTTGACTCCGCTCAACCTTGCTGTGGTCCCGCCTTGCGGGACCACACTCTCTTGAAACGACGCTGTAAGGACGCTCCAGGACGAGCCAACCCGCAAAGCCCAACATTATTAAGATGATCAGGAAAGCGATTGCCACGATTGCAGAGCGGGTCTTGCTTCGCGTTTTCATCCAACCGTTACAACACCTCGCCCCTGATTTTGTTGTGGTCACAAACTGTGCCCCGGCACGGAACAGGTTGGATTTTCGCCGATGCGACCGATGGTATAGGTACCGCCTTTGGGGCAGACCGGCATTCCGTTTTTGATGTAATGCACTATGTTGCTGAAAGTAACAGCGCCTCCCGTATTGTGATGCGTTTCCAATGCCCATTGTTCTTTCGCGCCGTCGATTTGGCGGAGGTTATTGATGCAGGCGTTTTTGGTGGCGGTCATCAAACGCGGTCGTTGGTGCTGAATCACATATGTCCAAGCACACAGGTTCAATACGATGAACCATACCCGAAAGCGCTTTTTACCCGATGGAGTCATGGTGTAAACAACACCGACCCTCGAATTCCGTTGCGGAAAACTACCTCCGTCGTCCGCCGGGTGAGAAATGATAGCCGCCGTGCACGCGCGCGCCGCGGGCTTTGGCCGGGTAACCGCCCTTGGCCTGGCCGGGACGCGGTTCGTCGAACAACGTCGTGTAGGTGTAATTGAAATTCTCCAGCTTCACGCGCTCGATCTTCTTGCCGATGAACCGTTCGATGGAAAACACATGGCTCGCGTCTTCGGCGGTCATGATGGTGAAGGCATCGCCGCTCGCTTCCGCGCGCCCCGTGCGGCCGATGCGATGGATGTAATCCTCCGGATGCTGCGGCACGTCGTAATTGACGACGTGGCTCACGTCCGCGATATCCAGTCCGCGCGCCGCGATGTCCGTGGCGACGAGCACTTCAAATTTTCCCGAGCGAAAGCCTTCCAACGCCTGTTCGCGTTCGCGTTGTGTGCGGTTGGAATGCAGCACGGCCACCGCATGATTATTGCGCTTAAGCGTCTGCGCCACACGGTCCGCGCCATGTTTCGTCCGGCAGAACACCAGCACCGAATTATAGTTCACCCGCTCGAGCAGTTGGATCAGCAGGTCGGTCTTTTGCGAATCGGAGACTGGATAGATGACATGCTTCACCGTGTCAGCGACCGAACGGCGCGCGCCGATCTCGATGGTCTCGGGATTGTTCATCGCCCATTGGATGAGCGTCTCGATCTGCGGTGGAATGGTCGCGGAAAAAAGCGAACTATGGCGCGCGCGCGGACAACGTTCCACGATGTGCCGCACGTCCGGCAAGAAACCCATGTCCAGCATGCGGTCGGCTTCATCGAGCACGAGATACTGGATCTTATCGAGCCGCACGGTGCCCTTTTCCATGTGGTCGAGCAAACGCCCGGGCGTCGCCACCAGGATATCCATGCCGTGTTTCAGGTCGTCCATCTGCTTGCCGTAACCCACACCGCCGTAGACAACGGTGACACGCAGGTCCGTGAACCGCGCGTAATCGCGGAAAGCGGTTTCCACCTGTGCAGCGAGTTCACGCGTGGGTTCGAGGATGAGCACACGCGGACCGGGACCGTGTTGTCCCAGTTTGGAAAGGATGGGCAAGGCGAACGCGGCGGTTTTGCCCGTGCCGGTCTGCGCGCTGCCGATGATGTCGCGACCCGAAAGGATCAGCGGAATAGCACGGAGCTGGATGGGCGTGGGTACGGTGTAACCGGCAGCGTGAACGCCCTGCAAAACCTTGTCGGACAAACCGAGTGCTTTAAAAGCCATGCGTCAGCCTATCACGAAACCGGCGGGGCGGAAGTCAATTCATTGGGGCTTTGCCCCGGTGAGGGCTCGCTGACCGGCGCATTCTCGGCCAGCGCGGGTGCCTGCGGAACCGCCTCGGAGACCGGCGCTTCAAAAGTTCCTTCGCCGGGCGTTCCAGCCGGTGCGGGTTCGCCGGTCACTTCCGCGACGGGCGGCGCTTCAGCGGCCTGCTCCGCTTTTGGTTCGGCGGCGGCTTTTTCCACCTTGGCCGGTTTCGGCGGACGGGGCGCGGGCTTTTTGGCGGTCTCCAACTTGCCATCGGCAAATTCAATGACGTGTCCCTGATGGATCAACCAATGCAGATCGGCGTTGACCGCTGTCTGCTCCGCTGTCGGTTCAGCCTTGGCCTGGATGATCGAAGTGGGGGTTTCGCCCGTGGGCGTCTCCGGTTGCGGGACCACCACGATGGGCGCCGCCGGCGCGAGCGCCTCAAACAATTTGCGGCGATTGCAGCGCGGATGCGCGTTGATGAAATCAACGATGCGCTTGATATTCTCCGAGACCGGCGTGGCTTCGAGGTCGAGATACGCCGGACGCGCCACCGAAACGTGCGTGACGGTCTTGTTGACCTTGAAAAAGTGCAGCCCTTGCGAAGCGAACTTCTGGCTGAGCACCGTGGCGACCTGCATCGGGAACCGCTGCTGCTGCTCGATGGTCATGCGCACTGCGCGCACGAGCTCACGGCTGCGCAACGCGCGCGCCGCCTGGCCGTTGAGGATATGCGAGTCCACCGCCTTGATGATGTTGTCCTTGTGCACGCTGCGGAAATGTTTCTCCACATCTTCCAGGTTCGCCAGCTTGAGCGGCTCCGGCACGTTCAGCACCACGTATTCGGTCTTGAAACTGAGGTCGTCGATCCATTTCTTCACGACCGCCTCGTCTTTGACGATCTTCACGCGAGCCTTGAACGCATCGAAAGGCATGCGCGAAAAACGTTCCGCGTGCAGCTTGCGCAGCTTGTTCTGGTATTCGTTATGGTTCGGCGGGCCGAGGATGACGCCGCTCATGCCGCATTGCGCCACGAAGGTGTATGTGCCCTTGGGCGGATCCGTCGGCGTGCGTTCGATCTGGTAGAACGTGGCAAAATGATTTTTCAGGACGTGCGCCACCGCTTCGTCTTCGCCCAGCCACAATGAATCATCCAGTGCGCACAGGAACAGCGGCTGTATTGCCGTGCCATCCGGCTTTTTCTTGACGCTGATATTGACCACATAACGCTCCGGCTTTTGCAGCACGAGGCTGGCGATCTGGAACAATGGATAAGCGCGGCCAGTGGATTTCACCTGGCGACCGAGCGATTCCGCGCCCTTTTCTTCGGGCAACAAAGCGATATTCACCTCCGGCAACGGTGCGGGCGGTTCAAAATCACGACGCGGACCACGGTCATCACGGCGAGGGCCGCCGCTGGGACGCGGGCCACCGGCGCGCGGGCCGCCAGGACGCTGGCCACGGGGACGGTCGCCGCCAGGCCTGAATCCACCACCACCTTGTCCACGCGGAGGGCCGCCGGGGCCACTGGTTACCTCACGGCGGCGGGGACGGTCACCGCCATCGCGGCGGCCTTCGCGGGGCGCGCCCTCGTTGCCGGTGTATTTGGCGTAGCGTTGCGCGGCGGGAGTTTCCTGCGCCCACGCGGGCAGGAACAGCTTTTCCAGATCCAGTTCGTTATCGGTCAAATTGCTCATTTGGATGTCGCGCGGAGAAAAACGGATTCGCTTAGCCTACCGGCGAAAATTGCAGTTTCAGGATGGATTGGTTGGCTGCGAAAAGCAAGCACAGGTAAAAACTGAATGGCGGTTAATGCTTGTTATGCCCCTCCTTTCAGTTAGCATATTATAAGCTTCAATGAATCTCAGGGCGCGAATAGGGTTTTCAGGTCTGGCCTCTCTATTGGCGTTTCTAGCCGCTCCCGTCAACGCCGCGACTCTTTATGTTGATTTGAACAGTACAAACCCCATTTCTCCCTATGCCGATTGGAGCACAGCCGCCACTACCATCCAGGATGCTGTGGATGCAGCGAGCGATGGCGATCAAATCCTGGTGACCAACGGAGTTTACCAAAGTGGAGGGCAATTGGTCAGCGGTCCAACGACTAATCGTGTCGTCGTCTCCAAAGCTGTGACGGTGCAGAGCATACAGGGTCCGGCCTTCACTTTGATTGAAGGCGACACAATCGCGATGCGGTGCGTTTTTCTGGCTGATGGCGCGGTGTTAAGCGGATTCACTTTGACCAATGGCCACACGAGCGCTGGAGACAACGGAGGCGGAGTGTTTTGTGCCTCCACCAACGCCATTGTGACGAATTGTGTCCTGGTCGGTAATACCTCTTATGCCCTGGGCGGCGGAGCCCACGCAGGAACGTTTAACAACTGCGTCATCAGCAATAATACCGCCGCATTGGGTGGCGTCGTCGAGGGCGGAGCTTTAAACGACTGTTTGATCACCGGAAATTCCGGCGTCGGCGCTTATAATTGTTTTTCCCGCAACTGCACCATCGTGGGAAACTCAGGCGGCGGGACATCCGGGGGAGCCTTCCTCAATTCAATCATTTATTTTAACGGTTCCCCAAACACCATCGGAAGCACCTTTGACCATTGCTGCGCGCCAAATATTATTATCGGCTCAGGCAACTTCACTAATGCCCCGGAGTTCGTGGATTTTCCCGGCGGAAATTTTCGGCTGCAAAATGGCTCGCCCGGCGTTAATGGAGGGTACTACAGCACTACCAATGACACGACGTTGAAGCGGGACCTAGATGGCAATCCCCGCATCGTTGATGGCGATATTGATATCGGGGCATATGAAAATCAAACGGTGAATTCGACCCATTATGTCAACGCGAGCAATCAATTTGCGATCCCCCCTTACACCACATGGTTCACTGCAGCCAAGACGATTGGCGACGCCTGTATCGCCTCGCAGCCTACAGATGTCATTATCGTGACCAATGGCACTTATTCCGGTATTGGAGGCAGGGTTGTCGCGTCATTGAATGGAAACAAACTTTTGAGCGTCAACGGGGCGCAGAACACGATCATTGATTGCAAGAATATCATTGGCGTATTAGCCCGCAGTAATTCTATCGTGGATGGTTTCACGATCATCAACGGCAACAGCAACGGAGTGCTCTGCGATATCAGCGGCCAGATCTACAATTGTATCATCAGGAGCAATGTTTTGGGTGCCAGCGGCGGCAGTTATTTCAATTGCACCTTCAGCGATAATTCGAAAGTGAATCAGAGCGGGGGATCCGTCGGCTACGCGACTTTGTCCAATTGTATCGTGATGGGAAATATGGGATGGGGCGGACCTTATCGATGCACGCTCTTCAACTGCATCATCAGCAACAATGCGCCCTATTCCTACCAGGGTGCAGCAGGGGCTGGCGCGAACCAATGCATACTCTCCAATTGCATTGTCACTGGTAATACAGCCACGAATTATGGCGGCTTTCCGGCTAACGGCGGGGGGACTTATTTGGGGACTAACTACAATTGCATCATTTCCCACAATATCGCCAGCGGGGATGGCGGCGGGGCGTATCAAAGCACACTCTACAACTGTATCGTATCGGGAAATATCACCACCGGCATCCATAACGGCGGCGGAACTTATGGCGGCTATCTTTGGAATTGCACCGTTGCAAAGAATATAACCGGCGGATCCGGCGGAGGAATTTATGGGGGAACCATTTCCAATTCCATCATCTATTTCAATTCTGCGCCGACGGGCTCTAATTGGTGGAATGATACGGCAATGTACAATTCCTGCACGACCCCGGCTTTCTCATTTAATCCGGGAAACATCTCCAACGATCCTGCGTTTGTGGACGCGGATGGCGGCGTTTTCCAATTGCGTTGCGGTTCACCCTGCATTGATGCCCTGAGCACCAACATCGCAGCCCCAGCGACGGATATCCGGGGAGTGCCCAGGCCATCGGACGGGAACAGCGACGGAGTGGCGCTTCCTGACATGGGTGCTTATGAATACAACCCTGCCAGTGATATGTCAGTGGGAATTCGCGATAATTACACGAATTTTTCAACAGGATTTTGTCCCGCGTTCGTTGCCCAGATCGTTGGCTTTGCCGATTACTATTGGTGGGATTTCGGGGACGGCACGGTGATTAGCAATCAGTCGAACGTCATCCATGCGTGGACATCGCCCGGACAATACACCGTGACATTGACCGCATATTATCAGGACCTGGGACAGTCCTTGGCGGCGACCACCATGGTACAGGTGGTACAACAGCCGGTATTTTATGTGAATCCTGCGAGTCCATCGCCTGCTTATCCCTACACCAATTGGACAAAAGCTTCTCACACGATCCAGGCAGCCATTGACGCGAGTCCAACTGTTGGGCGCCTGGTGTGGGTCACCAATGGCATCTATTCATCCGGCGGCGTGATTGTTTATGGAGCGAATCTCAATCTCATCGCCCTGCGGACAAATCCGGTGACCGTTGCGAGCGTCAATGGTCCGGTCGTCACCGCCATTGATGGTCTCGGCGGTCTGGTGCGCGGGGCTTATGTGGACGACTCCTCTTCGCTGATCGGATTTACCCTCACGCGTCTGCACACGCCTACGACAGGTGACACCATCTACGACCTGAGCGGCGGCGCACTTTGGTGCGAACCGAACGGCGTGGTGAGCAACTGCTACATCCTTAAGAACACGGCCAGCGTTTATGGTGGTGGCGCTTATGGAGGGAACTTTTACAACTGTGTATTTCTTAGCAACTCGGTTTCGAGCTCATTCTCCGGCGCTGGCGGTGCGGCTTACGGCAGCACACTATGGAACTGCATCATTAGCAACAACGCCGCACCAAGTCGCTTCGGCGGTGGCGTATCGCAGGGCGTGCTCTACAACTGTTTGGTGGCAAGCAATACGGCGGCTTTTGGCGCCGGTGTGAACCAGAGCGTTCTCCACAATTGTCTAGTTTCAAACAATTGGACATCGGGATCCTCCGGTTTCGGCGGCGGCGCCCATTTGAGCACCCTCTATGATTGCACGATTGCCGGGAACCAATCCTCTAATGGCGGTGGTGGCTCTTCCAATACCTTTGAACGCTGTGTTTTGACAGGCAATTTCGCAGCCAACTATGGGGGCGGCACCTACTCCGGGACGCTTCGCAATTGCATCATTGCGAAAAATACATGTGGGCATGGGGGGGGCGGTGTGTACGATGCCGCCCTTTTGAATTGCACGGTAGTAAATAATCGCGCCACAAATGAAGCTGGGGGAATTTATGCTATAATTGTGGGCAGGGTCACTAACTGCATCATTTATTATAACTGGTGCGGCAACACTTCTTGGTCAAACTATTATAATTATAGCTTTGGGGCTATCAACTATACTTGCACACAACCGATGCCATCTGGCGTTGGCAATATCACGAATGAACCGAAGTTTGTCGATTGGGCAGGCGGAGATTTTCGTTTGCGGGTGGGTTCACCTTGCATTGATGCCGGGACAAATCTCAGCGCGCTGGTCCCCACAGATATCCTCGGCACGGCGCGGCCGTTGGATGGCAACGGCGACGGCATCGCAAAATTTGACATGGGAGCGTATGAATTTGACCTGCTGTCCACGGTCGGCACGGCCTGGCTGACCAACCACGGTTTGGATCCCAATGACCCGCTGGTGTTCATGCATGACCCGGATGGCGATGGTTTTACCACGCTGCAGGAATGGATCGCGGGCACTGATCCCACCAATGCATTATCGGCTCTTACTATGACTTCTCCCAACGGCAACGGGTCAGGCGTGGATATCACGTGGCAAAGCGTTGCGGGGATTACTTATCAACTCGAGCGCAGCGCCAATCTTTTTGCGCAGCCGGCCTTTTCAATCCTGGCCACCAACATCACCGGCCTGGCCGGCACGACGACTTACACCGATACTTCGGCGACCAATGGCGGCCCTTATTTTTATCGCGTCGGCGTGCCGTGAGGCGGAATTTTTATTTTTTCCGCTTGGCAAATCTTTGATTCGGAGTACAAACGTATCGTTCTTTGAAAACGGCGGGCTTGCCCGCCTTTAATAGCAGTCAAATGTCTGGGAACCCGGTGAGAATCCGGGACGGTTGCGCCACTGTAAAAGGCTACAACTTCCCAATGCCACTGGTCCGCTGCGCGGATCGGGAAGGCGGGAAGGCGGTCAGAAGCCTCAAGTCAGGATACCGGTTTGATTGTGCTCGTCCGGCCGCCGTAAGCGGCCACTTCTCCGCCAAGAGAAGGATGAGGCCAGCCTGTCGAACTGTTTTCGCCAGGATCCATTGTATGCCTTCATTCTCTGTTTTGCCGGGATTGAAGGTTTTTTTATGCCTTCATTCCGCTCTGGTCTCTCAATCGTAAAAAACTGTTCGCGCGGGAATTGTCTCCGCGAACAAAATTGAAAGATCAGCATGAAAAAATATTGCCTGACACTGGCTATCGCCGGTGTGTTTGCCCTGTTCACTGTCCGTGCCACCACCATCACTGAAAATTTCTCCAGCGACCCGCTGCAAAACGGCTGGAAAATCTTTGGCGATGCCACCCTGTTCAACTGGAACACGACCAATGACAATCTTGAAGTCACGTGGGACTCCACGCATCCCAACAGTTATTTCTATCATCCGTTGGATACCATTCTTACCCGTTATGATGATTTCAGCATCGAGTTCGACCTGTTCCTGAACGACGCCGTGAGCGGGAACGAGCCGGGCAAGACCGGTCCGCTGCAAATTGCGTTGGGGTTCCAGAATTTTGCCGTCGCGACCAATGACAATTTCATGCGTGGCGTTTATTACCCGCTCAGTGCCCCGCAGGGTGCGATAAACATTGTCGAGTTCGATTATTTTCCGTTCGGTTTTTATGATTTTGGCGGTGGCGACATCTTTGACGTGGAACCGACGACTCAGCCGGTCTTCATCTCCACGAACGGCGCGTTTGCCCCCACGGTATTGATTCCCTATGAATTTGAACTGCCCACCAATCAGTTGTTGCATGTTTCGATGTGCTACATGGCCAGCAATGAGACCATGGTGGTGACCGTGAAAACCAACGGAACCCTATTCTATCGTGCGCCGGACGTAGTGCTGACGAATGTCTCCAACAGCCTGTTCACGGTGACGGATAATTTTCATCTGGATACCGTTTCCGTCAGCAGTTACAGCAGCGAGGGCGATGATTTTGATTCTCTCCTGGCACACGGAACGGTGGGAAATATCACGGTCACAACTCCACCGCCGCCCGTCCTGAATTTCACCGGCAATCCCACGAACACCGCCTGGCAGGGAAAATTCCTGAGTCGGAGCAACTGGCTATACACTTTGGAACGCACGGAAGATTTTGGCAGTTGGACGGATGCCTCGGACACCATGGATGGCAATGCGACCAATCTTTATTTGCAGGACACAAATTCGCCGGCGGATAAGGCGTTCTACCGCGTCCGGGCCGATCGCCCATGAGAAAAACTGTTGAAAGCAAGAGCCCGGGAATCGGGCACCTCGCGGTGGCGAGGCGCCCGGCTTTCCGCGCCGGCCTCCTTGCTTTCACACTCATCGAGCTCCTCGTCGTCATCGCCATCATAGTGCTTCTGGCGTCACTTTTGTTGCCGGCCTTGTCGGGGAGCAAAGTTGCGGCGAACCGCATCAAATGCAGCAGCAACCTGCGGCAGTTGGGGATGGCGGCACAGATGTATTGGAATGACAATGCGGGCAATTGTTTCAGTTACACCACCGGCACAACGAATAACGGGAGCATCTTGTGGTTCGGCTGGTTGGGCAATAGCGGCGGTGAAGGCAATCGCCAGTTCGACCTGTCGTTCGGCTGCCTCTATCAATATGTGAACGGCAGCGATGTGCGACTGTGCCCGGCATTGAATGCCGACTCGCCGGAATTCAAGCTCAAGGCGGCCAGCATCGTGTTCAGCTACGGTTATAACCTGGCCCTTTCGCCCAGTAGCCCCGCCGCCGCAAACATCAACCGCACAGCCCGGTTATCGGACACCGCGCTCTTTGCCGATGCCGCGCAGGTGAACAATTTCCAGCCGCCAGCCTCCGTCACCCATCCCATGGTCGAGGAATTTTACTGGCTCAGCGTCTCGACCAATTTTGCCAGTTCCAATTACTATCCGAACGGCCATTTTCGTCATGCGCAAAAAGCCAACGTAGTGTTTTGCGACGGCCATGTGGCCACCGAAGTGATGGTGCCGGGTTCGCTGGATAAATGGCTGCCCGATCAATTTGTTGGCCAGTTGCGACCGGAGATCCTGGTCCTGCAATAATCATGGATTCATTGCCCAAACAGTTTGACCCCGCGCGATGCCCGCTCTGCGGCCAGGCGAATGATTGCCAGCTTTGCACGAGCGCCGCTTACAAAGGCCCCTGCTGGTGTTGGCAGGTGAAGATCCCGGACGAACTGCTCGCGCAGATTCCGGAAGAAGCGCGCAACAAAGCCTGCCTGTGCCGGGAATGCGTGATGCAGTTTCATCGTTCACGCGCTGCCACTACCACGCCCGCAAAGATTTTGCCCGGTGATTTTTATTTTGAGAACAGCCTGATGGTGTTCACGGCGGCCTATCTGTTGCGCCGCGGTTATTGTTGCGGAAACAACTGCCGCCATTGCCCATACGACAAGGCAGCCTGCCCCACCTGATCAGCCTTCACGGCTTGGCCGCCGTTGGCAGGTCATTTTCGTCGCGCTGTGTAGAACGCGATGCCGGATGCACCGAAGAATCATCGCCAGCACCGCCTGCGGCTCCCGCACCTTCACGCGGACGTACCGGTGATTCACCTGCAAACGAAGTGTTTTTCATGCGCTCGATCTGGTCGGCGGTCAGTGGTGGCTGGATCTGGGACAACGCGCGCGCGCGGACCACCGCCATCTCCACCTCAATGTTCCCGATGTACGCGGCTTTGGTGCGTACGGCATTCTCGTCGAACGCCGCCGATGCGCTCACGGCGGTCAGGTCTTTGCGGGCTTCGACCATCTTGGTCTCCAGTTCGCGCAATTTGGCGCGCTGCGCTTCCAATGCCTGCCGGTAGGAATTGCGCTGGTCATCGGTCAACACGCCCAACATGGCGCGGTCCGGTCCTTGCAACATGCGATTGGCGATGCCGCCCTGCCCCTCCGCGCGGCGACCGAATTGGTTCGTCTGCGCGAAGATCGAGGTGGTGGAAACGCAGAGCGCGAGCAGTGCCAGCGTGAGAAAGCGGTTCGTTTTCATAGACGTGCAGTGTTCCTGCACTTAAAGACGAAGCCGCTGCCGTAAGAGTTACAAAGGCGGTCTTTAGCGGGTGATGCTCAGCGTTTTCTCGAACGCAGCGGAGAATTCCGCCACGGTCTTGGTCACTTTGGGTGGCTGCTCGGCGAGTGTTTGCAACATGCGCTCGGCGGTTTCCGGCTTGTAGCGCATCAATTCGAGCGCGGCCATGATGAGCGAGAGGTTGTTGTTCACGTCATGGCGCATGGTCGAGAGTTTGCGATTCAACTCATCGATTTCTGCTACGGTCAAAGTCACTGGCTGCGTCGGCAAACCCATCTATTGAATTTGCCTGAATCATACCCCAAAGCAAGATTGGATGTGCTAATTCAGGAATGGAGCGGGAGCCGTCCCGGCTCGCAGTACGCTGAAATGCGGAAGACCGTGGGTTATTTCAACCTCTCATAGCTGGCGATGTGCTGCGGACGGGGACCGTCCGCGCTCTACTGGCGACTGGAAAGTCGCCAGAACCCGCAGACAGGAATGTCTGCGCTACAAAATAATTACTTCGCAAACGTCTCGGCCAATGCCACGGCTTTGAGCATGGCCTTGGCTTTGTTCACAGTTTCCTGGAATTCATTTTCGGGCGTGGAATCGTTCACCCAACCGCCGCCGGCCTGCACGTAGGCCTTGCCGTCTTTCAACAACGCGGTGCGGATGGTGATGCAGGTGTCCAGGTTGCCGTTGAAGGAAAAATATCCGACACATCCGGCGTATGGCCCGCGCGTGGTCTGTTCCAATTGCGAAATCAACTGCATCGCGCGGATCTTGGGCGCGCCGCTGACGGTGCCCGCCGGGAATGTGGCGCGCATCAGGTCGTAATTCGTTTTATCGGCAGACAGTTTTCCTTCCACCTGCGACACGATGTGCATCACATGGCTGTAACGCTCGATGATCATCAGGTCTTTCACCTGCACACTGCCATAGTCGCAGACGCGCCCGATGTCGTTGCGCGCGAGGTCCACGAGCATGACGTGTTCGGCGCGTTCTTTGGGGTCGGCCAGCAATTCTTTCTCGAGCGCGGCATCTTCATCGGAATTTTTTCCACGACGGCGCGTGCCTGCGATGGGCCGAATCTCCACCTTGCTATCTTCGCAACGCACGTGGATCTCCGGCGATGCGCCGACAAGCGAAAAACCATCCAGCTCCAGCAAAAACATGTAGGGCGAGGGATTCACCGAACGCACGGCGCGATAGACATCGATCGGCGAGGCCTTCGTCGGCACGGAAAACCGCTGCGACCCGACCACCTGGATGATGTCGCCAGCGGTGATAAATTTTTTGGCCGTCTCGACGTTTGCGTAAAATTTCTCCTTCGAGACATTCGACTGGAACGGCATGGGCGCGACTTCCTGCGGCACGCTCACCGGATGATGTTCCGTCGGCTGCTCCAGTAACGATACCAGCCGCTCAATCTCACTGATGGCATCGTCATACGCATCGGCAGGGTTCACGCCGTCTTCAAGCACGGCGTTGACGAGCACGGTGATGGTCTGGGCGACGCGGTCGAAAATGAGCAATTGGTCGGCGACAAGAAAGACCATGGTGGGCGTGTGCAATTCATCGTGGGGCGGACGCGGCACGACTGGCTCGACGTCATGGATGAATTCGTACCCGATGAAACCCACTGCGCCGCCGGTGAACCGCGGCAGGCCGGGCAATGACACAGCCTTGTACTTGCGCATCACGCGCTCGACGACCACGAGGCCGTCTTTGACATCACGGCCGATCTCCGCGTGTTCAATCACCTTGCCGTTCTCGATGACCTCCACGCGCTGGCCGGTCTGTTTGATGACCGTGCGGGGATTGCAACCGACGAAAGAATAACGACCGATATGTTCGCCACCTTCCACGGATTCAAAAAGAAAAGATTCCCCCGCACCGCGTATCTTGCGATAGGCCGAGAGCGGTGTTTCGATATCGGCAAGCAACCGGCGGGTCACCGGGATCAGGTTGCCCTGACCGGCGAGTTTCAAAAATTCATCCTGATTTGGTGAATACATAGAGCCTTGCGGCCTGATTCTATTACGTGGAGCGTGACGGTTAGTAAATCCAAAAGGGATGCGGTGGCCCCACGCAGTATCTGAACGCAACTGCCAAATAAAGAATCCACACGCCCCTACTTCAAAATGCAACATCACTTTGAGCGGCTAATGCGGAATGCACATGGATAATAAGAACAGGCGCAAGAAGAGCGGCGGAAATCCTAAACATTTAGCCTCAATACCGCGTGAATACCAATCTTTCGCCCATTCACATCTCTTGGCATCTAACGTGCGCATAGTTTCTCAGAAAAAAAGCCATCATGAAACAGAATTGCGATGCAATCTGTTTTAAGGAGAAAACTAGTATGCAAAACGAAAACAAAAACAACGCACAACGTGTCGACCCGCATAATCCCCAGAAAAAGGGAGAGAGCGGTGCGATCAACAAACTCAACGAAAACGAAGACGAAAACGCCGATGATACCTGCGGTTGTGGGAGTCCCCACACGAGTGGTAGCGCAGAGCAAACGCAAGGAGACATGGGTCATCGTCGTGATCCCATAAATCCGAATGATCAAAACGACGACGAAAATCCGTCGGCAGATCCGGATCGCCAGCCGGCACCGGCCAAACAAGGCCAAAATGCGCCGCCTCGCATGGGACAGCAAAGGGATCCAGCCAGGCAGGGTCAAGGTGTGCTCGATCCAAATCGGCCTGCCAGGGCAAATGAGTTTTCTCACAATCCCAACAAGCAGAACGATACGGCCAACCCTAGCCGGAATACCCAGAAACAGGTTCGTCCGGGAGAGGAAATGCACGAGAGCGAAGACGAAACAGCCCCGGAAAACCGCCTGCAAAACGCGGACACCCGTCCGGACGATCAACAGCAAAAAGACCAAAACCTTCCCAGGTCACGCCGTCAATTGGGTGATCCCGATGACGAGGTGAGCGCCGAAACCCGACGCAAAGAAAGCCTGGCGGAAGACGAAGAAAAATCCAAAGCCGATGCGCCCGGTGGCACATCGCAGAAAAATCCCTTCATAAAGAAGTGACGGGAAACTGTTGTTAGAACGGAGGGACGGCGTAAGCCGTCCCTTTTTTATTTGGTAGTGCGCGAAATCCCGCAAGGCGGGACGCTTTGGAACTGGGAGACCTGTCTCCCATTTGAAAGCGGTGTCATGCCACCGCACTCTCAAAACTAAAGTCGTCCGGGACCTCAAGATGATCTGTTTTAAATTCCTTCACCGTCGCCAAAAAGGCGGGTGTGGCGTTACGCACAAACCAGGATGCCGAACACCACTTATAGTTTTCCGCAAGGTCACTCACTCCATGCCTGGCTGGGTTGTAATGAACATAATGCAGGCGCGCCAAATACGACCGTTCAAAGGTGATATGGCTGTCCCAAAACTGAAACCACACTTTGCGTCCAGCAGTGGCGTCCTGCCGGTTTAATTCCTGCGCTGTTTTCATGTGCAGTTTTCCAATGAATTTCTGCAAAGTCTTAGGCTCAGGTGGTGACGCAGCAATAAAATGATAGTGGTTTGCCAGAACAGCCCATGCTCGAAGCGACCATTTAAATTCATCGGCGTAGGTAAATAATGATTCCAGGAAGAAATCCAATCGAGCGGGAGAATTCAGATGCGGTAACTTTTGGTACGTCCCCGCTGTGACCATATAGATTCCCGGCTCAAACAACCAATGCTTGGGCGAATGTGGCCAGTTCATTCCGATAAAATCTTTTCCAGCGCACCTCTGGGTGCAAGCCTTTTCGTTATGGAGTGCGCGGACATGTCCGCGCTTTAGAACTGCGAGACATGTCTCGCAGTTACAAAGCGGTGTCATGCCACCGCACTCCAAAATTTAAGGCAAATCTTTGCCCTTCGCTTCTTTGAATTTCTGGCGGAAATCGCGATCGAGATTATTCAGGTTCTCGGGGTAGAGAGAAATGAGTTTGATGCCGAGTTCGCGATAGCGCGCCAGTTTGTAATCCATTGAGCGCGAATATTTCTCACGATCGGCAGCATCTTTGACGTCCAGCATTCCCCAATACTCCACGTAGACGTCATGGTCCGGCAGATAAAAGTCTGGCTGGCTGATGGCTTCTTTGAGGAGCAGGCCGGCGAGAATTTCCTTTTCGTACTCGAAGCGAAGCCCAATGGAATCGAAGTAATTCGCGATGCGTTCCTCGCCCTGGCTGCGGACTTTGACGCCTGATTTGGTGACCGCCCGTTTCCCGTATTGTTTGCCGGGATAAATCAGGTTCAACAGGTCGTTCAGGAGTCCCATTGGGATCGAAATTACTCAAATCGAAAGGTTTAGGAAAGTCATCAAAAAAGACAATTATTATTTGACTTATCAATATTATATGCTATACATAATTTTATAATTAAATAATAAACCCTGTTTTATGAAAGGAAAGTGAAATATGGCTAGAATCGGTAAAATAGCGCGGTTGCCCAAGGAAATCCGTGATGAGTTGAACCGGCGACTGAATAACGGGGAACGGCAGGATAAGTTGGTGGACTGGCTGAATGGGCTGGAACCGGTGAAAGCGGTGTTAAAATCGCAATTTGGCGGCCGTCCGATCTCCGAGCAAAACATGTCGGACTGGCGTAAAGGAGGTTATGCGGAATGGGAACAATCGCAGGAGGTTGTAGCCTTTGCGCGGGATATCCGGGACAAACCTGATGCCTTCCTGCAAGGGCTCGATGGCAAGCTGGCCAGCGAGTGTTTCTCCACGTTATTGGCGGTAAACCTGGTGGAGTTGTCCAAGACGTTGCTGGATGAAAAAATGAATATGAACGAGCGCTGGAGGCGGGTTTGCCAGGTGCATGAACAGCTTTCACGCCTGCGCCGGGATGATCACCGACGGACTATGAGACGGCTGATGTTTTAGACATCCGACCCGATAAAGACCAATCAAGGCTAAACGAAGTGAAAATTTTTTATGCACATGCGATGCAATCAAGGACGAGGACAAAAAGGGGAGGCACTTCAATATACGTGCGGCGCTCTGCCGAGACGCCGCTACGACCTTGTGGGACAGCGCTTGACCTCGACTCCGGGGGCGTTCTACGATGGCTGTGGTCATGAAAAAAATTTACGCCATCGTTGCGGCGGCGACCCTGTTCGCGCCGGCAGTCTGTGTACGCGCTGAGCTGGTCACGGGCATCGAGGCGGTGGTGCATGATTCGGTCATCACCTATCAGGAAGTGGAATTTTACACGCAGCCGGTGGTGGATGATCTGCGCCGCAAATACGCCGACCAGCCGGACGTGTACCAGCAGGAAGTGGCGAAGGCCGCCCACGAAAATCTCCAGCAGTTGATGGACAACCAGTTGATCATCCACGAATTCGACCGCGCGGGTTACAAGATACCGGACAGCATCATCGACGAAGCGGTGCAGGAAAAGATCCGTTCGCGGTTCGGTGACCGGGCGACGTTCGCCAAGACGTTGCAGGCGCAGGGGACGACGTTTGAGCAGTTCAAAAAGAACGTGCGCAACCAGATCATCATCTCGGCGATGCAGCACAATTTCGTGGCGGAGGCTTCGATCATCTCGCCGCACAAGATCCAGGCGTATTACGACGCGCACCCGGATGAATTCCAACTGGGCGACCAGGTGAAGCTGCGGATGATCGTGCTGAACAAGCCGGTGGATGACGATGCCGGCCAGACGAAACGGATGGCCAATGAGATCCTGGCCAAGCTCAAGGATGGCGCGGCGTTTGACCAGATGGCACAGGTCTATTCGCAGGGTTCGCAGGCGAGCCAGGGCGGCGACCTGGGCTGGGTGGAAAAGAAGATTTTGCGCCCGGAACTTGCGACCGTAGCGTTCTCCATGAAGGCAGGCGAGCAAAGCGGCGTGCTGGATATGCCGGACGGCTATTACATTTTGCTGGTGGAAGACTCCAAACCGGCGCACATCCAGTCTTTGAAGGACGTGCGCGCGAGCATCGAGAAAACCCTGGCATCGGAAGACCGCGCGCGGCTGGAAAAGCAATGGATCGACAAGCTGAAGGATAAAACGTTCGTGCGGACCTACTGATATGAGGCGGCCCCGCGCCGCCCGCTCCACAGCGGCCCAGGCCGCGACAATATGAGTCGGATCGGAATCTCTCTCGGCGACCTCACCGGCATCGGACCGGAAGTCACTCTCAAGGCATTGGCGGCTGAGCCGAACCATGAGGCCACCCGTTTTGTGCTCATCGGCGATGAGCCGCACATCCGCCAGCTCAACCAACAGCTTGGCCTCGAGCTCGCCCTGCAAACGTATCGCGGCCCAGAACAGACCGGACGTTTTTTCATCCATGACCCCACGCCGGGTTCGTTGCCGGCCAAGTTGGCCGCGGGTTCACCAGATGCCGCACGCGCGGCGGTGGCGTGGTTGCAGGACGGTGCGCAACGCTGTTTGAAGGGCGAATGGCACGCGCTCGTCACTGCGCCGGTGAACAAGGAATCCATCATCCGCGCCGGGCACGAGTCATTCGTGGGCCAGACGGAATTTCTCTCCGACCTCGCGCACGCCAAAAAGACGGCGATGATGTTACTGGGCCACGATGATCGCGGACGCTGGTTGCGCGTGACACTGGCGACGACGCATGTGCCCATCAAATTGCTGGCCGAGCGGGTGACGCGGGAAAAGATCGAGATCGCCATCGAGCTGGCCGCGCAGTCGTGTCGCGACCTTGGCCTGCACCGTGCGCGAGTGGGCGTGTGCGGCTTGAACCCGCACGCGGGCGAAGGCGGCAAGATGGGCACGGAGGAGATCACCACGGTTGAGCCGGCCGTTAAGGCCATGAAAGCACGCGGTTTAGATGTGGTGGGGCCGGTGGCGGCGGACACGTTGTTCCATCGGGCTTTCCACGGCGAATTTGACGTGGTGGTGGCGATGTATCATGACCAGGGATTGGCGCCGCTGAAGATGATTGCGTTCGATTCCGGCGTGAACTGGACGCTCGGGTTGCCGTTCATCCGCACCTCGCCGGACCATGGGACGGCCTACGATATTGTGGGGAAAAATATCGCGAATCCGTCGAGCATGACAGCGGCGATACGGCTGGCCAAACAACTGGCGGGGAAGAAGTGATGAGCCTGTCCCGTGAGCCATTGAGCAGTTGTTGTGAACTGAACGACGGCTTCCTCCTCACCCCTGCCCTCTCCCTTGTATCTTCAGATTGTCCTGCTTGGCATGCTTGCGAAAGCAAGCCAAGCTGGAGTCGCTCTCCGGCCTGCAGGCCGGAGAGCGACGGTGCGCGTGGAGACGTCCTCTCCGAGCATACGCCTGTA
>Ga0265338_10000555_pt1 | contig 65369 bp, 80 predicted proteins | sample 42126metaG_FD_193579 | JGI IMG/M metagenome (GOLD analysis project Ga0265338, IMG submission 193579) | Rhizosphere microbial communities from Carex aquatilis grown in University of Washington, Seatle, WA, United States - 4-21-26 metaG | ecosystem: Host-associated > Plants > Roots > Rhizosphere...
ATTGTCACATCGACCCCAATACCTTATCGACTACCAGAATCTCATGCTCGCGGAATGCCACGACAGGCTTGCCGTCCACGATCTGAACAAACTTGTAATCGCCAGGCTTTGGTCCGCCTGCAGTTGCTTGGCAATAGCGGATGTTGTCCAAAGGTCCTATGAGCGAGACTTTGCCTTTCTCACTCACGGGCAGCACTTCATAGAACACCTTGCCAAAGTACGGATTCTTCTCGTCAGCCATTAGAACACGCGTAATGACAGTTGACGCAACGTGGCGAGCATTCCTTCAAGGTGTGCAATAAAGCGATCTTCCTTGATGATGAGTGCTGTTTCACGATATGCACCGCGACGCTCTTGAGCTTCTTTGATCGCATTCGTCAAATGGAGCTGGAGTGCGCCTTTGTGGTTGTCGGTGGAAGTTGCATCGACCTTGGGCGCATCAGCTGCAGGAGCAGGATTCGGCGCAGTAGCTGTGATCGTCGACTGAATGGGAGCTTGCGCAGGCGGAGGCACTGGAGCCGGTGGTTTGGCTAAGTCAGCTGGTTGTGCCTGAGCGGGAACATTTGCTGCAGGTGCGCTTGAGGCCGGTGCTTGTTCCTGAGCGGGAACAGCGGGTGAAGCATCGGGCGTTGATGCGGGTTGTGCTTGATCGTCTGACATGGGAAACCTCCAATTAGTTGATACAAACATAATCGTTTGTACCAGTTAATGCAACATCAATCTTTTGACACTTTGCGTCGTGACATGAGCCTGATACGGTTCTCTTCGTCATCAATGTACACGTCGCCATGAATCTCGTCGAATTCCATTCCAATGTAAAATGAGGGAGTGCATGAGTGCGCTGATCGGTAGAAAGTCTTTTCGCCGAGAGCTTCGATGACCAGGCCAGGAAATGAGGCAGTTCATTGCACTCTTCGAGCAGTTTCTTGGCATTGGCCCACATGTCGCGAGCGTGCATTGTGTTTCTATGGATTGAGAGAATCACGCGCATGATGACCATCCAGAAACGCAAAAACCCCTGCTTTTGGGCAAGGGTGTGCAATCGAGTGGTAAGATTAAGTTTTTGAGGGTCAGCACGTGACACGCGACAGCAGGAGAAAACATGCCTTTTTGACCCTATTCGGCGTCAGATCGCTTATAGCGCATTTAAGCAGGGCCTCATCGAGCCCAACTTTTTCTTGAGCCATCACATTGTTGACCATTTCAATCAACAATTCATCAACATCCACCTTACCCGCGCCGACCGGCACCGTCAATGTACCGCCATGGTTCTTAATCTGATCAATTGCGGCTTGCTGATGGTCCTTAAGCGGGATCGCAATACCCGTGCCCTTAACCCTTACGTCTGTCTGATAGGAATGGTGATGATCACCTGCTGGACGCCATGCTTGACACCTTGAGCACCATTGGTTTGACTGATTGTAATCGCCATCGTTACTCATTGTTGACCTGCCACATATGTTTTCTTGTGTCGTTTCTTTAAGTGGTGAGTTGGTTCATTATTAGTGACACAAAGCGTTATAATGAAACCGATGATGAATAGGGCTAATGTGATCAGCGCAACTCGCTTCACTTTGGTGGTGTCTTCTTCGATGTGGATTGGGCATTCGCAATTAGGTGTGTGCTTTGAAAAGCTCATTGGCCGAGTCTCCTGAGTGATTCTCGTTTGGCGTGCTGCCAGATAGGATAACGCACTTTGTCAGTATGATGTGGGCATTCGAGGTGATTCTCTTTGAGGTATCTGGCCATTGCTGATGCACCGGCTAATGCTGCACGCCTGACTTGCTTGTACTCTCTGGCATTGCGTGGGTATGTGATGTGGCCATCGTATAGGTCCGCTGCACGGTGATATGTGAGCCATGCTTGTAGGTAGGCCTCCTCTAGTGCTGAAGGCTTATAGGGCTCTGAGAGGTATTCGTCTTTGAAGCTCACATGAACTCCTGTAGTCTCTGCATTAGATCATCAATCTCGATAAGCAGTTCCATTTGTGAACGCTGTAGGGCCTGAACCTTTTCATGCCTTCCAAGTGTTTTGGCGGATTCCGCTGAGTATCGCCAGTCGCCTGTTTCTATGACGTTTTTGCGTATCGACAGAGCGGTCCATAAGTTCTCAGCCTGATCTGTGGTGATGACTAATGGCTTGCTCACGTGAGACCGTGTTGCCCTGGTTCGCAAGTGATACCTTCCATCTCGTCTTTGACCACGGGCTTTGGTGTCCAGTCTTCAACGAGTCTGCCAGAATTCTGCACGTAAGCTGGGTAGTAGCGCGATTCCCCGCCATTAATGTCGAGGTACACAGTGCCTTGCGTGACTGATTTGATGACGGCTTGCGTTATCCATGGATGTTGACCGAACTCGACCTTAGAGCCTTCTTTGAGTGATTGGTATTCAGCTTCAGTCATAACTCTCCCTGGTAGTCTGCGGGCATTTCGTATTCGCGCTCTAATTGCTTGAGTCGTGATCGCATGCAGCGTTTGCAGCTCACGGGTTTGCCAGTGTTCCCTTCGATGCCTGTGAACTCCACGAGTATGCCGCACAGCGTTGCACCGTGACGATAATCGCCTGGGCCTGCATGGTGGTGAACGGTTGGCTTCTTCTTCACTTGAGTCCTATCCTCGATTGGCCAAAGCGTTTGCCGGTGTTTGGTTCAACCTGCACAGCGCGGTCGTCCCATAGCTCAATCATGCCATAGTCTTTCACGTTTGTCACTTCGAGTCTGGGTAGGCCATGTGATTCGCACCAGCGTTTGATGAGTTCGTGTGATGTAATGTCTGATGCGCGTGCTGTGAATATTTTGATCTTGATGCCGGACTTGAGCCAAGCTTTAACGCGCTCCAGCATAATAGGCACAGGCTCACCAATGTGGTCTGGTCCACGCCACTGATCGTACTGCGCGAGAGTTCCATCCAAATCAACACCTACCCAGCCATTGCCGTGATTCATAAGTGATGCCACGTGATGTGGAGTTGCCATTCGTCTTTGGGTTTGTAGGTGACCTTGAAGTGCCTGCCTTGCAGGTTTTGTATCACAGCTTGCACATCGTGCAGTTCATCGCTGGACCATGAGAGAAATGTGCGACCTTTCTCAGCTTCCGCGTCGATAGCTTCCAGGATCTCATTCAATCCTTCGAGCTTATACTCTCTGACTCTTTCGGCGGCGCGGTGCGCACTATATTCAGAGTGGTCCATTAAACCTCTGGTACGAGTTTGCCGTTCTCGTCAACGTCGAATGTACCTAGGAACTCTGCGGTGCTGATCTCTTTGGCGATGTGAATCTCAACAGCGCCATCGGTGTGCGCAATCTCTATCACGCGATCACCAGTCTTAAGCGCATGGCCTCTGAGCATCTTATTGATTTCTGCGCGGTCAGCTATGATAAGCATTATCTACCTGCCTTGGGCACATAAGGCCCTGCAATGTTCCAATCGTCATCGAGATCACGGTCGTCGTGTATTCCATTCGCATCATACGAGTTGTTATTGGCTTTGTCAATGAAACAATGTCCGCCTGGTGACATGGGCATTGAGCGCACGAGAATCACTTTACCGTCGTTGCGCACATACTTCTGGCCGTCTCTAAGTGTCAGTTCGTCCATTGGTATCTCCCATTAGGCGGTTGATTGCTTCGTGATCTACCTTGGTGACACGCACTTTCATTTCGATTGGTTCGTATCTGCCAAGCACGTTGAGAGGTTTCAGGTCATATGGCTCGCCGGTTGTTTTGTCATTGATTGACCAGCTTGTTTGGTCGAATGTGCCGATAAGCTGACCGTTGATGTAAACCTTTGCACGGGCACCAGTGAATACCTTTGTGGCTTTCTTGGCAGTCCATGTGAATGGGAATGCGGCCATTGCTGCGAGCCCGAGCATACCGCGTATAAAGCCACGACGATTAATGGTGTTCATGTGCCTCCAGATAGAATGAAATCGACTGAATTGTAATAGGCATCGAGAGCTAGCTGTGAGGTTTTCCAGCGATGATCTTGTAGCCAGTTGGCATTTAGTGCTGAGTCAACTGATTCAAAATTGAAGCCTCTTTGTGATTTTGACAGGGTGAACCCGCCATCCGTCTTGACGGCCCAGCTATTAGGTGCAGTTTCTTCTATGTAGGCGATTTGACCTTCATAATTGACTTCAAATTTGACTGCGCGAACAGTGTTTGCCATGCATTCCTAGTAGGATGATGCAGTTAGTGAGGTGATCCCACTAACTCAATGATCCTAATAACTCGCCGCCATCCTTCGTTACAGTTCGAGTGTGCGGCCACCACACGTTAGGAGTGGATGATGTACGTCCTATTTTCTTCAATCGCTCGCCATCAACCAGCACGAAGGCTTCACTCTTACAACGAGCGATTGGTCTGGTTATGCTTTTCCGATCTTAACAGGGCGAGCTTTCACTTCTTCAATCTTGCGCTCTGTTCGAGCGATCTCGCGCTGGATGAATTCTTTGTACGCTTGCAGTGTGCCATTGACCGCATGCTTAGCAGGCGGTGCTTTGAGTAGGCTGCGCTGCTTCTCTAAGTGTGCAGTGAGTGTTCCGACGTCCATTAGAATCCTCCGATGTCTTTGTTCGTGATATGCTTTGCCAACTCAACTAGTTTACACCAATTTGCGTGACCATGCAACTCATCATCTTTGTAGCCACAAGCGTGCCCACCACAATCACACGCTGATTTAACTCTGTCAATTTTGATTTCAGTGAAATTCCACTCAAACTTTTCATCTTCGACCATTTGTTTGAATCCGCCGAATGCTGCCGCTGCAGTCATCGTCGAACCACTAACAATTCCCATTGCTTTAGGATCAATCGAACCTACCGGATACGACGATGAAAGTCCCTTGCGCTTTGAGAAGCTGATATCGTAATACCATTGAATTTTGTAACGCTCGCGCCCACTGTGAGTGCTAGCGTAAACGTCAAGAACTTCGCCGAACACAATTTTACTGGTGCCAGCAAACTCGAATCGGTCTCCCTTTTTGAATTTGGCCGACGAGCTAGTTACTACTGCCACTTTGGTGAGCATGATTGAGTACAGGCTTGAATCTTCTAGCGCGTTCTTTTCTTTGAAATACTCAGGCTGTCCAGGCATTACACTGGACGTCACCATGTAGCCTTCGACTCCGCCCTTAACAATGCCACTGCCTGTCACTGTAATAACTGGGCGCGGCTTGCGCATGCCCTTGAGTTTCAATAGCCGGTCACCGACCTTATATCGACAGCTCATCGGATGTTCCAAGCCTTTCTGTCGCCAAGCCGAATCAGCTCAGCTTCACCGTGAATCAGTCTGATCAGGTGATAGGTTAGGAAGAAGTAGCGGATCTGTTTGATGCCAACGAATTGGTGCTTGTGATAGATGCGGAAGTTCACGACGTAATGTAGGCCTTGTCGCGACCATGGATTAGCTGTGCGTTCAGATTTCATTCTTTGTTCCAGCAGTTGTGGGTTGTTAGACACTTCACTCTGGTATCATCGCACACTTTCACGTCAGATTCAACCACTGCTTCGGGCTCAAGCGCGAGTAGCACGCATTGCTTATGGTCATTGAGGCATTCTTTGCACTCAGCGGGCTCTTGCTCAGTCCAGCATAGGCCGTTGAAACAGTAGCCAGCTTCGGTTGGATTGGATGCTCCGGCGTGAAACGACATTAAAAAGAGTCCGATCAGTATTAATTTCATATCGTTTTCCTTCCAAACAGTTAAAACAACGGGCCTTCCAGCTGTTACTCGCTTACATCAGCCCGCTCGCGTAAGGGATGAGCACAGTCTAGCGCAGAGCTGGCGTTGAGTCAATAATTATTTCGCAGTGAGTCAATGTGAGACAATGGCGCAATAATAGTTGATCATTTAGGTAGACTATGAGAGAATCTTTGTATGGGGGTTCAAATGACAGAAAACAATCGCAAGATGATGAACGCATGCACGCTTCGCCAAGCTGATTTGCAACCGAGTCCCATCTCCCTGTATGTTATGGGCATGCTGTCGGATGTACAGGAGTGTATTCGCCTCGGCAACCCAAAACTTGCGAGCGAAATCTGCAATGACATCAAACTTATTATCGACGAGCGCATGTCGGACAAAGACGAACATGGCCGTCACGACTACACACCGGCAGAAATTGCCAGAAAGAAGACTTTATGAAGTTCTTTTGGGAAAACTCGACAGACTGTGTTAGAACATTCGTGGCAGGTAGCGAAGTGGCGATCAATGCCGTTCCGTGTTTGACTGGGCCGCGAGTTGGTTGGGTTGACTGGATTGTATCCATTGATGGGCTCGAAGTCAGCACACGCTTTGATCAAGTGCTTGATGCAATTGGTTGGATTGAAGGGATGATCTAATGAAGATAAGATGCCATGAATGCGGAGCAAATTGCGGCACGAACCACGACGATAAACTCGTCTATCGGGCATACGTGTTATGCCATGATTGTATGAACAAGGTTCCGGCTGCAGCGTGGGAAGCGTTCACTAGGGCATTGCACGGTGATGGGTCGAAGCGTTACATCGAAACGCCCGACGACGAGCTTGGCCAATTGCCTCCAGATGTAAAGCTAGACACAGAACCTGTATCTAAGGTTAAGCGTAAAAAGTTAGATAAGCCGACGGAGCTTAAGGATTTGACGGTGCATGACCGCTTAGAAGTCAAGCACTTCCAGAAGTACCTGACGCTTGTGAAGATTCATGGCGAGGGTGAATTGAGACAGCGCCCGTTCTGGCGAAAGTACTTGGGCCTTGAGCCCTTAGAAGGGTCCGAGGCTGAGTAATCCTGGTCGGGTGTCGCCTTTATCAATGACGTCCTGTGCCAGGGCTCAGCTCGGATTTGAATTCAAACTATCAGGTTACAAGGCTGATTGTCAAGTCTGTAGTCGGATCAACTACAAACGCTTTTTCATTGGCAGCTACTGCGATTTGATCAGAGCCAGCCGCGTATGTCGGGAATGTCACGACAACTGACACAACACCAGGAACTGTGGTTGCAGCTGCGATCATATTGCTGATCGAAACGCTTTCGCCTACATCCAAGTTGTTCACATAGCCAGCTATTGCCGATTGAACGAAGCTGATGATCTCAGTGAATGGGACACCGCTGTTGATACGAACACCAAACGATGCAGTCACACGACGTAAGATCGCAGGCACGATGCCGATATTCGTTCCGCCAGCACGAATGCCAGGATAGTTGATCTCATCTGACGGGTCACCATAGATGACTTTCGTGAGTTCTTCGATCAAGCCAATGTAGTATTTGTATGCGTCTTTACCGAAGTTAACATTGGTATTGAAGCCGAGCTTCGACGTACCGATTGCAACTCCACCAAGCGAATCACTGATCTTAGTGATGAGGTTCGGCGAGTCAACGAGCACTTCTTGATATGAGCCCGTGCCTGGTCCAACTGCGAATATGCGCTTCCAAAGGCTGGTCGGATTCTTCTCTTGGATGTTCACTTGAGTGTATTCACCGCCGAGTACGATTGACGACGAGGGAGGCGTTTGCACCGTTGGTGTGAACCATACAGTTGAAGATGTCGGGAAGCTGTAGCCAGCGCCTTGCGATTGATCGACCACAGTATAATGGCCAACATTCACAGGACCAAATGCGTCGGTAGTGATCACGAGCTGATCGCCAGGCATGACAGACTCATAGTCGTAGAACGTGATGTCTGAAGCGCCTGCGAGCGTAACCATTTGCTCAACTGCATTGACGTTTTGAATCCAGAACGTGTCATTGCCGAATGTGCGAATGACTTGAAACACGCCAAGGTTTGCACCGTTGAACGTGGCAGTATTGGTAAATCGAACCCAATCGCCTTCTTGGATGCCATTGGCAATGAGACCCATTGAAGTGCCTGCAATACCATATACAGCTAAGAATGCGCCATGATTCTCGATCTTGAGGACCGTCGTTGCATCGTGTGATTTGGTGCGTTGAGTCTGGAATGTACCAGAGCCTGCGGTGATCACTGCGTTCGTTGCGTTGAGCTTGATAGAAGTCAACTCGCCCAGTCCAATGTTCTTGTTCTGTGTGACGGTGTTTGCGAGGTTGATCCACATGTTGGGCATCAGTCCGCGACGCAAGCTATACGGCACTGTGAATGCGCCGAGCTTCGTAGTCAACTCACCAGCTGAGCCAGTGATTGCGACACTTACAGAGTTGGCTGTACCGCCTGTGACTTGCACAGCGCCTAATCCGCCAAACGTCTGAGTAGCTAGTTGAATCTCGCGGCCATAGCGCGTTAATAGCGCAGTGCCCACGTTGGTGAAGCCTGATACTACGAGGTTGTTCCAGAAGCCAACGACTTGAGCAGAAGTAGTTGCCACGAGTCTGATTTGTTCGCCGATTGCAGGAGTCGATACCCACGCAGATTTGGCCGTGAACATCGGAACTGTAGCAGGTGCTTGGATGTTGCTCGATTGAACATCATTCTCGCCGTCGTACATCATTTGCATGGGTGTTGAACCAACAGCTGTTCCACCAGGAACGTAGTCGGCAGTTACACCAGCCAGCGATTCCAATTGGATATCGTTGACCATGTATCCTAAGCGTGTGTCGAGGTACGAGTTGAGGAGGATATACTGGCCATTGTATGCAGCCGGAACTCCAGTCATGCCGCTGATCGTGACAGTTGAACCAGCCGGTACAACAGACGAGAACGAGACCTTGGCTCTGCGCGATGACAAGAACGTGTGGAATGACGAAACACTCACGCTTGTGTAGTTCGTGAGTATGTTGCTGTCGGCAGTTGAAGTAGTAACAGGCGCTGAGCCTGAACCAATCACGCTGATTTGCAATTGGCCTGCGAGATTAGTCGAGGCGTAGTCAGCAATCTGTTGAGCAGTCGTCGTTACTTGACCGAACTGCAGGTTCTCATTAGTCATGCCGCCAATAGAACGTGCGAGTGAGCCGGTCGGTACGCTGGGTACAACTGAACCACCTGTTCCACTCTCAACGCCTTGACCTTGATAGTAGTAGGTGAATTGAGTCCCAGTAGGAGTTGCTTGAACTACAAATGAGCCAGTGAAATTGAGAGACGTGATCGCCCACCATGTCGGGCTAGATGCAGGGTTCTCATTGACGTTACCGGCTTGCAGAGAGATATAGTTGTTCGAGCCAAACGAAATTACTTGGTTGAGTGCGTATGTTGTTGCGCTCGACCATGCAGTGATCGTGGTACCAGTGATTGTGACCACTTCGCCAGGACTTAGGCCGTGAGCTGCAGTCGTGTTCACCGTGACCAAGCCTGCTGCGCTTGAGATCGTCGAGATAGTGGACGTGGGCGTAGTTGGCAAGAACGATTGGAAGTCGAAGCGACCTGCTGAGCCAGAGTTGTTTGCAACACCGCGAATGAAGGTGAATACATTTGGTGCAACAATGCTTGACACTGGTGCGTAACCATCGACCACGCCTGTTCCACTCATCAAGACTACATCGCCTACGATGACGTTGTGTGGAGCACTGGTGAGTACGGTTACGACGTTTGAAACAACTTCCCAGCCGAGAACCGTCGCACCAGGAGTGCTGACAGGTGTAGGGACTGTGAAATGATTCGCGTCGACAACGGTCACGTTGTACGTGGTGTTGAATGGGAATGTCGTTCCGCCATCATCTGATGCCGTATTGTAGAAACCTACGCGCTGATGATTCACCAAGCCGTGTGCAGGTGCAGTGACCGTGATCACTCCGCTTTGGTTGACGATGTTCGAGAATGCGATTGCGTCTGACACATATGAGCCAGTGGGCAATTTGACAGTGAAGGTTGTTGCAGTCACAGCTGTGACTTGTGCTTGAATGCTATCGTCTACGCCTAAGAAGCCAGCGGTCGAGGATATGAACACGATATCGCCAGCTGCTACGTTTGCAGCTGTGAAGTTGGGCACTGTGCCTGAGCGATACGTGAACACAAGAGTGTCTGCGCCGCCCGAAGTTGTCTTACTGATCGTGAATGCAGTGGTGTAATCCCAATTCGGTGTACGAACCGTTGCAACGGGCAAATAGATCAGGATGTCAATAACGTCTGATACGCCGAACGAGCTTGAGATCGTATTGCTATTCACAGACGTTGGATATGCGATACCAACACGAACGCGGTCACCTTGCGGGCCGTAATCGAAGTTGGTTGCCTGTAGTGAATAGACACCATTTGTTAGGATGGTGCGGGCTTGGCGATGCAGCTTGAAGTTTGAGAAGTCGAAGTCAAAGAACGAGGAAGGATTCGAGAGTGCCAGTGTAGACTGTGCATCGTCTGCGCTGAAGTGCTGAGCAGTTGGTGTCGATTGACTATTGACCGTCAACTGGCGCGAGATCGGGAGCAGATACGAATTGGTCTGCGAGTTGTTATCCACGATCACGTTCGATTGATCAAGCGAGTCGAACTTGTACGACGTGCGCAAGAAGAAGCGGTCGCCTTGTTCCATCACAGACTCAGGTGAATCCATATAGAGAGGCGGGATCATGGTCAACTGAGTGTTAGCAGGGTTCCAAGCAACATCAAACGAGCGTTGACCGATGTTCGAGTCGATAACGAGAGTCGAGGGAGTTACATAGCGATTGAGGATTTGTAAGAAGTCATCGCCTGAACCGCCGAGAGCTTCATAGTCAGGCACGTCGAAGATGCGGTCAGTTACCGATGCTCCGAGCACACTGTGTGTGAATGAAGGTAATCCAGCTTCTGCGTCGATGCTCGATACGAATCCGTAATAAGCTGGCACGTTCGAGAGCGGTACTCCAATGGGCAATCCAAGAGCTGATCCGCCTTGGTCTGCAGCTGCGAATAGAATCTGACCATCAAGGTCATATGTGGCTGTTGCGATGCGAACGCTTGAGCCTTCAATGTCAGCTGATACGCCAACCAGCGATGTGTTGATCAAGTCTAAGAAGCTAACGAGTGGGAGACCACCGCCGCCGACTACGAAGTTGAGTTGCTGAACAGGTGCGGTTGAACGAACGATTGAAATGCGACTGGGCGAGGGAATTACCGAGCCATTCATACGAACAGTTGGGCCGTCATCGACAGTCACAGTGTTCACTGTACCACTGAGTGTGACAGAGCGAATGCGCCAGAAGCCTGCGTTGGCAATGAGCACTGCGGGATCTGTCGGGTTAGCCCATATGATGAGCCAATCGCCAGGCTGTGCAAGTGCAAAACCCGAACCGATTGGTCCAGGTTGAGCACCAGAGATGGACATCACAGTGCCAGACTTCGAGAATGTGACTGTGGTGTTTGCGCTTAAGCCGTTGGCAATTGCGAGTGCCGCGCCATCAGTCACGAGCCACACGTTACCAGTCGTTCCAGGACCTGCGGGCAATGCCGATGTGACAGCGTTACCATTGGTGTGCTGCGAACCTGCAGTGATCTTGTCGCCTGCAGCGAGTGGTGAAGTGAATCCCACTTGGCCTGTCCATATGTTCAGAGTGTAATCTGAGGTTTGGCCTTGCGATGTCAGGATGGACGTTGGGGAAAAGATTTGTGACAGTAGTGTTCCACCAATCATAGTGATTGCAGCTGCAGAGTTTTCACCGCGAGCCGACGTGAACAGAACCGTATTGTCTTGAACTGTTGCAATGACTCCAGGCATTAACGAGTTGAATACCTCAACCCAGATGTTGATGTCAGTAATCGAAGAACATGTTGCTGCAATGTTAAACGCTTGGAAGTCAGCGTCAGTAAACGTGGCTGTAACAGGAGGCGTTTTATCCACTGAATAGATCAGCGTCACGCCGCTAGTGATTGCAGGTGACCACGAGCTTTGAGCGCGAGTCACAACGGATGCGGTGATACCAGCTTCATATAAGATATTGTCGTTCTTAAACAGGCTGATGTTGATGGCTTGCGATAAGCTGAAACCAATGAACTCATTGGCGTCGATGCCTGTGGACGGAACTGTGACCTGGATGTTGTCAGAGTTCACATTGCGAGGATAAAGCACGAGGTACGTTTCGTTGCTCGCGGTAGACGCCGACCAATTGAGGTTCGGGTTACCGTTGATCGAAGCAGCTACCTCGATTGCAGTTGCAGAGCTGGGTACGCGGAAGTCGGTGGACAAGAACTGGTGAATGGTCTCGACGTTATCAACGATAGCAGCCAAGAAATAGTTGTTGCCCATAAGGAACGGCGCAGGTAAAGCGCTTTGGACGCGAGCCTGTGCAATCGGACGTCGGCGCAATTGAACTTCAGTCTCACCGCCTAATGCGGATGCTATCACAGTCTCGAATGCTGCACCAAGGTAATTAGGCTCATAGCCGGTACCATCATCAAAGATCAGGGCTGCAGAGTTGTCTGCATACGTGATGTAATTGGTGGACGCAACTTTCTTCAGCTCATCCTTAGCGACCACGCCATCAGCCGATGCTTCGATAGCCTGTGGAGTACCTTTGGACTTGGCAAGCTCATATGCTTTGATGCGAGCTTTGATGTCGTCGTCAGTGTCCGCGTTAGTTCCGGTATTGAAGCCGAGCGGGTTAGTGACTGTGGCCGCGAATGGAAGGCCGACAATCTGTTGGATGGTTCCAATGGATACGTTGCCGACTGTGCCTGGCGTGTTACAAATGACCGGCACGTTTACTACAGTGACTTCCCCGTCGATGATTGTCGCACCGGAAGTTGTAGCAAACGTGACTGCAGTGATCGAAGCTCCCTGCGGTGTTTGGACTGTTTGTCCAGCCGCGATGAAGCGATTACCGCCCTGTGCCAAAACAACGGTTTCGCCGATGTTATGAAACTTCGTAGTGGGCGAGGTGCCAGCTAATGTGATTGACCAGTATGCTCCGCCCGCGACCGGCGCGGTGGACACGTACTGAAGCGGGCCTTCAACATTTGACGTACCGCGTCCAATGTACAGGTTCCCGCCAGTCGACGGCATTTTGGATGCGTCGGTGACATAAATGGTGATCGAGCCCGCGACCGCTGCCGGTTGACCAGCGTAGATGTTGGTTGCGATCTTGGTGAAGGAAATGTCCGTGATGTTGACTTGACCGTATGCGCTAAAGGCTGCGTATATCGGGACGTTGGCATCCTTGGCCTGGCGCTGGAGTGCTTCGCCGGTTGCGCGGTCGACGGCTATAGCGTCTATCATCGCGATTTGATTGGCAGAAGCTTTGAAGAGACCTTGGGTGATACCCGCTAAAGTCTGGGTGAGAACCGATCCGTTGTTCAAGTCGATGTCTTTGCGCAAACGTGCGCGAATACTGTCGATTAGCTCACCGAAGATTTGTTCTTTTGATCTTAAATCTGGGATATCGCCCATTTGATTCCTTTAGCTGTCAATATACAGTCAAGATTAGGCTATCTAGGCAGCTGCGCCTGGATAGGTAAAGTCACGTTTGTATTCTGTAAACCCACCATGATCGAAACACTTACTTCTGGTCCCTGCTTGGTCACTTCGCCCGCCACAATGCCAGTGAAACGCGGGTCAGCGTCAAACGAGGCGTTGAGGATATTGAGGATGTCCTGCGCGTTCAAGGTAGCTGTGTCGACTCCGGCTTCCACTGGGTTACCATAGGTCGGTAACTGCAGCATGGTCTGAGTCTTGGTCTGGATCTTGAGCACGGCTGCCTGAATCAGATTCGTCAGTCCATATGCGAGTTGAACGTCGCCGCCGCCCGTGATGATGATGTCACCATTGGGGTCGAGCATGAAGTCGACTTTGGCCATCTGATACAGCGAATTAAGTTGGTCGATCTCGGGCGAAGTCTTGAACGTCGTCTGGTAAGTAGCTGGTATGCTCGAAGGTATCGCAATCAGCATGTTTGAGTTCACTGTGTTAGGCATAAATGCTTGAATTTGCGCATTATCTGTTGGTCGATACACGGTGAGCGGTGAACCAGGAATATCCACGAAAGTGATGATGGTTTGCACGCTGTTCACGCGGTCGATGCCTGCGATCTTGCGCTTGGTCGAGGTAACCGTATTAGATACCACATTGACCACTTCGCCGACGTACATGTACTTCGAGTCAGTAACTGTGAGCGTGTCACCACCGGCAGATGCCGTGATGGGCACGAAATAGCCAACCTCGTCGATGTACGGAGCTTTGAGCGCGTTTAGTGCTGCGATCTCAATCCAGCGATCTGCGTTGCCTAAATAGCGCAATGCGAGCTGATCGAGCGATGCTCCCATAGGGAATGGCACAAAGAAGCGGGAGATATTGTCGGTCTGGAACTGAATGCCTTGGGTCACCGCGTAATCTGCGTAGAACGAATAGTAATCGGAACTATTGTCTGACTCAGCCAAGTCCATCATCGCGATGAAGCGATCTGTTTGGATTGCAATGTCGTTTAGGGCCGATAAGAGCACGATGTCATTCACTGTGAGCGTGTTGTAGTTCACGGGAGGAGGCGGAAGTCCCATCAATGCATTGTACGAGGCCGAACCTCCACCGAGTGCTGCAGAGATCGACGTCGAGAAGTCAATCATCTTGTCGCGCATGGTGATTAGATCATCGGCAGTAAGTTGCAGTGCGGCATTGGTGATGTCATCGAGCTGGCTACTCACTGCAGCGGGCAAGTTCATATCGTCCACTGGGAACTGAGCAAACACTTGTGGGTAATCCGACGGATTCTTAAAGATGTTCTCTAAAGGGTCAGCTGAGTCAGCCGGTGGTTGGAACTGTTCGGCTTGTCCACTGGTCAACTTCGTTTGAGCTGAGCCAATGACTGCGGACTGAGCGCGACCATTCGCGGCAGTGCCTACGAGTGGTTGACCATTCGCGGGTTGGCCGATGGCTTGAGAAACACCATTCTGAATCGAAGAGTTGTCTGTGAAGTATTGCTTGAACGATTCTTCCATCGCCTTGATGGTCGAACCTGAGAATGCGAAGTCAGACATATTCTTGGCGAGTCCACCAAGGTCTTTGGCCAATAGAATGATCTGACCAAGCGGTGCAATGAACGATGCCTGAATGTCGGAACGAATGCCAGACATAACGCGGTTGGCGTATGCGACAGTCGTGCGAGCTTGGTTGAGTCCATTGATGATGTTAGACAACGTGTTCTGAGTAGCGCCTGCATTGAGTGCAGAGGTTGTCTCAATGGTTCCACGTGACAAGCCAGGCAACTTCTTCTCGCGGCGATAAGCCGTCAAGCTGATGTTGTAGTTGTACTCCGTGGTGCCAGCTGATTTGGTGATAGAGTACGGGCCAAGACTACAAGCGTAATACTTGCGGTCTTTGTTCATAATGAAATACAAGCGCCAGCTTTTATTGATCGACTGTTTCTTACCGGCGAGATAGTAGTCGAGGAAACGCTCTAGGTCATGGATGCACTGATAGCCTGTGTGCAGCGTCTTGATCGTTGCGTCGTCGCCTTTATAGTTCAGTGGACCTTCATAGGTCTGGGTTGCTCCACTGAATGCCTTGAGGGTTTTGTTGAACTGATTGACCACCGCATTGGCCGAGGAGATCGTGTTCTGAAATGCATACTGAACCGAGCGGGCTAAGTCAGACGAACCTGAACCACTTGAAGGAATAGATGCGGGCACGACGTTGGTGCCGGTGGTTCCAGAGATCGTGATTGGGCGAAACACAGCTCCGTTGTGATTCTCGTAAATACCTTTCATGGTTGCTTCGAGAGTCGTGGACGGTTGAACGCTCACTTGAATGTTCTGTGGATTGATTGGGAACTGGAACTGCGCTATAGTTTTATTGGTGCGAGCGTCGTGAATCCAGAGTTCATAGCCGAAGTCTTTGTTGAAGTCAGGGCCTTGAATAGCGACGAAGCGCAAGAACATGTCTTGAGCTTCGAGGTTCGCGTCGATCTTATCAGAGTCGAAGCCGGACATAGGCTTGGTGCTAGCACTTGGAGCCACGATTGGATTCTTTACGAAGTCCGTCAGATTTGATATCGCGGCAGTTGCATCAGCCTGCGATTGGTTCATGTCAAAGAGTCCCATTAGCTTACCGTCCCCATACCAGGCCCTGCTCCACCTACTGGAATGCCCGTAGGCGCTCCAACGATGACAACTGTCCCAGTACCCATTGTTAATAATCCAAACGTCACGCCCGTTGCAATTGCTTTCGAGAGTGGTTCGATGTTCTTTCCACCAGCTTTCGCGTCTTTGAACGCTTGCACGATATTGCTTTTCATTTCATCCATGTTCACTTGTAAAGATCCGAGTACCATCATGCCTGCGCCTAGAAACGCAGGAGTATCAGTAGTGGTTAGCTTTGGAGCAATGGCCATGTACTGTTGAGTCGCCATCATTATGCCTGTCAAAAGCTTAAGCGCATTCGCGCCAGCCATAGTAGGTCCAGCTGCGAGTGCGATCTTAGCCATGCTGTCAGGCATTAGTCCGAGTATGCCCTGTCCAGTTCCTTGACCAACACCAGGGATAGTTCCAGTGTCGATTGTCTGAAATGATTTACCCTTCACGCTCTTGTTAATCCCTGTAGCTAAAAGCTTGCAGAACTTTTCAAGGTTGCTGCCGTTAGCGCCCTGTTGTTTCAAGGCAGCTTGCAGAAGCTGAGCGTATTGGCCGTCGTCTAGCGCCATTAGCTACCTGCCTTGAATGTTTCAACGCCCATCGTTGGTTCGCCAAAGATGCTATCCACCACGGGGTCAGTCATGGTGGTGAGCACTTGTCCGTTTGAACCTTGTACTTCAACACTCTCAGCTTGAATGACGGCTTTGCCTTGGCAAGTCGCAGTCAGCTTGTTAGTCGTCAAAGTTGTGTCGCCGGTCACAGCAATCGTTGCATCGCCTTGAATATTTACTTGCCAGGTCTTTGCGTTGATCGTAAGTGTAGCCGCTTCCTTGTCGATGATAATACTCTCACCAGTTGAGTCGTCAAGCACAATCTTATTTGTGTTGACTTGCAGCGTCGGACCTGAATCGGATGTGACTGAGTAATTACCATCTTTGTCGATGTAGCGAACCACTTTGTTAAAGCGATTCATCCAGTACTGGCCCATTGCAGGGTTCTGCGGAGCAACGTAAGCGCGAGTTCCGTGTTGAATTACTCCGCACGATCTGTCACCACGCGGAAACTTGATCATAACTTTGTCGCCAACTGCCATGATGATATCTTCAAACGAGTCTTGACCGCCGAAGCGATCTTCACGGATGCAGCGTGTCGGAATGGCAGCGTACCCGTCGGCTGTGACGAGCACTTCGTATTCAGTCTGGTACTTGCCAGAGTTGTCCACGTGGTCAGGAGGCCAGACGTTCTGAATCATGCCGAAGTAGTATGAATCCAACGTACTCATGTTGTATTCCTACCCTTGGTTTGTTTCTTCTTGGATACCAATGACTCACCGCGATTGTCGCGACCTTTGCGAGAGCCTGTGTTCTGAATGTCGGTGATGCCAGGCAAGTTGTTGATGTTGGACAAGCTGTCGATGCTGTCGAAGTTCGAGTTGCCCACTGCGTATGACGGCGGGTTGACCTTCGAGTCTAGAGACTTCGCGATCATACCATTTGAAACTGTAAGCGTGGTCGTGAACACCTTGCTGCCGTTACCCGCGAGCGAACCTGAGTGAGAGACGGCTTCGATGTGGAATAGAACGCCACGTACTTGGCAGTTATCGCCTTCGCATATTGGTTCTTGCACGCCTTCGAGAACAATTGTACCGGCAAGCTTAAGGTGACCGTTGAATGACCAGTCTGCGCGGAGCCGAGCTAAGATCGGAGTGATAGTACCAGTGCCATCAGAGATAACGTCAAAGTTACACTCTGTGATGTCGGCGCGTAGGCCGTGGCGCTGGACGTCTTTCTCATCGCACACGTAGTTATGTGCGTTGAGTTGATTGATCTTCAGGCTTTCTTGTGTGAGTCCGCTTGTGCCATTGAAGCCCAACATCTCGATACCAGCTGATCGTCCCCAGACTTGAACGAAGTTGATGCGGTTAGCCTCATTGGATGAGACGTTCACGCTTTTGATCACAGACTCATGGATAATCCAGCGCGGGAGGTTTGCGAACATCGTGCGCTCAGTGCTCAGTGCGTCAACAGGATTCTGTTTGACGTAATTGTCAGTGAGCTTCTTAGTGTCTTTCGAGTCGCCGTCAGTCGATTGGTTGTCTCTTATAGTGGACACGCCTTTGGACTCTTTACTAGTGGGTCCGCTGGTCGGCTGAAACACTGGTGCAACCTTGAGCAGATACTGAAACAGATTGGTGCTGAACGGCTTCTCGCGAACAATCAGGCTCGGCATGATCTTGCCATCGCGGTTGATGCGAAGTGCCGTGTACATTTCGTTGCAAACAGGATTCAGGAATTGGCTATAGATGTTCCAGAACGTATTGTTTTCCCAGATGGGCGGGATCTTAAACGGAATGAATCCTTTGCAGGACGTTGGTGTTTTATAGAACACTGTGTCCTTGACCTGAGTCTCAGGCGTGAATATGGGCGAGAAGTCAACCCACGGCTTCTTGCCGGTGGATGCATACTTCTGAAGGCCCATGTAAACGCTGTAGCACTGCCATAGTTTGTTCTTGGTCTTGCGGCCAAGGATAGTAGAGGCAGTCTTGGGGATTCCGATTGCATCGCTGAACACGCCTTGCGCATTCGGATTAGCGTGCTTGACAGCTTGATCGGCCTGGTTGTTCTTCAGATCAATGCCCATCGTTATAATGAAGAGCAGGCCAATGATTGCTTCAGGGCTTGATTGGTTCGAGGGTGTCTTGCCGTCAATGCGGCGATAGAAGTTGTCGAACGCCTTGGATAAATTAGTGAGTGCGACTTCGAGACCATTCGAGATAGACTTGCCAGGTATAGACGGTTGAGTTGCGACAGTCGATTGCTTGCCAAGTGCTTTGATCTGATTGGTGTAGAAGTTTGTGCCCGCAGCTTCCTGGTCACCGGCCAGTGCTTCCACTTGGATATTGGCTGCGACGAACGTGTAGTAAACGCTTGATGCAAGCTCAATGAACGACTGACATGAGATGACTTGCGTCAGAGTGCGAGTACCATTCTGCATGATCGAGTCATTGGACGGAGTTCCCATCACTCGACCGCAGAACTTCAAGCCTGACTGCCACGAGTTGAAACCGACGTTAGGATTGGTCGTGCTCTGGCGCAATGAACGTGGACCTGCACCGTTTGGTCCCATCAAATCATCGAGGATATTGTCGATTGAATCTTGAGTCGATGCCATCCAAACAAATACCCAATCACCAGGAGCTACAGCGTTTTGATAGTCTATTTCCCCGAGCTTCATAGTGATGGTCGCGGATTTCTGGAACGAACCTTTCGGAGCATTGGTCTGTACGTCAACGCAATCATTCTCGACTACGAGTAGCGAGCGTTCTGCGAAAGCATCTTCTTCACCGCGAAACATTGCACCAGGCGTTTTGAAACGCACGAATGCAACGCACCAAGAGGGATTACGATCCTTCTTGATACCTGCAGAGTCCTTGTTCCAGGAACCTTCTGCAAACTCTTCAGCTGAAATGAGATACTTTGGTGTCGACATTAGCCTTGTTGTCCTCTAGACATCTTCTGCTTAGTACCATTGTATGGGGTTGCTGGGTGAGAAACCTTGGCGGCTGCCTCAGTGCTGAGTTTTGCACCAACTTCACGAACTGCTTTGGCGGCTTCACTGAATCCACCGTTGATTGCTTTGACCATTGCATCGGTAACTGTCTGGCCAGTCTTCGCGAGAAGATCGTCCATTGAACCTTCAGCTGCAGTTGCTTTCTGAGCTTCACCTGCTGCCTGGATGTCTGACATGTTCTGACGGCTTGCAGCTGGTTGACCAGCGACTTCATTGTTGGACGCTTGAGCACTCAAGGACTCGCCAAGTGTTGCTCCGCGTTGACCTTCAGCCATTGCGGTATCGTCGCCAGCTTTGTTGCCCAATTGGAAGCGAGTGGTCAAATCACCGCCGCCTGCAGCTTTCATGTCAGTGACGTTCTGTTTGCCGAGTACGAAGTCGTTCAGCTCTTGGAATTGTCCACCTGCTCCGCTGATTGCCTTAGCCACGTCTTTAGCAGTGAGTTTAGTTCCACGCTTGTTGTTAATGTAGTTTGCAATGACCTGTTGAGTGTTGGGATTCTGAACGCCCATCTTCTGGAACGCTTTGATCATCACGATGTTTTCTACACCGAGTTGACGCAGCTTGCCTTCCAAGATCATATCGAAGCCAGATGACTGACCACCGCCGAACAAGTTATTGCCCGCTTGCGTGGCTTCCATACCGATAGCGGTAGCTTCCGTGCGGTTCATACCAGGCTGGTTCGCGCCGATTGCGCCGGATACTGGAGCAAGTACGTTACCCAGATCAGCTGCTGAACCGCCACGAGTTGCAGCGATTGATGCACCAAAGTCATTCATTGACGAGCGTTGGCCGATGTTCTCTGCACCGCCTAGACCAGCACGCATGGCAGCTGAGCCTGCTCCTGTCTGTGCGCCGAGAAGGTTGCCGTTACCGAGTGCAACGGAGCGAGTCATAGCGATCTGCGCTTGCTGACTGAATCCTAAGCGATAATTGTTGTTCGTCCAAGTATTGATGCCGGACATGCTGAGCGGATTCAAGCCTTGGTTTGCCATGATCTGCTGAGTGATCATGTCACGCTCTGGACTCACGCCAGCTGCATGTGCTGCGGCTGATGCAGCGTGCTGGGTTGACATACCCCACATGCGCTGATTGAGTTCGAGGTTGCGACCTTCGAGCATGAGCAATTCGCCGACCTTATCAAGAAGGATGCCATAAGCTTCTTTGTCGCGGGAACGGAATTGACCAATGTTTTCTGCGTGAATTTCTTCGCGAGACTTCTCTTGGGAACCAGCTTGATAATAGCGATATGCTCCGTATCCTGCACCGGCTACTGCACCAGCTGCGAGAGTCCACGGATTCATCAAGGCCGCGCCTGCAGTTGCGCCGCCCATCATACCGGCCATGACCATTGTTCCGATACCGACTCCGATACCAGTTCCTACGCCTGCTAGACCTTGAGTTTCTTTTTGCTGAGCGCGGTACTGACCCGCTTCTTTATTCTGGTACGCTGCGGTTCCAGGGATTGTATTCTCTTCACCGAGGCCGAGGCTCTTCAACATGCTGACTGTGACTTGACCTTGCTGAGCTTCTTGAGCTGCAGACAAACGCAAGCGACGAGTCGCGAGATAGCCGTCCATTTCCTTGGTGTACTCTTGGCGAACGCCTGCGCCGCCGTAAGCTTCCTGCATCTGCGAAAGCGCGAGTGGTGCGCGGAAGCCTGCTGACAATGCGCCAGGTCCCCACTGCATTAAGCCGCCGATGGTTCCAAGCTGACCTAAGCCGAGCAAATTTGCGCCTTGTGAGAGTCCAGGGACTGGTGTGGCCATGCGAACTTGCGCAGCCATTTCGTTCATCTGGTATTGCTTGGCGACATACTCGCCCATCATCTTGTTCTTTTCAGTGTTCAGTGAGCCGGTCTGTTTCTGGTACTCATCTTCGCCCATGTGAGCGCGTTTGGTGCTGAGGTTTTCCAGTTGACGCTCTGTGTCTTTTATCTTGCCAATTGTCGCGTCGATCTCGGCTTGCATACCTTTGACTTCATGCTTCATGCCGTCAAGAATGCCTTTGTACGACTTACCCATGAAGTCGTTGGCTTTGCGGCCCATTTCATCAAACGAAGACATGAGACCGCCCAAACCTTTTTGGGATTTGGTGATGGTCTCAAGGGACATGGTGAGTTCTTTGAAGCGACGGTCGACACCTTCGAGCGAATAAGCGCCCGTGCGCCCGAAGTCATTCATGCGGGTTTCGGCCTGCTTGAGCATGTCAAGCACTTGGTCCATGCCCTGCATTTTTGCTTCAAAAGTTAGCTTGGCTGCCATTAATCCTCTTCGTCGATATCGTCAAAAACAGGTGGGTCGAATGGGTTGACGGTGATGGTTTTCGTGTCCTTTGAAAGATTAGGCTTGTCTATAAGGATGCCATTTGAATCCGGTTTGATCTTTTTCTGAGCGATTTCAAGGTCTTGCTTCAAACTCTTGGCATGCAAGGCCGCGATCTCTTGCTCATACCAATCATCGTCCTCTGCCTCAACTTGAGCCATCTCTTCTTTGAACGTCGGGCTGTCCACGGCCAAGGTATTGATTATGATCTGGTTTAAGTGCTGAGCGTCTTCATCTGAGCCGCTGGCGAGCGCCCAATAGTGGTCTTCGTAATAATGACGCAGCACGTATTCAATCGGATAAGCTTCCACTTCCTTGAGAGGTGTGTGGAACTCACGTGAGAACCAGCGGCATTTCGATTTGTACCACGCCTCTGGTGATTGCTCATCGGCTTCAGCGAGAGCGATTACCCGCAGCGCGTTTATGACGGCGGGATTGCTCATCGTTTAGTCTTCGGCTTCGCCTTCGTTGGCAGTGATTTTCTTGGCAGATTTAGTAAGCTTTTCAACAGCTTGCTTGCCATTGCCGATGATCTCTGCGTCGCGCTCTTCGACTTTGAGCGTCACAAGACGGAAGAGTTCGCCGATCACATTGGCGTCTTTCAGCTCAATGCCGTTGTCGGAGTCGGTCCACCATTTCGGGCCTTCGACAATGCGCACGAAGAGTTGGCCGAGCATGTATGCCTCGCCCATCACGGACGGAGCCACGCCTGTCGGGTTTGCACCGATCAGCATTCTGCGGCGCTCGTCGGCGGCGAAGTTCGCACGGCGATCAAGAACAGTCTCGATGCTGAATTTGCCTTGATAGACGTGTCTAGTGCTTTCACCAGTTATGTCTAGGCTGATTTGTTTAATTGTATCCACGGGTTACCTCCGTTATTGTAAAGCATTGTAAAGTGTGACATTATGAATCTGGATTGACGAAATTGTCAGTTCAAACGCGTAATGACCCACTGGGCAGTCAAAGCATAATACAACAATTTCATTTGATACTTGCGAGATTAGGCTTCTGTGGTATTATGTGTTTGTGAACACTGAAAAACGCGTCCATGTACTCGGGCTCGTCCCGAGGGAACAAATTCTTTTGAAGGTCATCTTGGCGAACTTGGTCGCTGGCTTTATTGACAAATCTGTCATTGAGTCTCCGTGGGTTACGCCGGATGAGGTTGCGCTCAAAGCCGAGAGCACAGTCAAATTATTTCAACGGTACAATGAGTTCTGTGAAATGCTCTGCACTGAATCCACAATGGGTCGGGCGAAGCCGAAGGTACTCATGCTTGGGCCGACGCTGATGAAGTACTGCCTGCTCGCGGCTGAAGGCTACGATGAGCAGAACAACTTTCTGACCAAAGATCAGAAGGATGCTCTCGCGGGCCAGTGGTATGAGTTGAAGAAAAAGATTGTAGAATCATCGAAACACACGTATACCAGTTGGGAAATCGAAAAAGCTCGACATACTAAATAGGAGTCCCATGAAGCTTTACATTTTTGACACGCAAAACATTTTCTATCGCTCGTTCTACGCACCGGAAGGATTGACCACTTCCTACGGTATGCCAGTGCAAGGCCTTCACGGTTTGGTTCGCATGGTCCATAGCATCATGCGCGATCACAAGCCGGACCTTGTAGCTTTCGCGATGGAAGGCGGCGGTCAGAACCTTCGCAAGAATTTGGACCCTACATATAAGGCTAATCGCACCGAGCCGCCTGACGATCTCAAAATCCAGATTCAGATTTTGCCAGAGCTGATGGAGGCCATGGGCTATCCGACTGTGAAGTATGAAGGCTACGAGGCCGATGACACGATTGCGTCGCTTTGCAAGAAGGCTACTGAGCAAGGCATTCACTCTGTGATCGTCAGCTCTGACAAAGACTTCTGCCAACTGATCAGTCCTACGGTCACCATGTTCAATATTTCCAAAGGTGAGTTGATCGACCCGATTGCTGTTGAAATGCGCTACGGTGTAACTCCGAAGCAGTTCCTCGACTACCTCTCTATCGTTGGCGACACAGCTGACAATATCAAGGGTGTCAAAGGAATCGGCGACAAAGGTGCTGCGAAGCTCCTTGGTGAATTCGGAACACTCGAATCCATTTACCAGAACATTGGTCTGGTCAAGGGCGCGAATCAGGCTAAGCTCAAGGCATCCGAGAAGGATGTATTCTTGGCAAAGAAGCTCGTATCGTTCCTCGAAACGCCCATGGGCGAAGTCGATTTAAAACTTTGGTGCAAGTATGGTGGTCCGCGTGTCGAACAAGCTCGTGCTTTGTTTCGTCGCTTGGAGTTCCGTGAACTTGAAACAATGCTTCTAGGCGGTCAGACTGTGCAAGTCGGCGGCGTGGAAATTGGAGTCCGCAAATGATCGTCGTAGGCAAAAACCCTCTCATCAAAGAATTGTCCGGCAGCCGCATTGAATTCTTCGCACCTCCGCCATCGGACCCGACACCTGGAACAGTTGCTGCCAAAGAGATGATTCTCGTCGGCGGTAAGACCAGTCGCATTGTGATTCCTTTCTCGGTGAGAGTGATCGCGGGTGGGAAGCTTGACCTTGACTTCTCAGTCTCTGAGAAGCTCGCTGCAGCTGGTGTAAACCTCATTGGCGCTTACTGGGATGGTTCTAAGGTCACCGTATACCTGATGCCTCTCGAAGGTATCGACGTTCATGTACCGTTCAGCGTAGCGTTGATCGTTGGCACTCTGGTCCAGGTCGCGACCTATAAGCAAGTCCAAGAAGGTGTGGTTGGAGCAATGGTGTCTGGCTTCAGCGAAGAAGGCGTGATGATTCTCGACAAGAAATCTGAGAAGCGTGTCGCTAAAACTCGGAAGGCTCGTAAATGAAACTGATGGCTATCGACTGTGAAATGAATCAACCGTCCGGCAAACTCATTCAGATCGGAGCAGTTGCATTCGATCCTCTGACCGGCGAGATTCTTGATCGCGTGGCAGCTTACGTGAACCCTGGCGAACAACTCAATCCCGAGATCACTACTCTCACTCGCATAACACAGGAGAAGGTCGATGGTGGACTTACGCCTGAACAGGCTTATAGACTCCTCAAACAATTCGCAGAAACTAATAAAGTGTTCCGCAACCCCGTCGTTTGGGGATCTGGCGACTCGAATGATGCAAAAGAAATCTACAAGCAGTCCAGTGTTCAAGAAGAAAATTTTATGGGACATCGTGTAATTGACGTCAAGACCATTTGTCAGATTCGCTCAATCGTTCTGAAGGGTGACGTTGCCGGTGGGCTGCGCGAGTACCTGAAGCGCATTGGTCGTCAATGGGACCCGAAGTACGGTGAGCCGCATGACGCGCTGGCAGATGCACTTAACACGGTGCATTGCTTTATGATGTATTCCGAATTTATGACTGCCTTCACTCACATCGAAAAGTACCACGAGCAATTCGCCAAGCCCGAGAATAAGGGTAAGTGGCAAGGCGTCCTCAAGAAGCTTGCTGTGGACATCGGCGCTCAGATTAAGTGTCTGGCCGCGCTGCAGTCATTGAAAGATGATTTGGAAGGTCAGAACTAGTCTTGTTTCTTGTCGTCGCCGTCAACGCTCATGGACTTGCCATCGCCTTGCATTTTGCGACCGAGATAAAATCCACCGCACGCCAAAAATAGTTGCAGCGAATATGACGCAGCGTTCTGAATTGCGGTCTGCGTCTCAGGCCCTGGAGCGAAGTCGCTGGACAAGTGAGCGATCACAGACACGATAAAGAGAAGTGCGCAGAGTACGCAGAGGTTTAAAGAGATCCAGTACGATGTGACTGTGACCGAACCTTTGCCGGTCTTGGGGTCTCTGGCCATCGGGAGTGGAAATCCGTCTCTGTTCCAGTTATTAAAAGTTTCTTTGATCTTTTGCCACATTACATTTTACCCATGAGTTTGAGTACGAATGCGGCGACGGCGGTAGCAGCTGCTGCGATTGAGGCTGCCCATTTTGTGAAGTGCATAATTGATTGTCTGGCCGCTTTTTTAACTTCGATGTGCGCAAGGTGCGCTTTCATTGGATGGATTTCTGCTTCGAGAATGTCTGTGCGTTTGACGTGGTATTCCAAAGAGTCCGTATTACGCGACAGGGTAACATTCAGTTGCCCTAATTGATCGACTACTTTGTCCAATTTGGATTCCATGCGTTCTAGACGTTCGTCGCTCATAATTTCCCCGCGATAGTTGACTTCGCAGGTAAAAGATTAGGTATTCGACTGACCCCAGACGGGAGGCAGAGATTTTATCAATGGATACAGGTCTTTAGGCGTTAAATCATCCAGGATCTCTTTGGATTGGAGGCAGTTGGCATTCTCAAGAAGTGCCGCGACGAACGCACTGCACCAATAGGTATCGCCAACCGTTCTGAAGGGATTGTGGATTTTCCAGCCAACAAAAGCGGCCATTTGAACGAGTGCTAAACCCAAACATCCGATGGTTCCATAGGGCACGCCGAGCTTGCTCTCAGCGAATGTCTTGGCATCCTTGTCGATGGCTGGGTCAACATTGAAATCGAACGAATAGATGATCTTTTCAGCGGCCAAGAACTCTGCTTCGATCATTGCATTGACGAACGTATGACTTGCTTGGTAATAGACTGGTAGGCCCGTTGTGTCGTCTACCACCTTGATGGCGACGTGTGAGTAGGGGGTTCCTTCCGATGCCATGATCGCCCAAGAGAACGGTGCGAACCACGTTGTAGCTTTCGAGAATACGACAGTTATTGTTTTCATAAACTTGAGATTACCTGAATCATTTTGTTCCTCATCCATTGGATGCGGTCGGGGGTTAAAAACGGAGCCATATCGGGGGTAACTACTACTTTACTCAATGCGTTGTAAGCTAGAATTAGTGAACCTTCAGAGCCGTAGACCATAACCTGATTAAGTGCAGCTCCAACCGCTGCGGCTTGCGCACTGGTGATGCCCATTGCCAAATTCTCAGCTGCGAATTCCGCAATCATAACGACCCAGATAGCCTGGGCCTTTTGTACGGTGCTCAAGCACTTGTTGTACACTGGTTGACTAATATTAAAATAGGTCGATGAACCGTCTGGATTGATTGCCATTACTCGAATACCAAAAACATTTTGCCCGTATCGGCATTCAACGCGGGAGTCATATCAACTACTGGTTGACCTTCAAACCAATACTGCTGGGTTCCGGTTTGACTGGGCTCGAATCGAACTCCCTCAACCGGACTGCCGTCAGTGTAATATTTCTGACCACCTTGTGGATCTACTGCATTCACATCATCTCCTAGGAGTTTACACTCCAGTCATCGACATTTACCCAACCAGCTGTGCCATCAGCATCTATATAAAAAGTTACCGCGCAATCATCCGTCACTGCCGCTATTGTTGCCGTAAGGAGTTGGAAGGCTCCGTTAGCAGCGTTAGTTGACGAAGCTAATACCACGTCGGTGTTGTTGCCCGTAGCCGCGTCCGCTCGTTGAATCAAGCGCACTTGGTTTCCGTTGTAGGCCGTTCCGTCACCGGCAACCGACTTGCGAACAAAGACGTTGATCACCGCTGTTTGACCATTAGGAACCGCGATCTTTTTGTACCCGCTCTGAATTTTATTCGCAGCGTTACTGGGAGTCAGGCGCTCAGAAGGCGAGGCTTTGTTCCAGATTATAGTGTCGGGTTTGGTTGTGCCAAACTTCTTCCACGTCATATGGTTGCCAGCGGTCTGTTGATGGCGAGCCGAGCTGATCTGCCCACCTTCGATCATATTTCCAGGTGTTGCAACCTGCGTGGCGGAATTCATAATACAGTTGCGGAAAAACAAGCGCGGGTAAATGTTGGCTGCGGATATTTGAACATCTCCAGTCGCAAACTGAGTAGTGACTCCCATAGTGCAATTGTCGATGTAAGATTCTTTCGTATCATTACCCACCGCGATTCCGACTGGAGTCACGAGAGTAGTTCCTGCGTTCAATACTAAATTGCGCAGGAAGGTATTGCCCGTCGAACTGCTATACTGAACGCAGGCCGTGGCATTACCGAACATCGTGCCTGTGTCGAATATCGTATCGAAGGTGTTACCTATGACCATGCCGTAAGTAGAGTTGCGCCACGACGTGAGATTCGATATATAGCCGTATGGGTTGTTGCCGAAGTTTGTGATACCGGCAAAGTTGAGTCCTACGCCAGTGTTCGAGTGTGCTGTCAAGTTGTTGATCGTGCCCATTACGCCAGAAGTTTGCGCTTGCGCAACGACCATCCCTTGAGTCAAGCCAGATACGGCAGTGATATTTGTGATGGTTCCATACAGATTGCTAAGTGAAAAGCACGATGCGCCGGACAGAATCACGATGACGTTGTTGATCGAAACGCTTGTGGCTGTTCCACCTGTTGTAATTACGCCAGAGCCTACGATATTATAAAGATTCGTATTGCTGATAGAGATATTGGCGTTGGCAGCAGCGTTACAGTTGATGCCTGTCGAACTTGCCACGTTGAAGTCGTGAATCGAACAGTTATTGATTGTAGCTGAGCCGGTGGTCGTATCCAAATCTATGCCGCGCTTCGATGCAGTTGCCGAACCCATGTTGAAAAATTCTGTGGACTCGAAATCTACGACTGATGCAAGTGCGCAGTGGACATAAGTTTGAAGCGTGGTGCTCAAGCTGAATATTTGCACGTTGCGTGTCAAGTTAATAAGTTCTGCTACAACACCAGCTGTTCCACCGCCGCCATGCGCGTTGGTGAGACCTGTGATCGTCAGCGTAGTTCCAGATGCGTCTGCGGTCAAGGCTTTAGCTTCGCTCTGTAAGCGTGTCTGAGTAGTCGCCGCTAGTGCGATGACGTTACCGTTTTTCCATCCAGTGGCCACGTTAGTAGTAAGAGAGGTTGCCGACACAGAGGCGTCTGCAGCTAACAGTGCAGAATTCGTGATTACGTTCCCGCCAGTGTTCATCATACCGCCAGAACGAACTTCCAATCCGAATTGTACGTTGGACGCACAAACGATTTCTAGTTGAGCTGTGCTGGTTGAAGGCATTGGAGTGCCAGCTGTTCCGATGTTGAATGTTGCGCCAGAATAAACGGTGGGAGCATTGGCAATTCTGAAGTAATAAGCGGTCGAGGCAGCTGTACCATACGCGAAGGTACCTAGGTCGGCGATTTGCAAACCTCCCCAAGACGTCGTATTGGTATTGTCCATGGTCACGGTATATGAATTCAAAACACCAGGACTCGTATGATCGCCAGCGATATACATTGTGTCGCCGGATGCGGGAGCTTGATTGGTCGTGGTGCGCAGGATTCGAGCCCAATCACCGGCAGTTGCAGAGCGGTATGGTGTTATGTTACCAGCCGTTGTGCCAGAAATTTGTAAAGTGTAATTTGTGCCAGCGTTCAGGGTTACGCTCGAAGGCAAGATGAACTGTGCGAACCCGTTGTTAGACGTAGCGTTGACAGTCGATAGATCAGCTGCAGCTACGACGACGAGCGTATCTGCTACTCCAGATATATTGTAGAATCCTAAGCCCGTCACTCCTCCGACTGCGCTCGGTGCGCCAGTGAGAGTGAAAGTGGTTGCGGTGGGCGTGGTCGCAACAGTATACGTTCCGTTAAATGAAGGAGTAGCCGTTGATCCTTTGATCGTGATCTGGGTCGAACCAGCCGTAAATCCGTGAGCGGCAGTTGTCGTAAATACTGGAACGGCGACTAGAGTGTTCGACGCGATATTGGCTAGTGGTGTTTGCCAAGTTCCGGCTGTACCAGCAACTGTTACGCTGACTGGTACCGTGAACGTATTGGCGTCTAGGACAGTGACCGTGTAAGGGCCGGTCAATGCGGGCGTTGAGTTTGTACCTGCGAGTAAGACAGCTTCTCCAGTTACTAAACCGTGATTTGCCGAAACAACGTGCGTGGGGTTGGCGATTGAAATTGCTGTAACGGTTCCGTTTTTTCCAAGTTTTACAGCTACGTTTCCTAACAAAGTGTGCGACAGAACTTTTAAGGCTAAAGCATCTATCGTGATAGCGCCAGGAGCGAACGATTGGCTAGCTACCCACGACGTCGTACTTGCTGATGATGCCGCTTCAGAATCTTGAAACGATGTTGTATCCGCCGCACTCCAAGTGCCAGCTGCAGACATGTTTCCTGTTTTATTGTTGATTAGGAATGCCATTATTGATCTCCTGAGTCTGCTTGAGCCGCCAAGTCAGCTTGCGCTTGATTGTAGGCGTTGGTCGCTGAAATAATTTCTGGAGCTGCCTGCGAATACAGAAACGAATCATCAATTTGTGACGGGTCGATCTTAAAAGACTTCTCTACGCGCACCATGGGCATGCCATCTTCAAGATCCTCCAGAACGAGCGTGTAGTTCGTTGCTCCGAACTGCACGTGTTTATTAATGAATCGGTACCTGTACATCTTAGAATCCTTTACTCACTGCAACCACGTTCCATTTGCTCTGGGCAGCATTGTAGATGCAGCCGATGTAATCGGTTTTATTTGCACCACTAGATAATACCACAGAAATGATATCGAGGCCGAATGTGAACACTGGGTCAAATGACAAAGTGCGTCCACCTGTAGCATCCTGCGTTATGCGGTATGTGATCTTTTGACCGTCGACAGGATTGGTTGGAGCCGAAAGATTACGATTGCCCGCGAGAGTGACCGTGAAGGTGTTACCCTTCGAGGCGTCGGTTGCGATGTTTGCGCCGTCAACCAGAGCTACAACGGCAGTTTTTAAAGCCGTAGTCATCTGAGCTGTTGCGATTTGATCGTTCGTATCGGGCAACACATAGATGCGGTCTGCGGTGTTTGCAGAGCCATCAAAGGTTCTTACGAAACCATTCGTGCCCTTCCAAGCGAAACGACCGATTGAATCCGAGAAGAGTCTGAAGCCGCTCGTGGGAGTGCCAGGAGCTGCTGACTGTGAATTATGGCCAGTATATCCAGAACCTGCAGAGCCAGTCACTACCATGCCGCCGTTGATCTGCATCAACTCAACGCCATTGTCTGTGGTTGTACCTACGAGGATGCGACCAGTGGAATTGATGCGCATGCGTTCAGAAGATGTGGTTGTAGTGGTTGGCGTGGTGCTGAATGAAATGTACGTCGCCATTGAGGTTGTCGAGAATGTCTCGTCGGCGACGATATTTATAATACCAGTCGAAGATGCGGCGAAGGCAGACGTGCCATACCCGCGACCGCTGAAGAAGGTCAAAGTAGTTCCAGCAACGGTAGCTGAAGGACTTCCGATGGTTCCAGCGGCTTGTCTTCCACGGAATCCGACATTGGAGCCGTAACCAGTAACTTGAACGCCCTTTGTTACGCCAGAGCTGTTTACGATGTCGAGTACTGCGTTGGTAGCAGGAGCTGTTCCGATACCAACCGCGTGATTAGTTCCATCAACAACGAAATCTGTTGAATTGACGGATAGGGCGGCGAGTGCGGTATTGGTGACTGCTAAAGTGCCGGTGAATGTTTTGTTTCCCGCGAAACTTTGCGTCGAAATGTTGACCATGCCAGGAGCTGAAACACTTGCGCTTTGGGCGTAGATGTTATTGGCTGCGTCAATGCTTAAACCGTTTGCAGCTGCGCCATTACCGTCGATTGCGCCGACTGTTGTAACATATAATAGCATGGCTGCGACGTTGGCGACAGATAGGTCGCTGGGGTTCGCTGTCGCACCAGTGTTATTGCCCTTTAGAGTGTGGGCAGCCATCTGAGCCAGTTTAGAATTGCTGACTACATTCGCTTGAATGAGAGTTGCACTTTGAGTTCCCGCAACATCACCAGCAAGCGAGCCTGTGAAAGTAGAAGATGAGCCGGATACGTTTCCGGTTACGTTACCAGTCAGATTAGACGTGATCATGGTCGCTGCGAAATTGCCCGATGCGTCGCGAGTTACGATTGCATTTGCAGTGTCGGCTGAATCGGCAGTCGTGTTTGCGTTCGGTAAAATGCCGGTGACAGTGCTTGCGCTCAGTGCAAAGCGTGTTGTAACCCAAGTGGTCGGAGTCGTATCAATAGTGATAGGCGCTGCGGTGGTTTGTCTCCAGACAGAGCCAGCGTAGGTTGTTCCGAGGCGCACCAGCGTCGTGATGAACTGGAATGACTGAGTGGTTCCACCAGTGGGGTACCAAGACGGGCGAGTCCAAGCGCCGACGTGGGCTTGCCAAGGACCGTTCTGAGCAGGGGTCGTTTGCGCAGTACATAAGACGAGCGTATTATCGGCAGTTGTAACACCGTCGATGGTTTGGAATCCGCTTAGGCCGATGTTCGCGGTCGCGACAACTGCTACAGCTGGCTTGTTGGCCAGAGAAGCTTTGGTATCTGTAACTGCACCGACCGAGATTGTCGTAACGCCAGTGTCAGTTAACGTAATATCACCAGATACTGTCTGCGGTGCAAAGACGGTTCCGTTTGAAATCAGGATCTGAGCATCTGTTCCAACGGTGGGCGAGATCGTGTCGAGCTTCGTTTTGTCTGCTGCAGACATAAAACCGTTGGCGGTCTCAGTTGCGACAGCGTGTAAGGTTGGGCTTGTCTGATTGCCGTGAGCATGGACGTGATCAGCGCGAGCGCCTGAAGGAGATGAACCGACGCCGTTTGACGTACCAATTTGAACAGGTACATCGACCGGAACTTCAACGAACAATCCATTTGCGTGAATACTGACAGAAGCCAAGATGCTAGAAACGTCGGCTGCGTCGGAGGAAAGTTGAAGGTTCGCACTAAGTTGTTGGCCAGTGAGCGTAAGGTGAATCGAATTGGTGTTGAGGATAGTGATGTCACCAGTATTCGAGCCGGATACGTTAGAGGCGGTGACAGTTCCAGAGAACAAACCATTTCCGATCACGTCTAATGCTTGAGCGGGCGTCGGTTGATTGATGCCTACGCGATTGTCGTTCGTATCTACGACCAGTGTGTTTGCACCAACTAAGAGTGCATCTGCACTCAAGACGTTGATGGTCAATGCGCCAGTCATCGTATCGCCGGATTTCAATACATTCAAGGAGGCTGCGCCGGTTACGTTACCGACCAAATTGGCTGTGATGGTGGACGCTACAAAGTTGCCAGAGCTGTCTCGGCGAACGATTTGGCTTGCGGTGTTTGAGGCCGTGGCCGCATTTGCGAGGACTTCTGCAGAGTGGATATTTGCTGCAGACGAACCTCCAACTGAAAGAACAGTCACCGCACCGGAGTGGTTCATACTTGCATCGGAAGATAACGACACAAGCTGATACTTCGATGCGGTGCTGTTCCAAACTAAAATTTGCGTATCTGACGGAACGGAATTTGTTACAGCGAATCCTTGGATTCCAGTAACAGTTGCAGCTGCAGCTCCTGGGCCTGTAGCTGTCACGTCGCCTGTAAGAGACGTGATCGACGATCCGACTGTCGCGCCGATCTGCCCTTGCAACTTCTCGAAAGCTTGCAATATAGAATCTGTAGCCGACAATGCAATATTACTACCAACTACATAGCCAGTCAAGAGCTTGCCGGTTACGACTGTGGAAGCGATTGCGGTTGCACCTTGTGTTCCGGTCACATCTCCAGCCAAAGAGCCAGTGAAGGATGCTGCGGAGCCGGATGCGTTGCCTGTGACATTACCAATTAAATTAGCAGTTATAACTGCGGCTGCGAAATTGCCAGATGCGTCACGGCGAACAATCTGATTGCCAGTGTTTGCGCTAGTTGCAGCATTAGCAAGAATTTCAGCTGCGTGGATATTTGCTGCAGATGAACCGCCGACCGAGATTACAACCGTCGTGCTTTGAGTTCCGTTTACGTCACCGCCGAGCGAGCCACTCCAGTTTACTGACGTTAGCGAAGATGTTGCGGTCGCGGCATTACCGTTTAAATTGGCCGTGATCGTAGAAGCTACGAAGTTACCAGATGAGTCCCTGCGAACGATTTCGCTGAATGTGTTGGCTGGAGTTGCAGCATTTGCGAGAAGAGTTGCCGTCGCGATGTTAGCTGCGGACTGACCGCCAACCGATATTACGACCGTAGCAGCTGCACCAGGACCAGTGCCTGTTACATCGCCCGTCAAGCTAGTGATACCGTCGGCAGAACCGATTGCAGTTTCTACGCCGAGTGCCGACAAGACATAAACAACGCCGTCTGTCTTGGCATACATACTGATCAGGCCTGAGTCTGGCGGGGTCGGTGTGGCTGATAATTCGTTAAATGTAATTTTTGCCATGGTATCTCCTAGATCAGTTTAAGTTCGGCGTCGCCGAGTAAAATTATGTCGCCCGAAATCAATTCAACATCAGTGCTGATTACCGAGTACTTGTCTGGAACCGTCACATCTGCAAGAATTTGCCGGTTGAAGGCAAATGCCTGAGCTTGGATTGCTCCGCTATCTTGAAGGATCGCTTTCGAGTCTTCGATCAAGTTGCCAGACGTTCCATTCCAGCGGGTGATAGCTTTGTCGGTCGATGAGCCTGGTCCGACAACATCACCTGAACCACCACCGCCTGTGCTATTCGGGCCTTCGAGGAAGAGTACGCCAGCCGTTGCATCTTGAGCAATGACGGTTGCAATCTTTGGTCCGAGAGGAGTGGTGGATAAATTGCCGGACGCATCGCAGAACAGAAAGGTACCGACTCCCCAAGCTGCAGTGTTCACGTTGTACATGAAGCCAAGGCACCAAATGTATGAGCCCATGCCTGTCGGGATTGCTGCTTGGGTTACACCGCGAACGACGTCTACTCCGCCGATTGCAACCGCAACCTCGGGGTATAGAGTACCCATGCCAACGAACTTGACGCACTTTAAAGGACCAGGAATGGTCGCGCCAGTGTCGTTCTGAACAATCTGTTGTGATGGGCCGTGAAGATCCGTGCCCGCTAAATCCTTATGGAACATTTACCCCACCGTCACTACGTTGCCGTCATTGTCAATTACGACCGTCGGCCCGTCTGGTATTTGAGAGTTACTTGCTACGTCGAAAGTCATGCGCGGTTGACCAGCCTGATTAAGGGTCGCGGTCACAATTCGATCTGCATTGAAGTTGCGCACCATATCCAATTTCTTGGTTATGGGGTTCAACACCAATTCATCGTCGTCTGTTGGAACTGGATTTGGAGCCGTCGTGCCTGCCATTAAATCACCGTGGTCTGATAGTCTATGGGTTTATTGGCCGTGTTGTATGTCACATCGACCGTGTATTTCAAAACTGTTGCCAGATAGAACTGGTACTGGCTTGCCTTGCCGTTTGCGCCGTAGACGATTTTAACGTCATCAGTATAGGGCAGCGGATCGGCGGGCGTGCCAGTATCAACGATGATGCGGACTTTGCCGTTGGCATCAAGGCTTGTGTCGATTGGAGCGCCATACTTATTGACTAGCAAATTGCGCAGGGCGGTCGCGGGCTCTTCTTGGTAAACGGCGCGAAGGACCAGCTCAGACCCGAACTTGTTGCGGTTAACTTCGCCCATTTGGAGCGTTCCGCCGTTAAACGCAACTGGATTGGCATATGGTCCGGTGATTCCCGTCCCGATTGAACCAACTTGAATTTGGGTGTCGTTTAGAACGCGCTTGATCTCAAAATCTTGAGCGTTGCCAGAAAGATCGGTGAGTACGATGGGTGCTTTAGGGTGTAGGCCAAACGTGTCGGACACCGTGATAACGGAGTTCGCGACTGCAATAGGTGAAAGGAAAACGGACAGCCACTGCTGCTCCCGTAGATCCGGTGCGTTTGCCACTTTTATACCTCGGCCTGGTGAGCCGTTGCTACCCGTGTAGCTGACTCGAACCATTCCGAGTCACTCAGAAGATTAGGTTCTGAAGGTAGTTGACTTGGCCGGTCAAGAATGGCATACTGTGTCAGAGGTGGCCCATGTTTGGAAACAAAGAATTGGATGGATTTGAGTACCAAGGGTTCGTGTACAGTTACGACTTGGAAGTCTCTTCCGACAACTGCAAAACTGACCATTTCGTCACCAAAGACGGCAAGCGCACCGAAATGGATTGGTCGCCGTACTCTAACCCGAGCGCGGAGGATTTCAAGCTCTGGATTGATCTTGGTATGCCGCGACGCGTCGGAATCGGGCCTTTGAATGAGCGAGATTTGGCCAATCTCAAATTGAAACAAGGACTTAAATAAAAGTTGACTTTTTAAGTCAACTGCGAGATATTGAGCTAGCAAGGTGTCCTGGGTGTAACCAGGCGATGGATAGGTCCCCCGACCCATAAGTCCGGCATCAAAGCCGGTTCCGGTTAGAACGGGCCTTGCATTTAACAAAGAGGGTGTATGGATCAGCAAGAATTGTTCGACAATCCAGTGATTCCACCGCCGCCCGAAGACCACGACGAAGTGGTCAAGCGCGTGACGGTTATTGATGCCCTACCAGGCGGCATCGGCCAGACGGCCCAGCCCTTAGCCGAGCCCATTGAAATTCTGCATTTCGTTTCGGTGAAGGTCAAGGATAGCCTCGACAAGCCGTCCATCGTGCCCATCAAGCTTATCACCGCCGAACAGGGTATGGAGCTGGTCAAGGCCGATCAATTCTCGCGGGCGATGGTCCCACAGAAGTCACAGTGCAAGAGCTGTGACGCGGAACTTCCTGCAGATCGTAGCCTTCACTGCCACACGTGCCGCCCAAGCCTTGGCGAAGATCCTGGTGGTTTCCTTTACTGTGGAGTATCCGGTGAATAAAAAAGACGTGCTCGTCATTGGCCCGCACGAACTTGGCGCGATCAAACTCGCTGCACTTCGCGTATTCCATGAAACGCACACCTTGCCGGAAGATGGTAAGGAAGCTCAGATTTACATGATTTTGGAAGGCTTTCACACGTTTTTGAAGTCGAAGGGGATTGACCCAGGCTTCCGCGTTAAACCAGTAAGGGAGGACCATGGAGACACAACACCACTCGACGATCTCTAAGCCGAGAAAGTTGAATAAAGAGCAGAAGGCTTTGCGGTTGGAATTGGCCAAAGTTGCTATGGCGGCGATTATTGCCAAGCATCCTCCCGTTACGAACGATGGCATTGGCGAAATCTATGATCAGGTTGCGGTCGGTGCGTTTTCCTATGCCGATGCGATGATGAAGGAAATGGCCAAATGAAGGTTTTGTTCATAGGCGCAAACCCATCACCGAAAAATACCGACGCGACGGTTCCTTTTGAAGGAACTCAGTCCGGCGAGATTTTAAAGACGTGGATTCATATCCTCGGGATCAAACCTGAAGATTGTGGATTTTTGAACATCAGCGACACGGTGACAAAGGAAGTTTCGCAGATCAAAAAGAAGGATATCGACATTCAGACATTTTTCTTCAACGTATGCATGAAGAGCGCCGAAATGTTTCACGGGCAGCCGCTCGCGACGCTGATCTTGAGCGCCAAGCTCCAAAGCGAAAACCGACTCAACGCGGCATTTGAAAAGCAGTCTGACGCGGATCTGAAAAAGCACCTCGCACTTATGGATGAAACGGATATGCCCAAAATCATTCCGCTGGGTAAGCTAGCGGCGTGGGGTATTGAGCAGACAGGCCTGGAGTTTCACGAACTTCCGCATCCTTCTGGCCGGAACCGTAAACTCAACGATAAGGACGCGCTGCAGAAAACGCTTGATGATTGTCGGGCGTGGTTGTATAGTGAACCTGTTAAGTAAACTTACCTCGGAGGTAAACAATGGTTAAAGCACTCAAATTGTCGGCGAAGGATTTAAGATATCCTCTTCAGCAACTATTGGAGAATCTCGCCGTCATCCACAATAACCGCGCATACACGGGTTACGTCTTCTTCGCTGAATCTGATCTGAAAGAGTTGCGACGCAACTACCGCCGATTGGTTCGCAAGGAATTCCCAAAGGCTAAGAAGTATGCCATCGACGCGAAAGTGAATGAGTATTTCTATTCACTCTCCACGAACATGAGCCTTGAAAAAGTGGTCAAGCCTGGATTTGTCTTAGTGGATTATGATGGGATCGGCAACAGCATTCGTAAGCTGGAAGAAAATGAGCGTGAAGAGCAGGCCCGCAAATACGCTGCCGAGCGTCTGATGTTGGAAGATGCAGCGGCTAGGGCCGAGCACGCCAAATACAATCATGCGTTGTTACCCAGGTGCGTGGTCAAGTTTTTCGTCGATAATTTTGGAGAGCCCACACGGAGCTAAGATGAAGATGCCTGAGAAGGTTCGGCTATCGGTCGACCTTATCAAATTCCTGAAAAATCTCCCTGACGACAAGCCGCGCCGAGTGAAAGACTTGGCTGCGGTGCTCGGCACTACGGAGAATTTTCTTCACCAGATCGTTTGCCATCTGAATAAAGAAGGCATGATCTATGTGACCAAGGGTCCATACGGCGGAGTTCGCGCTGCGGAGCCACATAAGGACGTCAACTTGCTTGATATCTATCGTTTGTTTGGGTATATGCTTGGCATCAAAGCTGGCACCAACTTGACTTACAGTGATCGGATTGAAAACAAGATTCGCGACTTTATTTCTACGTTTGTTATTTGACTTGATTAGTCAACTGTTTTGCGTTACACTGAATTTGCTTTAAACCAATGGAGGATTTATGAAGAAGTTTTTAATTTTAGCCCTGTTCTCGTTAGCGGTACATGCAGAAGAGAAGTCCGTCACTCAGAGCGGAAACACCATCAACATCAACGTGAACAAAGGTGGATGCTGCGAGCCGAAGTGCAAGCAACAGAAACCTAAAGTGATCACAAAGACCGTAGTCAAGGAAGTAATCGTTGAGAAGCCGGTCGAAGTGATCGTTGAAAAACCTGTCGACCACACTATCTATGTGACCAAAACGGTCACTAAGAAAGTTCAAAAGAAAAACCGCATTTCTCTGTTGGGCGGATTAGGTCCGACCCGAATCGACCAACCTCAGAACAACCGCGTGGATTTAATCCGTGGTCCTGTGGGCGGCGCGATGTATCAACGCATGTTGAACGAATCCTTGAGTGTAGGTATTCAAGGGCAAACCAACCAGACAGTGCTCGGCACCGTCGGCTTTGATTTCTAGAAAGGAATCACAAATGAAACAAATCATCTTAGCACTCAGTCTAGTTTTGTTGAGCGGATGCGGGCGAGTAATGGACTCCCGCTTTATGAGCGCACCTGGCGGCGGTAACACGCTGACGGAAACGCCCGCTACTCCGGCACAATGCCCGAATGGTGGAACAGTTTTGAATGTCAACGGAAACCAATCCATCGTTTGTAACGGTGCTCCTGGAGCCAACGGTTCCAACGGCAGCAATGGATCGAATGGTGCAGCTGGTCCGCAAGGTCCTGCAGGTGCCACTGGAGCCCAAGGCGCTACAGGAGCCACGGGCGCTACAGGTGCAACGGGAGCCACTGGTGCTACCGGCGCAGCTGGCCACAACGGTACTAATGGAACGAACGGGACCAATGGAACCAACGGCACCAACGGCACCAATGGAACCAATGGAACCAACGGAGCGGGTTATCAGCCTGGTTTGTTGTGTGACGTTTATTCCATCAAACAAGCTGACGAGAATGGTACTGTGAATTGGAATACCCTATTATCCGATGGGACTTTCAAATTCTCGACCGTACTTGCAAACTTGAATGTGCCGAACCAAAGCGCAAATGATTTGTTCGCCAGCTTCACCGCAGCGCAGCAAGCTTTGCTCGGATACACAGACTATGCCCTGGACTGCAGTGGCTACATCAACGTACCTGAGACGGGACTTTACAATCTCGTGCAAGGCAGTGATGATGGTTCTGAATTGGCAATCGACAACACGATCTTGATCAACATGCCTGACTTGCAACCCTATGCAACTTCGAGCAAGCAGGTTCAATTGTTCGCCGGTCGCCACACCTTCAACGTGCTTTACTTCCAAGGTCCTCAGACCAACATCGGTCTGACTTTGACTTGGCAAGGTCCTGCCAATCAAGGCTTAGGCGCTGCAGTGACTGTCCCCGCGTCAGCGTTTACCCATTAAACGAAAAAGGCCAGGTTTCCCTGGCCTCTTTTATTCCATATTCTGATTTGAAATATTATGTGCCGTCGTCTAAGTTGGCGGCTGATGCGGCTTCGTCGTCTCCGCCTTGTGCGATTCCGAACTCGTCCTCGCCCTTGATTCCGATGATGTCAATGCGGATATCCGACACGCCGCGAGCGGCAACGCCTGAACTCCAACCTTGAACGCGACAACCGGAAGCTTCAAAGATCGTGGTATTTGTCTGGCGGTCGAGCACAGACACGTTGAAATCTTCTTCAGTCAAAAGATTTTTGAGCAAGGTAGCGTTGGCGACCTTGTACGGACCAGCATTCACAACGCGATAACCGCTCAAGGACAGCTGAACAGCTTCTTGAGTGGTGGGCGTGATCTCTGCCGGATTGTACCGACCGAGGATGAATTGCGGGTCTTTCCCTTGGCGGATTGACCAAGTGCATTGCGAAAACAAACCGACCAAGGCTCCGTTAATCAGAATCTTGGCCCGCGCACCTGTTAAAATCTTAGCTTGTGCCATGTGTTATGCTCCTATTGCGATGCCGATTGAGTTACTTGGCTGACAAGCAACGAGATCGGAACGAAGTATATAAGGCCGTTCAGCTTGATCTCTGCTTTCAGAACCATTGCGGGTCCAATGAGATTGGCCGTTGCGTTCTTATAGCCCTTCGGCGCATCGGACGAAGCCGAAATCCAGCGCAGGCGCTTGTAGTTGAACATTGAAGCGTCCAAGATACTGAGAGCGCCCTGTGCGGTGATCTCTGCTGCGGATTTCCCGTCGACTTGGCGGTCGAAGGTGTCGATGAGACTGAGAGTGATAAGATCGGAAACGTAGATCGCTTGCACCGAGTTGTAAACGAAATTGTTGTCGACACTGTATGTCGTTTGGTCCGAAACCCAACGGAATCCGCCAGTAGCCACAGGCTGCATGAACAGAAGTCCAGTTTTGAGTGCGTCGATACGATCACCAGGAGACGTCGGGTCCCATCCGCTGACTGCGCCAAGGCCGTTGATGTTCGCGAATTTCTTCACGATGCCTTTGTAACCGGCAGCGGCTTGCATACCAGCTGCAACGATTGAGGACATCCACGGTTGGAACAACGTCGGAGCACCGGCAGAGTTGACGCCTTGAACGGGCTGCATCGAAAGTGCAAAGCGGTAGTTGGCGAGTGAGCCAGCTGCTTCGCGGATCTTCGAGTAAACATCCTGTTTGGAGCCGAAACCTTGACGGTTGTTGCGCATTTCAATCTCAGACATCAAGATGACGTGTGAGCTGAGGTACTCATTGATCGCGTCGATGGTGTACGTCGAAGACGAGTCGGTCAAACCGGCTGCGATATCGAGAGTAGCATCTTGCGAGATCAAGGTGATCACGAAATTTGTGACGAGGCGTTGGCATGCGTCGATACCGGCCACGAAAGCGGCAGAAGTCGTTCCGTTTTTCGCACCGTTGTGCAAGAATTGGAAGGACGGAGTTGCATCGGGCAGACCAGGCATTTCGACAACCCAGTTCACCAGCGTATCAACATTCACGGCAGCTTGCCAGTTCGATGCATCCGATTTGATACGAGCGTTCATCACGTCCGGCAAAGTCGAAGATGCGTTATAAGTTCCTTCGTCAAGAGTCGAGGGAGCTTGCGAGCTGTAGCGGGCAGAGCCGAGCGAAGCAGACCAGTTGGTTTGCGAATTGATGTAGGCCACAAGGTCTGACATCGTAACGAATTGCTGATAAGTGCAAGTGAATGCAACAACCGAACCAATTTTGAATTGGATGCTGGTCGGGCCGACAACTACGCTTGCGCTGTTGCCTTCGTAACCGACTTGGAGAATCACGTTACCGCCGCCTTGATAAGCTTTGGAGTAGCTGAGACCTTGGAGGATCGTCAACTGCATGATTTCTTCAGAAGCCGAGATGAGTTGCGAGTTCGAGAGACCTTCGTCTTCTCCGGAAGCATTCAAGAAGATGGTGTGAACATCGCCTTCAAATGCCATCGTTTTACCAGCACCTTGCAAGACAGCTTGCAAAAGTTGGATGGGTTCTGCGCCAGACGCATATGCAACTGAGCCAGTTCCAGTTCCAGAAGAACCTTCGCTGATGCGAGTTGCGGATACAGTCGTCGAAGTACCTGCGGTAACTTGATAGAAGCCTGCTTGAACTGTGCTGAATGCAGAGGGTACAGTCAAGATGTCGCCAGCCTGTGGGATCGCGTTAAAGAACGTCGATGCAGGCGTTTGAATCTGGATCTGCGAACCGTTGTTTAACAACACATTGTATGTGCCGTAAACGCCTAGCATGAAGTCACGGCTGGTGCCGGTGACGTTCTGGATGTTGATCTCGGAGTAGAGGATAATGTCAGTGTCATCTGCGTGGGTTGCGCCGGTAGCAGCTACGAGAGCGCCATTCGTTGCAACAGCCTGCAGAGTCAAAGTAGCCGAGGTAACCGTGTTGGTCACGCCAGTCACGATGTAGGTTCCTGCGTTGGCTTGCGCGGTTCCTGCGATAGACGAGTTTTGTGCAGAGCCGTAATCGCCAGAAGCAGGGATAACTGCTACGTCGCCGATTACAGGAGCGTTTGCCCAGAGGCTTCCAGCTTGCAATGTGACTTGCAAAGTTTTTGCGCTGAGGACAGCTGCCGTCAAAGTTAAAGCAGTGGTGCTAACCAATTTCTTATGACCACCGTTCACCAATGTGCCTGCAGCTACGTTTTCCAAAGCGGAAACGAGAGCGTCAGGAGCCATCTTAGCAGTGATCGCGGTAGAGAGTAATGCTCCACCGTTTTCGCGGATTCCAACTGTCACAGTGCCGGACAATGCCGGAGCGTATGCGAAGAGTCCGGTTTGCGGAGCAACTTCAGGTTGGAAAACTTCGGATTGATACTGGATCAAGTTGCCAGGAGCGCCAGGTTTCAAAGCTGTAGCGTTGGCATACGTCGGGCCAGTTGCGGGAGTCAAAGCAGCGCCTTCTGCGCGGATCATCAAAGAGCCGGTTGCAGGCGAGGACATGTTGGTTTTCACGATGCGGATCAAAGACACTGCGCCCAAGATGTTCGGGTCGTTTGCTGCGTCGATGATTTTGTTCACTGCGTCCACGATGGGTCCAGAGCCGTATTTGGCGAGAACTTTCGTGTACTGATCAGGAGTGTACTGAACAGCGGACAAGTCTGGTTCGTCGAGGAAGCCAGGACCTTGGTCAGCTTCACCAACGATAGTCACGACGCCAGCGGAAGCAGTTTGTGACACGCCTTGCAAAACGGCGAGTGACACATACGTGCCAGGGTCGATTAGCGTTATGCCATCATCTGTTGTATAAGACTGAGCCATTTAAAATACCTCCGAACTACAAATAAGATTAGGTTCTGAATCCAAAGTCGCGAAGTCCATCATTGAACTTTTTGTAGTGCATGAACCCACGAGCTTCAAAATGCTTTTTCACGGCGACTTTGAGAGAGGGTTTGAACTTGTACTTACTTTGGGTTTGCAACCACCAACGATCAAAAGAAATCGGAATGTCAGGCGTTTTAGCCGCAACCGGCGCTTGCGCAACAGGAGCGGGTGAGGCGTCTTCTGAAACAACTACGAATTCTTTGGCTTCTTCTTTTCGCTTTTGGTTCATATTAGCATCCTTGTTTCATGTGTTTGGGCTTCCAAGGCTTAGCCAAGTCAGCTTTAATTTCTTCTTTCGACATGCGCATGCCAGCCGGTTTCGGCATAGCAGGTTGACCCATGCCAGGAGGCTTCGGGCCTGCACCAGCCGGTTTCGGCATAGCGGGCTTTGCCATTCCAGGAGCTTTGGGAGCTGCCGGTGCGCCAGCGGGAGCCGGTGCGCCGAAGGCTTTGGTAAGCTCTTCAAACTTCTTAGGGTCATCTTTTGCGGCTTTGAGCAAAACTTTCGCTTGATTCAAAATATCTTCAGCTTTCATTGCCGGAGCAGGCGCGGCGGGAGCTGCGGGCTTCTGCGCGGGAACACCACCGGCAACGCGATTAGCGGGTGAACGCTCTTGTTGCGGGCCGTGGATCGTATGCAAATGGGCGAGCATGGCCTTTTGCTTCTCGGGAGTGTCGAGGATCTTTAACGCATGATGTAACGATTCATCGCCTTCAGCTACATTGTGAGCTTCAGCGGGCGCGGATTGAGGAGGATGCGGCTTGTCGTCTTTATGCATGGGCGCAGCTGCGGCGGGCTTAGTCGCGGGCATTGCGTCTTTTTGCATGTCAGGATGTTCCGACGGTTTCTTTTCAGAACTGATCTCGCCGCCTTGATCTGCAGCAGGAATATCGCTTTTTTTGATTTTCTTGTCGCGAAGATCGGCTTTGCGCTGATTTTCCATGGTGCGCTTTTCGAGCGCGGTACGCTCAGGAGAAGCTTTGGGAGCGGCACCTTTGGAAGCCTTTGTAAGTTCCTCAAATTGCTGGGGATTTTCCTTAGCGACTTTGAGAAGGTCTTGGGCCTGTTTCAGTACGTCTTTCATGTTCACTCTACACCTCTCCACGAGATAGTTTCAATACAGGATAGATTAGGTTCTTGCTTTCAGGAGCCTGCGAAGGCTAAGTGGTTCCGATTTCTTAGTGTCAACGCCGTGCTTCAAAGCTTCCATGACTTCTTTTTGAATCTGAGGATTGCCCTTGATGTGCTCTTCGAGACCAGGGTACGATTTGTCGTACTGACCGTGAATATAGAGACCGACCTTGCGATTGTTCTTATCGGCTGCAGCCAAATCACTTTCCATGGCATCGGCGTATCCAGCTTTCTTCATCGAAGCTTCATCGGGGAACACGACGGCGTGCGGCTTGCTCGGGTCAATCAAGTGATCGTACTTCGAGCCCATTGACTGAACGACGTTGAAGTTCGGCAGCTTCTCAAGTTCATTGAGCCGCGAGCGAAGATTCGGGTGATGACTCTTGGTGTACGCATAAAATTTCACGTCAGGGTGAGCCTTCGCGATTTCGGTCCACTTGTCAATGTACTGAGGCGAATAGAAATCACCAGAGTCGTGAACACGTATTGCCTTGATCGCTTTCGCGCCCTTGGCAGTCTTTGCTTTTTGAATCATGTCGACCATCTTTGGCACGAAATCTTCTTTCTGTGACGCAAGCCAGTTCGACACGCGGGGAGGCATTGTCGTTTTCCAGAAGCGAAGAAATGAGCCCGTGTCGGCGTAGCAATATTTTGCGCACGAGCCAGCACCAGGACATGTTTCGATTGGAACCAGATTGAATGATGCAATGCCGTCTTTCGCTAGCTTGGAATTCGTAGTACTCAGAGAAACCTTCGTCTTTTCAGGGTCGGCCATGAGCTGACTTTTGACGTCTTGAACGCGTGCCCGTTGATTGGGTCGCTCGGTTTTCGGATTGTACGGTTTCGGAGCTTCTGCTGCCGGAGCAACTGGAGCTGCTGAAACATTCTTTGCATCATCTTCTGCTTTACCAAATAAATTACCAAATTCTTGAGCGACGTTCGCTAGGCCGGTTTTTTCAGGCAGACCACCGCTCATAGCTTGTTGAACTTGATGGCCTCTCTCTTGTAACGAAGGTCCGGTCGACGTTGTTTCAGTCGGAGGAATTGGGACTTGACCACCGTCTTTCTCAAGCTTCTTCTTTGCGGTTGGATGCTCGTCTTTGACCGTGGCATATCCAGGCTTTGCATTCGGGTGAGTTTGGCCAGGTTCTTCGCCAATACCTAAAAGCTTAAGCGACATGCGCTTGCCTTCCGGTACGTTCTTGCGCCAAACATCTGCGACAAACTTTGCAGCTTGTTCGCGAAGCGGATGTTCTTGTGGAATGACATTGCCAGCTGCAAAATGCTGCTTCAATTCATGCGGAATTTCGATTCCAGCGATATGGGTCGCAGGTGCCAATTTAGGAGCTGGTGCTGGCGACACTTGCGCCGCAGCGGGTTTGGCAGATTGGGGATTCACGCCAACTTTCTTGCCGACCAAGAAGCGATTCTTGACCAGGACTTTTCCGAAGCCAGTTTTGGCGGGAGCTTGAGCCGACGGCGCTAAAACGATGCGACCGTGCGGATTTGACGGCTGATCGCGCAAGCCCGCCGCTGTGCTAGTATGGGTCTGCGGAGCTGGTTTTGGCTGAACTGGCTTTTTGAATCCACGACGCATTGTGGCAATGTATGAATTTTTTCTCATTTCTTCTTTGGTGTCACCGTATAGTTTGGCGTCAGAACCTGATGTAGTGCTATGATCGGCAGACGAAACGGCAGCTTTGCTGCTATCATCGTTGGAAACCGGCGTAGCTCCTTGGGAATCAGCGGAAGGCTGATCGGCAGAATTATATGCGCCTTCTGCGGTCGTTCCATTGATTTCGGTCATGTCGTCGTGATCGCTCATAGTTCAAAGATTAGGCTAATAGGTCCTGATGACCTGATCGCCTGCCTTCAGCTCAGCTGGGTGAAATTTGACGCCGGTAGCCTCGGAAGTAAGGGCTGGGCCAAGCTTGCTGAACTTCTCGTAATCCTCTTTGTCGATGGGGATATACGGAGTTGAGCCTTTCATGTTCATAATTTTCTTAGGAGCACCGTAAACCAGCAGGATGTGCATCTCTTTGCCGTCAACGCCCTTTAGCACATGCGGCTTGAAGATCATATCCTTCGCGTCGATTGGCTCGTGAAATTTCTGGCCTTCGATGGTACGCTGGATAGTTTGATGGTCGATCTGGTTCATGTCGCCAAAATTCTTAACCGTCATCTTGGTGGTCTTACCGTGAAGCGAAACAGGAATTTGTAGAACCATGTTAATCGGCGCTGGCGCGGGAGCTGGTTGTTCCGACTTTTTTATTTTACCATCCGGTCCAATGAATTTGTTTGCAAATGCGCGACCGGCTTCTGTCATATCGGGTGAACGAGCAAGTTTCTTACCGGACAACTTCTGGGCGTGAGAGGCCATCGCTGAGCCAATGCCCTTACGCTGATACTTCTGCTTGACTTCAAAATTGAACGGCATAATGCCGTCTTTCTTGTGAGTGACGGCTAAGAATCCAACTTGTTTACCGCCCATCTGATACCGCACGATAAAGTCGTGCTTCTTAGGATTAAACGCACTTGGCTCAACCACAAAAGGCTCGACCTTGATTTTACCGGACGCTTTGGTGATCGGAGCAGGAGGAGTTTTCTTGATCCAGTCGGAAACGATATTGTGCTCGGTCGGTACGTGAAGATTCTCGTGGGTGTTCGGGTCTAGAAATTTGAACGTGACAAATTCTTTGTCGGGGTCTGCTTTGGCATCAGGCAATTGACCGGCTGGGTGAACACCGTGAAACAGAATGATATTGTTTTGGCCGTAGGTGCGCTCATGGACTTTTTCGATCTTTACGCCCTTGAGACCAGTTTCTTCTTCGAGTTCGCGAGTTGCTGATTCGTGATCGGTTTCGCCTGGGTGACAATGACCACCAGCGCATGCCCACTTTTTATTGTCGCGGCGCAGGCCGTGCAAGAATAGGTTCGGCTCAGTCGGATGTTGAATTGCGATGACGGCTATCTTCTTCATTCCAGATCGCCCTTGAATTTTTTATTGCGACGTTTGATCTCATCGCCGACCATTTCCCAGCCTTGATCTGCGGCTTGCTCTTGATAAGCCTTTGGGGTCTTAGGCCCATCAATGATGAAGATGCCGCCTTTGATGCCTTGTAACTTGGGAGCTGCGTACTTGATAAAGTCGGCTTGCACTTGGCCCATTAAGCTCATCATGCATGACCATACCATTTCAGTGCCGTTGAAGTGTGGATTCTGTTGAATATCGCCGACGTTGAATGTCGAGAGTCCAAACCCACGACGCTCAAGGTACGCTTCTTTGTAGCGCAGCATGATGTACTGTCCGATCTGACGAAGCCAAAGGGCTTGATTCAGGTTTGACTCAGCGTGCATGCCGATGGCAAAAGTTTCGTCTAGGAATACTAGTTCCTTCTGAAGATTCCAAAGGCTCGTCGGTGGTGCGATGTAACAGTTCGTGAAGTCGTCTGTTGTACCCGCCAGAATTTGGAACTGGGTAAGACCCACTAACTTGCGAATGATATATGCTTTGCCGCTCTTCTTAGAAACCAAGAATTGGCCGACGAACATTTTATTAGTGTTCTCGCCGGTAGGGAGAGTCATTGTTCCATCGACTGAATTATACGCGCTTGGCGTGAAGGTCTGGTAAACCTTTTGAACTTCCTGCGTGATGCCGCCTGGCGAGATTTCACTCTCCATTGAATCATCAGACAATGAAGCGCGTTCGGTCATTTCGCGGGAGGACAAGCGCACGATAGTGAAGCACGGGAAGCGTGGCGTGTCGACTCGATTATTGAGATAGACTTGAATGTCATTGCCCAAGAACCATTCGACTGCAGCAGACGCTTCCTTCTGCCCATAGTCGGACTTAGAGAGTGGGTCATGCGCGAGACCGTCAAAGATATCCCACAGAATCCAATTGTTCTTGCGAAGGTCCGCAAGTGCGCCTTCGATCATGCTTTTGATTAGGATGTCTGTTGCTAGGATTCCCATTACGGCACCGACAAACTTTCTTCAAGTTTTTTGATGATGTTGATCCACTCTTTGTCGGCCCATTCTTTCGTTTGCTGTATAGAATTGAACGCGTCAACACGCGGGTACATCCAGCGGCCTTCGAGCTTATGTTTTGAAGATATGACGCGAAAAACCACGGTCTCTTTCTGGACTTTGGCTTTGCCGGTCTTTTTATCGCGCATGATTTCGCCCTTACCATTGCGCTTGACTCGCTGGCTTACGACCGCACCGGCAAGCTTAAAGATACCGCCGTGAGGCTGTAGTCCGGTCTGGCCGATCTTGGCCAAGGCCTTATTCAATTCTTCAGCTGCAGCTTGGGTACGCGGCTTCGAGAATAGGTCGGGAGCCTGATGCTGCGGAGTGCGAGAGTGCATGTCGAGCTTGTGGAGAATTCCTAACTTTGGTTCGCCGCTTGCGTTCTTTTCAATTTTGGTGAGCGATATCTTTTGGGTCTTGGCCTGTTGGCGAATCAACTCAGCGAATCCTGCCTTAGCACCTTTGGCGTCGGCTTTTCCTTCGGTCTGCTTCATGGGGATAGCGCGGTACAAGGAACCGTCTTTGGCTCGCTTGACGCCCTTAGCGCCAGGCTTTAAAAGCCATTCGCCCATGAATGTTTCTTCGCGGCCTTCTTCAAGCCAGCGAATGTTCTCGTCGAGTTCAACGACCCAGATGCCATCAGTGACTTTATTCCAGCGAACGTGTTTGACTGTTTGGTCAATTGCGGGATTTTGCGCAGATTGCCCGTGAGCATTCTTACCGTAACGATCAAGACCTAAGAAGAACTGTCTTTTGAAGTCGTCGTTTGCCCATTTTTGTCTTGCGAGATTTACAATGTGGGCATGAGCAGCTACCGACAAGGTTTCGACCGCATCGACTACTCTGTCTTCGATCACATCCCTGGTCGTGCGGAGTTGTTCCGCAATCGCAGAAACGTCTACTCTGAATCTGAATGCGGCTTGGTTGTTCACTCACGAACCCCTTCCGTGCCAGACTTAGCCTTGGCGTTATGTGATGCAACGGAAATTACGTCGCCTTTGAGATCCTTCACTTGACCTGCGGCGACAGAACGCCATTTAGCTTTACCGTCAACCATAAGTTTTTTCTTGCGGCCTTTTACGGTGCCGACAGGATAACGAATGGCGATTGCTTTGTTCAACTCTTCGGTTAAACCGACAAGTTCAGACTTCTTGGTTGACTGTTTGGCTTTGGCCATATCGACAAGCTTGTGAACCAGACCCATGATCTTTTTGAAGGCTTCAGGATTCTTTTCCTGTAGCGACATTAAGCCTGGGAGTTTTTCTTGCACTGAGGCGAGGAGGTTTCCGATTTTATCGGTTGAAGCATCAGTATCATCCGTATCGTCAGAATCCGAATCATCACTGTCGCTGTCACTATCGTCATCGCTATCATCATCGCCGTCATCTTTTTTACCTTTCTTGGAATCGGAGTCTTCAGAGTCCTTGGACTTTTTCTGTTTGGTCTCGGTATCGGGTTTGTCTTTTTTCTTCTCACCAGAAACTGCTTCAAGCAAACTGCCTGGCGGCTGTTTCTCTTGCTCGGCCTGTTGCTGCTGTTGCTGTTGAGCTTGTGCTTGCATTTGCTGAGCAGGACCCATCAACTGCTGAATAGTCGCATTGATCAACGCGCCTTCAGCTTGCAATTGCTGCTGAGCATCCAAGCCAGGCACGTACTTCCCGACGCCAGGTGCAGATGCATCGGGAGGCGGTGACTTCGGGTGAGTCATATCGTACTGATTTGGCTGCGGACCAAACACATCGTCTTCAATTTGAAGAGACTTGCGCATCTCTTTGTACGAATCATCTTTCGGATCATACAATTCGATATCGTTTGTGAACGTAGATTTCTTGGCGGCTAGGGATGCTTCACGCAGATCGAGGCCCATGCCGACTGACATCATTGCGCCGAACACTTCGCGATAACCTGCAAGGATAAGCGGGAGTTCTTCTGCTACGGTGATCGGGACTTGAAGCACTTGACGATCATACGTGGAAAGCGCGACTGAGCCGCCCTTCTCACCGACGAGCTGATTCATCTTGGTCGAAATGCTTTTGAGTTGATAGTCCAGGTCTTTAGCTTCTGCGAAGTAGCCTGAGTCTACGAGATCGCGGACTTTATCGGCTACGCCGTCTGTAGCTATGAGGACCCACACTGTGGTCTGTGTGCTCACGATACACCAAACTTTCTCTTTATCAGCAAGGCTGATTTGAGCGTTAAAAGGAACAGCTTAACCACTTCTGGGTCAGCTCCCTTGGCAAACGCCAGGCTGAAATTGCCGTCAGACTTCTTCATAACCTGAACGAATTTATACGGCTTGCCTTCTTCATCTTTCTTCATAACCAAGAAACATGCGCACGGCTGAAACTTGGGATTGCCGTCTTTATCTTTCACGAATTCAGCGACTCCGCAGTTCTGGCAAGCGGACTTGTAAAGCTGCTCTTCAGTTGCGTGTGAAATCACGGACTTGCCGAGTTTGTTTCTGAAATACTCGTCTTTTTGCATAGTCGGATTCTTGGGTTGAACAGCGCCAGGAGTCTTGGGCGGTTTGTATCCGCCCGTGCCCGATGCGTCAGCCTGCGCCGAAGCTTGCTTTGCGGCGGCTTGCGCCGGAGCATTGGAAGGAGGTATTGGAGCTTTGGGAGCCAATGCTTTCGCGGGACCGTTCGGTTGACCTGCGCCCATCGGCTTATCAGCTTTGCCGAATCCACCAAGACCTAGGCCGACTCCGCCCATCACGCGACCGTGTGCTGTAGGACTAGCTTTAGCGTCTGCTGCAATACCAGAAGCTGCAGATGAACTGCCTCCGCTGGAAGGTTCAGCTGCAAACATTGGAAATGCGATTCCGCCGCCAGCGGGTTTCTTGGCATTGGTAACACCGCCGCCTCCCGAGGGAGACGATTGGCTGGTGACCTGCTTGCCCTTTTCTTCTTTCTTCACATGCTCAGGCAATTTCTTGCCCTTGGTTGCTTCATCCCACTCGTGAACGTGAGCTTTACCGCCGAGAGCTTTAGTACCATCGTCGGTGTGTGCCCAGCGACGCTGAGCATCGGACACGTAAGGCTTCGAGAGTTTTTCGGCAGCTTTACGGAAATAGGAATTGCATTTGTCGAGTTTCGGATTCGGCGCAACGGGCGCAGACGATTGACGAGGCGAAGAAGTGTCTGCGGGCGCATGTGGTGCCATGGAATCTTTCTTGATGCCGTCGGCGCTGATGCGCTGTTGAATGCCCTTTTGCTGATGCTGATCTTGTTCTGCACCGGCCATGCGCGGGCTAGAAATATTACGAGCAGCTTGCATAGACGGAGCCATCGACTCTTTTGAGAACGGCTTCTCTGTATGCGGAGTATCCGATACTCTTACACCTTCAGCCATTTGGCGAGGTTTCGGTACCGGAGTGGCGGGCATGTCTTCTTTCTTAAATGGAGTTTCTTTCGAGGGAATTTCTGCGCGTCCTTTGGATTCAGGTGCAACTTTTGTCTTGGGATCAATAACGAGATCGGCGGCATCTTTGCCTCTCAAGTCTCGAACTTCTAGAGTGCCCATGCCAGGCGTTTTGATGTCGGGATTGTTCTTCAAGTCTTTATTGTGGTCTTTACCGACTTGCTCTGCCGATTTACCCTCGGTGAGTTTGCCTTGCTGATCTTTCACTTCTTTCTCCGATACCTTGTCAAGCTCGCTCTCGAATCTATCACGTGACAATTGCTTAGCGCAGAGAGCGTCTACAAGTTTGCCGATGACGGCAGTCATTTCGCGGACATTGGCGTGGGACATTTGCCATTTGATGTTTTCAGGGTCATCTGGCGGAGTACAATTTGACATGCCGATCATGCTGCGAACCATGTCGAGATCAGGGCCTTCGGCTTTAGGTTCGTTCAAATGCGGATTGGCCGTCGCTTCTTCTGCAACGAGATCGTCTGAACTCTTAGGCTTCTCATCGCCGAACGAATCATAAAGTTCGCCTACCGTCATCATGTGGCCGGACACTGCAGGAAGGGATTGCTTCTCGAACGTATGGATGATCTTTCCGCCCTGAACGTATTCGGCGCGGTATTGATCGTCGGCCTGCTTTTCAAAGTGAATCATAATATCATCGCGGCCAGGAAACTTGACATCGAGAATATTGCCAGGTTTCATAGGCTTGATGTTTTGGACAAGCCAAGAGATGATGGTTCGCGGAACGACAATCAACGGCAGATAGTACTCCAGCGGGTCAATTACCGCTGCAGTCTTCTGCTTAAAAATGGCTTTCTCAAGGGTTTCATACCCCTGATTGCCAAGAATTGATTTTAGCAGCTTCGTGCTGTCGTTCATCGAAAGACCGCCTTACGAGTTGCTGCCGGAATTTGGATTCAATTTAAGGTCATCGTTGATCAGGTATCCGAAGCAAGTTGCTGCACTACAGATAATGTAGTTGTTTGTATACACGGCGATCAGCGTGTAATCCATAGGTTTCAGGGCGATGCCATCTGCGCCGCCTGTCGGAGCAGTGACTGCATTGGTCGTACCGAGTTTAGCCCATGCAGTGGTCGCGCTGTTGTTGTAAACGGCGACGATGGAACCAAGTTCCACGCCGACAGCTGCATTCAACGCTCCGAGGATCGTAGGATATCCGAGTATCGGGCCGAGCTGCTTCATTGCACCAGAATGTTGGTTGAATGAGCCTTCAGTCGCGTCTGCCGCGCTATACCGATCTTGTGAGGCTTTTGTTCTTTTGGCGTTCATGGGAATCTCCTATATAATCAACAAGATTAGGCTCAAAGCATTCCGCCGTTGGAACTGCCGTCATTTGGCCCAGTTACCCCACCGACAGGAGGTGGGTTCTGGTATCTCTGATCCATTCTCGATTGATTTGGGTCGTTGTTCACATCGCTAAGTACTTGTTCTCTCATCACTAAAGCTTGAAACGGCATGCGTTCAAGTTTACGGTCAAAGGTCAACATGTCTGTGATCTGACTCACGCGGATTTCATGCAGCATTTTTGCCACGATGAAATAGGGTGTGTATCTGTACCGGATTGCATAGACGGTGCCGCGATTGGTCTTCTCATTGAAACCTGGCCGGTTCTGGGTCAGCCATTTGATGAAACCTTCGGGCGTGATCGAAAAATCAGTGTCTTGCTTGTATTCTTTGCCATCTGCGTCACGAAGATATTCCACGAACGTGGCCGGATACTGCAGCTTGTCAACGCCGGTCGAATTGGCTTCAATGTACTGGACGGCGATTACTCGCACTTCAACGTCTTTTAGGTAGAAGCGGTCCCACTTGCCGATCACTACTTCTTCGCGGTTGCCGCACTCGTCCGGCTCGCCGGACTCATATTGCATAGGGAATGTCACAATGGCAGTATCGGCCTCGGTCACACCTTCGACTTCGATGTTCCAGTCAGACGTATTGCTGCTGAAAAAGATGTGCATCGAGCCAGCTTCCTTGTAAATGAAGTTGTCATCGGACTGACGCTTGGACTGAACCGCATGAATGTCGCCGATGGACGCCATACCGGACGGGTCTGGGAAGGCGCGGTAGTGAATTACGTCAACGCCCTGACTTTTGATCAACTGGTTGAACGCATCTCGGTCAAACGACTGTTGGTACTGTGCCAGCTGAATAATTTGCTGCATACCGTCGAGAGGCTGGTTCTGTCTTTTGCGGGGTCCACCGCGTCTGCGGGGAGCTGCTTTGTCGGCCATACCTACTCCTTAAACAGATCAGATAATTCGTCGTGATCTTGAGCGCACATCGCGGGCACCGTCATGGTAAGGTCGCGAACGAGTGCATGTCTGCTGATTTTGCCAGCTTTGATTTCTTCTTGAGCTTCGCTTTTGCTCATTACTTCGATCTTGCCCTTGGAAACGTCATACACGACGAAGGTGTCGGCGGCGGTTGCTTCGACTTTGCTGAGGGATACGGTCGGCATGAACATCACCTTACGAAGCTTTTGGAACAAGTCTTCTTCCGACTTGATCAGGTCGCGCTCGGATTTCTTGAAGTCTGAATCCCAAATGATCTTTTCTTTTTTGCCAGCGAGGAACTGGGCTATGGCGCGATGAGGCGCGGCACCTATAGAGCATGTGTTGCCGGACTCGTCCTTGCAAAAGAATGCGTGCAGACCACCTTTGGTGGAAATGTAAACGACCGGACGACCGTCGTCAGTCTTACCGGCTATGGACTTGCTATCTATCTGGTCTGCGCTAATTTTCATACGGTTTTGTTAGCCTGCTTGATGTTGGATTTTAATTTCTCTTCTGGCGTCATCATAGATTGAGGCTTGATCGAATCAAGCTCTTCGTCGCGAATGCGGCCCATATCGGGCGTGAAGTTGGAGTCGCGAGTCGGCTCTTCAGTCAACTCGTCTTCGCGCCGCTTGTACCAGTTCTTCACTCGCATTGCGAAATCGGAACTGTCAACTGCAGTCTGCGTCTTCTTGATATCGCTGGCGGGAGTACGCTTAGGAGCGTAGGGGTTTAGCTTGTCAAGTTGCTTGAACTTCGACACGTAATCACTGTGGACTAATTTGTCGGTCGTGATGTCCGTCGGATGCAAGTTGTGGCCATGTAACCAAGCGAACGCAGCTTTGTTTGCATTGCCGCCTTGTCTCTGATGTACGTGCTCTGCGAGCTTGCGGGCTAAACCAAGTTCCACTTTCGGATTCTGCTTGAGGTGTGCTTCAAGTTTATCGTGCGACATTTGCGGAAGGTCTTTGTATTCCGGCTTGAGGGAGCCGTCGCGCTGCATGCGGCCAACGATTTCATCGACCGTAGGCTTAAGAAGTCCCCAACGCCCTATAGCGCGAGTGCCCTTAAACTTGCCTGACTGTATAGGCTTGTGTTTCACGTTTTTCCCACCAGTCGATTCGATCTGTTCCACGTTCCAAAGGAAGTGATCCATTGGATGGGTTCCAAAATCTTCTGAATGATCTTCTGCTTGGGCCACTGCCGGAGGAGCCGACGGCTTAAACTGCGGGCGGTGCATCTGGCTACCCATTGGACTGACTGCAGTCGCGAGGCTTAGTCCGACAGCCGTAGCTTTTTGACGAAGAGACTTTGAGATGTCAGTGTTTTCTACCCACGAAGACATGGCATGGCCGTCGATGTATTCCGAAACAGCTTCCACGGCTTCTTTCAAGGTCTCGCAGGACATCGCGATCTCTTGTGTCATCGGGAACATCATAAAAACAGGATTCAAATCTTCTATGTCGGAGATTTTGAAGAACTGCTTGTCTTGGTTCGGCGATTGAACAAATAAAATCATGCAGCCTGCCTTTCGCTGATCAGTCGACGAAAGTGATCTGCCCAGCTTTTGAGGATATCGCGTTTAGCGGCTGGGAGTTGATCAATTGCATCGGCGATTGCCGCCATATGCGCATACTTTGGTCCGTCGGGATGCCACGTGTCCGAGAAGTGCCGCAGCATTTGATTGCGTGGGTCTACGTCGGGTTCGTTTCTGATCGCTTTCGTTTCCAAGTATGGATTCTCCGCAAGTGACTTAAATGTTTCTCCAGCTTCTTCGGGTGTCATGCCCGAGATTATGTTTCTGACGCCGCTGTTGAGCAAGGACCTTTGTTTGAAAGTCAGCTTGCCCTTCTTGTTGACTATATCAGAAATTGCCGAGAGAGCATCCTTTTTATTGCTTGGAAGAGATTTCAATTGCTTAGCAGTGATTTTTGGCGTGGCAGGTGACGAATTGCGCGTATCCTGGAATGCATGATGCAGTGAGCTAACATCATACATATTGTCGCCTTCGGGATCTGCTTGCATCGCGGTGTTCCAGTTGTTCATCTTGTGCCAGCGATTATTGAAATTGTCGCGGACGTGATTGCGCACGTCAGGATCTTTGATGTGTGCGACCTGACTTTCGAGTTCGTCTTTGATCTTCTGGCCGTGCTGTGACCACCAGTCAACTAGCTCGTGGTGAGAAGAGAAGCCCTGCGCTCCGCGATGTAAGTGGTGCAACGCAGATTTGGTGATGTAGGCCATTGGGGTCTCTTTGACTTGCGACATTTCTGGATCAGCTGATGCCATCCACTTGGCTCTCGGGCCTTCGCGGAGTATCTTTGAGTACTGCATGTTGCGTTCGTGATCAATCGCTAAAACTGGATTGTATCCTTGCACATTCGTCGTGTCGGGCGAGACCAGGAGATTACCCCAGTGCCTGTCAAGGTTGTTTGTCAGATAGTCCATCACGCCGATCTTATGAATGTCGGTCGGGTTGACTTGATACTTGTCTTTGTTGTAGGACTTCGCGCCCATCTCGTAACCATGTGCAAATTTATGCACAGTTAAAGGCACACCTTTATGCTCATGCGCTGACACATCTTCGGCGAGATCACCGATGTTGCCAGCGTTGAACAAGGCTTTGGTCGCCATAGTCGCCCAGCCAAGAATAGGATGTTTGACCCAGGACTTGGTTGCTGATTCGATTTCGCGGTGATACGGTTTGGCCATATACTTGTTGGGCGAATGGGGATACTCAGTATCTTCGATTTCGTGAACCATCTTGGGTGAAATTCCCTTTTCATCCAGCTTACTGGCGGGGAATTCCATATTTTTATCATTGAGCATTTTGGCGTGCTCAGGGTGAACTGGGAACTGAGTAATGTGCGGCTTTGCATCAACGACAAGATTAGCATCTTCATTGTGCTTCTTAGCTACGCGGTTCCAATCCTTTTCTTTGACTGCCTTTTTCAAATCGGAAATGGTCAGATTCTGGAGTGAGCTTGCAGCCCACGTGCCGAATTCGTAAACGGATTTTTCCAGGAGTTGTCGGTGAAAGTTGCTGGGTAAACTGTCGAGAGTTTCCTGGCGATATCCAGGAACCGTCAGATATTTCTTGAGAAAATGAAGGCCCATGTGGTCGGGCGCAAACTGTTGCTTAACGATGAATGGAACATGCTTTGCGACAAGTTCGCCGAACGCTGCTCGGCCTTCCGGCCCGAGTTCAGACTCAAGGGCTTCCATGAATTCACCAAGGGAGATCGTCCCAACGGGTTCGGTCTTTTCTAAGGACTGATCTCGCTGAGATAGCCAACGCTTGATGCTCTTCATGTTACACGTTAGATGTGAAGAATGAGTTGCCGAACATTACCTTGAGGTGCTTGATGATCATGGCGTATCGCTTTTCCAATTTATCCAAGCGAAGTTCGATCAATTCGATGATGCGATCTGTGACGGACTGCGACAAGCCATCGACGCTCATGGACTGAGATGCAATCCTGAACAACGGCAACATGACTTCGAGCGCATAAATTGCCGCTGCGGAGCCGATTGCCTCATTGACGATGACCGGAACCATTCCTTCTGGGTCCATCAAACCTGTTTCGCACTCGACAGTCCAGAACGCAGGCAAAAAGCCCAACGCTCCAATGACTTGCAATAATGCTGAACCAGTGAGTGAACCGGCCTGTGCTTCAAAGCCGAGACCGCCGCCAGAGAACACCACTCCAAGCGGAACGACGTTGAGCAGACCGCGAGTTGCGTTGCCCATTTCAATCCATTCGTTTGGAATGCGATAAATTTCTGAACCGGACGGGAAGCGATGATCGTGTTTCGGTTTTGAAGTCGCTGTTGCCCAGAAAGCCGGTGTCATTATCGGTACATTGCCGAGATTTCCGACCTGCTGCGAAACATACAGATTGTTGTTGTACTTTACGACTGCGCCGATGCCATAGGTGGTCACGTTTGACCATGCACCATCCCACGCAGCTAGAGTCCATTGCGCAGGCGATGTGTCAGGCTGATTTCCGACGTTGGCACTCACTGCAGAAGCATAGCTTGAGCCATTCCAAGTGACGATTGCGCCGAGTCCATAGGGAGTTCCCAAGTGCCAAGGATTGGTGTGTCGCGGGCTTTGGCCGTCTGGAAATAAACCCTCGTGATCGTTTTCCAAAGAAACTGATTCTTCTTCGCCGAAATCATTGATCGAACCATACGCTGCCGAGCAGATCGCAAGGCGCTTCACGCGGCGGATGGGTTTGAACGGGATTTCAAGTGCGACGAACTGAGCATAAAGTTGCGGATCGAATGGCATGCGATGGCGTACAAGGCGCGTTTGCACGCTGGTCTTAGCTTCCAATTGGAACCGTCCAAGCCCGCGTTTGATGAAAGATTCGAGATCCTTCGGTCCAAGGCGTTCTTTGGTCAGCGGCGAGATAAGCGGAATGCCGAACAGATAGCTGCGGGCCATCGTTTCGCCGTCAATGAGAGGTTCCAGCTCTGCGTACAGGCCGGTGCCATCTATTTGGCGTTCGGGGAAGGTTGCACCAGTCCCCTTTTTGGCTTTCTTCATGTTGGTTGACATTATGCGTAAAACCTATTGCTGCCTGTGCCAGAGGCGACTAAACGACCTTCCGGCAAAAGGGTTTGGATTGAAGTTCCGTCGGTGAGAGTCAGGGTCATATTGCCTTGAATCACATCGTTCGGCATAATCGTGATCTTCCAAATCGAGCGGTCGTCGGCGGGGAACGCCATTACCGCAACGCGTTGAACTACCAAGCACGAGTCTAAGTTATCGAAATTAGCTACTAATGTGGCAGCAGACGACGGCATGTAGCGGGTCGGGCAATCGGTGTCGCACGCGTTTGCGCAACCGCTCGATGAGATAGAAACAATCTGGATGTACATATCCTGACCACTACCGTTAACGTGTTCAAATTGCGGAACGACGTCGTATGCATTGACGTTGTAGACGCTTTCTAGGAAAACAAAGGCTAGCTTCATAGGCGCAATCCTCCAAAAGGATGTACGCCCATAAGATTAGGCTCTTGTCTTGCCACGTTTCTGCTTGGATTTACCCTGTCTTTTCGGCTGTTTACCGCCGCGCATGGCTTGTTCCATAGCAACTTGCTGATCATACGAGGGATGATTGCCGAGGAACATTGACGGAGGTGCGTTGTTGGTGCGCGGAATACCAATATGGTCAACGATTCCCCACGTGCGGGCAGTCGCGGCGGTTAAAGTCCAGTCGGCATTGTGCTTCGACTTGATTTTGTCGTCGAAATCTTTTAAAGTCTTGCCGGTGTCTTCGGCTAAATTTTGGAACAATTTCTTATTCAACATGGCCGTGACTTTGGCGGACTCTTGCACATCAGCGTTTTTACCTACTGCGAAGCTCGACACTTGATGGATCAGGATGTGCATGTCTTTGGCCGCGAAACGATAGCCCTTGGTACCTGCCGCGAGCAGCGATGCTCCACAAGACATTGCCATTCCAACGCCGATGGTAGCGACCGGCTTGTGCGATGACTTGATCAAGTCGCGGATTGCGGTAAGGGCATAAACCTCGCCGCCGTAGCTGTTGATGAACACTGGAATGATCTGGCACTCTTGGTCTTTTTCGAGTTCCATGAATTTATCATAGAATCTGATCACCGCGTCGCTGTCGAAATCTGTGACCCAGACCATCTTACTGTCCGGTGCCATCGACAACATTCGCATCAAGTCCTTCTCCATACCGTTACTCATCGTCTCTCCCGTCGGTGGTTCTGATTCGTTTACTTTCGTCGTTCGTTTTTACATTGCTCACAACAAGTTTCACTATGGAATCATCTTCGGCGCGAACCGGCGTGATCCATGGCGGGTTGTCGCTGTCATCAAGACTCAGTGACTCAGGGTATCCAGTACGGCCAACAAAACATTTCCAGACAGGTCCGTCGATCACTAGGAAGCCGCCGATCACGAGACCGTCTGAATTGACTACGGGGAAAACTTCAAAGGCTGGAGTCCAGCCGTCGAACGCGACAACGAATTTTTTGGTGACATCACTTTCGTTCATTTTGGTCTCCACCTTGGGCTTTGAAGGAAAAGTTTCCTTTATCGTCGAGGCCATAGGTCTTCTTGGTAAATTCGATTGCACTGTCGGACACATACCACATGACAATGTTCAATGCCGCGCTGAGTATGGCGTCGAGCGGGACGGGTTGCTCGCACAGTAACAGGAGACCTACACAACCTAAATTCAGCACGCCTAAGAACATGTTTGCTTTTGAAAACACTTGAAAAATTTTAAGCTTGGTTCTGGGTTTTATTTGAAGCATACCTTCTCCTGTATTGTTTCTCAAAGTGACGCGACATCTTAGTGTATACCTTGACGGGCGGTCTTTTACCAGTGATATAAAACTGGAAGTAATACCACATGTCAACGCGGCGTGTTGCGAGGAATTTGTAGCGCGGTATTTTTAGGTCCAGGTCGTGGAACACCGCGTCTTGAAGTTTGGCGTCATTTTTCTCGGTGAGCCAAATCAAGTAACGGTGACCTTTGGATATAGGAGGTTGACCTTTGACCCAATTGGCGTCAGCTTCCAAAGCAGCGGTGACTTCCGCATCTTCTTTACGATTGGCCGCGATCCATCCACGGTGGTGGGCCAACTCGTGGACAAGTGCTAGAATTAAACTGGTTTTTGATTGGCGTGTCCAGCGGTAAACTGTGATTTTGGTTCCGTCATTATGCCATTCGGCTTCTGGGTCGCCACGCTTGTAGACCTTCCACTCGATTTTAATGCCGAGTCCAGCCGCGTACTTTTCTATGCGAGCGATTTCTTTGTCACGAATTCCCATAAGGCATAATACCAGGAAAACGGGCTGGATGTCCAGCCCGCTCCGAATCTATTTTGCAGCTTCTAACATTACTGCGGTAGGAGCTGTCCAGCCAGGTGCATCCGACGCGATGTGTGATAACCAGATTTTGCCTGCCATCACTTCCGTTGCCAACTGCATTGCTCCGACAAGTCCCATCTGATTGCTGGGGAAGGGATTGTGTTCCACTTGCCCGCCTTTTTGCATCGCGATCAGGACTCTGTATCCCACTTTGGGGTCCAGGATTACCTGGACCAGTTTGTGGTTGACGATTACTTCGCCTTTGATTTTGGTGCTCATTAGATTGCACCGCCGGTTGACATTGCGACTGCGACTTTCATAGCACGAGCGTTGATGTCTTTGCTCTGACCAAACCAGAGGCTATCTGCACGCTTGTCGGCGTCATCTTTAGCTTCGTGGCTCAAGTACTGAGTGACACCGTTGTACAAACCCCACATTGTTCCACGTGAACCGGAAAGGTCTGCGCCGAAGCCTGTTTCAAAGAGCTTCGTGATATTCTCAGTCAAACCAGTCAAGCGAGTTTGCTGACGCTCGGTGATTTCTTCAGCCGAGAATTTCGGATAGAACACTTCGCGAACGAAGGTCTTGAGATCGGCTTCGTTGACTCCGCAGCGAACCATTGCTTTGTACTGTTCGCCGGTAGCCTCGAACTGTTGATTGGCTACGTTCACCATTTCGCGAACTTTTTCGAGAGCGATTTCGATTTTTGCAGTGTGACGAACGCGGAGAAGAGCTGCGTCCGTTGCGTTGATGGCCGATGCCAAGGTGTTAGCGCAAACTACGCGGATAGGAGAGAAACCCACCATTGCCGACGCAATTCCGTCATGGCGATTGGTGAGAAGGAGATACTTGCGAACCAAGTCGTTCGGAGCGATTTCCATCGGATTGCGATTCAACTGGGCCAAAACCCAAATCTTGCGACCGCCATCCAAAGAACCAGCGGTTTCAAGAGTCACTTCGCCAGAATCGACGAAGGGCTGGAAGAAATCGAAAGCCTTTTCGTTTTGGAGGGGAGTGTAGACCTTGCCAACTTCACCGAGCTTAGCGCCGTCGGTGTTGCGGATGATTGCTGAAGTGTCGCACAGGCGACCGTCGGCCAAATACATCGGAGTTTTGGTGACTCCCCAATTCAAGCCCGCAAGCTTGATACCTTCTGCAATGGAAGGTGCAGCTGCAATGACTTTGCCCAGCTTGTGCCAGGGAACTTCTTTGACGCTGAACATATTTTCGACTTGGTGACTCATTTATTTCTCCTTGTGAGTTACTTGATACACAATTAGTATCTCACAAGCGTTGCGACTTTGCAAGCTGCGTCACGCAGTTTCCCAAAATAGGTCAATATTCGCCTAATTTAGGGAATTACAATGTCAGAAGCACCTCAAGGCTTGCCACGCAGAGGTGTGTATCACCTTTGGCCGTGTGCAGTAGGTGTTCGGCAACGGTTACGCCTAAATATTTGGCTAAAATTTCGAGTTTCAATTTGAGATCAGAGGGGAGCTTCCCTTTCATCTTCAAACCCTTCGCAATCGGAACGGTATCAAGCGTGTGATAATCAGTGAACTTGCGCCACACTTGTTCGACAAGCAAATTAGCGGTCACAAATTTATCGTCAAAGGGTTCGTTGTGCCCGATACGCACAAGCCGGTTGCGCCCGCCGTCGGATTCCTTGTCGAGGAACCGATAGAGGGTGAGTGCGGCATCGTCGCGGGTCATGGCGACTTGATCATGCTTTTCGAGATTGATTCGATTGATCTTCAAAGCTTCGTCGGTATAGACGTACTTTTCGCCAGGGTTTGGCTTAACCTTCAGGTCCAGCTCATCGTGCAGCGTGAACTTGCAATTCTGGTACGTGTAAATACCAAAATACGCGGTAAGCAGGCTGTGAGACCGATGGTGTAGACCACCAGTCTCCGTGTCGTATGCGACGAATTTTTCCATTACTCAGGGTCTCGTATGTCGATGCCCACTCCGTGGAATGGAACGGGTTCATCACCTTCGGTCAGGTTGGCGTAGCGTACCGTGAGGAATTTGCCTTGCCATAAGGAATGGTCCTCGAAGTACTCTTTCAAGTACGACAGCGGACCATCTTTCTTGCAGGTGAAAACGAATCCCTCTTTGGTTTTGCAAACGAATGAGCCTACATGACCTTGAAGTTTGCCGGAACCTTCTTCAATGCCGGTGATCTCAAACTCTTCGTCAACAAATTTCTTCACCTTGAGCAGATCGTAGGAACGCTTGTTCTGCGTGTACTTGCCCGCGCCGTTGCGGAGCATTGCACCTTCATAACCAAGAGCGCGAAGGTCTAGCATGATGGCGTCGACTGCTTCAGGGCTATCGACCATGCCGGTTTGCACGCAGCGCACGGTTTTCATGTCGGTGACAGTCGAGAATAATACTTGAAGTTCGTCGTAGCGATCAACGAATGATTTGTCGGTCACCATGTCGTAAACGTGGTACTCGACCAGCTCGAATCGGCCTTTCGGCACTTTTGAACGAACGCACGAGCCAAGTTCTTGGAACGTAAACGCATCTGGAGTTTTGACGCCAGTGTAATCGTCCGAAGCTTCATTGACCTGGGCATTGAACAGTTCGCCGTCCAAAATTACATTCTCGGTGAACGACTCTTCCAACACCTTATTGATGTGCGGCACGCCAGTGATTACTTCCCGTTTGCGAGAGAAGAGTGTGGCTTTGCCGTCTTTAATGACCGCGATGCAGCGATGGCCGTTCAATTTGGCCTGAATGTACGCGGGCCATTTGACCTTGTTGGGGAACTCAGCGAATTTCTGAGCGAGCATCGGGAAGATGCCTGCGTCGCCGGTTTGATCGTCAAGCTTTTGAGTGCGAGCGTCATATTCGGTTTCGACGTAGCCCTTTTTCTTTTGCTTGTCCCACTTGCCCTTGGCATTCTTTTGAGCTTGCTCGTAGGCGGTCGTGGCGTTGGCCTTACCAGCGTTTTTACCAGACTTGACCGTATCGGACGTCCGTTGTGGGCTTGGCGTACCAAGCTGACCGTAGACCGTGACAACGGCTGCCTGGCCTGTTGCCGTCAACTCTTCTGCGAAGATATCCCAATACTGAATTGCGCCGGTATTGGTTTTCTTGAAGAGACGCGGGAACCGTTTTACTACTGGGACGCGAGCTGAGGTGTCGAGATTGCCTAAACTTCCAGCGGAGTTCATTTATTGGCCTTTCTGTTGGGAATATTTTTGAAATTCATCTTCTATTACAGAGTTGAGCTGTTCAAGCTCTTCGGGAGTCCTTGGGCGTTGATTGGTCAAGGTAACCACGCGAATATAGCCGGATGCGAAAGCGCAGTGGCCGTCACCAAGTTTGCAAACGCCATCCGAGCCGTTTAGCATGCGAAGAATAAGCGGGTTAATGGTTTCAATACAAATGCGCGGGTCTTCGAGAAGCTTGGCCACGAGTTCGGGTTGAGACTGAATGCGGGCGAGACAACCTTGAACCAAGGCTTCTCCGCTGATGAATTCAGCCTTCTCTTCCAAAAGAATTCGTGCGACTTGGAGCTTGGCGCGTTTGTCTTGAGCTGTCGGCTCTGGTTTATTCGAGCTGATTGAGCTTAGGCCTAAAACCGCCGCAAAAACGGCGACTACTGCCAAAACAACGATCACAGCCTTGCGTGCATTATTTTTCACTTTTGACTCTTGATTCATTAGGTCCATGGAACCTCCATGAACCCATAATACCACGTTTCTCGTATTGGTCCAGTGTTAATTTCTGCGACCTTGGGAGATATCGGTTACCAATCCGGCAACCGGACGGGTAGGAGCAGGTGCTAAGATCCCGCGACGGCGAAGCTCTTCGCGCTCGAATTGAGTGTGCTTGCCTATGAAATTGATTTTGCGCTCCAAACGATCAAAGCGTTCTTTAGCCGTTGCGTCATGGTTGGCCAATCGCATGTTGACGTCTGCCACTCCAAGACCAGTGCGGAGGACTGCGAAAAGACGCGGAATGATCGTGTGGCGATTGCGGTAAATATAGATGGCCGCGAATGCCTCTGCTGCAACGTAAACCACGCAGAACAAAATCCCGATAACCGACAAGACGTTTAAAATTGTGTTCATAAAATCCTCCATTGAATACAGTTTACGCGAAGTGTCGGAGGATTGCAAACTATTTTGATAGAAACGACTCAAGATGAGATTTAAGGATGGTCGTGGCCACATTACGCAGGTGGAACTCGCTGGCTCCCATCGGGACAATGCCTTGGAAACGACGATATGAGTAGGCTAGGTCCAAAACATGTTCAATTGCCATCTTGCGTGCCGCGACTTCAGCCGACATATCCCCATTTAAGGTTGAGCGTATGGTGTTGCATGTGAGCGGGCGGTTGCGCATGATCGCGCCAACTTCGCCCATGAAATCAGCAATGGCTTCAGTGCCTATAGTGTTCGCGGTTGGAGATTCCAACAAATTGGCGATTAAAAAACGAATATCAGACACATAAAATGCTGCCTTTTGGCGAGACATGCGGCGGGAAGCGAATTCGGCGTAGTTGTAAACGCGGCCCATGAAATAATCGTG
>Ga0265338_10000556_pt1 | contig 65347 bp, 59 predicted proteins | sample 42126metaG_FD_193579 | JGI IMG/M metagenome (GOLD analysis project Ga0265338, IMG submission 193579) | Rhizosphere microbial communities from Carex aquatilis grown in University of Washington, Seatle, WA, United States - 4-21-26 metaG | ecosystem: Host-associated > Plants > Roots > Rhizosphere...
TTCGCGTCACCGGCTCCTGCCTCGTCTATCGCGGCCTGCTGCCGACCAACTATGTCCGCAATCTGCTCATCGCCGACCCGGAGAGACATTCCATCCATTCCCTCGGCCTGCAGGACCAGCATCTTGAAATCGCGGCGCAAAAACCAGGCGCCGACTTCCTGACTTCTGACGACCCCGAATTTGCGCCGAGGCAGATGGTGGCCGGTCCGGGCGGCATATACATCGTGGACGGGCAAGCCGGGCTTTTTCAGGCGGGACGCATCTGGCGGCTCGCTCCGGAGTCGAGTGTCTGGGCGTCTCCGAACTTCAGCAAAGCCACAACTTATGACCTGGTCGCCAACCTGGCCTCGGCGGACAGCTGGCGGCGCGATACCGTTGCCCGATTGCTTTGCGAGCGGCCGGATCGCGCGGCGGTGCCGTTATTGGTGTCCGTGTTGCGTTACGCGAAAATCCCCGAGGCGCGGCTCGCGGCGTTGCAATCGCTGGGTAATCTGGGCGTGTTAACAGAGGACAATATCGGCGTCGCCTTGCAGGATGGAGATGCGCGGGTGCGTGCGCGTGGGATACTGCTCTCCGAGAAGTTCGTAAAAAACCGGGATATTTCCCCGCAGATCTTCCATTGGCTGGTTCTCGCGGCGCAGGACCCCTCTGAATGGGTGCGCTATCAACTGGCGTTTACGCTCGGCGAAATCTCGAACAACGAAAAGCCTTCGTTGCTCGCCGGCATCCTCTATGGCGACCAGGGCAATCTTTGGATACAGACCGCCGTGCTCAGTTCGTTGAGCGATGGCGGCGCCAGTCTGTTCGTGCAACTGGCGTCGGACCCGGCTTTTCGCGCATCGGCTTATGGCCCGGATTTTCTGAAAAAAGTTTTGAACCTCGTAGGCGTTGAAGATCAACCGGGCGATGTGTCGACGGTTCTCCGATTCATCGAAAACAGCCGGTTCCAGCATGTGCTGGTCTATCCCTGGTTGAGCGACCTGTCGGACGGCCTGCGGCGCGGAGGCAGTTCGCTGGGTGAGGCAGACCCCGACAACAAACTTGCTGATTTTTACCGCAGCGCTTTTGTGAATGCCTGCAATGACAGCGCCCCGGTAAATACCCGTATGGCCGGATTGCGGCTGTTCACCGCGGCCAATAACGAGGACTGGGATGCGGCGAACTATCTCCTGGCGCTGATTATCCCGACCGAACCGGTGGAAGTCCAGGTCGGCTGCATCCGTGCCGTGGCCCGGTTTAACGCGGAACGCCTCGCGACCTTGCTGATCCAACGGCGCCCGGCGCTGACGCCTTCGGTGCGCGGCGAGATCGTTGCGGCCCTGCTCACTCGCACCAATAACGCCAACGCGTTGTTGACCGCGCTTGAACGCGGACGGGTTTTGTATCCCTCGGACTTTTCCTCTGTGCAGGTCAATTACCTCCGCACTTATGGCGACCCGGCTATCGAGCGGCGGGCGGCCAACATATTTGGCGCGCAAAGCACCGTTGGTGTTGAGCGGAAGAAACAGTTCGCGTCCGCTTTGAAGCTGACCGGTTCCGCGGACCGGGGACACAGCTTGTTCGACACGCGTTGTGTGGTATGCCATTCGAATGGAAAATTCGGTCCCCCGCTGGCCTATAGTGAAAAGCCCAATCATGAGAAGCTCCTTTCGGATATTGTGGATCCGAACGCCGATATTTCCCCCGGCTATTTCACGTATGTAGTGGACCTTCACACCGGCGAAAAATTAACCGGCTTGATGGCGGACCCCGGCGCGGCGGTGGCCCTGCTGCGGGAACCGGATGGAACCGAGTTATTGTTGCCGCGCGAGGGCAGGCCGTTCGTCGCCCGGGAAAACTGGTCATTGATGCCGGAAGAAGTTGCCGCGGGTTTGAGCCCGCAGGATATGGCCGACCTCATCGAATATGTCTCCAGCCTGCGTTAAACGCTATCCAGCGACTTGATGGCTGTTCGCAGGCGGCGCTCGATCTCTTTTTGGCGTTCCGGCGAAACGATCTTGCCCGAACCTTCTTCGCTGATATAGAAACTGTCGATCGCCGCGCCTTTTTCCGTGACGATCTTGGCGGTGGAGATGTCGATGTTCAATTTGAAGAATTCAAGCGAGATGATGTAGAGCAACCCCAGCCGGTCTTCGGTCTCGATCTCCAACAACGTGCGCGTTTCTGAAGCGTCGTTGTCAAAGTGGATCAGGGTCGGGATCTGTTCGCCCGAATACGCCTGGTAGGGCGGGCGGGAAATCTTCTGGCGTGAGATGAGTGAGCGCAGGTCCACTTCCGCGCCGGTCAGGATTTTATCCAACAGGCTTTCAAACGTGTCGCGTTGTTCCCGTTCGGCCAGGTTCCCCGTCACGGCGTCTGTGACATAGAACGTGTCCAGGACAATGCCGTCCACGCGGGTGAAAATCTGCGCGCTCAGGATGTTCAACCCGGCGGCGCTCAGGGAACCGGCGATCTTGTTGAAGAGCCCGGCGCGGTCCCAGGTGCAGACCTTCACGGTGTTGCAACTGAGGTCCGGGTCATTGTGCCAGTTCACCACCGGCGTAAGCGGATGGCCCTCATCACTGATCTGCAACCGCAGGAAGCGATGCGCCAGCAGTACGTCGCCCGTGACATCGCGCGCCGACTGGGTCTGAAAATAACGCGAGGGGAGCGTGGAAAAATGCGCCTGCAACTCCTCCTCGTAGGCCTGGCCATGCAACACGCGCCGGACTTCGCTCATCGCCAGTTCGCGCTGCTTTTCCTCGGCCTTGATGAATTCGGTGCCGCCCGAAAGGAACGCCAGCGTTTTGCCGTAGAGCGAACGGATCAGCGCGTCCTTGAATCCGTTCCACAATTTTTCGCTCGTCGCCAGCGTGTCGGCGAAGGTGAGCAGCGTCAGCAGGGTGAGCGCTTCGACGTTTTGCACCTCTTTCGCGAAAGTGCGAATGACAGCGGGATCTTCGAGGTCGCGCCGTTGTGAGGTCTGCGCCATGAGTAGATGATGTTCGATCACGCCGCACAAAGTTTCCGTCGCGGAAGCATCAAGCTTCATCCGTTTGGCGAAACGCAACGCCAATTGGGCGCTGACCTCGGCATGATGCCCGTGGCCGTCGGGTTTGCCGGTGTCATGCAACAACAGGGCGAGATACAGGATATAAGGCCGCTCCACGCCCTGAAACAGCGCGGCGTAATTGCTGTGCGGCGGCGTGTTGGCCTCCCACACGCGGTCGAGCTGTTCCAGGCAGATGAGCGTGTGCTCGTCGGCGGCGTATTGATGATAAAATTCATGCTGCACCAGGCAGGTCAACTTGCCGAACTCGGGCACGAATTTCCCGAGGAAATCCACCTCGTGCATCATGCGCAGGATGGGCCCCACATTGCCGCGCTGGTTCATGATGGACAGGAACGTTTCGTGAACGTGCGGGTCGGCCAGAAATTCGCGGTCCACGAGCGAGACCGAATTACGGATCAATTGCGCGAGGTCCGGATGCAGTTTAAGCCCGCGTTGTTGCGCATGCAGGAACACGCGCATGAGCCGGCGCGGCTGCTCGCGAAAGACGCGGGGTGACATCGCCACGATCTCACCACCGAGGAATTTGAATCCGTCCACCGGTTCCGTCAAAGCCCGCCGGGCGCTGGGCAACAGGCCGCGCAGGGAAAATCCGCTTTCCGGCTGGGGCAACAAAGCCATCCGCCGTTCCAGCGTGCGCGTGATCAGATAGATATTGCGCGAATGGGTATAGACCTCGCGCATGAATTTCTCGATGCGTTTGCTCGGGGAACGGTCCGTGAAACCCAGGTTATTGGCCACCGCCGGCTGGAGCGCCTTGGTCAACTGATCGGTCGCGCGGTTGGTGTGATAATGCATCTCGGTGCGCACGCGCATCAGGTAATCATACGCCTTCTCGAGGTCCTCGCGTTCGGCTTCACTGACAAAATCCTTTTGCTGCAACTCTTTCAAGGTGCGCGTGCGATATTTGAAGAACGCCATCCACAGGAGGTTCTGGTAATCGCGCAGTCCGCCGCAGCCGTTCTTGATATTGGGCTCCTGCATCGTGGCGGAATTGCCGAACTTGGTTCGCCGGGCTTCCTGGTCCGCCAGGCGCATGGCGATATATTCAGCCTGATGGCCCTGCACACACCGCGCGATCACCGTGTTTTGGAACAGCTTGAACAGGTTCTCGTTGCCACAGAGCAGGCGCGATTCGATCAGCGAAGTCTTCGATTGCATGTCGCTGTTCGCCACGCGCGCGCAATCATCCAGCGTGCGGACCGAATGGCCGACCTTGAGGCCGATGTCCCAGAGCGGATACAAAACGCTGTCGATGAGTTTCGAAAATTGCGGCAGCGGTTTGCCGGTGGCCGACACCTGCCGGTTGTGCAGGAACATGAAATCGATATCGCTGTGGGGATTCAGTTCCGCCCGGCCGTAACCGCCGATGGCGATGAGCGCGATCTGGAGCGGTTGTTTTGGTTTTTCCTCGCCGAAGGATTCATGCATCGCCGCGTCCCACAAATAGCGCAATAACAGGTCCAGGATCGCCGCGCGCGCCCGGCACACCTCCAACCCGCCGCCGCCCGCGCGATGCGCGATCTTGAGCCGGTGGCTCTCCACTTTGAGAAAGGCTTTATAACGCGCCAGTTCCTGCGTGGCCGTCCTGCCGGGGGGCAGGGGCAACCGCGCTTCGGCGCTGGCCTCGATTTTTTTGAGCAGGTCTTGCATCTGAGCGCGCCTAACTTGGGTGGAAACGGACGGGAAGGCAAGCCGCAGCCGCACGTGATAGCATTCTGATTCGCTTTGGGAGCGCGGTCCCGCAGAGTCGGGACCGCTTCATCTGCCAAATGTATTCAACCTTGTAGCGTCCTAAAGGCCGCGTTCCTTGAATTAGTACGCCGTCTCGCAGTGGTTGGCCTCGCGCACATTTTTTTGAATCCTTTTGCCGCGATTTTTATCGAGGTGTTCTTTCTGTTCTTTCTGTTCCTTCTGTCATTCACGTGATTTGAGTTTTATCCGCATCTATAAATATAAATCGATAAATAATCTCGGTTTGGCTGGCCCTTGGGTTTCTGCGAGCCTGCGCATATCCTGAAAAAAAATCTCGCTTTAATTTACCTTCATCCACCTGAATTCACCTTAAGTTGAGCTTGGCCTCGATCCGGTTCCAAGCGCCTGTTTTCGGCAATTTACCCATCCCTTTCCTTATCCCGCCAGCCTCATCCCATACCGCGCAACTTGCATCTCGCATCGATTTCATATTTTCAATTGTCAAAGAACAGCTATTACGCGTTTTTCCTAATAAAAAACGCATTTCCCTGAACTTATTCAAAGTTCAGCGCTCAATATAGTCAAAATACAAACTTTGTCAATAATTAATTTTAACAAAGCCGTTTCATGAAAACGGAGTTACTGGTGCGAGGGCGTTTTTCGTGATGATACGATGACCTTGCAATGGATTGCCGACCGGCTAAAGATGGGTACATGGATCCATGTGACCAACCGGCTTTACCACCTGAAAAAGGAACTTGTGTCAATACGCGACCCCTTTTTCGAGTGTATTTGAATTTGATACTCCTTGGAGTAGGTGTATTCGACTCAAGCTATGCCCAAGACAGCAGGCAACAATTTATTAAAGAAGCCAGCCGCAATCTGGTAGGCACTTGGTTGGCTGAAGGATCAACAAATGGAAACCGGATGATTGTTACGCCGAGTCGCTTATATACATACGCTTCAAATGGAAAAACGAACTGGTCCTACACGGGAACCTGGAAAGTGACCGATCGAGGATTGGAAGTTAACATGTTGAAGTTGAGTGGACCTGGACCTGATAACGAACGAGACTGTCTCGAAATTTTAACATTGACGAAAGAGACCTTCATTTACGCAGCATTTGTGGATTCCGATGAAAAAACTATCTTTACATTGAGAAAAGCTGAACTCAACACGCCAACCAATGCGTTGAATAAGCCCAAAAAATAGACGCTGGCGCAGCTTCTCAGTAGTTGAAGAAGGGGTCCCGAGTGATGACACAAAAATGGCAAATGGGCTAATCCCCTTTCCATCATGCCCAGGAAATTACGCGTGCTTCCGGATAAAATCTCTGGAACCTTTCCCCGACTCTGGTGTTTTTAGTGGCACCAGGAAACATAAAAACCGTTCGGCAGGATAAGACCTTTACGAGCACACAACTCTTGAGCAAGACCACGAAAACAGACGAGGCTGTTATCCACCGCCTGCGTGCGGATGCCCGGTTTATCGAAGGCTGGATGCGCGGCACGTACATCGTCGCCGGCATCTTCGCCATCCCCACAGAAATCCTCACCGTCGCTGAAATCCAAAATAATATCCCGACTCTGCACGCTATTACGAAAGAAGCGAAACGCGGTTGGTGGCCCCGGGGAATATCCGGCCTGTATCTCTTTCCCTTCTATCTCGGCAACGGTTTTCCGCCGGACGTCATCCAATACGTGCAAAAGCGCCAGCCCTACCGGTACGCGGTCTGGCACGAACCGGTCCTGTACGATCTTTCTCAAAACGCGGTCTGGATGCGATCAGACTACGGCAATTACGGCTCGGCGTTCTTTCCACTGGTTTTCGATCTTTACCGCAAGGCGTTTGGCATCATTGCCCAACGCATCGGAAAAACCGCCCCAAATTCCATTAACGGCGCTCTCTTTCGACCCACGGCCGTTTAATTCTGCAACCTTATCCGCGTGCTGGTGTTTCTAGTGGCACCATGAAACAACTTGTTGCCTGCCTGTTTGCGGCCGTTTGCGCCGCGACCACTGTAACCGCTCAGAGTTACTCCACGGTGGCCACCATGAAGCATATCACTGGCACCGACCACTATGTGGTCGATGCCGTGATATCGCAATTGGTCGATCAAGATGGCCGACAGGTCGAAAAGGTGATTTCGCGACCCAGCGTTCAAACATCGGCTGGCCTGCCGGCTTCGTTGTATGTGGGGCCCACTGAAAAAGACGCAACGTATCAGACCGAAGATAATATCAACATGGATGTCATGTGGCCCAAGCCGGGCGAGGACGGTATGGCGACCTGTTCCGTGGTCGTCAAACGCGGCGATAAAATAACGTCAAAAATAAAATTTCAATTGCAGGTGGAAGACAATTGATTTCGGTAAGGCCACGAGTATGAGAATTGTACCTTTGACAAACAATTCTGTGATCGCTGGAGCGGTAACTCCCTCTCCGCCAAACGAATGTTTGGGGGAGAGGGCCGGGGTGAGGTGGCCCTGAACTGCTCAGCATATGCTCATACGTTTCACCACTCTCTTCCCAAAAATGATTGTGCACAGAATTGTTGAAACAAATTAATTGTTTGTTAAAGGCATAATCCCGATGCGTTTCGCAGAAACCTTGTTCCGCCTCGGGCGTGCATTACAATTCCCTTGATGCCGGCCACTGCTGATCCTGATGCCACCCTGATGCTGCGCGTGAAGCGCGGCGACGTGGGCGCTTTCACGGAACTGGTCGAGAAATACAAGCAGCCGGTCATCAACTTCATTGCGCGCACGTTGCGCGACGAGACGGAAGCCGAAGACCTCGCGCAAAATGTTTTTGTGCAGGTCTATAAATCCGCGTGGCGCTATAAGAAGTCCGCCAAATTTTCCACGTGGCTCTTCACCATTGCGCGCAACCTGTGCCTGAATGAGATCCGCCGGCGCTCGCGGCATCCCACCGATTCGCTGGATGTGACCCACCCGGACCAGCCGGATCAGCCCTCGCAACAATTTGAGGACACCAAGACCTTCACGCCGCCGGAAGATCTGTTGCACGGCGAACTGGAGCGGAAGATCGAGGAGGCCTTGCGGGAACTGCCCGAGAACCAGCGTACGGCCATTCTGCTCTGCCGCCAGGATGAGCTGAGCTACGAGGATATCGCGGAGGTGCTGGATTGTTCGCTTTCAGCCACCAAATCATTGATCCATCGAGGCCGGGAGACGCTGAAAGAGAAGCTGAAGCCCTACTTACGCACTGGCGAATGGACAAGTGAATGATGATGTTTCTTATGTCAAATCCCCTACAAAACAACGTAAAAGTCGCGAAAGGTTATCAAATCCTGCGCAACTTTCATTTAACCCCGGTTTTTTATGAATGGCCAAATGAGTAACGAACCCGATAACCACCCGGACCAGCAACTGGACGCGTACCTGCGCAAGCTGCCCAACGTGCCGGTGTCATCCAATTTCACGGCGCGTGTTATGCAACAGATCGAGCGCGAAGCCGCCGTGCCACAATCCCGCGCGTTGCGCTGGAATTTGTGGTTCCACCGGTTCCTGCCGCACACGGCTGTGGCCGCTGTGCTGCTGGTCGCCGGTGGATTCGCGATGCACACCTGGAAGGTGCATGAGCGTACCGAGATTGTGAGCAGTCTCAAGGAAGTTGCCAAAGTTAGTCCCGGCCCGGACGTATTGGTTGACCTGGATGCCATCCGCCGGATGAGCCAGCAATCATCAGCCGACGACGAACTTCTCGCGTTGATGCAATGAACCGGGCGTTGTCAGTGCGTGCGGTTAGGGGGGCCGGCCTGGTTGCCGGTGCGCTACTGATGTTTCAAATGGGAGCTGCGCTGGCCGCCCAAACGGCTCCGCTGCCTCCGGCCATGACCGCTGTCACGAACACGCCGCCGCTTCCCTATGTAAAATCCCCGGTAGATCTGTTCCGTGACCTCCTGGCCATGACCCCGCTGGAACGGAAAAATTATTTGACCAACCGGCCGCCGCAGCTCCGCGAACGCATCCTGGAAAAAGTGCGCGAATATGAGGCGCTGGGGCCCGATGAACGCGAGTTGCGTTTGACTGCCACCGAACTGCGCTGGTATTTGCCGCCCTTGATGCAAATGGCGCCGGCCAATCGTGCCATGCGGCTGGCCACCATCCCGCCGGACATGCGTAAATTGGTGGAGGACCGTCTCACGCAGTGGGATCTGCTGCCTCCGGCCTTACAGCAGGAGATCATGGGCAACGAACAGACCTTAAGTGTTTTCACCCATGTGAATGGGAGCGGCCCGGAGAATTTTCATTATCCGCCCGGCACTTCCACCAATCGTTATTCGTGGGAAAGCAGCCTGACCAATTGGAACGCGCTGCCGGACGAAAAGCGCCAGTTTCTTTCGGAACAATTCACCCATTTCTTCGACCTGACGCCTGCGGAAAAAACCAAAACACTCAGCATCCTGTCGGATGCGGAGCGGCGGCAGATGGAAAAGACCTTGCAGGCTTTTGAGAAGTTACCGGCTGCCGACCGCGTCAAATGCATGCGCTCCTTCGAACAATTCTCCAGCATGACGTCCCGGGAACGTTTCGAATTTCTGAAAAGCGCCGAGCGCTGGGCGACGATGTCTCCGGGTGAGCGGAAGGCGTGGCGCGATCTCGTCGCGCGTGTGCCGCAGTGGCCCCCCATGCCTCCGGGATTCAACTCACCCGGCGCACCACCCCTGCCGCCCCTGCCGCAAGCAGTTTCGGTAAAAAAGCGCCCCGGGGTGGAAGTGGTCACGAACACGAACTGACCCAATCGTCATTCATCGTTTTGCCGCTTCAATTTCTACCCATTCGCCTTTAAACTTAATCCGTGCATCCAATTGCCATCAATTTCGGAACTTTTCCCATCCACTGGTATGGTATCATGGTGGCGACCGGTTTCCTCGCCGGGCTCTGGACAGCTTCACGCCGCGCGCCGATGGCAGGCATCCACGGCGAAAAAATATTCGACCTGGGCCCGTGGCTAATCATCGGAACTCTCGTGGGCGCACGCGCGCTCTACGTCATCACCTTTTGGAAAAGTGAATTCGCCGGGCAACCGCTGCTCAACGTGGTCAAGATTTGGGAAGGCGGGCTCGTTTTTTATGGCGGACTCATCGGCGCGACCGTTGCGGGCGTCGTGGCCATCCGCCTCAAAAAACTCCCGCTCTGGAAAGTCGCCGATGTGCTCGCGCCGAGCATCGCGCTGGGGCATGCGTTCGGGCGCATCGGTTGTTTGCTCAACGGCTGCTGTTATGGCCGCGTGTGCAGTGTGCCGTGGGGGATTCATTTTCCGGCCGGCCATGAGACCTATCCCAACGCGGTTCATCCCACCGAGATCTATGAATCGCTGTTGAACTTCAGCCTGTATCTCGCGCTTGCCCAATTGTTCCGCCGCCGCAAATTTGACGGGCAGGTCTTCGGCGTTTATCTCATCAGCTACGCCATCATCCGCGCGTTTGTGGAGATGTTTCGCGGCGATTATCCCGCCAGCCAGATCCACTTTGGCCTGACACCGGCGCAAATGGTCAGTGTCCCCATCTTTGCGATCGGTGTGGTGGTGCTGATAATGTTGTCGCGAAAACCCGCTGTGCAAAAATGATTTGTTTCCTTTCCCCTTCACGTGACGCCATCACCGCCCATCTTCCTCGCCGGTCCGACCGCCGCCGGCAAATCCGCCGTCGCGCTCGCGCTTGCCGAAAAGATCGGTGGCGAAATCATCTCCGTGGATTCGATGCAGGTTTATCGCGGCCTGGATATCGGCACGGCCAAACCCAGCCGGACGGAACGAGAGCATGTGCCGCATCATCTGATTGATGTGGTCGATCTGACCGAGCCGTTCGACGCCGCGCGATTCGTTTCCCTCGCACAGAAAGCAGTCGTCGAAATCCAATCGCGCGGGCATACCCCGATCTTTTGCGGCGGGACCGGCCTTTATTTCAAAGCCTTCCTCGACGGATTGGGCGATGCTCCGCCCGCCGATGCCGCCTTGCGCGCCGAACTCGAAGCCGCGCCATTGCCAGCCTTGCTTCTCGAACTGGAACAGAATGACCCCGCGACGTTTGCTAAGATTGATAAAAAAAATCCCCGCCGCGTAGTTCGCGCAGTCGAAGTCATCCGCCTGACCGGCAAACCGTTTTCCGCCCAGCGCTCTGATTGGGGAACTCAAAATTCAAAACTAAAAACTAAAAACTGTTTCGGTCTGTCCCGCTCCGCCGCCGACCTGCACGCCCGCGTAAATGTCCGGGTGGAAGAGATGTTTCGCCTTGGGTTGGTGGACGAAACCCGGCAACTCCTGAAACACGGTTTGGAGCAAAACCGGACCGCCATGCAAGCCATCGGTTACCGGCAGGTCGTTGAGCATCTACGCGGCGAACATTCGCTGCCGGAAACAATTGAGTTGGTGAAGATCAAAACCCGCCAGTTCGCCAAACGGCAGATGACCTGGTTTCGCCGGCAATTGCGGCTCGATTGGATTGCGCTAGAGATGGATGAATCCACTGCGGTCACCGTACAGCAGATAAATAACTCGGTTTTAGTTCATCTTTGATTCCGCTTTTCTACGGATAACAATCAATTTGGCGGGAGCAGCCCTTGTGTTATCCTTCGTAGGGTTTTTAACCGATATGCAAAGGAAATGGATGAATGTCCGGATCAATGCGCTTGGCATCGCAGTCGTTTCGGTCCTGCTATGCTGGCGCTCCTATGGCGTCGGTTATCATCTTGAGCGCGTTTCACCATTTGGACTGAACCAGCCGACCTTTTTGACCCAGGCGCAGGATGACCCGGCGAACATCCTGTATTACTCCACACGCATCAGTTCGGCGTTTCCGGGATACAGCTCGAGTCCGGCGAACACGATGGGGAAGGTATGGCGGTACGACCTGAATACCCGGACCTCCACCGCCGTGCTCGACCTCTCGGCCCGGTTTGTTTACAACGATGACGGCCTGCAGACGTTCGCCTTCCATCCTGATTTCAATCACACGAACACGGCCGGCTGGGGCAAGTTTTACGTCAGCAGCGCCGAGTTCCTCGGGGTGCCGAGCGCGCCGGATCAGTTTGTGGTGCCGGTGGACCGGGTGGAGGAATATTTTTTGAACCCGACCAATACCGGGCTGGGCGCGGTGTTTTCCCGCTTGATCCTCCAGTACACCAATAACGCGTTCAACAACCATACGGTGGGATGGATCGGTTTCAAACCGAACGCGACGGGCGAGGAAAGGAATTATCTCTACATCTCCACCGCTGATTCCTCTTTCCAGAACAATTATAATGGCGGGATATCGCCCTTTGGCCGCCCGTCCCAGAATCCCCAGGATATCCGGGGGAAAATCCTGCGCGTGGATATTTCCGGTGGGGATGATTATCCGTCCGACCCGCTCAAGAATTTCGTGGTGCCGCCCTCCAATCCATTCCCGCAGTACAATACGAACAATCCCGGTGCGCCCTTTACCGGTATCCTGGGCGAAATCTACGTGACGGGCCTGCGGAACGCGTATCGCGTCAGTTTCAATACGAACGGTGATATGTATTGGGGTGACGTGGGTGAGAGCGCCATTGAAGAAGTGGATTTCCTGAAGGCGGGCAGCAATGCGTCCGGTCCGCCGGTGGATTACGGGTGGCCGTTGCGGGAGGGCACGAATTACAGTGGCGTGCCCGGGGCGCCGCCCGTGGCCAACTCGTTCACCAATCCCTTCACCCATGTCGGCTCGTTGAATCCCATCCAGGCGTATACCCACGCGACGGGCCAGGCGGCGATCGGAGGTTATTTGTATCACGGACCGATCCCGGAACTTCAGGGTAAATATTTCTACGCCGATTTTGTGGCGGGGAAGCTGTGGATGCTCGATTTCGACCGGAACACCGATCCCAACACGTTCAACGGGACGAACGGCACGTTGACGGACATCACGTCGTTTTGGAATTCGCTGGTCATCGATACGAATAGTCCGACCTATCGGGGCGACGCAACTATAGCGACAAGCAACGGGATAGATCACCCCGTGGCGTTTGCCGAGGACAATGTGGGGAACCTGTACGTCGTGGATTTTGGTTTTGGGACAGGCTTCACCGGCCAATACGCGGTGAACGCGGGGGAACTCTTTGAAGTGGTGCCGAACCCGACGCTGAATCTCACGAACACGTCGTCGGGAATAAATCTCTCCTGGCCGTATGGTTACAAACTTCAGGCGCAAACCAATAGCCTCGATGTGGGTGTGAGCACGAACTGGGTGGATTATCCGGGCGGCAACACAGTCACCACTCTCTCGATACCGTTTGATAAGATGTTGCCGGATGTACTGTTCCGGCTGACGGCATTGCCATAAGCCAAGACGCCAGGAGTTGATTCACCGTTTGGCCAGCGACTGCACATATCGCTCGATGCGTGTCGAGGCTTCCACGAGTTGCTCGTAACTGGTCGCGAAACAGGCGCGGCAGAAACCGGCGCCGTTCGCGCCAAAAGCTGTGCCGGGAACCATCGCCACTTTTTCCGCTTCTAACAATCCGATGGCAAAATCCTTTTCGCTCAAGCCAGACTTCGAAATATCCGGGAACGCATAGAACGACCCGCGCGGCAGATGGCATTTCAGGCCAATCTCATTGAGCCGGCGCACGATATAATCGCGGCGGCGATGATATTGGTCGCGCATCTTTTTCATGCCTTCCTCGCCGCGCAACAGCGCTTCCAGCGCGCCTTCCTGGCTGATGATAGAGGCGCACATCATGGAATATTGATGCACCTTCATCATGGCTTCGATGAGCGGAGCCGGTCCGCAGGCGTAACCGATCCGCCAGCCGGTCATCGCGAACGCCTTGGAAAATCCATGGAGAAAAATAACGCGCTCTTTCATCCCCGGGAGGCTCGCGATGCTGGTGTGGGTGCCTTCAAACGTGAGCTCGGAATAAATCTCATCGCTCAGCACGAGCAGGTCTTTCTCAACGACAAATTTCGCGATGGCCTCGATCTGGGCGAGGTCGCACGTGCCGCCGGTGGGATTGCACGGCAGGTTCAGCACGAGCAATTTCGCGCCGGGCTTCCACGCGGCGCGCAACGCCTCCGCGGTGAGCGCAAAATTGTCTTTGGCGTAGGTCGGGACGGGAATCGCCTCGCCGTGGACGAGCGTGATGCTCGGGTGATAACTCACGTAACACGGCTGGTGGAACATGACCTTGTCGCCGGGATTCACCAGCGCGCGAAACGCGATGTCCAGCGCTTCACTGACCCCGACCGTCACCAGGATCTCATCCTCCGGCCGGTAGCTGATGGAAAAATTCTTCTCCACGTATTTGTTGATGGCGCGGCGCAGTTCGATCAATCCGAGATTGGACGTGTAGTGGGTCTTGCCTTTTTCCAACGCGTAGATGGCCGCTTCACGGATATGCCAGGGCGTATCGAAATCCGGTTCGCCGATGCCCAGCGAAATCACATCCTTCATCTTCGCGACCACCTCAAAAAAGTCGCGGATACCTGAACGGGGCAGGTTGATGACGTGTTTGGCGATGTAACGTGTGGTGTCCATTGAGGAAATTAATTGGAAAACATCGAACAACCAACATCCAACAACCAACATCCAATAAGCCGCCGTCCAACAATCATTGGGTGTTGGATGTTCGATGTTCGATGTTCGATGTTGCCGGAGATTTTCACGGCGCGACCTTGAGCCGGGGGCTTTCCTCGGCTTTGCCTTCCATCAGGATTCCGGCCTCTTTATACGTGCGCAGCAAAAAATGGGTGGAAGTGGAAAGCACGCCCTCGATGGTCGAAAGCTTTTCCGAAACGAAGGCCGCGACGCGTTGCAGGCTGGCGCCATTGACGAACACCAGCAGGTCATAGCCGCCGGACATGAGGTGGCAGGATTCCACTTCGTCAAAACGCGAGATGCGCTCGGCCAGGCGGTTGAAACCGCCGCCGCGTTCGGGAGTGATGCGCACTTCGATGACCGCGCGCACAACGCCGGCGTCTTCGTGGGAAAGATTCACGACCGGGCGCCAGCCCAGGAGGATGCGATCCTTCTTGAGCTGCTCCAACTGGCGGTTCAGCTCGGCCTCGGGAATGTTGAGCACATGCGCCATCTGCGCCGTGCTCAGATTTCCGCCGTCGAGCAAAAGTTTGATGACCGGATTCATTGGGAAGGGAGTTTCGCAAAAAGCAGGCATAAATCCATAACAAATCTTGCGAATGGCAAACCCGCTTTAAGCTTGGATATATACCGGAATATGTTAATATAAAGTCATGTCGGATCGAATCTCCATCAACCCGGACATTTGCAATGGGCGACCTGTTGTGAACGGCACACGTATCACCGTACAAACGGTTCTGGAGTTCCTTGCAGCGAACGATTCTATTGAAGATATCCTGGGGGAATACCCCAGCCTTACCCGCGCCGATGTCCAGGCATGTCTGGATTACGCTTCACGAGTGATGGGTAACCAATTTTCCATTGTGCATACTTCATGAAGGGTTTTCTGTTTGACGAAAACCTTCCTGTCCGATTGAAATTTTCGCCTAACTTGCCGGTAACACACGCATCAGTTCTTGGAGAAAGTCCTACTGATAGTGAAGTTTGGGAGTTCGCCCGTAAGAATGAATTGGTGATTGTGAGCAAAGACGCAGATTTTTCCGAACGCATCATTGCACGGACGCCACCGCCATGGGTAGTGCATGTACGGTTCGGCAATTTGCGCTTACAGCAATTTCATGCGCATTTGGAACAGGTTTGGCCACAGGTCGAGTTGCTTCTCAAATCACATAAGTTGGTGAACATTTATTCCGATCGTCTCGAAGGCATCGGCTGACCGTAATTTGAAATCCCTCATCCAAAACAGAACCTCACGCACGGAACGGGTGTTCCTGGTCGGCGCAGAGTGGAAATCCCGCAAAAACTGGGAGGTGCGCGAGTCGCTCGCTGAATTGAGCGAACTGGCCACCACCGCCGGCGGCGAAATTGTCGGCGAAGGCACGCAAAAGTTCGACTCGCCCCAGCCCGCCACGTTCATCGGCAAGGGCAAGGCCGAGGAATTTGCCGAGTATTGCCGGCAAAACAAAATCGACACCGTCATCTTTGATGATGAGCTTTCGCCCGCACAAAGCCGCAACCTGGAAAAAATCTTTGGTTGCAAGGTGCTGGATCGCACGGCGCTGATTTTAGACATCTTCGCGCAACGCGCGCGCACGCGGGAGGGCAAGTTGCAGATCGAACTGGCCCAGTTGCGCCATCTGCTGCCGCGGCTCACGCGGTTCTGGGGCCACTTGTCGCGTCAATCCGGCGGTATCGGCATGCGTGGCGGCGAAGGTGAATCGCAGTTGGAATCCGACCGCCGTAAAGTCCAGGAGCGCATCGAAAAGATCGACCGCGATCTCGACGCCGTCCGTCGCCAGCGTGAAACGCAACGCGTCGGGCGCAAGCGGGCCGAGTGGCCGCTGGCTTCCATTGTCGGTTACACCAACGCGGGCAAGTCCACGCTGCTGAACAAGCTCACCGGCTCAGACGTTCTGGCAAAGGACATTTTGTTCGCCACGCTGGACCCCACCACGCGCCGCTTGCGATTGCCGACGAACCAAAACGTTCTGCTGACAGATACCGTGGGGTTCATCAAGAAATTGCCGCACGGATTGGTGGAGGCTTTCAAGGCAACCCTCGAAGAAGTGGTGCAGGCAGACCTGCTCATCCATGTCGTGGATGTAAGCCATCCGCAGGCCGAGGAACAGATTGCGGCGGTGAACAACGTGTTGTCCGAAATCGGCGCGACCGACAAACAGACGCTGATGGTCTTCAACAAAATGGACAAGCTCGATGGTGTGACGCTGGGGCGACTGCACGAGCTGTATCCCCAGGCAGTCCCCATATCCGCCGTGACGGGGAAGGGGATTACTGCGCTCCTCCAGGAAATCGGAACGCAGTTGCGGCCGGCACGCGAATTTCTGGTGTTAAAGATCCCGCAGGAACGGGCGGCCGTCGTCGCGCGATTGCATAAGGTCGCGCAGATCATCGAGCGGCGTTATTCCGGCAAGACCGCGCGATTCAAAGCCCGCATCCCGACCCATCTTCATGCGGAGTTCGCGGAGTTTATCGTCAACGCCGCCGACAAAGCTCACTGAGGCAGTTCGCGGCGCAGCATGACGCGCGTGGCATGCAATTGGAACGCTTCCCAGCCATCCTTCGCCAGTTCATTCACGGCGTAGGTCACGCAAAACTCTTCCTGTTTCGCGTCAGCGGGCAGCTTTGCGCCTTTTTCGAACACGCGATACATATCAACCTTCTGGTTGGGGTAAAGCACCTGGATGCGGTCGGGGCCATCCCATTTAATGATGGCATATTCAAAACGCTGTTTGGCCGCCGGCTTATCCTCGGCGAAGGCACGGGGCGCAACGGCACAAATAAGCAGGATGGCAGCAATGGTTGTGGCAATGAGTTTGGTTTTCATAATGGTTGAGCGACGGTTCGCCGCCAGTATTTAAAACCCCGTGAAGATGTAAAGCAGCCTTTGGCCTGCCGGGAACCGCGTCAGTTCGTCGAGGCGGTCGGAGCGATTTTCTCGCTGATCCATGCTTCCGCCTGCATCAGCGAGTTTTTGGCGTCCTGGGAAGAGGTTTCGAAACCCGACTTGAACTCAGCCCACTTCGAAGCCGAAACATCCTTGGCTTCATCCAATTGTTTGTTCAAGTCCGCCAGTTTGGCTTTTACGGCGTCCAATTTAGGTTGTGCCTCCGCTTTAAGGTTTTCGCTGCCCAACTTTATTTCCTGCCCCAATGCCAAAGCCTGTTCCTGGAGCGTTGAGATCTCACTGTGCATCTCCGCGAGTGCCTGGTCCTTTGGCGAGACCGCCCTGTTGGTGGAACCATCCGTGGAAGTAGACGTGCCCTGGGACGTCGGCTTGCATCCTGCCAAAACCGCAGTGCAGCCCAGCGCTAAAACTGTTAAAGACAGCCGGTTCACCGCCGTGCGTTACGACTGACGAGTGAGACGAGAAAGAAAACGATAAAAATGACGAACAGGATGCGGGCGATCTGCGCCGCGTCACCAGCGATGCCAGTGAAACCAAGCACCCCGGCGATGATGGCGACGATCAGAAATATTAACGTCCATTGAAGCATATGTTTGTTTTGTTAAGAAAGTGGGGCGAAGGAAGGGCTAAAAGCAGCCCCTCCTCCGCCCCACGGTTTCAGTTCCCCTTTTTCCGACCCTTTTTCTTGTGCTGCTTCATTACGGTCCGGGCCGCTACCTCCTTGGCTCTTTTGCCATAGCGTCCTGACTTTTGGGCAGATTCTTTGATATGTTCGTATTGCCGTTGCTCTTTCTTCGTGGCACCGGCCAAATGTTTTCCTTTGGGCATGAGTCACCTCATTACGGGATCCAAGACTTCAAAATGACTTCGAACGCCTGGTCGTGCGCGTTTCCGCAGGTTTCCCGGACTGCTGCCAGGTTATCTGATGTCCGGGATCCGGGGTCGACCCGTTAGATGCATGTGCGGCGCTCAACAAAGCCTCCGCTTTCAACCAATCCTCCAGTTCGTGGCCCGGTTGACCGCCGCGCTGCTGATAAAGAAAATAAGCCTCGCGTGCGATATCTTCCGTTTTAGGTCTTTGGGTCGTAAAAGTTGCCATGTTCTGAAAACTATTTCTCGATCGGAAATTTGTGTTCCTTCCAGGCGTCGAACCCGCCTTCCATTTCTTTGACGCGAAACCCTTTTTCCGAGAATTTCACCGCCGCCGTGGCTGCGAGGTGACAGGTGGTCGAATAGCAATAGAGGACATTTATGGCATCCTCGTGCAGGCCGTTAAAAGTATCCCACTGGGGTTTGGGCAGGTTCAAGGCCCCGGGGATGTGGCCTTTTTCATAATCCTCCGCTTCACGCACATCGATGATGTTAATGTTTTCGCTTTCCGCAATCTGGTCTTTGAGTTCGACCGGTCCCACCGTGAAAGCGAGTCGTTTTGCGAAGTATTCCCTCGCCTCAGCGGCGTCGTATGTCGGTGTCGCTATCATCTGAAAATTAAACGGAAGACAGAGGCCCTTTGGGCGCGATCAACCATTGTGTTTCTCAGAGCACGCCTGTCTTCCGAGACGCTACTAAGCTGGCTTCGTGCCAAGCAAAGTTGGCATGGGCGACCTGCGGATTTCCCAGCAAAATCAAATATTGAAAATGACCATGCCAACGTGCCTGCTGATATTTGCAACTAATCGCAAAAAACTTAATGCAATTTGCACAGATTCAGCTTGGCGTTTTTGAATCTGCTGGAAATTTTTGGTGATGTCCTAACTCCTGGGGCGCGGCCTTCAGGCCACTACAAGCGTGAATGCATGTGTTGATGAAGTGGTCCCGACTCTGTGGGACCGCGCTTCGAAAGCGCATCTCGCCGCGGCCGGTTTTCTTTCGGAAGCCGGAGAATCGTTCCTTCGAGAGGTCACTGTGAAAAAGAAAAAGGGAAGACGGATTTTTGCCTGCAGGTGTTGTTTCGAGGTTTCCCTTTTTGTTTCTCACCAACAGACCGTTGTTGGTCCGTCTTCCCAAAATGATAACGGAGCTGTTAATCAGCCTCGTTGGAGCAGTTCATCGCATCGGCAAATGAAGGGAAAACGGGGCGGACGCACAGGTGCATCCGGTATTTGCCGGTTTGAAGGGCAAGAGGGATGCGCCTGCGCGATTTGAAACTGATTTTGGCCGAAGCCACGGAGCCGTCATGTGTTGGACGTCTTGATTTCATGGAACGGGTGTTACTGGCGCTGGTGTGTTGGTGTCTACGGAGTTGGTCATTGATGACATCCCATTTGCCAGATCAGTAGCCAGGTTGGTCATGCCATCGGCCATATTGGTCGTCGCTCCTTCGGCAGCCATCTCCGCATTGTGAAGGTTGGTGCTTAAGCTGGTGTCATATTGGCCGCGGCGTACTTCCCCGACCGCTACCCCCACCGCGTTCGACATCGTTTCTTCCGCGCTCATGGCGGCATTGTGAAGATTCGTGGTCAGGCTCGAGTCATATTGTCCGCGCCGGACATCGCCGCCGGTTGCGCTGGCGTTGGTGGCCTGCATCATTTCATTGGTGGGGGGCATCGAAGCCGGCGAAATTGAATTGGTCATGCTGGATTCGTCCGTTGTCTCCGTTTTAGGCCCGCAACCCGCCAGCGCTAAAGCCAACACAGCGCCAACCACACACCCCGTTCCCGTAAGATATTTAATTTTCATAAAATAATATATTCCCTTCCCAAATGACAGCATAAGCGTCCCGTATGCCAACGGTGAATTCGTCAAATCTCCTCATGAAGGTGTTGGCTACAAAACGGAAATGAGAGCAATTTGCAACAGAAAGGGGGTGGCTCAGTGCAAATTGCGGCTAAGAACGGGATTTTGCCTGTAAAACAAAGGAGAAAAAATCTTATCCGTACTTGGTACGCCAGCGGCTCAATCCGCGATGAGGAGTTTATTGACTATGGCGGATGGAGAGGCAAAAGGGGCAATCAAGTCAGTGGAAAATCGATGGCGGCGAATTGGGCGCAGGGCGCGGATCACAATCATTTCCATCGTCGTGGTGCTCGTGGTGATACGGCTGGCGATGCCCTACGCCATCAAGGCGTACGTGAATCATCAATTGAACACGAGCAAGGATTATACGGGAAGCGTTGGCGACATTCATGTGGCGCTGATCCGCGGCGCGTACCAGATCAAAGACGCGAAGATCATGAAACGCACGGGCGGTGTGCCCGTCCCATTTTTTTCCGTCAAGACCATGGACCTTTCCATCCAGTGGAAGGAGTTGTTCCACGGCGCGGTGGTGGGAAAAATCCTATTGGACACGCCGCAATTGAATTTTGTGGAAGGGACCAATGCCGCTGATTCCCAGACCGGCAAAAACGAAAGCTGGGACAAGATGCTCAGCAGCCTGTTTCCGTTCAATTTCAATCGCGTGCAGATCGACCATGGCCAGATACATTTCCGCAATTTCAATTCCACGCCGCCGGTGGACATCTATTTTAATGAGCTGGCGGTGGTGGCCACGAACCTGACCAATGCGCGCAATCTAAAGCAAAAGCTGCCTTCCGGCGTGCAGGCCAAAGCGACCACATTGGGCGGTGGCCTGCTGGATTTTGACCTGCAGCTCAACGCGCTGGCCAACCCGCCGGCCTACGAGTTGAACGCGGGCCTGACCAATGTGGCACTGACGAACCTGAATGGTTTTTTGCGGGCCTACGGGAAGTTCGACGTGGAGCGGGGGCAATTTGCGGCATTCACTTCAGTGGCGTCAGCGGATGGCCAGTACGAAGGCTATATCAAAATATTCTTTGACGACCTGGATGTGTTTGCCTGGGAAAAGGAGCGGAAGAAAAATATTCTCCAGATCTTCTGGCAGGCGATCGTGGGCGCGGCCACGACCGTGTTTAAAAACCATTCCGAAGACCGGTTGGCGACCCGTGTGCCTATTTCAGGGTCGTATCAGGGAAGCTCAGTGGGCCTGTGGACTGCGGTCGGCACATTGATGGAAAATGCCTTTATCCGCGCGCTGCTGCCGAAGCTGGATGAAAGTATGACGGTGGAAAAAGTAGAGACCGACCAGGGCAAACCAGAACCCAAACCAACCCCCTGATATGAGGCGCGCTGTAAAAAGATCATCTTTTGCCTCCCTGCTGCAAAGCCACCCTTTGCACGACTATCTTCATGCCGAGCAGCAGAAGTCCAGGACGCATAAGGATAGCCGCGCCATGATGTTGTTTGGACTTTTGAAGAGCACGCTGAACGCGTGGACGGAGCACAGCGTTCCCCGGCTTGGCGCCGCGCTCGCGTTTTATACCATCTTCGCCATTGCACCTTTGTTCATCATCGTGCTGGCGGTGGCTGGTTTCTTTTTTGGTGCGGAGGCGGCGCGTCATCAATTATTCAACGAGCTCAATGGCCTGATCGGGCAAAAGAGCGGTGAAGCCATCGAGGCGGTCATCGTCGCGGCCCATCAACCGAAAGCCGGGACGTGGGCAACCGCCATCGCCATCGGAACATTATTCGTCGGGGCCACGGGGGTGTTTGTGCAATTGCAGGATTCACTGAACACCATCTGGAATGTGCGGCCCAGGCCGGGGCGCGGTTTGCGGCACTTCATCCGGAACCGGATATTGTCCTTTGCGATGATATTGGTGCTGGGATTTTTGCTGCTGGTCTCGCTGGTGTTGAGCGCCGCGCTGGGGGCGGTGGGGCAATCCATCGGAGGCGCGTTAACATCGCACGAGTTGATATTGCGGGCGGTAAATTTTGTACTGTCGCTGGGAGTGGTTTCCTTGTTGTTCGCGCTCATCTTCAAACTGCTGCCGGATGTGAAAGTGGGGTGGCGCGACGTGTGGGTGGGCGCATTGCTCACGGCGGTGCTGTTCGACCTGGGGAAATATGCGCTGGGGCTGTACCTGGGCCGGAGCACCTTTGCCTCGGCTTATGGCGCGGCGGGGTCGCTGGTGATCTTTCTAGTATGGGTCTATTACTCATCGCAGATCCTGTTCTTCGGGGCGGAATTCACGCGGCTTTATGCGATCCGATCCGGGGCAACGATCGAACCGGCGCACGGGGCGCAGTTTGTGGAGGTGAGCGAGGTGAAAGCGGCGAAGCCGCAAGGGCGCAGTGGGATGAAGCGGGTCTAGGGCAGGGCGTGTTCCGTGTTGCGTGTTACGTCAAGTACGGGTGGGCGCACTAAGGCGGGGGCGATGGCGGAATTTCCCAGGCAATAAAAAACCCCGGCGCATGACGCAGGGGTTGAAATGGGAAAGTGGCCGTGGCCGAAACTGCCTAGCAACGAGCCGAACGGCGACGCAGCATCCAGAACGCCGGTATCGCCGCCAGACCCAATAAGGACAGGGGCGAGGGTTCGGGAATGGGGGTGATGACGATATTGTCATAGAACACGGTCACCCCGGTGCCATCGCCATTTTCAATGAACCCAAAGCGCATGAAAGTCTGGCCGAGGAATCCCGCACCCGGAGTCCCATATTTCGCCGCCACAGTCTCGGACACGGTGCCGGAAAAGACCTGGCCGCTGGCGAGTTGGGTGCCACTCAGTTCCACATCTTTACCAGTGGCAGGAAAATCCTGGGCATAGGCCCCGCTGCCTGAATTGATATAAGTGGCCAGTTGCAGGAAATTGCCGTTATTACCCGGGGACAAAGAGGTGTCCACGTACCAGTCGTAACTGATCAAATAGCCGGTCGGGTTGGCCACAGCGGCGTTCATCGCGGCGAGGAAAGGGTTAGCGCCGGAGGCGATATCGGCTTCCTGGAAGGCGCCCGTGCGGGGAACGGCCATCCGCAGGCTGCCGCCGATGTTGGTGATCATAAAGGACGCGGAAGCGTCATTGCTGAATTTGAGCCCGAAGCCGTCATCGGTTCCATCCTGGAAGTTGATAGTGACCGACTGACCATGCGATTGGAGCACGCCAAAAAAGAAGGCAAAGGCGGCTACTAACTTGAGTGAGTTTTTCATAGTTACAATTCCGCCAGGATTTTGAATCCGGCGTTTATGCTATAGGTTTTTTGCTTCAGCTTACTGAAAGCTGATTACTTCTGATTGCTACGACCCTATCCTACCCATGCTGGAACACAAGCGGGCAGGCATAGATTATCCTCTGAAATGGCTTTTTAGGGAAATCGGGTCAATGCGGGGTGTTCCGGCGACCTGTCAGGTGGCCCGCGTCTCAGGATAGAAGCTTCGCGTTGTGAGCCATCACCCAGGGAAGCAATGCCATGGAGGTTGCGTCGAATAATCCGTGGGCAATGACCGCCGGCCAGATCGAGTCGTGAAAAATCATGATCAACCCCAAACCAACTCCGAGCAAGCCAGCCAGGCACACGGCCAACGGCCCCATGGCCAAATGACCGAAACCGAAGATGACTGCGCAAATGATGACCGCCAAAACCCTGCCGGCTTGGGTGCCAAATCGTTGCGGCCAGAGCGCTTTCATCCCGGCGAGAAAGGCGGAGCGCCACAGTTCTTCGCGCAATCCCGCTACGATAAAACTTACCAAAGTAAGAGTTAACCAAAAATAAACCGGGTCATCACGCAGCGCGGCGACATCCACAATCGTTTCCACGCCCGGACGGTTGGCCGAAACAAAGTTCTTTAGCGAATCCGGGGTCATTATGCGGGAGGCGATCAGTCCGATTCCGACCACGATAATCAAGAATACCAAAGCGAAGCGGAGGGCGATGGAATAGCCGGCGCCAAAAAGAAGGGGTTTAAATTTTCCTTTCCAGCGAAGCAGGAGATCATCGACCGTGGCCCGTGAGGACAAGCACGCGAACCCAAAGATGAATCCAAAGATAAGCAATTCCAGCGCACAAACTGAAAGCAAACCGCCGACGGTGTGCGAAAGCACGGCGGTGTGGGTTCCCCGCCGCCCCAACCCCAAAAAGCCCACGGCCAGAATATATCCGGTGATGAGAAACAAATGAATCCGCCAGCGGCTCCCGCTGGCGGCGGGTTTGGCCGATGATGAAATAGATTCCATTTAGCTGGTTGATCGAATGTTCGCCTAAATCTGGCAAACAGCTGCCTGCAGTGATCGGCTAGGCCACAGGTTTTTCATCTCGCTTGCTCCGTCTCTGATAATACACCACGACAAATAAAGCCGGCAACACGCACATCGCCGCTATGAATACCAGCATCATGAAATAATCCTCCGGGGAACTTTTGTGTTCGTACGACCACCAAATATCCGGCTGAATGCAGGTAGCAATAAATGCGATCAGCAGCGGGATGCAACAAGCCGATATGAATAAAGTGCCGTAGGAGATCCGCTTTTTGCGGGCGAGGCGAATGCGGCAAATCATACCGGCCACTGGAATGGTGGCCAACATCGGAAACAGAAAACACAATATAATGCCCATAATCGTCAAGTGGCCTGACAGGTATTATCCTGAAATTTTGCGGCCTATCCTGGTCGCATGGCTTCCGTGGGTTTAGGTTTGAATCGGTTTTTTGTCGAGTCTATTAGGATGGTGCCTGGGTCGCAGAAGTTTGCGGGTGAACGGGTGATTCCGACTGATTGGCTTCCCAAGCCCGCCGCCAGTCAGGTGCCCATAAAAGTTGTTCGCTGCGCGAATTGTGGTCAAACCACTTTGTATACGGGATGATAGTATACTCCACTGCTCAAGGCAGGCGGATGATAAAATATCGCTGTGACAAAGTCTGGCTGATGGTGTTGGTGGCGTTGAAATTGCCGCTGGCATCGAATTGATTGGTGGCGACGCAATCCCATTGGGCGAGGGGCGTGGCCAGATTGGTGGTGGCGTACACGAAGTAATACCAGTTGGGTGTGCCCCCGGTGCCTTGCAGGATGAGATTGTTGGCGCGGGCGGCGGTGTTCATGATGGCCGGCGGATCGGTCCTCACCACCCAGACGCTGCCATCCACATTCAATTTATTCGTGCTCCAGGACAATGTGTCATCGAGGTCTGGCAGGATAAAATTGGTGAACGACCCGCTGTAGGACGCGGCCTGGAAAAGCCGGAAGCTGTTTCCGGCGATCAGCAGGTCGGGGCTGATGTTTTCCACATCCAGGGTTCCCGCATACGTGACCGTGCCGGCAACCACGGCCATATCATTGGTCAGCGGCACTTTCGTGAGTTCAAAGAAGGAGGTGCTGCCGGGTTGCAGGGTGAGGTTGCCGCTGAACCGCAAGGTGCCGATGGAATTTCCCGGCGCGAGCGTGCCGGCCACGGTGGTGTTGCCGCCAATCTTGCCATTGCCGCCGAGGGTGCCATTGGCATTGACGGTAACGGGGCCGGTGGCGGCGGATTGGTCGGCGTTGATGGACATGGTGCCGCCATTCACGGTCGTGGTTCCGGAATAATTGTTAGTACCAGTGAGCGTCCAATTGCCCGCGCCTTCCTTGATGAGTGAGGTGGTGCCCTGGATGGCGGCGGCGTTGGTGGCGTCGGTGTTCAATCCGCCGACGCGCCAGGTGACGGCGCTTTGGGTGCCGGCACTGGTGCCGAAGCCCGCGCTGATAGTTGTGCCGTTGCCGGAGGAGGAGAGTTCACCGATAGGAATGACGGAATTGGCCGTCGCGCGCGAATACATGAGGACGCGGCTGCCGACGTTCACGCGGGTGTTCGGATACCCGCTGGTATTCAACACCCGGAAGTCGTTGGTGACGGAGCCGAGGCTGGTGACATTGAGAAAACCGGTGAAATTGGTCCAGAGACCAGAAACGTCACCGCGCACAAAGTTAACCGTCAGATTCAACGAGCCGCCGCCGGTGACCTTGCTCGTGATGGTTTGCCGCGGGCCGGCAAGGATTGTCCCGGTCTGGCCGGTAGCCACGATGACATCATTGCTGAAGGTGCCATAGCCGGTTGAGTTGTCGGAAAGGTTATAGCTGTACACGCCAAAACTTCCACCGCGCAATATGATGGGGCCGGCGCCGGGCGCATACGTGTTCGCCGTATAAGTACCCAGCGATGAACCCGATAAGCCAACCAAACCATTGCTGATGATGATGCCGCCCGAGAAGGTGTTGGTGGAGGCCAGTAACAGTGTGCCGGTGCCGGATTTAACGATGGGATTTGTACCCGCGAGCCCGCCATTGCCGGCAAACGTGTAGGTTTTGGTCCCGGTTACGGTCAGAGCGCCGGGAAAGACTGCGGTGGCCAGTTTGACGGAAGGTGAACTTGAACCCGTGTTATCAAACGTGATAAATGAGCCATCGGAATACACGGTGGTGGCGGCTCCGTTCAACCAATTCGCAGTCGTCGTGACGTCCCACGTATTTGCAGTGCCGTCACCCTTCCAGGTAAGTGATAAGGGCGTGGTCGTGGTGGTGGCGGAGCCCGGACCCGCATACGCAGACAGGCCCGCAAGGTTGGTCGCGCTGACCCGATAATAATAGGTGGTGTTGCCGAGCAGCCCGAAATCGGAATAGTTGGTGTCGTTGGCCGAGTTTATCGAGATGGTGGTGAAATTGACGTCGTCAGTGGAGCGTTGGATAAAAAAAGCGTTTTCATCCGATGAATTATCGGTCCAGTTCAGATCGATTTCTGAAGGTCCGGCCGACAGCACCCTGAGGTTGGTGGGAGGCGCTGGCGGCGACGAGGGAATGACTGCGAGGAGTCCGATCACTCCCGGCGGATTCGTAAGCATGACCGGTTGGATAAAGTTGCCGGTTAAAGTCAGATTGCTCAATCCACCACTCAGCGTACCCGAATAAGTGATTAGCGGATAGACGCCGCCGCCCAAGGCGTTATCCAACGACCGCACTTCGATGATATTCGTTCCGGTCAAAATCAGATTTCCGATAAGATGAACAGTGTCGTTCGTCTTGACGGCGCCGGTGGGGTCGCTGGATAGGTCGAATTGATTCAACACCCGGTCGACCTCCGTCAGGTTGTTGGAGATGGTCAATGTGCCGGCCAGATTTGTGCCGCTGCCAACGATCAAGCCGCAGCCGAGTTGGATCGTCAACCCGGCGCCCAAACGTCCACTGCCGCCGACGCGCGCCGGACCTTCAGGAGTTCCGTGACGTTCCACCGTCAGAGGACTGTCATCAATCGAGCCGTTGACCATCAGCGTGCCTTCGGCAACGGTCGTTATGCCGGTGAAAGTATTGGTGGTGTTGATCGTGAGCGTGCCCTGTCCCGCTTTGAGAAAATCATTCGTACCGGCCAGCGAACCGGAACCCGCGAAGGTGAAATCTGTCGGGGAGTACACGGTGACTTTGCCCGGCGAAAGATTGCCGGCGATGGTCACCGGCACGCTGTTGGTGCCGCTGATATCAAAAAGCACGTTGTTGCCGGAATGAAAAATGGTTGCCGGATTGTTGCTGTTCCACACGTTGTTCGTCACCCAGCTCGAGGTCGTGGCCAGGTCCCAGACGTTGTTCGCGGTGGCACCGTGCCAGAGGAGGGCGGCGTCCGAGATCGGCTGTAAGGGCGGCGGGTACATATCCGGCCCGATGTTGAAGCCCGGATGCGGTGGCTGGTTGTAACCGGTGTTTTGCCAGGCGATGGCGCAACGATATTGCGGGTCGTGCATCAAGGTGTAAAAGCGATTGGTCGCTACGTAGGTCGTCGTGTAGATGCGCAATTCCGTGTTATCAGCTTTGCGCCAGATCACTTCTTCGCGCCAGTCGCCGAGGATGTCCGCGCTCAAACAGGGCGTAGATTTGGTGCCATTATTGGAAGACAGGCTGGCCGGAGACAGCAACGTGCCAGTGGTGCTGTTGGTCCAATTCCATTTGGAAATAGTTGTGCCATCCAAAATTTCCCTGAGCAAATCGCCGTCCCACCAGATGCAGAAATTTTCCTGGCTGGGATGCGATGCGGATATCAATCCCACCCGCGCGTTATAGAGGCCGGAACCCGTCGCTGCGCCCCACATTTCGTAACCGGGATAACGCGGGTCGATGTCGAATGCCACGCCGCGCCCCACATCCTGCGAAGGGCCGCCGGGAACGCCAAAGATCAAGGCACCGGTCTTCGCATCGCGGAATTCCATTCCATTTGGGCCGTAATTGGGCGGGTCTTCATGCACCATCCAAACCTGTTGCCCGGGACGATCCGGATCCATAACTGAAAGATGCTCGGCATCCCCGTGGTTTAGGCTGGTGGAATACAATCCCTTGCCGTTGTCATCAATGGCGCACGCGCCATAGGTGATCTCATCCTTTCCGTCGCCATCCACGTCGCCGATCGTGAGGCTGTGCGCGCCCTGGGTGCGATATAACAGGTTCGTCGGGTTGCCGTCGTCGCTGTCAAAGATCCAACGCCGGGTCATTTGTCCATCACGCCAGTCCCACGCCACGAGAAATGTGCGGGTATAATATCCACGGCAAAAAACTGCGCTCGGCCGTTTCCCATCCAGGTACGCCACGCCGGCGAGGAACCGGTCAATGCGATTGCCGTAGGAATCTCCCCAGATGGTGTTGATGCGAGCAGCGGTGGGATTGTCGTCGTTATTATCTGGATCGCGATGCGGCGTGTAGGTGGTGGTCGCCAGTTCTTCGCCGGTCGAGCCGTTGAAGACGGTTAGAAATTCAGGACCCGCCAGCACATAGCCGTTGGCGCCGTTCGGACCCGTTGTCCGGTAATCATCGGTGTTGTTGAAGCTGGGACGCGTTCCGCCGGCGTTCTGCCACTTGGCGGCACCACCGACGTAATTTCCCAGACCATCAATGGAACCAGGCGCCGTGCGACACATCACCTCCGCTTTGCCGTCGCCGTCAAAATCATAGACCATGAAATCCATGTAGTGGGCGCCGGAACGGATGTTTGGCCCCAGGTTGATCCGCCACAGCCGGGTGCCGTCGAGTTTGTAGCAATCCAGATACGTCGGACCCGTGATGCCGCTTTGGGAATTATCTTTGGAATTAGTCGGGTCCCATTTCAAAATGATTTCGTACTCGCCGTCCCCATCCACGTCGCCCACCGAGCAATCATTGGCGTTGTAGGTGTAGGGCCCACCGGCATCCGTGCCGTCGGCGGAGGCCGGGCTGGTTCCACCGGGCGGCGGTGACAGGGGAATGCTGATGTATTGTTGCACCGGCGCATTCGCCGCCAGCGTGTACGATGCACTGGCAGATTGTTCCACGCCGCCGACCACCGGAGTCACAAAATAGGAATTGGCCAGCGTCAGGTTCGCGGTCCCGTCCACAAAATTGCAACTGGTGGTGATCGGGCTTCCGTTCAATTTATTCGTCACGCTGCTGGTGACGCGATACAGGTTGAAGCCGATGCTCGACGGGTCATTCCCCAATAGTCGCCAGCCGATATATACCTGCGTCGAATTGGTGCGCATGGCGACGACGCCCCGTCCGAGTCTTTCCATCTGCCGCTGGCCAAAGGCGGTTCCGCACGTGAAAACGAGACAGCACAACAGGGGTAAATAAAACGCGCGGGCCTTCATAAGTAGAGGAATACGAACATAATATGCCAACGCTCCTTCTACTTCATGTAACCAATTCTGGTCATGTCAGAAGAACACCCGCTGGATGAGCCAAAAAGTTCCTATGAGGGCGATTGCGAGGGAAACGATGGTTTTTCCGAATCGCGAAAAGGGTTTCCACATCATCAGCACACGCCAAAGTACCAGGAAGATAACGGCAACCGCCAATTGGCCGACCTCAATACCCAGATTGAAGGAAAACAATGGCATCATTAACGGTGTGCCATTGGCGCCAAGGCCCACCGCCCTCAACGCCGACGCAAAGCCAAATCCATGGATAAGCCCGAACACGAATGCCACCGCCCAACGTCGTTCCGGCTTCAATCGATGGCTCAGGTTTTCGATGCCCACGAACACAATGGTTGCGGCGATCGCCGGTTCCACGATGCGGCTGGAAATGGAGGCAACATTCAGCGCCGCCAGCGCAAGCGTGATGGAATGCGCCACCGTGAATGCTGTGATGATGACGGCTACTTGTCCCAATCGACGGCAGACCACCAGTAACCCGCAAAGGAAGAGCAGGTGGTCAAAGCCGGTCAGGATGTGTTCGATTCCCAATTTAAAAAAATCGGAGAAGGATGGCAGCGATACGGGCGGTGGCGGCGCTGTTGAAGTCGATTTGCTTTCCATTGTGCTGTTGGTGGCGGCGGCCAAGGGTGCACCAGGAATCTCGAAAGCAAAATCATCATAACGCAACAACTTCTGACCGATGACTGAATTGTTCACCATGTCCAACGCTGTCAACATTGCGCCGTAACCTTCCGCCGGCAGAATTTTCAGGTAGACGGCTTCCACTCGAATTGTACCCGGCGAGCGTGGATAGCGCAGACGGTATTCCACGTCTTCTTCTTTCCCCGGGAATACATTCGTTTGAAACGCCGTAAGTTGCTTATCGTCGAGATAGATTTTGTAGAGATGCGCGCCGCTGTTCCGAAAAATGGAAAGGTTTTCGTCGAAGGCTGCAGGATCAAATCGTTTGCCGGCGATGTCGGTGTCTTCGGAGACCAACGCCGCTGTATTTCCGTTCAGCGTCACATCCAGGTCGATGGAATTGGTGCGCAGCCGGATCGTGCTGGTGCCCTCAAACGGATCGTGCGCCCGCGCAAACTCGGCGCTCACCAAAAGCAGGCAGACGAAAAGCTTTTTGGGAAACACCCGCGTTTGTTAAGCCGAAATCCCGGATTCGTCAAACTTCATTTCCCAACCCGCAAAAAAATCAGGGCAGCGCACCGGCGCTGCCCTGCCTGTGTGAACGGCTGATTTATTGGTCAGTCGGCGGTTTTTGGGGGCGTTGCGGACGTAATTCATCCGGCGTCAATTTGCCGTCGCCATTCTTGTCCAGCGTCTTGAGTGCGGCGGGTGCGTTGGCGATTTCGGCCGCATCGATGATCCCGTCATGATTCGCGTCGAGCGCCATGATCACCGGGCTGGGCGGAGGGCGATGTCCGCCCATACCGGGTCCACCTTGTCCGCCTGGGCCGCCCTGCGGGCCATTGTCACTGCCCGGAGGCGGGCCGTCTTGAGCGGCGGCGAGGAGTGCTGTGGCGCAGAGGGCGCATAATGCGATGAGTGCTTTTTTGTTCATACTATTACCTTTCATTACCTGGTTGCGGCATATCACCCGTGGCGCCGATAGGCGCCGGTTTCCGTTGAATACCGTTGAAGTATTTGTTCTTCATGCGCCCACTCTACTCCGGTCAACCTTAAGCAAACGTGAAGCCGAAATTTTTTTTGCAAACTATTCGGCCGCCTGGAATCGCGCATCTGTCAATGTCCTCAGAAACGCCACTAGCGCCTGTTTGTCCGCCTCGCTCAATGGCACGCCGCCATCAGGATGCTTCGCGAGATTCGGGTCCAGTGTCGCGCTGCGTTTCACGCCGCTGCAATAATGTTCCACCACATCTTCCAGCGTCCGGAAACGCCCATCGTGCATGTAAGGCGCGGTCAGCGCCACGTTGCGCAGCGACGGTACGGAAAATTTTCCTGCATCGGCTTCCATTCCAGTGATTTTGATCCGGCCCGGATCAGAAAAACTGCTGTCCAGACCATTATTGGCGAAGCCCTGGCTTTGGAATAACGGCCCGCCATGGCAATGAAAACAGTCCGCCCCATACTGCCCGCGGCGCGGGTCGTATTCCGTGGAGAACAATTCAAACCCGCGCTGTTCTGGCGCCGAAAATTTTTCCTCGCCCCGCAACACGCGGTCGAATTTGGCGTCGAATGAAGTCAGCGTGAGCAGGTAATTCTCCAGCGCCAGGGCAATCTTTTCCGCCGTGATCGCCCGCGTCCCGAACGCGGCGGTAAAGAGAGCAGGGTAGTCGTCCAGGGCGGCCAGTTTGAGGACGAGGTTCGTCGCCGATTGGTGCATCTCCACCGGGTTCTGGATCGGTTGCAACACCTGTTCGCGCAGAGTGTGCGCGCGGCCATCCCAGAAAAACTCCTTCTTCCAGGCCAGGTTCATCAGGGCCATGGAATTGCGCGTGCCCAACTGTCCTTCCGCGCCGCGCGCGACCCCCCGGCTGTCCGCGAAGGCTTTATCCGGCAGATGACAATCCGAGCACGATTGTGCGTCATTGATCGAGACCCGTTTTTCAAAAAACAATTTCTTACCCAGTTCCACACGCTCGACGGTGAGCGGATTATCGCACGGCAAGTCGGGCATGGGAAACGTCGCGCTCATCTTGAATTCGTAAGGCGTGAAGTGGGCCGGCAGATACAACGGCTTGGGATGCGCCACTGCGATTTCCACATCGGTCAATGCGCTGATGCGCTTCACCGAAAATGCGCCGGCCAGATTTTTGCCGAGCGCGGCGGAAACCGGGTCCCCATCGCGCGAATGGGTCGAGGAGCCGTCCTTCACAAACGACAGCGGACGCGGCGCGTTCAGCACGGCCGCCAGGTCCAGGTCGAGTTCCAATTTCGTTTCGTTGGTGATTTCGAGTGCCGCCGCCAGGGTGATGCGCACCGCATTGGTGTCCCGCGCCAGATGATACGACCAGCCATCGAGTTCGCCGCCCGCATTGCGCCACAAGCCTTCCAAGGCCATGAAGATGTAACCGCCCTGCCAGCTCCAGTGCAATCCATTGACATTTGGATTCAACGGGTGCTGCGCCGGAAATTGCGCTACATCCGCGTGGTTCAAATTCGTGTTCAATCCCACGAGAAAACGGACGGACCTGAATTCGCCCGCCGGAATATTTTCCAGCCGGATGGAATCGCGGTTCTGGTCGTAATCCAGCCAGGCAACTGAATTAGAGACCTCCAGCCATGACCCGTCGCCACGTTGCAACGCGAAATCACTCACTAGATAACTGACGCGCGTGACGGAAAAACTTTCGCCCGCCGAAGTCTGGTAACGGAATGAGGCGGGTTGGAGATTTTCGCCGGAAACTTTGGGCGTGATCTGCACCTGTAGCGTGGCGGCGGAAATCGTGCCCGCCGCCATCAGCAGGGTCATACTTGAAACAAATGTCCGCAGCGCATTCATTTCGCATTCACTTCATAACCGTTCGCATTCCACGTAAGCGTCGTTGTTTTCGCCGGTTGTCCTGTCGGCGCCAGTGCGGTGTTCGCATGATTGATGAAGTTCACTGTCACTGGCTCCGCGATGGACCGGACTAGACATCCCCACGGATTACCGTGATAGCGACGCCCCATGTTGTAGGGATAAACGGGCTGACCGCTGGCATCTATCGTCGTGAAGTAGGCGTAGGTGCCATGGGGAAATTCCGGTGTCACGCACCAGCGCCCGTTCAGTTCATCCAGGTCAAAATCCCTGCCGGCCTTCTTCCCAAGGTCGCCGAGATACGCGTAATCCTCGAGGTAATGACCGAGCGGATATTGTTCGTTCACGGCAGGACCAGTCTCGGAATTTTGCAGCGTGGTCGCGCGATCATGCTCGCGCGCTTCCCATGCGGGCAGCGTGCGTCTCCCTGTTTGCGTGAGATTGTCCGCGCCATTCTTTCCATCACGCACGACAAATCCGGTAACCATCCGGCGCACACCGTTCGCGGCGTTCGTGGGATTGGAATATCCATACGGGCCGTAGATGGGATAGCCGTCCTGCATCCAGCCGAGTATTGGCGAATGTTTCGTCGGTGTAGTTTTGCTTTCGTGATACGTCTTCGTCGTCGCGTCAAAATCCACATGGTCGCCGAGCAAATAACGCAGCGCGAGCGGTTCGGCATGATAATGGTAACGCCCCCAGTTCTGTTGATGACCCAGCGCCGCGTCGAACGTCCGGCGCTCGTTCACATAGGCATCGCGGTTCCAGAGATGGTCGCCCTGGCCGATACCGGCGCACGGACTGGCATCTTCGCCATCCGCGTGTGAATAGGAGAAGGCATCATTCGCGTCAAACATCCGCACCCCATCCACGAACATGCCAATCTCTCCCATCGGATTGAAACGCCGCTCCGTCTGCACAGTGGGATGACGGGGGATGGCGAAAATAAAATTTTGGTCCGTCGGCAGATTGGGAAACCGGCCATTTTCCCATGGGCCCATGATATGGCTGCCGAGGCCCGTGCTGCGGATGTAGACCCAATTCGACGAGGATAAAATCTCCTGCACGCCGCTGAACGCCGGTTGTGATTGGTTATTGCGGCCGTTGATCCACGTGGTCTGCGGCTCGCCGGAAAATTTCTTAGAATCATTGCGATAGATTTGGGCAAACTTTCCGGAGTCAGCAGTGAACCACGAGGTGAGTTGCGGGTCGGCAAAAACATCCAGGGCGAGGCCACTAACGATGACGGCAAGGATGGCTTTCATAGATGCTTAGGGGTTGATGGTGAATCCGCCAGTGAGCGTGTACGTCGGCATGGGGTTGAATGCGACGACAACATCCTGGGCATTCGTCGCGGAATTCGAGGGGATGACAAACGTCGCCATCACCGTGTTCGTTGTTGGCCGTGAGATGTTCGACCCGCTGATGCTGCCCGCGAGTGTTACTGTGGGACCCGGTGCATTGGCCGGCGGATTCATTGGTGTCGTTGGCAAGGTGATGGTCATGATCACGGTCTGGCCGCGAGATGCGCTGCCGCCGGGCGCCACCGCACTCGTTCCAAACACTGTCACGCCCGGACTGTCAAAGCTTGCGATGCTGGTTCGGCCTGCCCGATAAAACTGCTTATCCATTGAAGTGACATTCGTGTAGCCGCCGGTGATCTGGATTGGCGAAATCCCTGTGGCCAGCGTAGTCCAGCCGGAGAAGAAGTTGGTGGTGGCTTCCACCTCATAGCTGCCGCCTTCGATCGCGCTCCAGGTCAACGTCACGGCGCCGTTCTGCACTGTCGGCGACTTCATCGTTGAGAGCGCGTTGGTGTTTCCCAGGAAATTGGTCGTCACAGATTCAGTGATCGCCGACACCGTGCCGCCCACCGGGCTGCCGTGAAACCCCCGCCCGATGTTATACGGAAACGCCGGCGCTCCATTTGATGTGATTGCGACGAAATACGCATAAGTGCCGCCGGGAAATTCCGGGGTCACACAAAAGCGCCCATTGTATTCATCGAGGTCAAAATCCGTTCCCTGCACATAACCGTGGTCACCCAGGTAATCATTGTCCTCCATGTAACGGCCCAGCGTATATTGCCCGAGCACGTTCGGCCCGAGCTGGTTCGAGTTCACATTGAACAACCGCGCCGACCATGCGGGAATGGTCTTGCGTCCGTTCGCCGTGAGGTTGCTGGTGCCATAATTTCCATCGCGCAACACATAACCGGAAACCAGCCGCCGGATACCGCTGTTCGCGTTCGTTGCGTTGGAATAACCATAAGGGCCGTACAACGGGTAACCGTCCGATGTCCATGCGAGTATCGGCGAATGTTTCGTGGGTGTATTGGTGGATTCAGAATAAACCTTCGTCGTCGCGTTGAAGTCCACGTGGTCGCCAAGCTGGTAACGCAGCGCGATGGGGTCAGCGTGGTAATGATGCGTGCCCGTCTGTTCCTGATGGGCGTAACCCGCGTCAAAGCTCACGCCCTCGTTGATGTAAGCGTCCCGGTTCCAGTAACCTGAACCGACGTTGGTGTCATACTGGAACGTGGTGTTCCAGTAATACGCGTCCCAACTATTGAAGAATGCCACGCCGTCCACGAAATATCCGATGGTCCCGCCACCGTTCGCCGTCTTCGCCGCCGGCACGCCATTCGTGCGCGGAAAACGCCACAACACTTTCTGGTTCACCGGCAGGTTGGGAAATAGCCGGTTATGGTTCGCATCCAGGTACCACGGTCCCATGATATGGCTGCCTAATCCGGTGGTGCGCAAATAGACCCAGTTGCTCGAGGAATAGATTTCCTGCACACCGCAATAAGATGGCAGGGCCTGTGTTTCCGCCGAATTACCCCAGGTCGTCAACGTCGTGCCGGCATTCTTCATGGCGTCATTGGTGTAGACGCGCGCGTATTGGGATGAATGCGTCGTCAGCCAGGAATTGGTGCGCGGGTCGGTGTCTCCGAAGGCGATGTTGTTGAAAGTAGTAACAAATGTGAGCGCGGCAAACAACCCGCCGACTGCGATGAATTTGTTTGTTTTCATGATTTGTGCTGACCTTACAAAACCGAACCTTAAGCAAACGTGAAGCCGGGCAAATCTTGCGCAGCCCTGCGCAATTTTTTTCTTCATCTTATCTTCAGGTTGCCTCTGCGAGAGTGACGCCAGTGACGATTCCTGTTAAATAACCGCCGCGGCCATGAGAATCCTGATCGTTGAAGATGAGCCCGATCTGTTGCGCAGCCTGGCCCAGGCATTGCGCGAGGAGGGTTACGCCGTGGACACTGCTCCCGATGGTGACGAAGGCATCTTCAAAGCCGAGAGCTACGATTACGATGCCCTCATTCTCGATGTCATGCTGCCCAAACTCGATGGGTGGGAAATCCTGAAGCGCCTCCGCAAGACCAAGAAAACGCCCGTGCTCATGCTCACCGCGCGCGACCAGACCCGCGATCGCGTGCGCGGCCTCGATACCGGCGCGGATGATTACGTGGTGAAACCGTTTGATCTCGAGGAGATTTTCGCCCGCCTCCGCGCCATCATCCGCCGCAGCACGAGCAAAACAACGAATACCATCGAGATCGGTGACGTCACCGTGGACATCGCTGCCCGGACCATTTTGCAGTCGGATAAACCCGTGGAACTTACTGCCCGCGAATATGCGCTCGTGGAATTTTTAGCGCTGCATCGGGGCGAAGTCGTCACCCGCACGCAGTTGTATGAACATCTGTTCGACGAAAATGACGAAACACTCTCCAACTTGCTGGACGTGCACGTTTCCAACGTCCGTAAAAAACTGGGTGCCGAATTCATCGTCACGCGTCGTGGTCACGGCTATTGCATCGAATGAAAATCTTCAATTCCATCCGCTGGCGATTGCAGATGTGGTATGGCCTCATCCTGGTGGTCGTGCTCGCGGGATTTGGGTTCACAGCGTTTCAAATGGAACGGGGTCGCCTGTTCAATCGCATTGATGACGAATTTCATCGGCGCGTGAATGAGCTCGGCAATTTTCTCCGGCGACCTCCGCCCGGTCGCGGGCCTCGAGGTTCGTTCGACGGTCCGCCGCCCGAACGACGGGACGACCCCGAAAATATTCCCGATCAAGACCGGGAACATCCGCTTCAGGCATTAAAGGATTTTCGTCTGCCACCACGCATCGCAAATCAGTTCGATGAAACCGACACAAACGGATTCTATTACATCATTTGGGGAACCGACGGGCACCGGCTCGGCAGCTCAACCAATGCGCCCGAACGCCCCTCACTGCCTGGTTCCGCTATCGCTCGGCTCCAGGGCCAGTCAAGAAACATCGTCAATCTGCCGGGTCAGCCGCCGATTCCGCCCGAACCATCACCGCCTCAAATGTTGGGCAATTTCCGCGAGACGACTTTCAGCACGCAATCGGGAGAATTTATCACCGTCGGGCGTTTCATCGGACGTGAGCTCCACGATTTGCAATTCGCAGCTTTGGAACTTGTTGGAATCGGCAGCGGAATTTTACTGTTCGGCCTCGTTGGTGGTTGGTGGATGGCTGGTCGCGCTATCCGACCCATCCAGGACATCAGTTCCGCCGCCGTAAAGATTTCCGCCGGTGACCTGTCCCAACGCATCGATACAGCGGAAACCGAAAGCGAGCTCGGCAAACTCGCCGCGGTCCTGAATTCCACCTTTGCCCGCCTGGAAACGAGCTTTGCGCAACAACAGCAGTTCACCTCCGATGCCGCTCATGAATTGCGCACACCAGTCTCTGTGATGCTGACGCAAACACAGACGGCGTTGAATCGCGATCGCACGGCACCCGAGTATCGCGAAACATTGGCCGCCTGCCAGCGCTCCGCTCAACGGATGCGGCGGCTCATCGAATCCCTGCTCGAACTCGCCCGGCTGGATGCCGGCCAGGAACAGTTGAAGCGCCTGACCTTTGATTGCGCCGCAACGGTTCACGAATGCACGGAAGCGGTGAGCCCGCTGGCCGAAGAGCGCGGAGTGAGGATTATCTCCGAACTGGAACCGCTCAATTGCGTTGGTGATCCGGAACGCATCAGCCAGGTCATCACCAATCTGTTGACCAATGCCATCCAGTACAACCGCATCGGCGGACAGGTGCGCGTCAGCTTAAAAAGTGAGAAGGGCCTGGGCACATTAATCGTTTCCGATTCCGGTGTGGGGATTCCGGCGGCGGATCTGCCCCATGTTTTCGAGAGGTTTTATCGCGGAGACAAAGCCCGTTCCGGCTCCAACGGCCATTCGGGTCTGGGCCTGGCCATCTGCAAAGCTATTATCGAGGCGCACGGCGGAACGATTGAGGTCACGAGCGAACCGGAGCGGGGAACTACGTTTACCGTTCGGCTTCCAACGACAGCTTAATGACTTAGACGGTTCAACAAAAACCGTAGCCGCCCGGAGGAAAACCTGAGCGGTCTTTTTGCCTTTTAGCAGCGTTTCGGCTGAGTTACAGGCCACTGCGGGCATGCGCCATCGCCGAAGCCTTGCTAAAAGCCAAAAATCCCCGCTCCGCGCTGGCTACAGTTTTTGTTAAACCACTTCAGGGAGAGTTTGAGAGAGGGCGCGGAGTTTTAGTCTCCGCGCCCCGATACGCCTGGCGCTGGCTTAACAAACCGGGTTCAAGGCGCTCCGGTTTTGGCCCCAGGCATACGGAAGATGACTGAATAAATTCATATAAACCATTCTGATGCAATGGCTTCAATGGCCATTTACGCGCGCCAGATAAAGCCGCGTCGGCAAAGGCGCGAGACTCGGACGCTGAATCGAACGGATGGTCATCAGCCTGGGCATCAGCTCGACCCGTTCGGACTTTACCTGGATCGGCAGGACGTGCCGCGTGGGAGTCCTTTCGGGGTAAAGTATCTTAATGGTTTTCATGAAGTCATCATACACGACTTGAATTAAGCAATGATTAAGAGCCTGTCTGAAAATTCAAAGGGGGCCACTGGCAAAATCCGCTGCCGCAGAACCCTTTCAATTTTCAGACAGGCCCTAAGCCGTAAGACTTCGGGTAAAGTTTTTGGTTTCACCCCCTCCTTCCCCCCGTCTATGTTTGGCAAAAATATGTTCCCTATCGGCCTTTTATGCTAAAATCATTTGGTCACTGATGAGAGTTTTGATCGTAGAAGATGAGCCGCGGCTGCTCCGCAACCTCGAACGAGGCTTGCGCGATGAAGGTTATGCCGTGGATACCGCCGCCGACGGTGAGGAAGGTATCTTCAAGGCGGAAAACTACGACTACGACGCCATCCTGCTCGACGTCATGCTGCCCAAGCTCGATGGCTGGGAGGTATTGGGTCGTCTCCGCAAACAAAAATCCACTCCTGTCCTCATGCTGACGGCGCGCGATTCCCACGCGGACCGCGTGCGGGGGCTGGACACCGGCGCGGATGATTACGTCCCCAAGCCATTTGATCTTAAAGAATTGCTCGCGCGGCTGCGCGCGCTCATCCGGCGCAGTGCCAATCGCACCACGAACAAGATCGTGCTCGGCGACGTGGAACTCGATATGCGTTCGCGCACCACCTCTCGCGCCGGCCAGCCCGTGATTCTTACTGCCCGCGAATACGCCATCCTCGAATACCTCGCGCTGCATCGCGGCAAAGTCATTTCGCGCACGCAATTGTACGAGCATCTCTTTGACGAGAATGACGACACCCTTTCCAATCTCGTGGATGTGCATATCTTCAGCATCCGCAAAAAGCTCGGCCAGAATGTCATCGCGACCCGGCGCGGCCAGGGTTACTGCATCGAGTAAATGATCCTCAACTCCATGCGCGGAAGACTGGTGATCTGGCTCGCCTTTCTTCTGGTCTGCATCCTCACGGGGTTCGGTTTCACAGTCTTCAGCCTGCAACAGCAAAACCGGATGAACCAGATCGATAGCGACCTGCAACATCGCCTGGCCGCCTTGAGCGCGGATGCCCGCGAACGAATGCCGCTGGGACCGGTCGGGTTCACCCACGAGACCAACGAGACCCGCGACCCTGACTTCCTGGATAAAACCAATCAAATCCCGGATATCGTGAGCCAGGATCTGCCGCCACTGGTCATTCCCCACACTCGGCGAGTCATCTTATCCACCCCCACGGCGCGGCTGTTCAACGAAGCCGATACCAACGACTTTTATTTTGCGTTTTGGTCGCGCGATGCCGACCTCCTCCGCCGTTCCACCAACGCACCCGCGGGAGTGTCACTGCCCAAGCGCCCCGGCCAAAGCACCCTCATCCACTTTCGCACCCATGATTTCCTGCGCGAAGCCTATAACTATACCGACATCGGCGAGTGCGCTCTCGTCGGCATCTCCCTGGTCGGCGAAACCCGGGCGCTGCAACAATTCGGCTGGCGGCTGGTTCTCATCGGCCTGGCGGTTCTCATCGTCGGCCTGAGCGGCGTTTTGCTGCTCGTCCATAATGCCATTCAACCCGTCGAAAAGATCAGCACCACCTCGCGCCGCATCGCCGACGGCCATCTCTCCGAACGCATCAAGGGGCGGGAGGACCGGAGCGAACTGGGACAACTCATCGGTGTTTTGAACGGCACCTTTGCCCGGCTGGAATCCGCGTTCACGCAGCAAAAACATTTCACGGCCGACGCCTCCCATGAATTGCGCACGCCCATCGCCGTGCTCATCTCCGAAGCCCAGACCACCCTCGCGCGCGAGCGCACTTCGGAGGAATACCGGGAGACCATCGAAGCCTGCCTCGATACCGCCCAACAGATGCGGCAACTCACCGACTCGCTGCTGGAACTCGCGCGTTTCGATGCCGGGCAGGAAAAGATGCCGTACACCCGCTTCAATCTCGCCGACAAAGTCCGGGCCGCCATCGACCTCGTTCGGCCGCTGGCCAATGAAAAGAAGATCGAGTTCCTCGTGCATTTGCGCGATGCGCAGGTCACTGGCAGCGCCAATCGCATCTCGCAGGTCATCGTCAACCTGCTCAACAACGCCATCCGGTACAACAAGGAGGAGGGCAAGATCGGCGTCACCATCCACCCTCCCGATGTCGGCATTGAGCTGACCATCAGCGATACCGGATGCGGCATTGAGCCCGAGGAACTGCCGCGCGTGTTCGAGCGGTTTTACCGCGCCGACAAAGCCCGCTCGGGCACGACCGGCGGCTTCGGCCTGGGGTTGGCCATCAGCAAAGCCATTGTTGAGGCGCACAACGGCGGCATTCAGGTATCGAGCAAACCCGGCATCGGCAGCCTTTTCCTGGTTCACCTGCCTATCGTGGAACATCACCGGCAGATTCAGACAGGTGGTGTGGCCAGAGGGATTGATGGATAAGTGTCATCCTTGAACCAACCACGACCGGTTCTATCGAAACAATAATTTCTTCTCTTGGCGGGCGACAAGTTCGTCGCAATACGACAATAACTAACGATCCGGCTTGGCGTCTCCCTTAGACTTTTTTGGGCAGGGAGGAAGTTTTGGGCGTTGTATTGCGCTACTTACAGCGACAAGTTTTTCCCAATCAATTTTCCCATTGGCGTCGCAAAAATCTCTAATGAATTCGGCGGTAAATTTGTTTACTGCTTGATCCCACAATGGTCGATACTTCGGACGATTTTTAGCAGGGACCTCTTTCATCAACCGAATCAATTTCAAATAAAAATCCGCGTCGCCTGTAATCTCTTCCCAGAATGCTTGCCCCGAACGGCGCCGATACCGCGCATTGTCCGTTGGCTCGCTCGTCTGCCTTCCATAAGCTTGCCCACACAACGGATCGAATTGCTTCGCCATTTTATAAAGGCGATTACGAACTGCGTCGAAATTTGTGCTCTGCCGTTTGTGCTGGTCAGCGTTCCCCCAATTCGGGCCTGATTTTACAGCTACCGCCAAAAACCTATTCTTGGACTCGAGCACGAAATCCACACCCTCACCATCCGCAACCTTTCCGTTTGCCGCAAACCGGGCGATCGGTTCAAAAAAGCAATTTCCAAAAATGGTTTCATCAGACGATGAGATGTGTGCAGCCATGATTTGTTCGACAATCTCCGATGCCTTCTCAACGCCTAGCGCTCGATAGAGATAAGGGTTTTTCTTCGCGAGAATTTTACGAAGGCTCAAGCTTTCCAACCCCATCAGACGCCGCTGGTAAAACCGTTCCAGCCCTTTGGCGATTTCGATTTCGATTTGTTTAATGTCCATTTTTAGATAACGCCAGTTCAGCCTGAATGGGCCCGGTTTCGCGCAAGGCAGTTCTGGCAAATTCGCAATAATCAGTTTTAATCTCTATCCCGATGAATTTCCGGTGAAGTTTTGCAGCAGCGATAGCAGTCGTTCCGGAACCAAGAAATGGGTCGAGAACAATATCGTCAGATTTAGTAAAAAGCTTAATGAACCATGAGGGCAAGGCTTCCGGGAACGCCGCGCTGTGAGACTTGTTCCCACACTCCGTTGCCAGAAGTAGAACATTTGTTGGATAAGCCATATCACGACCAACCCAGTTTTTAATTTTCTTTCCAAATCCGCTGCTAACTCTGGACTCGTCGCGTCGTTTGTCAGTTTCGCTAAGATTGCGCAAGCGCGCGTGTTTCCAATCTCCCATCGGCACCATGACAGCTTGTTGATGCATTGAAAAATGTCTCGATTTGGTAAAATGAAGGCATCGCTCCCATGAGTCACGGAAGCGGTTTGGCCACTTGCCAGGATAACAATTTTTCTTATGCCAGATGTATTCTTCTGTCCACAACCATCCCTGTTTCCGCATTTGAACGATTAAATCTAAAACGTAAGTGTGGCGTTCTCCTTCAACAACTTTTTCCTTTATGTTTAGAACGAATGAACCAGTAGGCTTGAGTACACGATAGAATTCCGACGTGAACGGCAAAAACCACTCAACGTAATGATCGGGAAGTATTCCGCCGTATGTTTTCTTGCGGCTATCCGCATAAGGCGGGGACGTGAAAATCAAATCTACATGATTGGCAGGAAAACGCTTTAATTCAGAACTTGCATCGCCATGAATAACGACGTTCTCAAGACGATCAGGGTGTTTTCCATTACCATTGACACCGTTAGCAGCAACCTCTTTAAGGATGAATCCCTTGTGCGTCGGAACGGTTGTAAAATGTACTGATGTGTTTTTCATTCGCTAATCGAAAAGTGCGTCAAGCTGCCAGCATGTCAATCACTGCGCGATTAAATTCGTTGGCAAACTTAATAGCGTAGTGTCGGATTTCGTTCCAACTGATCGGCATTGCGTGGAGCGTATTTCAAACGGGAGGAGGGGCAACAGAAAAAAGGATGAAGGTAGAATGCTGAATGCTGAAGGGGGCCGGGGGGAAGGAAGAAGGCTGGAGGTTGAAGGCTAAAGTAGGGCAAGGGGAATCCTCCGTCGCCAAAGGCTATGGGGGACAGGGAAGGGGGAGGGGCCAGGGATTGATGGATAAGTGGATGGTTGGATGGGGGAGTATTTAATTTTGGGTTTTTAGTGTTTAGTTTGGGATCGGGGGAAACCCATAGCTACCCTCCAGGGTGGTGCGCTATCGCAAGTACGGGGCTCAATCCAAATTGCAGTCGAAATTCCGCTATTAATGTATATTTTAAAAATAAACGTTGACATACTTTGACTTTTATGCGATTAATACATTGTTTTTGCCGAGAAGTCGGCAACTGTTCTTTGACATTGCTTTATAAACGATATGATATGTGGGGTCCCAAGATGCGGATGCCGCAGGGGGCGGCGCGCACGGGAGTGCTCGCCCTACCTTTCTGGTTTTGATGACGATAATAACGGTAAGAACCAAAAGAACAGAAATAACACCTGAAAATCGGATTGGGGCTAAGCACGAGTTAAGGAAGATTAGGGATAATTAAGGATTCTTTCCCGGACCTCCCGACACCCGACACCTCATTTCTGACCGATTCCGACCAATTCAGGCTACTTTTGTGGGGTTGACGGCGCGCTCGGAGATCACGGCCACCGGGGAGGGGAAGGGAAGAAGTAAGAATGAAGATTGTAGAAGGTGAAATCCTCCTGACGTCGGGTTCTACAAAATTAAGGGGACCGCCTGAAGGCGGGACTCCAAGCGGTGTGCTGCGGCAATCCAACTCAATCCTAGCATTTTTACGTGTTGGTCGACGGCGCGCACGGAGTGACGCGCCCTACCGGCTAGGATTGCCCGCAAAGTGCAGCAGCTCCAGGATCTCCCCCCGCAACTGCAAAAACTCCGGGCTGTTCCGCTGACGCGGACGTTCGAGAGTCACTGTGATGATCCGCTCTATCCGGCCCGGGTGCGCCGTCAGGATGATGATGCGGTCGCTCATGTAGATGGCTTCATCAATATCATGCGTCACCAGCAGCATGGTCGTGCGCCGCGCCTGCCACAGCCGCAACACTTCGTCCTGCATCCGCATGCGCGTGAAAGCGTCCAGCGCGCCGAGCGGTTCATCCAACAGCAGCACCTTGGGATGATTGATCAATGCCCGTGCCAGCGCCACGCGCTGGGCCATGCCGCCGGAGAGATGATGCGGGTACGCGTTGGCAAACGCCGCCAAGCCCACCAGATTCATGAACTCATCCACTTCATGACGTTTCTCCGCCAATACTCCGCGCGCGATGAGGCCGGACTGGATATTGTGGCGCACCGTCTGCCACGGGAACAGGTTCGGATCCTGGAAGACCAATCCGCGTTCGGCGCCCGGCGCGGTGATGCGCGTGGAGCTGATCCACAGTTCGCCGGCCGTGGGCGCATCCAGACCGGCAATGAGACGAAGCAGGGTGGATTTGCCGCAACCGCTCGGGCCGACCAGCGACACCAGTTCGCCCGGGTTCACGGAAAGTGAAAGCGCATCCAGCGCCAGCGTGCAACCGGTCGAGCTATCGGGCGCGGGGAATTCTTTGGACACATCCGTGATGCGGAGTGAGGAGCCTTCATTGGGAGCGGTGTTCACCATTTGATGACCCCTTTCTGCCAGACCAGGACGCGGTCGCGCACTTTGAACAGCAGTGTCATGATGGTGGAGAAAAACGCCGCCATGATGATCAGTGCCGCAAAAACTTTTCCATATTCAGCCCAGCCCTGCGCCCAGCTCACATACCAGCCCAGGCCGGATTTGACGCCGACAGTTTCAGCCACCACCAGCGTCAAAAACGACGTGCCCAGTCCCATGAACAAGCCGATAAAAATATTCGGCATCGCCGCCGGGATCGCCACCCGGAAAATCAGATACGATTCGCTTGCGCCCAAAGTGCGCGCGACATCCAGATAAGACGACCGGGTGTTGGAGATGCCCGAGGCTGTCAACATCGTGACCGGAAACCAGACCGCCAGCGCGACTAATCCCACGGCGGACAATGAGGCGGACGGCGAAACCACCATCGCCAGGGGAATCCACGCAGTTGCCGGGATCGGCCCGATGATCTTTAACAACGGCATGCCCCAGTAGCGCGCTTGCGCCCACCAGCCGATGCAGATGCCCGTGATCAACGCGATGACCACGCCGAGCGTGTATCCCTCGATCAACAGCAGGAGCGAATGCCAGGTGCTGTCGAAGAGCAGGGCGCGATCGTCTATCATACTTCGCAACACGCCCGCCGGACTCGGAAAGTAGGGTAGCGGTAATAATCGCAGTCCCGAGGTGATGACTTCCCACAGGCACAACGACAATATCGCTGCAGCGATGATCGGGCACATGTGCATCATCCAGCGCCGGAGATGCGCTGAAAATAATTGCATCACTCCGGCGAGCAGTGACAAACCGAGCACGCCGTACAGAAACAAAAAGTAGAGATGGGTTTCCGGCGCCAGTTCTTTTTTGGATACGTAATAATGAACGGCGAGTGCGATTAAGGTCGCTATGGGAACGGCCAGCAGTGTTCGAACGCGCGGCTTCACAGCAATGGCGTTGGTCCTGGAAACAGGACGTGCCAAAACATCCGGGGCAGGGGATTGAACCGGCGCTTTTACTTCCGGCATGGGCGTCAACGCTTCGGGCATTTCAGTATTCCAGATTTTTGATCAGGCTGGGCGATGCCGGCACCGTGGCACCACCGATGAGGCAACACGCCATGCTGCACCATGGGTCGCCCACGGTCTTGTGCAGCTCCGCCAGCAGGCGCGCGTCTTCATCCGCCGGCACCTGGCCGCCTGCGACGGTTTCCACCTGCAGCGATTGCAGCCATTCGTCCGAAACACCATCCAGATGAGCAAACGCGCGGCTGGCCAGCTCGTCCACGTCCGTGGAAGGAGCCAGCATGCCCGCCTTTTTCATCTCAGCAGCGGCTGATTTCACCGCAGCCTCCGCACCGGACACGCTCGGGACATAACGCAGGTGCGATATCGCCACCGTATTCAGTTCGGGATTCGAGGCCAGATATTTTTTCTCGACCGATATTCGGGCCGCCGCCGCCGGGTTGGCCTCCACCCATTTGGCGGCCTTCAACAGCGCGCGCGTCGCCGCCGCCGCAGCTTTGGGATTTGCTTTCAGGAACTTGCCGTTAGCCAGCACCGCGCAACAGTATTCATCCTTGTACGGCGCATCATTGGCCTGGTCAGCGACATTGCGTACCTTGCCATCCGCCATCAACAAGCTGCCGATCGGTTCGGAATCCGCCACGGCATCGACCTCGCCTTTTTGTAAAGCCAATCCCAGTTCGCCGGCCGGAAAAACCTGCCAGGTGATTTCTTTGCTCGCATCGATGCCATTCGCTCCCAGCACGCGGTTCGCGAAGATGAACGGTGGCGTGCCCATGCCCGGCACGCCGATCCGTTTGCCGCGCAGGTCCTGGATCGTATGGATATTGCCATTTGCCAGCGCCTGCACGCGCAAGCAACCGCGATGGATTCCGCCGGTGAATTTCACATCCAATCCCTGCTCGATGGGCTTGAGAAAATACATGATGAGGTGATGCGTCATGTCGAACCCGCCCAGCGCCAGCACGTCCTTGTAATTCGCCCACTCACACTTGACCAGTTCGATATCGAGCCCTTCCTCTTTGAAAAAACCTTTCTCCACCGCCATGAAGATCGGCGCTTCACAGGTCAGACCGATATAGCCGATGCGGACCTTGTTTGAGGCAGTGGCGGCGGGCGCGTCCGATTTTTTGCCGCAGGATGTCAGGAGCAAAGTCCCTAATATCGCCACTGCAAACAGTTTGGTCAGCTTCATATTATGTCTCTCCTTCGCCGATGGACACCGGGACGCCGTTGCCCAATGGCAACGCTGGATTATGACCGCGGGTGGTTTGAGGACAAGCCGATTTTGGCCCGTATTCTTCGTTAAGGTTAGTTCGTATGATTCATCGCCGGCGAATGAAACGGCGTGTTCGCCTGATACAGTGCGAGTTCCTTCTGGATGGCCGCCGCCAGTGCAGCGCTATGCTGGTCGTTCGCCAGTGCCAGCGCGCGTTGCGCCGTTTCCACCGCTTCCGCAAACCGATTACTCTCCGCGTAAGTGGCGGCAAGGATGTGCAACACCAGCGCACTGTTGCCATGCGTAGATTCATTCACGTGAGTCGCAAGCGCCACCGCTTTGTCTCCGTTCCTCAGCGACGCTTCCGGGGCCGTTGCCAGTGCCCACGCCAGACCTTTTTCTGCCTCGATATATTGCGGCTGGATGGCCAATGCCTTTTCATAATGAGCAATGGCCTCTTGCGTGCGGCCCAACGCCATGAGCGCGCCGGCCACGTTGTTGTGTGTCTTCGCGTTCGACGGTTCGATCGCCAGCGACTTTTCCCAATGATCTATCGCCCCTGCCAGGTCGCCGCTTTGCACCAGTGCCAGCCCGAGGTTGCCTTCCGCCTCGGCGTTGTGTGGCGAGCTGGCGAGGCCTTTTTGGTAATGCACGCTCGCGTCGCCTGCGTGCCCTTGCGCCAGCAAAATATTCGCCAGTTGAAAATGCGCCTCCGCATCCTTGTCGTCCACCGTCAATGCCTGCTGGTAATACTGCGCCGCTTCATCGGTTTTGCCGGCCTTCGACAGGATCAGCGCCACAGTGCGCAGCGCGCCCGGATATTCCGGGTCGATCTCCACCACTTTGCCGAAATGTTCCATCGCTTTGTCCAGCGCGCCTCGTTTTAGGTACACGCTGCCGAGATTGTTTTGGATGCCCGGATTCAGGGGGTCGATGGCCACGGCCATTTCGTAATTGGTCATCGCGCCGGCTTCGTCGCCTTTTTTCAGCAGCGCATTGGCATAGGCATTGTGAGCTTCTGCGTCATTAGGCTCTTCCGCCAGCGACAATTGAAAATTGGTGATGGCTCCGTCGAGGTGGTTTTGTTTCAAGAGCACGAGGCCCAGATTTTTGTGCGCTACATTGTCTTCGGGATAGATTTCCAGCGCTTTGTGAAAACAATCCATCGCCTCGGCGATGCGGTCATCCTTCACGTAGATCGCGCCGATGCTGTCATAGGTGTCCGAATCATGTGGTTTGAGGGACAGCACTTCCTGGAACTCAGCCAGCGCCTCGGCCGTCCGGCCTTTTTGGAACAGCGCGGCCCCCAGATTGGTCAACGCCACATAATTGTTCTTCGTCACGGCCAGGGTGTGCCGCCACAATGTCTCGCTGTCGAACCAATAAGACGTTTGCTGGTGGCCCAGCACGGCCAGCACTGCGACGATGATTACCGCCATGCCGCCCAGCGCTTTTCGAGCGGCCGCGCCCGTGCACGTTTCCGCCACCAGCCAGGTGACCAAAATATACAGGCCGATCTGCGGCAGATACGTGTAGCGGTCCGCGTGCGCTTGCTGGCCAACCTGCACCAGCCCGATCACCGGCACCAGCATCCCCAAAAACCATAACCAGCCTACCAGCAGGTACGGCCGTTTGCGCCGCAGGAGAAAGCAGAGCACGGTCACCGCCGCCAGCATCAGCCAAGCGATGACGCTGCCTGCCACCGATACATCTTCCTGCGGATGCGGATAAAATAGCGCCAGCCGGGTAGGACAAAACATTTCCCATACATAGCTAGTGTACGCCAGAGATGTATTGGCCAGCCGCAACGGAAGTGATAGCACGCTCTTGTGGATGATGCCTTCCTGTTGCGAGAGCAACGTTCCCATGCAGGCCAACGCCGCCAGCGCGAACAGTGGAATTTTTTCCAGGAACAACCGCCCCGCTGCTTTTATCTTCTCTTCGTTCGTCGCGTTCTCGTCGAACCGCCGGAGCGGCCAGTAATCCAGCAACAACAACACGAACGGCACCGTGACCAGCATCGGTTTGGCCATCAACCCGCACGCCAGCATCACGATTACCAGCAAATATCGTGAAACTGCGAATGGCTTCCGCGCATACCGCAGGTACGCCAGCACCGTGAGCATGAAGAACACCCCGCTCAACACGTCCTTGCGTTCCGATATCCACGCCACCGATTCCGCCCGCAGCGGATGCACCGCGAACACCGCTGCCACGAAACCGCTGCGCCACACCGACCCCGTCAATTCCGTCAGCATCAGGAACAACAACACCGCCCCCAGCCCGTGCAAGAACAGGCTCGTGAAGTGATGCCCGCCTGCATTCAGCCCGTACATTGAGCAATCCAGCATGTGCGACATCACCGTCAGCGGATGCCAGTTCAGCGCCACCGAGTGGGTGAACGCCCATCCAACCCCATGCGCATCCAGCCCCGCTTTCACCGCCGGATTTTCCGTGATATAGATCTGGTCGTCAAAGTTGATGAATCCGCTCCGTAACGTCTGCCCAAAAACCGCCCCCACCAATAGCAACAGGAACAGGCTGATATACAACTTGGGAAAGCTGCACACCCGTTCCAACAGCACATCAACGATTTTTTTCATCCGGTTCCCCCTGATTCAACAACAAAATCCCTATATAAAGAAGCATTTTGCATGGAGCATTGTTGATAACTTATGGTTTTCGATTTGATTATCCTGTGTTATTTTCCTCCCATGAAGAATCAAGCAAGGAATCTGGGAATTCTCGTTGCCGCTATCATCACTTTCACTCTAACCGGTTGCAGCACCACCAAAGAAGTCGCTGTCACCGAAGCCCCGCCGCCGCCCCAGCAGGAAACCCTCACCGTCCCGCCCAACGCCAACTACATCTGGGAAGCCGGCCATTGGGCCCGGCACGACAACCAATGGGTTTGGGAAAACGGCCATTGGATGCTTCGTCCCAGCAACCACGCCGTGTGGGAACCCGGTCATTGGGACCAGACCAAAAGCGGCTGGATCTGGCGCGAAGGCCAATGGCGCGAGAACGCTTTCCCTTGATACCCACGCATAGCGGTCCCGCCACGCGAGAGTCCGCGTTGGGTGAGACAATCGTATAATCGGTAGCCGCCGACGTTAGTCGGCGCTTACCACCTTTGGATGCTGTTGCTGAGTACCGTCTCTGCGGGGTGCTCTTGCGCTTGGGGTTTGGAATTTCCCCAAGGCCTCCCTCACTCCCCCGGCAGTATCTCTATCCCATTGATCTCTGGATTCTGTTCCTTCGGTGTGAACGTGATATCCAGCTTCCCGTCCTTCACCTCTACCGGCACCGTCTCCACGTAAGCCTTCATCGGCCCGCCCGCCTTCACCCATACATCAAAATCCGCAAACTCCACCCCCTTCACATTGAACGAGAACACCCGTCCGCCCGGCCCCTCTATCCCTTCATACGTCTCCGCAAAATGCAGTTTCACCACATACTTCCCATTCGGCACCGGATACGAAAACGCGCTCATGCTGAATCGCTCCGATCGATAGATTCCTGGCGTCGTCGTGTTGGCCACATTCACCTCCGGCCGCTCAAAAATGTCCCCGTCCAAAAACCCCCGGTCCGTTATCCACACATTTCCCTCCGCATCCGTGAACTTCGGCGACGGCCCCGCCTTGATCCGTACCGGCGGCAACGGCCATTCTTCTGCCGTCGGCGCATTTGTCGGCGCTGACACCATCGGCGCCACCACTTCAGGCAATTTCATCGCCGCCGCGTTCGTCGCATCCGGCGTACAACACGCCGTATCAGTCGCAGTCGATTTGCAACCCGCCAACGCGAGCAGGCCCGCGGCCAAAGCCAAAATCATCGCCGCACGCATCCAGCATTTTTCAGTTTTCATGATTCAATAAATGATCGCCCCGCAGCTTCCCGCTCCGCCCGCCCGCCCGCAACCCAAATCCAATGGATTATTCCATTTTTCCCGTAGCCGCCAACGTTAGTCGGCGCTGAGTGCCATTGGATGTTGGATGTTGCATGTTTCCTGCTACTTTCCCCGCCATGGAACTCCGTGAGTTCGCCGAACGCGTCCTGTTCGCCACTTCGCTCGACGAAAAATTGCTTTCGCCGGCCACCGTCACTGACGACCACCCCGGCCCCGCGCTCCTTACCCCCAGCGCCCCCGGACGCCCCCGCGAACTCCGTTTCAAACCCCAGGTCTCCGGCAAAGCCGAATTCCCCGGCGCGCACCTCCTCGAACAGGAACGTGAACGCGGCAAGCTCCTCCACTTTTTTGCCAATCACGAACTCCTCGCCACCGAATTGATGGCGCTCGTCCTCCTGCGTTTTCCCGATGCGCCCGCCGCCTTTCGCACAGGCGTGTTCCAAACTCTCAAGGACGAGCAGGGCCACACCCGCCTTTATCTTGAGCGCATGAAATCCTGCGGCATCCAATTCGGCGACCTGCCCGTTAGCGGCTTTTTCTGGCGCGCTGTGAGCACCATGGAAAATCCCATGGACTACGTCTCCAGCCTCTGCCTAACCTTCGAGCAGGCCAATCTCGATTTCGCCAAACACTTCGCCCAGGGCTTCGCCAAAATCGGCGACGACACCACCGCCAAACTCCTCGATAAGATTTACCGCGACGAGATCGGCCATGTCGCTTACGGCCTCAAATGGTTTCGCCGCTGGAAAAATCCCGCTGAGTCCGATTGGGACGCCTTCTGTCGCGTGCTCAAATTTCCGCTCTCGCCGCAACGTGCCAAAGGTTTCACCCTCAACATCGCCGGACGCCAGGCCGCCGGGCTCGACCCCCAATTCATCGCCGCCCTCAATGTTTACTCGCAATCCAAAGGCCGCACGCCCAGCGTTTTCGTGTTCAATCCTTTTGCCGAGGGCCGCATCGCCGAAGGCAAATCATTTAACCCCACCAAACACCAGGCCCAACTCGCACGCGATCTGGAAAACCTCCCGCAATTCCTCTGCCGTCAGGATGACCTTGTCCTCGTGCCCCAAAAACCCTCGCTCGAATTCCTCAACGGCATCAAGCAAGCCGGTTTCGCCCTGCCCGAATTCGTCGAGCTCAGTCAGCGCACCATCCTCGCCGACCGCAAACTCGGCAGCCTCCGTCCCTGGGCCTGGGGCCCCGACAGTTTCGATCTTCTCAAACCACTCTTCCCCAACGTCACCGCCGAAAATCGTTCTTCAGAGCAGCGCTTCAACGACGGTCTGGCTCAGCTCTACTCCAAATCCTGGAGCGCCAATTTCCTCAGAACCATTTTAGGTAGGGCGGGCAGTCCTCTGCCCGCCGCAACAACTGCGCCCTCAGAATCCACAAACGTCGCCAGATCACTTCCGTCATCCGCTGCCATCTCCCTCTCCCCGCTAAAAAGGGGAGAGGGAAAAAGGGTGAGGGGGCCGTCTGCTCGTCTTTCTCCCGAATCTTTAGAGTGTAATTCCTGGCTCTGCCCCGAATCCGAAATCGGCACCTCCGTAAATTCTCTCGAATATGCACTCGCCGCCATCGCCGCCATCCGCGCCCGTGGTCATCACCAGATCGTCATCAAAGAATCCCTCGGCCTCGCTGGCAGCAACGCCATCCGCCTCTTCGAGCCCGATATTCTCGAGACCCACCGCCGCTGGATCACCAACGCCCTCCGCCACAAACACGAACTCGTCGTCGAACCCTGGCTCGACCGCCTCCTCGATTTCAGTGTTCAGTTGGAGATGTCCGCCCACGGACTCAAGCTCTGCGGCTTCACCGGCCTGCTCAACGATGCGCGTGGACAATTCCTTGGCAACTGGGCCGAATCCCACTTCCACACCCGCATCCCCACGCGTGTCGTCTCGTTGTTCCGCGAACCCAAAAACATCTCGCGCCTCATGCTCGACCTCTACCACCACATCTTTGAGTCGCTCGAAGCCGAATTACGCCGCGTTGATTTCGTCGGCCCCATCGGCATCGACGCCTTTGTCTATCGCGATGTCACCGGCGCGCCCCGCCTAAAACCCATCGTCGAAATCAATCCCCGCTACACCATGGGCCGCGTCATGGTCGAACTCATGCGCCAAACCGTCCAGGGCAGCAGCGGCATCTTCCGCCTCCTGACGGGCGCCCATGTCCACGCCCAGGGCTTCGAGAATTTCTCCGATTACGCCAAGGCCTTATCCAAGGAATTTCCCATCCAACTCGAAGGCGACCCCGTCCCCCGCCTCCGTGAAGGCACCCTGGCCCTCAACAACCCCATTCAAGCTCAGGTTTGCCTGGCCACTTTTCAGGTGACTCGCGACCTAAATACGCTTCTTGAAGCCTCGTAGCCGCCGACGTTAGTCGGCGCTGACTAAAATCGGGACTTTTATCGTCTCATCAACCCTTCCCCAATTGATAACGCTTGCGTCAATCGCAAATCGCATATCGTAAATCCCAAGCTATCCACCATGAGTTGTTCCATAAGAAACAATTCACGGTTCGATTTTTTAAATAAGTTTCATTGTAAGTAAAATTTTGCGGCGGGATACTCGTTTCACCTTTCGAAGCCATGTGGGAAGCGCATTGAAGGCTTTGTCGGCGGAGGAAACCGCTGCCTTCGAAGGTATAAGTAGATTGGGAATATATATGAGAAACCTCAGCAAATGGCTCGGTGCGACTGTTATCGCCGGCTTCGCGGCAGCCTGTTCAATACATGCGGCGGATGCCAATAAATGGTATTTCAACGCCGACGCCGGTGTTAACATCATCCAGGATGTCACGTTTAAAGCTCCCATGATAGGCCATGCCACCGCCTCGTTCGATCCCGGTATGCGCCTGGATCTCTCTGGCGGGTATAAATTGAGCGATTCCTTCGCCCTCGAAATTGAGAGCGGATTCACCTATAACCAGATCGATAAAGTGGGTGGCCACTCGGCTGGTTCTGACAACAATCTGTATCAGGTCCCCGTTCTGGTGAACCTCGCCTATTCATACGCGTTCAACGACAAATGGTCGGTCTATGCATCAGCGGGCGCGGGCGTAGGCATCAACACCCTGGATCTCAAGGGTGCCGGCAGTGATACCGATTGCACGTTCGACTACCAGGCCTCGCTCGGCGTCAAATACGCCTTCAGCCAGAATTGCGCCGTGGGTCTCGGTTACAAATTCCTCGGGACCACCGACAATGATTGGAAGTTCCATGGCGTTCCTATGAAGAGTGATGCGGTGTTCAATCATTCCATCCTCTTGAACTTCACCTACAAGTTCTAAACCGGTTTAAACAGCCGTGGCAACACGGCGGTTCCTCCAATATGCCGTCGACGAAGTCGTCGCCGGCATATTTTTTCCCCATTGCCTCCGGCCTCCCTCGTCCTCATCCTCCCCGCATGGCGTCGGTCTACGACCTCAAACCAAAATTCCAGGCTCTTCTCCGTCCGTTGATTTCCCGGCTCGCCGCCCTCGGCTGCACGCCCAACATCGTCACTTCCGTCGCCTTGCTCCTCTCCATCGCCGTCGGTGGACTTATTTTCTATTACCACGATAAGCCGCGCATCCTTTTCCTCCTCCCCGTCTGGCTCTTCCTCCGCATGGCCTTGAATGCCATCGACGGCATGATGGCCCGCGAGCTGAACATGAAATCCACCCTCGGCGCCGTGCTGAATGAAGCCGGTGACATCCTCTCCGATCTCGCGCTCTATTTGCCGCTCGCCGTTGTGTGTCCGCCAGCCTTGTGGCGGGTCATCGCCTTTTCCTTCGGTGCAGTCTTCACCGAATTTTCCGGTGTCCTCGCCCAGGCGCTCGGGACCAAACGCCACTATGAAGGCCCCATGGGCAAAAGCGACCGAGCCTTCGTCATCGGCGCCCTCGGCCTCGTCACGGCCCTTGCCCCAAATGTGTTTCAATACTGGTCGATGTTCTTCGCCATCGCGACTGCCCTGACCATCCTCACCTGCCTCAATCGCCTCAAGAAAGCGTTGTCTGAATTACAAAAATAATGGACCTAAAAAACCCAATCTGGCAGATAGGCCTCATCGTTCTCGGCGTGCTCGTATTAGCCAGCATTGTCGTGCTCGTCCTGCGTTTGGCAAAACCGCAGAAAAATTTCTCTGAGCTAAGCGCGCGCGTTTGGGGCTGGTGGATCATGGTTGCACTGTTCTTCGGCGCCATCGTCGTGCCCAACAAAATTTCCCTCATCTTCTTTGCCTTCCTCAGTTTCTGGGCGCTTAAGGAATATGTCACGCTCCTGAAAACGCGTCCCGCCGATCATCGCGCCCTTGTCTGGGCCTTCATCGCCGTTCCCATCCAATACCTCTGGGTGGCTGAAAATTGGTACGGCATGTTTGTTCTGTTCATCCCCGTCTACATGTTCCTCTGGCTCCCGATGCGGCTCGTCCTCGCCCGCGAAACCGCCGGCTTCGTCGCCTCCGCCTCCCAGATCCAATGGGGCCTCATGGCATTCGTCTTCGGTTTAAGCCATCTCGCCATGCTCCTCACCTGGCACGCGATTCCCGGCACCGCCGCGAACGGTCGCACGCTCTTGCTCTTCCTCGTCTTCGTCGTCGAGATCAGCGATGTCCTGCAATATTGCTGGGGCAAAACCCTTGGCCGCCACAAGATCATCCCTACCGTCAGCCCCAACAAAACCTGGGAAGGTTTTCTCGGCGGCATTATCACCACGTCTTTTGTGAGTCTTTCATTGCGCTTCCTCACGCCCTTCGCGCCGCTCGAAACCATCGGTGTCGCCTTCCTCATCACGGTCGCCGGCTTTTTCGGCGGTGCCGTCATGAGCGCCGTCAAACGCGATTTCGGCGTCAAAGATTTCGGCACGCTCATCCCGGGCCACGGCGGCATGCTCGATCGCCTCGATTCCTTGTGCTACGCCGCGCCGCTCTTTTTCCATTACGTGCGCTATTACTATTCGTGACATGACCGCGCGCGACTTTGCCCAAATCTCTTTCTTCGCGGTCATTCTGCGCCCGTTCCTCGCCTTGTTTATCGGCTTGCGCGTGCGTGGACGCGAAAATCTCCCGCCGGGCGGCCCCTTTATCCTCATCGCCAATCATTCAAGCCATCTCGACACCGTTTCGCTGCTCAGCCTCTTTCCGCTGCGCCAATTGCCCAAACTCCGTCCCGTTGCCGCCGCCGATTATTTTCAGCGCAACAGATTCGTCTCCGTCATTAGCCGCACCTGTTTCAACATCCTTCCCATCGCCCGCAAAGGACTCACTCCCGATACCAATCCGCTCCCGCTCATGGAAGCCGCTCTGCGCGCTGGCCAGTCATTGGTCATCTTTCCCGAAGGCACGCGCGGCTCCGGCGAGGACATCGCCCGCTTTCATTCCGGCATCACTCATCTCATCGAAAAATGTCCGGACATCCCCGTGCTGCCAACCTATCTGGTGAACATGGGCCGCAGCCTGCCCAAAGGTGAATGGATTCCCGTCCCGTTCTTTTGCGAAGTCCGCATCGGCCAGCCGCGAATCTTTTCCGGCACCCGCCGAGAAATCACCACCGCCCTCGAAACCGCCGTCCGCGAATTACGCGAGGGTGTATGACTCCACCTGGGAATTTGCCGGACCCTTTGCCGCGGCAAACCGGATTACAGATCGCAGCGTTCGTGTGGGGATTTGCCGAGGCCACCCTGTTTTTCATCGTGCCGGACGTTTTACTTTCCGCGATCGGTCGCCGTTCCATCCGCGCTGGCTTGCGGGCGACCATTCCAGCGATGCTCGGAGCGATGCTTGGCGGCCTCGTCATGTATGCAGTCGGTCGGGGTTCACCGTCCTTCGCGGATTCCTTTTTGACACGGGTTCCGGCCATTCATCCGGCCTTGATCGAGCGTGTTCAGTCGCAAATTTCCGCCCAGGGTTCGGTCGCCATCCTTCTGGGTCCAACGGCTGGCATTCCTTACAAGATTTACGCCGTCGAATGGGGAGCGCGGAAAGAGAATGCGGTTGTGTTGGCGCTGATTTCGATTCCCGCACGTGGGATCCGTTTTGTCTTGAGCGTGATACTGGCTGGCGGTATCGCCCGGCTAATTGCCCCGTGGACGCATCGCCGCGCGAAGATGGAAATAACGATCCTTGTTTTGTTTTGGATCAGTTTCTACACCTTTTATTTTATACACTTTGGCTGGTGATGTTCTCGGCCCGCGCCAGCCCGAGATCACCATCAGCGTACAATTCTCCCTCTTCCAGGGGTGAGGGGGAAGCCAATACCGTATATCTATTGTCCCAACAACTCGTTGACCTTCGCCATCACCTGGAACGCGTCCGCCACGTAAAGAACATCCGCCTTCCCGCGCGCCCAGCCGCAATTCGGGTCCAGGCTGATGGCGCGGCGTTCACCAATGAAACGCCAGCCCACGGTGTGTGGCTCTTCGCCGTGGCAACACGTGCTCAAACCTTTTGCATGACGCGGCGTCGAGCCCGTCTGCCCGATCTGGTTCAGGTGCGATAAAAACGGCAACACGGCCTCACCTTCCCCGCCGAGGTCCACCAGCGATTTGCTGCTGCCCAATGACGCGCGTGACACCTTCAGGAAATCCAAAATCAACTTCGCCGCCGCCGGCACGTGCGTTTGGCCGTCCGCCTGTTTTTTAGTCCATCCCGCCCCGGTCACGAACAGCAGTTGCGCATCTGGCCGGATCGTTTGCGCGTCCGCTTTTGGTTCGCGGATTCCCGTCACCCTCGTGCGCCGGGCACTGTCAGCCAGAGTCACCTTAACCATCTCCACGCTCGCCGTCCCCGCACCACAATCGCACGCCGGCTGGCTGCCCGGATCAATCCCGATAAACCACGGACGCTGTGATCTCGTAGACGTGCCTTCCATGCGTTGCCGATAAAACCAGCGGCTCACCAAAATTTTTCCATCCCTCACCGTCATACCCGTGACGTGCGTGTCCACCACGCCGCCCAGTCGCTGCGTCAGGCCCGGCAACATGCGTGCTGCTCGCGCCGTGGCCGCACTTACTACTATAGTCGCCTGCGCCGCCTTGCAGAGGGCTTCCGCCGCCGCCGCGTCCGTCGCATAGCGCGATTGGCTAAAATCGGCGCCCGACACGCCAAAATATTTCGTCGCCGCACAGGCCGCGATTGAATTGGCCGCCACCTGCACGTTTTCACCTGTCAACCCGATGACCAGCTTCGAACCCGCCAGTGATTTGTGCAACGTACTTGCCGCATGCATTGCTTCGCGCGCCGGTTTGGTGAGCGAGCCGTCCGCCTCCGTGTGAGCCAGTACAAGAATCGTTTCCATATTTTAAATTTTATTTGGTGGGGCGAAGCTATTGACGAACCTTGCCGTTTTTACTTCCTGATCCACTCCACGATTTCTTTCGCGATTTCGTCGGGTGATTTGTCTTTTACCACTTTTGTCTCGCGCATTTGTTTCGGCAGCGCCACACCTGCAAAACTCAATCCCGTCCCCGCCAGTTTCACCGGTTTCGCCTTTTGCAAAGCCGGCATCACCGTGCGCATGTTCACCATGCCCACTTGCGGATTATTTTTCGGCACCGGCAGATTGCCCGTCGCCCAGCCGAGCAAGGCTGGCGCACCCGCGCATTTGGAAACTTGGTGCCGGCCGCCTTCGATGCGTTCAAAGATCTCCAGCGAGCCATCCCCATGCGCCTTTAATTCATCCACGCCCTGAAACTGGTCCACGATGCCCAGTCGTTCCCCGACCATCTGCATCGTCGCGCCCGCGCCCCGCGAGGCCGATTCCCACCCGCCGAACAGCAACAGCTTTGTTTTATCAAGTCCGGGTATCGCGCCAATGGCTTCCGCCAGCACTGCCGCCGTTTCCGCCGCGTCCGTAAATCCGCTCGCCGGACCATCCAGCGCCACCAGCTCAAACGGCACCCGCTGCGCCACCGTCATCATCACCTGTTGCAACTTCGCCTTCGGCCCCAGGCTCACCAGCCACACTTTGCTGCCGGGTGTTTTGCCGGCCAGATTCGCCGCTTCATAAAGCGCATGGCCCGCCCACGGGTCCAGAATTGCGGGTAACATGGCTTCATTTTTCAACGCCGGGCCATTGGGCGTCGCGACCGGTTCCAGCGATTGCAACGGGTCCGGCACGATGCTCCCACAGACAACGATTTGATAGGCTATGCTCATGTTCTTTAGATGACCGGTTCGTCCGGACTTTTGTGGGACGCGGGGAATTGCGCGTCGACCAACCGGCGCACTTCCGCCAGCCACTGTGCCCGCAATTCCGGTGTACTGGTGACCACTACTGTGAATGCCCGGCGCTGCACTTGCTTCACGCCGCAAAGCGCGAAGATGCATCTCTTCCAAAGCAGTTCCAGCGGGTCGCCAAAAATTTCCCGTTCACGCTCATCCGGCGTGTTCGCCGTGTTAAAAACAACCGCCGACTTGGCCGCCAGTAAACCCTCCGGCACGCCTTCACCTTTATCATTGGCCACAAAGCGGTAAGCCACCCCCATCCGCAGCACGCGGTCGATCCAGCCTTTCAGGATGGCCGGCGGCATGCCCCACCAATTTGGATGCACAATGATGATTCCATCCGCTGCCACTATCTCGGCGCAATGCCGCGCCACGATCGCGTCCAATACCGCGTCCTTGTGCAATTCCGCCGCCGTGAGCAAGGCCGGAAAATGTTCGTGGTACAAGTCATGTGACACAACCTGGTGCCCATTCCGGCGCAATGCGTCCGCCGCCGCGTCCGCGATGGCATGGTTAAAACTCCCCGGATTGGGATGCGCAAGGATGATGGAGATATTCATAGGATTCAGACCGGTGCACTCCGCCGGTGTGAACCCGAATGTGAGTCCATCCGCGCGCGTGAACAAAGGTCAAACTGCCGCGATGCCAAGTCTGGGAAAGCCTTTGCCAAAATATGTCAGCCAGGAGCTAGTTTTCCGCTGAATGCAACCCACCCGTCCCTGCGTGGAACGCCACATTCATGTACTCAGGATTTTCCGGATTCGCCCGCGAGCAATTCCACAGACACGCACCACAGTGCACGCATTTCTCGCGGTCAAACACTGGCACGCCATTCTCGCCCGGCGTAATCGCTTGTCCGCTGCACGCTTCGATGCAGATCCGCGCACCGCATTTCTCGCATAGTTCAGGATGCCGAAACACCACGTGGTCCGCGTAACCCGGCGGCGCCTGCACCTTGCCACCCATCAACAGCGCGTCCTGGTGCGATACCAGCAACTGCCCATCGAACGGGATTGCCGGCCAGCCGCATTTGTCCATCAAGGCCCCGTGCAGCGAACTGTTTTTGGTTTTGCACTCCTCGCTCAGCTTTGTGATTTCTTCACGCGAAATGCGTCCCGCATAATATTCCTCCATGCTCGGGATGCGTTTCCACGGCTGTACCGGTTTACTACCCAATGAGAATTTCCCCTTCGTCAATCCGGCCAGCGCCATGCCCATCATGCCGGTGACCACACCTTTCTGGAATCCATCCCGCGATTTCTCCGCCACCCGCCCTTCCGCTTCCACCCAACTCGCCCGGCGGCATTTGACATACGTTTCATCCAGGTTCTGTTTGGTGAATGGCTTCTTTGCCTTCAACAGTTCCAGCACCGCTTCGGCGAGTTGTGTGCCGCTCTCCCACGCTTCATCCACGCCCGAGCCCGTCAGCACATTCGTCGTTCCGCTCCCTTCGCCGATGCGCGCATAACCATCGCCGGTGAGATGCGGTTCTCCGTGTTTGCCGGATTCGCCGAGAGTTTTCGCTCCCCACGACCGCAGCTTGCCGCCCTTGACATATTTCCACAGGTACGGATGCAGCATCCAATGTTGCAGGTAGCGATAGGCCGTGCGTGCCGGGCTGTCGAACCACGACGGCACAAAAATTCCCAGCGAGGCCACCCCGCCCGGATGCACATAAAGAAATCCAAAAATCTCCGGCTCCGGATAACCGAACGTATGCAGCACCGTGCCCGGTTTCAACGGAGAGCCTTCCGGCAGGTCCACGACAAATTTCATCCCCACCGCCCAGTCGCGCGCGTGATTTCCCTGTGGTAAACCAAATTGCTCATCCAGTTGCCGCCCGATCGCCCCCACTGGCCCGTCACCCACCACCGTCAGCGCCGCATGGATGTCCATGCCGCTCGTGAAACCATCGGAAGGATTCCCATTTTTATCCACGCCCTGGTCCATCAAGCGCACACCCGTGACTTTATTCTCTTCGACCAGCGCCTCTGCCACCGGCGTCCCCGGCCACACCTGTACGGTCCCGGTGCTTTGCAACTGTGCCCCCACCCACTGCATGAATTGTCCCATCGATAACACCAAACCTCCTTGCTTGTGCAGGAATGACGGCGTCCATGGCAGGTTCAATGCGTGATCTTTAAACGGCAGCGCGAATTTCGTCGCGCGTATCAGCCTGTCCGCCATGCGCAACGGCAATGAGCGCCGGCTCGCGCCTGTGGGATCCAACAGGTATAGAACCTTCTCTTCGCCGACCGGCGCAGCCATCGGGATACCGGCCTTGTCGATCTCCGGAAAACTTTCGCGCAATGCCCGCGCCCGCGTGACCACGCCGGAGACGCCAAACCCGATATCATCCGCGCGTTCATAACACAACACCTGCGGCGGCATACCCGGCATGGTGGCACTCTCCACGGCAGGCGTGCCATCGGCATTGACGAGTTGTTTTGACAACGTGGTTAGAAATCCCGCCGTCGCCGGGCCAAACCCGACACAAACGATGTCCACATCCATCCGCTGCCGCTCCACCGGTGGCGATGCAACGTCCATGGTCAGGCCGGATAATCCAACGCTTCGCGCGTCATCACTTTGGTAAGCGATTTTGCCGCCTCATCTTTCGCCAGGCGACACCCGGTCAGGCAGCCGTCCAGTTTGGCGCGCAACCGCACAAAACCTTCCAGTCCGGTGAATTTCACGCACGGGCCGGCTTTGCACGGATGTTCCTCTCCCGTTTCAGCGACATCTGAATAAGCGCGCGCTGCGCCGTCGATCCCCGGAATCAGGCCTTCCAGCGATTCCAGTTCCTCCGCGCAATAACACGCGTGGCAGCTCGCCTCGTCCCAGGCGGGATGACGGTTGTAACCATGAACGATCTCCGTCGTCACACGGCTTACTTCGCCCGCCGCGCGGGCGGATTGCACGTGGGCCAGATTCGTGAAAAAATCCACCGTGCCTTGCAGTCCGTCGGCGACCGCTGGATTTTGCGCGCCTTTGGCTTCCAGTTCCGCCACATCGAGGATGAATTGTCGCGCCGCCAGCAACCAGCACAGCGCGTCGGCCAGCGGAAACGTCACACCCTGCCGCGTCTTGTGGAATAGTTTCACGCCGTCCGCATCGCTGGCTTGCATCACGTGATTAAGCGTCCAGAGCCATAGCTGCATGGCGCTCGCCAATGTGCACGCGCCCGTACCGGGTCGTGATGACGCCACCCGTCGCATGTCCGCGATCCATTGTTTGTACTGCGCCAGGAAAAGCTCGTTCGTCATCGTGATGGATAGCTGCAACCGTTGCACCGCTTCCGGCCCTTCGTACGTGGCTTCCAGTTGTGCATCCATCCATTTCTGCCCCAGGAATCCCGGACAGTCTTCCGTGACGCCATATCCGCCCATCAGGCTCACCGCTTCACGCATCATGTTTGCGCCATGGCCGGTGTTCCAAAGCTTGCACGCCGGGCAAAGCACGTTGGCGAGTGAATTGAGCAGGGAATATTTTATCATCGGGTCGGCTTCAAGCTCTTCCGACCGTTTCAAGTCGCGTTCGCCGACCGGCTGGGCATTGATGGCCACCAACTCCATCGCTTCGGTCTGTTTTCGCGTCAGTTCCTTGAACGCCGCGCGGCCCGTCAGGTGTTCCGCCGCCAGCATCCGGTCCTTTTCTTTTTCGAGCGGGTCCAGTTCATCGAACAATCTCGCCGCCTCAAATCCCAGCGACGCACTCGCCTCGCCGGTCGCCCATACATCCACCAGCCGGTGTAGCGCATCTTCCTTCTGTTGGATGCCAAATTCATAACGCGGCGTGCCCGGCGCGCCTTCGCCACCGCGAAAACGGCGGCGTTGATACTGGATCACCGGTTCCACGGCCGAGAGCAACTTCGCCGCCGTCATCAAACCCACCGTCACGCGCGTGCGGCGGAAAACTGCCTCCAGGATTTCGCCGTGCGAAAAATTCGGGATGATCACCCCGTCTTTCACCGTGTAACCGCCCACGATCCGGTCCGCCGGCACTTTCAGGTTGAATACCGGGTCATTCGTCGAGGAAAGCTGGTGAACGAGCTTCTTGGTCGGCGTCCCCCGGTCCCATACGCCCGGGTCGGTCTCTTCGAGGATGACCATGCAACTGCCTTTGATCTTCGCATCATCCGAATCCACCGCCGCCGTGACCACATTGGCAAAACCCATGTTGGTGATGAATCGTCCCCGCTTCTCCACCTGCAGGAGCGGTTCCTGGCCGGCTTCCCGGCTCACGACGCGTACTTTGCCGGACAACATCCCGGTTTCCACTCCCACAAATGGAATCGGTTCGGTCAGCGCAAACGCTGCGCGCACCTGCTTGCGGGTTTCGCCCGGCTTCAATGGCAACGCGCCGCCCACATATTTTTCCCGCTGCTCCGGCGTCCCCCGTTCATGGATCGGCGCCAGTCCCAGGTTGCCTGCGAGACTTCCCGTCGCCGCGCCGGCATCCACCCACGCCAGCTCAAACGCAATGAGCGCCAGGACCAGATTCTTCGGACCGGCGATATAACCGCCCTGCTCAGGTTCCAGAAATGCCGACGTGATGCCGCTTTCATCGTAATGTTGCAGCAGGCTGTTCTTCGCGGCCGTCCATTCATGGGAATTTCGTCCGCCCTCGGCGACCAGTCGCGCGACCGGTCCACGCGCCACCCCGCGGGTGGCCTGCACCAGCATGTGCAGTTCATATCGGTCGGCAAAACGCCACATGATCTGGCGGATATCGTCGGAGGGCAGGGTGGTCAACCCCGTTGATTTTTTCTCGTCAACTATTGCATTCATATGAGGATTTTTACGGCTCGGGATTCTTGTCGGGGCGCACACCGATGTTCCGCCTATTCATAATAAGAATCAATTATTTTTGTGTCACAGATTAATTTATTATGTTAATAAGAATGCTTAAAGCGACCAGTTGGGAAGGCTCAACCTGGTGGGCCTTAAGTGATGGAGCGCATCCGGGCACTGCACCGTTTGGAGATCCGTCCCGCATCGCGGGGACGGTTCGGCGTGGCCAACTCATCCCGCATCATGTATCGCTTAAAAAAAAGGACCTAAATTTGGTTAAATTTACCTAAATTCCCTCACGGTCTCGATTTCATTTCAGGTGTTCTTTCTGTTCTTTCTGTTCTTCCCGTTATTACCGTCATCGAACTCAAACGGTAGGGCGAGCACTCCCGTGCGCGCCGCCCCCCTTCAAAAATAACTCCCTTTAACTCCCGACAACTCCGCAAAGGCGATAGCCGAAATCCCGATGCAATCGGGACTGGGGACGCGATCCCAATTCCCGTAGCGCAGATTTTCCAATCTGCGGGTTCGGGGGACTTTCCAGTCCCCTGAACAATCCCCCGCTTGTCACGTCGTAGCTTTAGCGAAGACGGAAGCCTTGGCGAAGGAACTCCATAGCGGATCCCTGATCCAACCATCCACTTATCCATCAATCCCTTTGGCCCTCCCCATTGAAATTTGAACCTTTGAAATTTCCCTTATTTCAACCTTTAGCCTTCAGCCTTCAGCCTTCAGCCTTTCCCCATACCCCATTCATCCCGCATCCCGCCGCCCGCACCCGTCCTCCATAGCGGATCCCTGATCCAACCATCCACTTATCCATCAATCCCTTTTGGCCCATCCCGCATCCTGCCGCCCGCATCGCGTATCATTTATTAAACAATGTCAAAGAACTACCCCCACATATAACACAAAGTCAAACATTGTCAAATTATTTGTTTACAAAATTTTCAGTCCGCCGGTAGGGATTAACAACCAAGTAACCAGGAAACTAAGCGAAGGAGGACTCGTCACGTCGTAGCCTCGCGAAGACGGATCACTTTCCCCCAGGCCGAAACTCCAAACTCCAAACCCAAACCTTCGATTCCCCCGATCCCAAACTAAACACTAAAAACCCAAAATTAAAAACTCCTGACGCC
>Ga0265338_10000557_pt1 | contig 65338 bp, 64 predicted proteins | sample 42126metaG_FD_193579 | JGI IMG/M metagenome (GOLD analysis project Ga0265338, IMG submission 193579) | Rhizosphere microbial communities from Carex aquatilis grown in University of Washington, Seatle, WA, United States - 4-21-26 metaG | ecosystem: Host-associated > Plants > Roots > Rhizosphere...
TACCTGTTACTGTGTTCGGTCTCTCTCGAGACCGGTCGCTCACTCAAAGCTGACAGGTAATCGAATAAATTCAAAATCCTGACTTACTTTAGTGTGAGACTCTTGATACTTTTCGCTACTCCCGACCCACCCCGAAGGATCAGTCAGGCCGCCTCACCGCATCAAGCGCCCACACTTATCGGCTGTAAATTTTTAAAGATCGTATCGCTTCCGCCACCGGCACTGCCAACCACCCACTACCCGGCGTCTTCTGCGTCGCTGCGTCTGCAGCAGAGAAACGAGATTATGAAGACTGCAGGACTTTCTGTCAACAGGTTTTTTACTTCGCTTAACCTGTCCGGCCCCTACCGCTGCCGCCCGCGCATTCAAGCCCCGTCGGGGCTTCCCGCTTCCCCGCGCTCTCATCGAAAGCGCGAAAGACCGGCATTCTAGTGACCCCCGTTCGTTCTTGCAAGCGGTTTTTTAACTGTCGAGGATGCACCGCCCAGGTTAGCCCTGGCCGAAACGCCTGGCCATCCAGATGACACTCCGGCCGCCACATTCCGACACCGCCAAGCCGCACTATGCACCGCATAGTCTTAACGTTCCTGAAGCACAATCCGATAGCGCGCACGGAACAGACTAGAATATGGGGTTCTCTGCCCCCCAACATACAGATTTATGCGCTCGCGAATCGCCAAACGCCTCCCTCCAGACGCCGACAAGCTCGTCGGCCTGTCGCTTGCTCTGTTCGCTTCAGGCAGCCGCACCGAAGACCGCTTCTGGGAGGCCAAACTCGACACGCTCCTGGCGAAGGTCGTGCGCAACGGCAATCAAACCACGCTTGACGCCGCGCTCGATCACTTGCAGCAGAACCACCCGGACGCATACGGCGCCCTCGCCGACATGGCTGAAACGCACAGCGAATCGTTCATCGTCGAGCACGAAGGTACGCAATACGAAGCGCTGCTCGTCGCCGCGCCCGTGCTCGCCTGGACGCGCTATGTCATTCCGTCCGGTCCGCTGAAAGCCGACAACGCCGATGCCTTGCGCACGCACCTGCAAGCACACGTGCTCGCAAACAGCACGCGCGTCGCGATGGCCCCCTACCTTTACAGCATCGACCAACTGCCGCGGCATCATGTCGAAACCTGGCGTCTTGCCCAGCAACTCGTGCAGGCTGCGCTGAGCGGCGGCACCGCAAAGATCAGCTCGGGCGAACTGCCCGAGACTTCGCCGATCCTCGCCGACCCTCGCTTCCTGCTCGCCGTTGTCGCTGCGCCCGTCGGCGCTCCGCTCTTCCGCTGGCAGGAAGAAGAGCATGGCTCGCGCATCGAACGCGGCCAATGCCTCGAACAATGGGCGACGCAGGGCGGTGCCAATCTCGCCGTCGTGATGCCGGGCTGCGAATTCGAGTGCCTGCTGCCCGACGCGTACTACTCGGCCTGCCGCGATGCCGACGAGCGCGTACGTCCTCACACGATCCGCACCGCAGTCCGTTACCTGCTCGACACGATCGGTGCAACCGCGCAGGAACTGCGCGCCGTTGTCGCGGGTTTCGGAGAGCGGCGCATTGACGAATACCGGATCGGCTTCACGCGACGCGGCAACAACGATGTGCTTTACGGCGTCGTCTGGCCGCTGTACGGCCGCGAGAACGGCGACGCGGAAATCGACGAAGAACCGACCGAAGAGGACACCGGCAACGGTCCGCTTGAGGAGATCGTTGCATTGCTCAAGGAGGCGGGCGTCACGGACATCCGCCGTCACGCTGGCCGCTTTGAGCCGGAATATTGCGATGACTGCGGCGTGCCGCTCTACGCAGACCCGCTCGGCGAGATCGTCCACGCCGAAATGCCGGAAGATGCCGAGCCCGTCCAGCCACATTTCCACTGAGCTACACACCAAATTCCTACGCAGTCCCGCCTTCGCGCGGGACTTTTTTTTGCCATACGTCTTATGCCTTCTGGACAGGCCGTCACCGCGCAAGCTTTTTGTCATCATGGCGCAGTTGGTCCGATCCTGCGGGCGTATGCAACGCATGCGCCACGCTTCCATTTTCGAGAGGTAGTCAAAAAACTGGAGGGCATGTCCATGCGGTTCGCAGTATTCAATCCGGACGCCGAACGGCGTGAAGGGCTCAAGGCGCTGCTTAGGCAAATCGACCGGCGCGCACGCTTTAACGACGCGCCCGACTGGCGCAGCGCCGAGCGCGCGATGCAACGCTTCACGCCGAATCTGTTCGTGGTCGACTGGCACCCCGGCATCCGCGCCGGCGAACTCCGGAACTTTGCGTACCGCCATCGCACGCTGCCCATCGCCGTGCTCGTGGACAGCGCAGAGCCGCCCTCGGCGGTCCACACGCTGCTGGACGAAGGCGCGCGCGGCATCATCCGGCGTACGACCGATTCGATCCTCATCGTCAAGCTGCTCGAACTCATCCTGCTGGGCGGCGATCACCTGCCCGCCGACGTGCTTCGTGAACCCTGGCCCTCGCCGGTGCCGCAACATCGCCAGGACAAAAACGATGCCGCAACGCGCAAGCGGCGGCCCATCGTCCATCTGTCGCCCCGCCAGGAGCAGATTCTCCGGTGCGTCCACATGGGCAATACCAACAAGATGATCGCCCGGGCGCTCGGTATTAGCGAAGGCACCGTCAAGATCCATCTGACGAGCATCTTCCAGCAACTCGGCGCCCCAAACCGCGCTGCGGCCGTCGCGATCTACAACGGCCTGCTGGCCAACCAGCTGGAGGTGCTACGCGCCCAGGCCGAGCGGGGGCCGAAGCCCGTGCATGGGAAGCGCAGCACGGTGGCGCTGCGTCCGCGTGACGCGCCGCCGCTCCGTTACCCGTTGCTGACAGGCGACACCGCCGAGCCGCTACAGATGGCCGCGGAGCCCGACTGCCCTTGGGGCACAGCCGGTCTTCAGTGCACGGAGGACATCGCCAGCACGACCGACGCCGAGGACGCCGCTCCAACCGCAGGCCACCCACACGGTTCGTCGTCCAACGAGTAATATGACGTCATGGGTTTCCTATATACGCCGCTTCCGCTGTGGGTCGTCGTCGGTGGGTGGATTGCCGCCGTCGGCCTGCTTGCGCTCGCGCTGTGGACCAACCCCTTCAAACGGCTTCAGGACGCAACGCTCCAGCACGTATGGCTCGCGATCATCGTGGCCGTGTCCGTGCTGTGGGCCAGCAACGCGTGGCTCGAGGATGGCACCGTGCTGCACCTGCTCGGCGCCACCCTCGTCGTGACACTCTTCGACTGGGGCCTCGCGCTCGTCGCCATGGCCGTGGTCGTCGCACTCGCGGCGGTCGTCTTCGATGCCCCGTGGGACGGCGTCGCACTCACCTTCCTCGTGTTCGGCGCCTTCCCCGTCGCCATTTCGGCCCTGCTGCAGCGGGCGTGCACCGCCTGGCTGCCGCGCAACCTCCTCACGTTCATCGTCGGCCAGGGGTTCGTGTCGCCCGCCATCGCCGTTTCGGCGGCCGCCTTTCTGGCGCTCGGCACGCATGTCGCGCTCACCGGGGGCTCGATGCTTGCCGTGCCGGCCGGCTACGTCTTCAGCGTATTTCTGCTCGCATCCGGCGAAGCGTGGTTTACCGGCATGGCAACCGCGCTGATCGCCGTCTATCGGCCTGCATGGGTCACCACCTACGACGTACGCCGCTACCGGCTAGGCGGCCCACGTACCTGAGGGTCGGGTCTGCCGTCGCCGTCTGCCAGTCGCGTCCGCCGCGCCCCCCTGCGCTAGAATACGGCTACACCAAGACTTTGCGCGGCCTTGCGCCGTAGCCGGGCGATCACGTGCCCTTGCTGCCGGCAGGCAACACAGCGGCGAAAATTATTGTTTCCGGATTGAACTCTCCGACACGTCGCAAGCTCTTAACGTGTCAGATGTCATACCCCGCCACTACACCAAACAGATGGACCGCAATTCTGCATTCCACCGGTTGCTGATGACAGCCGGCCGGCTCGCTGTGTGCGGCGCGAGCCTCATGTTCGCCATCGCGCAGCCCGCTCTCGCCGATCAGCTCGAACAGCACAACGACCTGGTCAACACCTTCGTCAACCAGATGCACGCCGATCCGCTGGTCGCAGACTGCGCCGCGCACGGCAATTTCATCGCCGGCACGTCGACGGTGCTCGATCACGTCGAGTTCCCGCCCACCTCCTTCGACAGCGCACACGCCACGGTGACGCCGTGGAACGACTCGTTCGACGAAGGCAAGCAACGCGTCAAGGTCGATACGATCGTGACCGTCGATGGCATCGGTATTCCGCAGAACAGCAACGACGCCCCCTACGATCTGAAATTCCGCTGCGGCTACGTCGGCAACCAGATGCTCGCGTTCAGCTGGAACGATCCGGTGCCGCCCGCGCATGCGCGTGGCAACGCGCCCGGCAAGGGTCGAGGCAAGGGCAAGCACTCGACGAAGAAGTCGGGCGGCAAGCACTCGTCGAAGGGCGTGTCGAGCAAATCGAGCCACAAGGTTGCGGCGTCGAGCGGCGGCGCCAAAACCGGCAAGAAGAAAACGACGTCGAAGAAATAAGGCCGATGACGGCTCAACAACCGCGTCGGAAGGCCCGGTAACGAAAAAGGGGGAAGCGGCAGGCGCCGCTTCCCCCTTTTTATCGCGCGCCTGCAACGGCGCATGCGGCGTTACGCAAACATCTCGACGTGATGCAGGATCGCCTGCAGCATCGCGGCGCCAAGCGCTGCGCTGCGCTCGCCATTCCAGCCGACGCGCTCGTCCGGCAAGTTGGCATTGTCCTTGAACGGCATTTCCAGCGTCAGCGAGAGGCACCCATACTTGTGCCCGACGTACTTCGACGCGAGCTTAAGCGCATCCTCGCGATACCGGCTCGCCTCGTAGCCATGCTTGTCCTGGAAGTCCGGGCTCGCAATCTTGAATGCGTCGATGAACGCCTTCTGTTCGACGCCCTGCTGCGCCGTGAAGCCCGGCAGCATCTCCGAGCCCGCCACGAAGACATACGGCAGCGTCTCGTCGCCGTGGATGTCGAAGAAGAGATCGACACCCGTCGCTTCGATCGCCTCGCGCACCAGCAGCACTTCAGGGCTGCGCCGTGCGTCCGGCTCCATCCATTCGCGGTTCAGGTTCGCGCCCGCCGCGTTGGTGCGCAGGTTGCCGTGCACGCTGCCGTCCGGATTCATGTTCGGGACGATGTGGAACACCACGCGATCGCAGAGCTTGCGCGCAACCGGATCGCCCGCCCAGTCGCCCCAGCCGGCGAGACGCTTCACGAGCCCTTCGACGAACCACTCCGCCATCGACTCGCCAGGATGCTGGCGCGCGATGATCCAGACCGTCTTCTTCGGCTTGCCGTCGGGCGTCGTGTTACCGGCCGTGCCGAGCGAGAGCAGCGACACCGGCCGCCCCTCGACGGACTGGCCGAGTTCGGTGAGCGTCGCGTGCGGCAGTTGCTGCAGCGCGCCGAGAAACTCCGAGTGACGCTCTTCGCCATACGGCTCGAAATAGGCGTAGTAGACGCGGTCGAAGTCGGGTGTGTGATCGATCGTGAGCTTCTGGCCGTCGTACGAAGTCGGCACGCGGAACCAGTTCACGCGGTCGTAGCTCGCAACGGCCTGGTAGTCGCGCCAGCCGTCGGGAAACGCGCAGGCCGCCGCGTTCTCGAACGTCATCACGCAACGCTCGCCGCGCGCGCCGGAGAGCCGGAAGTAGAACCACTGCGCGAATTCCGATTGATTGTCGGTGCGCACGCGCAGGCGGATGTCGTCGGCGCGCTCGCAGGAGAGCACTTCAATCGCGCCCGCGTCGAACTGACTGGTGATGGAAAGCGTCATGGCTCATTCCCTCGCTTATTCGGCAATGCGCCGGCGAAATACGTAAGTTGAATCGTTCGACGCGTCGGCGTCGAATGCATAGCCTTCGGCCGCAAAACCCGTGAGCGCTTCCGGCTCGGCGATGCGGTGCTCGACCGCATAACGCGCCATCAGGCCGCGCGCACGCTTCGCGTGGAAGCTGATGATCTTGTACCGGCCGCCCTTCCAGTCCTCGAAAACCGGCGTGACGACGGGCGCCGCCAGTTTCTTCGGCTTGACCGCCTTGAAGTACTCATTCGACGCGCAATTCACGATCACGCGCGCGCCCTTCTCATTGCGCTCGAGCTGTGCGTTGAGCGCGTGCGTGATGCGCTCGCCCCAGAACGCGTAGAGGTTTTTACCGCGCGCGTTTTCGAAGCGCGTGCCCATTTCGAGGCGATACGGCTGCAGCAGATCGAGCGGACGCAGCACGCCATACAGGCCCGACAGCACGCGCACGTGCTGCTGCGCATAGTCGAGATCGACAGCGGACAGCGATTTCGCGTCGAAGCCCTCGTAGACGTCGCCGTTGAACGCAAGCACGGCCTGCTTCGCGTTGGAGTGGCTGAACTCGGTCGACCAGTCGGCGTAGCGCTGGAAATTCAGGCGCGCGAGCGGATCGGAGATGCTCATGAGCGAGCCGATCTGTTGCGGCGACAGACGGCGCAGGCCGTCGATCAGTTCGGCGGCATCATCGACGAAATCGGGGATCGTGTGGGTTTCGACGTGCGCCGGTGTCTCGTAGTCGAGCGATTTTGCCGGCGACAGAACGATTATCATAGAGGCTTGCAGGCACCCAGTGCCGATGTTCAAAGGCGAAAGCCCGATTGTAGCGAATGTCACGAATGACCGGTTATCCGCCTCCGCCCGCCGCCACGGCACTGCCCGTGGTTCTCGATTCGAATGTCTGGCTCGACATCCTCGTGTTCGACGACCCACACACGCGTCCGATTCGCACCGGGCTCGAAAGCGGCGCGCTGCACGCGTTGATCGACGCGCGCTGTCTCGCCGAGCTGACGTACGTGCTGGACTATCCGCATCTCGCCGGGCGCGGCGTCGCCAAAGCCGTTGCACTTGCCACGGTGTCGCGCCTCGCCGAGGAAATCGTCCCGCCCGCCCTGCCCGAGGACGCGCGAGCCCTGCCGCAATGCCGCGACCGCGACGACCAGAAGTTCCTCGAACTCGCGCGCGCAAGCGGCGCTGCGTGGCTCGTCTCGAAGGACCGCGCCGTGCTCAAGCTCGCGAAGCGCATGGCGCGCGACTTCGGCTTTCGCGTCGCGACGCCCGATGCTTTCGTGGCCGAAACCGGACTCGCCGCTGCGCAATCTGCTCCGGCCTGACGCGAGTCGCACGACTCGCGCATGCTGCCCTTACGCTGCGCCCAAAGTCAAACGCGCGCCGGAACGCGACGATTTGCCTACAATCAGGCTTTCCCGAGTCAACGCCCAACGTCCGCGCCATGAACGCACCGCATCCGTCGCAAGAATCGCCGCCCACGCTGCTCACACCCTCATTTCCGTCGCGTCTGCCGGACGTCGGCACGACGATCTTCACGGTGATGAGCGCGCTCGCCACCGAAAAAGGCGCGGTGAATCTGGGCCAGGGCTTTCCCGACTTCGACTGCGATGCGCGGATCGTTGACGCGGTCGCACAGGCCATGCGCGACGGCCACAACCAGTATCCGCCGATGGCGGGCATCCTCGCGCTGCGCGAAGCGATCGCCGACAAGATCACGCACGTCTACGGCCGCCGCTACGACGCGAACACGGAGATCACGGTCACCGCGGGCGCGACCCAGGCGCTGCTCACCGCGATCCTGTGCGCCGTGCATCCGGGCGACGAGGTGATCGTCGTCGAGCCGACCTACGACAGCTATCTGCCGTCGATCGAACTCGCGGGCGGCAAGCCCGTCTTCGTCACGCTCGAAGCCCCCGACTACGCGATCCCGTTCGACCGGCTCGCCGCCGCGATCACGCCCAAGACGCGCCTCATCCTCATCAACACGCCGCACAACCCGACGGGCACGGTCTGGCGCGAAGAGGACATGCGCAAGCTCGAAGCGATCGTGCGCGGCACCAACGTGCTGATCCTCTCCGATGAGGTCTACGAGCACATGGTCTACGACGGCGCGCCGCACGAGAGCGTTGCGCGCTATCCGGAACTGGCCGCGCGCAGTTTCATCGTGTCGAGCTTCGGCAAGACGTATCACGTGACGGGCTGGAAGGTGGGCTATGTCGCCGCGCCCGCGCCGCTCACGGCCGAATTCCGCAAGGTCCACCAGTTCAACGTGTTCACCGTGAACACGCCGATGCAGGTCGGCCTCGCGCAGTATCTGCGCGACCCGCGGCCGTATCTGGACCTGCCGGCGTTCTATCAGAAGAAGCGCGACTTCTTCCGCGCGGGTCTCGCGAACACGCGATTCAAGCTGCTCGCGTGCGAGGGCACGTACTTCCAGTGCGTCGACTATTCGGCGATCAGCGACATGCCCGAAGCAGAATTCTCGAAGTGGCTCACGACCGAGATCGGCGTGGCCGCGATTCCGGTCTCGGCGTTCTATCGCGAGCCGCACGAATCGGGCGTCGTGCGCTTTTGCTTCGCGAAGCAGGAGAGCACGCTCGCGACGGCGCTCGAACGTCTCGCGCACCTTTGATCGCGTGCGCGCGATGAATCCGCGAACGGCAGTGCGTTCCCGATCATCGCGCGAAGCGGCAACGTTACGCTCATGCGGCCGCCCGGTGCGAGCGCAACCACCTATGAAGCGCTTACGGATTGGCCGCGCTATACGCCTTGCGATCGGCTGTGACGCGTTGCGCCGAGGGCCGCTCGCCGATCAGCTTGCTGTACGACTTCCAGTCGATGCCCGCCTCGGCCACGAAATCGACGCCGTAGATCCTCTGCGTCGTCATCGCGACGAGCGGCAGGCTGCCGTACGTCGCCGCATCCGCGATGCTGAACTGCTCACCCGCCACGTACGGCGCGAACTTCGCGATCCGCCTGAAGCCGGCCAGATAGCGGCGCAAGCGCTTCTCGGCCGCCGCCTTCACCTCTTCGCTCACCTTGCCGCCGAAGAACGCCTCGCCGTAGAGTTCGCGCGCCACAAGTTCCAGGTGCGTCTCGACAAACGTGATGAGTTCGCGCTCCTTGGCGGCCTGCCACGGATCGGCGGCGAAAATGCGGGCTTCGGGAAAGCGTGCGTTCAGATACTCGACGATCACTTGCGACTCGCACAAAAAGCCGTGTTCGGTTTCGAGGAACGGCACCTTGCCTGCGGGCGACTGATCGAGCCGCGCCACATCGAGCGGCAGCTTGTCGAGCACTTCCTCGAAAGCGATGCCGTATTCGAGCAGCACGAGCTTGACCTTGTTGTAATAGTTCGAGAGCGCGATACCGTGCAGCTTGATCATCCTTTACTCCTCCATGGAGAAGGCGTCGCTCAAAGCGGCGGCGCCAACCTGTTTTTTGGAAATGTACGACCGTGCTATTCTAGGGTAATCATGGAGCGAGGCTTCCAATGACCTCCCATCATTTCAACATTGAGACAATCGGCACAAGCGGCACCGGCGCGCGCACGCGATTCCCTCGCCGACACCTTCGCGAAACTCGCCGCAAAAGGCAAGCCTGATGACGGCGCCCCGCACAGTGCACAGCCCGGCCTTTCGCCGACCCAGCCGGACACCACCGACATCCACGAACCGAACGAGGCCCGCGCATGAGCGCAGAACTTCTCAGCAGCCGGCCGGAAGGCCATGAATCGACGCTGGTCCTGACGCTGTCGAACCCCGGCGCACGCAACGCGCTCCATCCCGACATGTATGCCGCCGCCATCGAAGCGCTCGACGCCGCCGAGCGCGACGCAACGCTGCGCGCGATCGTGCTGACCGGCGCCGACAACTTCTTCTGCGCCGGCGGCAACCTGAACCGCCTGCTGGAGAACCGTGCGAAGGATCCGTCCGTGCAGGGCGCGAGCATCGACATGCTCGCCGGGTGGATCACCGCGATGCGCCAGTCGAGCAAGCCCGTGATCGCGGCCGTCGAAGGCGCCGCGGCCGGCGCGGGCTTCTCTCTCGCGCTCGCGGCCGACCTGCTCGTCGCGGCCGAGGACGCGAAATTCGTCATGTCGTACGCGCGCGTCGGCCTCACGCCCGATGGCGGCGGCTCGTGGTTCCTCTCTCGCGCGCTGCCCCGCTCGCTCGCGACCGAAGTGATGCTCGAAGGCAAACCGATCGGTGCCGCGCGTCTCGCGGAACTGGGCGTCGTGAACCGCCTCGTCAAGCCGCAGACCGCGCTCGACGCGGCGCTCGCCTGGGCCGACGACCTCGCGAATATCTCGCCCAACTCGGTCGCCCGGATCAAGGGGCTCGTCAGCGTCGCGGACACGCAGCCGCTCGCCGATCATCTCGTCGCCGAACGCGAGAGCTTCGTCGCATCGCTGCATCATCGCGACGGGCTCGAAGGCATCACGGCGTTCCTCGAAAAACGCCCGCCGGTCTACAAGTAATCCTCAAGCGAATGAGCGACTTCGAGATGCCCACGCGCCGACGCATCTACCTGATGCGCCACGGCGACGTCACCTACTTCGACGACTCGGGCCGCGCCATCGACCCCGACACCGTGCCGCTCAACATAAACGGCCGCGAGCAGGCGATGGCGGCAGGCCGCGCGTTCGCGTCGCAGGCGGTGCGCTTCGACCGCGTGATCGTGAGCGGCCTGCGCCGCACGGTCGAGACCGCGCAGTTCGTCCTCGCGGAGACGGGCCAGCACATCGAGCTCGAAGTCGAGCCACGCTGGCAGGAGATTCGCGGCGGACGGCTCGCCACGATCCCGCCCAGCGAACTGGAGAGCGCGTTCCTGCGCGCGTTCGATGGCATCGTCGCAGAGAACGTGCGCTTTCTCGGTGGCGAGACGATCGGCGAACTGCTCGACCGCGTGCTGCCTGCGCTCGCCGCGCTGCGCGCCGATCCGTCGTGGGACACCGTGCTGCTCGTGCTTCATGGCGGCGTGAACCGCGCGATTCTCTCGCATGCGATCACGGCGGGCGGACGCACGTTCTTCGGCCATCTGGCACAGGCGACGGGCTGCATCAACGCGCTCGACGTCGGCACCGCGAGCGGCGACTGGGTGGTGCGTGCACTCAATTACTCGCCGCCGTCGCCGCTGCATCGCGACGTGCGCAACACGACAATGGAAATGCTTTACGCGCAATTTCTGCGCTATCGCGCACATGACGACCGGAGTCAAGCAGTACAACGTACGCTTTCTAAAACACGGGAGACATCCATGGCACAAGCCACCCCGGATGGAGACGAGCAGAAACAGCAGCAAACCGACTATTCGGCATTCGAGGGCACGCGCCCCGTCGCCGAACGCCAGCGCTTCGACACCGACGCGCTCGCGGCCTGGCTTCACGCGCATGTCGATGGATTTGCCGGTCCGCTCACGGTCGAGCAATTCGCCGGCGGCCAGTCGAATCCGACCTTCAAACTCGTCACGCCTCAGCGCACCTACGTCATGCGTGCAAAGCCGGGGCCGAAGGCAAAGCTGCTGCCGTCGGCCCACGCGATCGATCGCGAATACCGTGTGATGGACGCGCTCGGCGCAACCGACGTCCCCGTCGCGAAGATGCTCGCGCTTTGCGAAGATGAAACGGTGATCGGCCGCGCGTTCTATGTGATGCAGTACGTCGAGGGCCGCGTGATGTGGGACCCGTCGCTGCCCGGCATGTCGCGTGAGGAACGCGCGGCGATCTACGACGAAATGAACCGCGTGATCGCGGCGCTGCATAACGTGAAGCCGGAGGCGGTGGGTCTCGGCGATTACGGCAAGCCCGGCAATTACTTCGCACGCCAGATCGATCGCTGGAGCCATCAGTATCAGGCGTCGGAGACCGAACCCATCGAGGCGATGCGTCGCCTGATCGAATGGCTCCCGCAACACATGCCGGCCGACACGGACGCACACGTATCGGTCGTGCACGGCGACTATCGCCTCGACAACCTGATCTTCCATCCGACCGAACCGCGCGTGCTCGCGGTGCTCGACTGGGAGCTTTCGACGCTCGGCGATCCGCTCGCCGACTTCTCGTATCACTGCATGGCGTGGCACGTCGATCCGGCGCAGTTCCGCGGCATCGGCGGGCTCGACTGGGCCGCGCTCGGCATTCCCGACGAGCAGCACTACGTCAGGCGCTATTGCGAGCGCACCGGCCTTGTGATTCGCGGCGACTGGAACTTCTATCTGGCGTACAACATGTTCCGCATCGCTGCGATCCTGCAGGGCATCATGAAGCGCGTCGTCGACGGGACGGCGGCGAGCGCTCAGGCCGCCGACGCAGGCAGCCGCGCGCGGCCGATGGCGGAACTCGCGTGGCGCTACGCGCAAAAGGTTCGCGAAAAAGCCCGCTGATACGACAACCGCACGGTAGCTATTTTCCAGGCGAGGTCACCGATGAACTTCGATTACGCACCGAAAGTCGAGGCGCTACGCAAGAAACTGCTCGCGTTCTTCGACGAATATATTTACCCGAATGAGTCGGTCTACCACGATGAAGTCGAGCGCAACCGCGCGAACGGCAACGCGTGGGTGCCGACTGAAATCGTCGAGAAACTGAAGATCAAGGCGCGCGAAGCGGACCTGTGGAACCTGTTCCTGCCCGACTCGACGCGCGGCGCGGGACTCGCGAACCTCGAATACGCGCCTCTGTGCGAGATCATGGGCCGCGTGTATTGGGCGCCGGAAGTGTTCAACTGCAATGCGCCGGACACCGGCAACATGGAGACGATCGAGCGCTACGGCAGCGATGAGCACAAGCGTGCATGGCTCCAACCGCTGCTCGAAGGCAAGATTCGTTCTGCATTCCTGATGACCGAACCGGACGTCGCCTCGTCGGATGCGACCAACATCCAGACGCGCATCGAGCGCGACGGCGACAACTTCGTGATCAACGGCACGAAGTGGTGGTCGTCGGGCGCGGGCGATCCGCGCTGCGCGATCTACATCGTCATGGGCAAGACTGATCCCGACGCACCGCGCCACGCGCAGCAGTCGATGATCCTCGTGCCCGCCGACACCGCCGGCGTCACGGTGCGCCGCCCGCTCACCGTGTTCGGCTACGACGATGCGCCGCACGGCCACATGGAGATCACGCTCGAAAACGTGCGCGTGCCCGCGTCGAACATTCTGCTCGGCGTCGGGCGCGGCTTCGAGATCGCGCAGGGGCGCCTCGGGCCGGGCCGCATCCACCACTGCATGCGGCTCATCGGTCTCGCCGAGCGCGCGCTCGAATTGATGGCGAAGCGCGCGCTTTCGCGCGTCGCATTCGGCAAACCGGTGGCGTCGCAGACGGTCACGCAGGAACGCGTCGCCGAGGCGCGCTGCATGATCGACCAGGCGCGGTTGCTCACGCTAAAGGCCGCGTACATGATGGACACGGTCGGCAACAAGGGCGCGCGAGGCGAGATTGCGATGATCAAGGTGGTGGCGCCGAACATGGCCTGCCAGGTGCTCGACTGGGCGATGCAGGTGCACGGCGCCGCGGGCGTGAGCGGCGATTTCCCGCTCGCGTATGCCTATGCGTCCGCGCGCACGCTGCGCTTCGCGGACGGCCCCGACGAAGTCCACCGCAACGCCATCGCCAAGCTCGAATACGCGCGCTATATGGATGCCGGCGCAGCGGCGCGCGTGGAGCTGCCGATCACGCGATCATAAGTCCGCGCCCTCGACAGGGGTGCAGGTTCACGCCCTGCGCCCCGCCGCGAACTGTGCTCTAATTCCTGGCCATCTTCGCCAGTCGAGGCGCCGCGGCAAACCTGCGGCGGCGCCCGTCCACCCTGCCAGGAGTCACGATGATCGATGTCTACAGCTGGGCCACACCGAACGGCCACAAAGTCCATATCATGCTCGAGGAAACCGGGCTCGAATACCGCGTTCATCCCGTCAACATCGGTACGGGCGACCAGTTCAAAACGGAATTCCTCGACATCAGCCCGAACAACAAGATCCCGGCCATCGTCGATTCCGAAGGTCCGCGCCGCGTCGACGGCAAGCCGTTCTCGCTCTTCGAGTCGGGTGCGGTCCTGATCTACCTGGCGGCGAAAACCGGCCAGTTCATGCCTGAGGACCTCGCCGCCCGCTACGACGTGCTGCAATGGGTGATGTTCCAGATGGGCGGGCTCGGGCCGATGCTCGGCCAGGCCCACCACTTCCGCATCTATGCGCCCGAGAAGATCGAGTACGCGGTCAACCGCTACACGCACGAGGCGCAGCGCCTTTACAACGTGATGGACAAGCAGCTCGCGAAGACCGAATACCTGGCCGGCGACGACTACACCATCGCCGACATCGCCGCATTCCCGTGGACGCGCTCGTGGCAGAACCAGGGCATCGATCTCGACAGCGTGCCGAACGTCAAGCGCTGGCACGAGGCGATCGCGGCGCGGCCTGCAGTCAAACGTGGCGTCGAGGTGCTGGCGTCGGCGCGCAAGCCGCTGCAGGATGACGACAAGGCGCGCGACGTCCTGTTCGGCGCTACGCAGTACGCGAAGCACTGAGCGAATTTAAGAGCCCATAAAAATGGGCGTCCTGCTTTGAAAGCCGGACGCCCTTTCTATTTGATTCGCACGCGAACCGAAGGTCAGAAGTAGTGCCGCGTAATAAACTCCGCGACGCACGCGGGCCGCTCGCTGCCCTCACGCTCGACCGATACGTCCCAGGTCACCTGTACGCCACCGTCGCCGGTATCGGTCACTTCCTTCACGGCGAAGCTCGCGCGCAACTTCGATCCCACCGGCACCGGCGCCGTGAAGCGCACGCGGTTGAGCCCGTAGTTGACGCCCATGCGCTGACGCATCTGCACGGTCTGCTCAAGCAGCGCCGGAATCAGCGAAAGCGTGAGGAAACCGTGCGCGATCGGGCCGCCGAACGGCGACTCGCGGCGCGCACGCTCCGCGTCGACGTGGATCCACTGATGGTCGCCGGTGGCGTCCGCAAAGTCGTGCACCTGCGCTTCGCCGACCGTGGTCCAGCCGCTCACGAACGGCGCACCGCCGACGAGCGCGCGCAGCGCGGCCGCGTCGGCAATCCGGACGACACCGCTCTCGCTCACGACGCGCTCCCCGGATGACGCAGCCCGAACAGCGCTTTCGAATGCACCGTCACGATGGTTTCGCCATGCTGGTTGACGCCGTCCCAGCGCGTTTCGACGATGCCGCGATCGGGCTTGCTCGCCGACACGCGCTTGCTGAGGACGGTATTCGTCATCGTGACCGTATCGCCGACGCGCGTCGGCTTGATCCAGCGAATGTCGTCGATACCGGGCGACCCCATCGACGTCGAGTCGTGCAGAAAGTGACGCACGAGCAGGCCCATCATGACCGAACACGTATGCCAGCCGCTCGCGACGAGTCCGCCGAACATCGACGCCTCGCCGGCCGCCGCGCTCAAGTGAAACGGCTGCGGATCGAACTGCTCCGCGAAGCGCACGATCTCATCGTGCGTGAAGGTGTGCGAGCCAACCGTGTAGCTCTTGCCGACTTCGAGATCTTCGTAACTCAAACCCATCGTTGCTTTCCTCCGTACGGCCTATGACTCAGGCTGCTGCCTGTGCGAAGCCCGGCAGTGCGGCGAACCGCTCCAGATGATGATCGACATCGCCGAGCGTGGTTTCGATGATCGACAGGCGCTTGAACAGATGCGCCGCCGCGACTTCGTTGGTGACGCCCATGCCGCCGTGCAGTTGCACGGCCTGCTGGCCGACGTAGCGCGCCGCCTGACCGACGCGCGCTTTCGCGGCGGAGATCGCGCGGCGGCGTTCATCGGACGACTCGCTACTGTAACGCGCAGCGGCGAGGTACGTGATCGAGCGGGCCTGTTCGGCGTGGATCAGCATGTCGGCCATGCGGTGCTGCAAAGCCTGGAAACGCGCGATCGGGACGCCGAATTGCTGACGCGTCTTCGTATATTCGACGGTTGCGCTCGTCAGCGCGTCGATTGCGCCGACCGCTTCCGCACACAGCAGGAACGTCGCGTAGTCGGCGATGCGCTCCCACGTCGCCGCACCGACCGACTCGTCGCCGAGACGGCGCGCGGGCGTGGCATCGAACGTGAGCGTCGCGGCGTGCTGGCCGTCGATCGTGCGGTAGTCACGCACTTCGACACCCTTCGCGTCGCGCGCCACGACGAACAGCGCGAACTCGCCCGCGAGACGGGCCGGGACGATCCAGTAATCGGCTTGCGCGCCGTGCTGCACGACCGACTTCTTGCCGGTCAGCGCAAAGCCGTCGCCCGTTTGCTTCGCGGTGGTGGCAAGCGCGAACAGATCGTAGCGCGCGGCAGGCTCGTGGAATGCCGCCGCCAGACGGATTTCGCCGGACGCCACGCGCTCCAGCAAGCGCACGTTTTCCGGTTGCGAAGCGCCCGCGCGCTTCAACGCTTCGACACCGACCGCCGTCGCCCAATACGGCTCGACGACGAGTGCGCGACCGAGCTGCTGCATGACGACGAGCATGTCGAACGGCGCACCGTCGAAACCGCCCTGCTCGCTCGGCACAGGCAGTGCCGTGAGGCCGAGTTCGACGAACGCGGTCCAGTGATCGGGCGAGACGCCTTCGGGCGTCTTCACGATCGCCTGGCGCGCCTCGAAGCTGTAGTTCTTGTCGAGATAGCGGCGCAGCGCGTCGGCGAATTGCTGTTGCTCTTCGTTGAAAGTGAAGTCCATTGTGCCGCTCCTCAAATCCCCAGAATCATCTGCGCGATGATGTTCTTCTGGATTTCGTTCGACCCGCCGTAAATCGACGTCTTGCGGTAATTGAAGTAGTACGCCGCGAGCGGTGCCGCGTCGTCGTCGCCACCCGCCGCATGCGGGTGCTCGCCTTCGAGGAACGCGGGATCGAACGGCGCGGCAAGCGGGCCGATCGCATCGACCATCAATTCGGTCAGCGCCTGCTGGATTTCGGTGCCCTTGATCTTGAGCATCGACGCTTCGGGACCCGGGCCGCGGCCTTCGCCGCCACTCGAAATCACGCGCGCGACGGTCACTTCGAGCGCCATCAGCTCGATTTCAACGGCCGCCACGCGCGAGCCGAACACCGGATCGTGCAGCAGCGGCTTGCCGTTCTTCTTCTGCTTGAGCGCGACGCCCTTGAGGAATTCGAGTTCGCGTTTCGATACGCCCACGCGCGCGATGCCCGTGCGCTCGTGACCGAGCAGATACTTCGCGTAGGTCCACCCGCGGTTCTCTTCGCCGACGAGGTTTTCGACGGGCACCTTCACGTCCTCGAAAAACACCTCGTTGACTTCGTGCTCTTCGTCGAGCGTGATGATCGGACGCACGGTGATGCCCGGCGTCTTCATGTCGATGAGCAGGAACGAGATGCCTTCCTGCTTCTTCGCTGCGGGGTCGGTGCGGACGAGGCAGAACATCATGTCCGCATGCTGGCCGAGCGTGGTCCAGGTCTTCTGGCCGTTCACGATGTAGTGGTTTCCATCGCGAACGGCGCGCGTGCGCAAGGAAGCCAGATCGGAGCCCGAGCCGGGCTCGGAATAGCCCTGGCACCACCAGTCCTCACCGGAGAGAATACGCGGCAGGTAGCGTCGCTTTTGCGCCTCGTTGCCGTACTTCATGAGCACGGGCGCGACCATCGACACGCCGAACGGCAACACCATCGGCGCACCGATGCGGCCGCATTCGTCGTCCCAGATCTGGCGCTGCACTTCGGTCCAGCCGGGGCCGCCCCATTCGACGGGCCACGCGGGCGCAGACCATCCCTTCTGGCCGAGCAGCTTGTGCCAGCTCGCGATGTCGTCGCGGTTCAGACGTTTGTGATTGAGCACCTTGTCGCGTACGTGCTGAGGCAGATTAGCCTCAAGCCACGCGCGGATTTCGGCGCGGAATGCCTCGTCGGCGGGGGAATAATCGAGATCCATGCGCAGTGTCTCCTGGCCGCGGCCAATGCCGCCGCGGCGAAGACCCGCATGGATTACTGGAGCGAGCCCTTCAGCGCAGCCGGAACCGGCAGCGGCATCACGTCGATGCCTTCTTCGACGAGGGCTTGCGCATCTTCCGCGGAAGCGACGCCGCGAATATTGCGCAACGGCGCTTCGTTGTAGTGCATGCGCCGCGCTTCCTCGGCGAAACGGTCGCCCACGTTCTCCGTCTTTTCGAAGACCTCGCGCAACGCGCGCAGTGCCAACCCTTGCCATTGTGCGGTTTGCTCCGCGGCGGGCATGGCGCCCGCCCCGGTCGCACCGGACAGATTCAGCCGGGGTGCGGACGGTACGCGGCTCACGTCGGTGGCGCCGCACATCGGGCATTCGACCAGCTTGCGCGACAACTGCGACTCGAAGTCGTCAGCGGAAGCGAACCAGCCTTCGAACCGATGGCCGTCGGGGCACTGTAAATCGAGGACCTTCATGGGGAATCGTGGCCTGGCAACGAGTGTAGCGCAAAATGCACTTTTACGAACGGTCGTTCTGAAAATTTCTGCGAGCCCGGAATCGGGTCGGTCCACGATTGTAGCGCTGCGCGGCCGGCACCGCTGACACCGCAATGGCCATGCGTCAGCCCTTCTGCACCTCGCCGAGCGGCCAGGCGCCCGACAGCGCCTTTTCGAGCCAGAACGTTCCGATGATCGTCTTCACGTCCGTGATCTGGCCGTTGCGCACCCTGTCGAGCAATTCGGGCAGCGTCGACGTGAAGGTTTCGAGGAATTCGCCCTCGTCGAGCCGGGCCTCGCCGGCGGTCAGGCCGCGCGCGAGATAGATGTCGATGAATTCCGTCGAGTACGAAATAACCGGATGGATGCGCGTCAGGTAGATGTATTCGCGTGCGGTGTAGCCCGTCTCCTCGCGCAGCTCGCGCTTGGCGCAAGCGAGTGCGCCTTCCTGCGGATCGAGCTTGCCCGCCGGAAATTCCGTCATCACGCGCGAGAGCGGATAGCGATACTGGCGCTCCATGAGCACGCGGCCGTCGTCGAAGAGCGGGATCACCATCACCGCGCCCGGATGCAGCACGAACTCGCGTGTGGCGTGCTTGCCGTCGGGCAACGCCACGGTGTCGCGCTTGAGGGTCAGGAAATTGCCAGCGTAGAGCGTCGTGCTTTCAACGCACGTCTCGGCCAGCGCCGGGTCGTGTTTGTGATGTTCGGCAGCCATATTCAACCTCTGGAATTCCGCGCAGGAGCGGACCAAGCACGGGTGGGAAATGCGCACGCGGCCAGGCCGGGCGCCCGTGATGCACGAAGCGTGCTTTACGCCGAACGGCGCTTGACGAGATATTGCCAGGTGAAGCCGGGAAACGCGAACACCACGAACAGACAGAACGTGATGGCGTAGAACTGCCAGCCCTGGTCGAAGCGGTTGCCGGCGCGCGCTTCCAGCAGGAAGCCGAACGCGCCGACCACGAAATACAGCACAATCAGTTCGGCGATCCGCAGCCACGCACTCTTCTTTTGCGCGCGCAGCGGCACGACACCGAACAGCCGCTGGTTTAAGAACGGCAGGTTGGCGCCGACGAGCGCCAACAAGACAATGAACCAGCCGGCCGCAGACATCAGAGCGGCAGCGTGTGTGAAACGGCCTGCAGGCACAGCGTCATCAGCGGGCCCGGAATGATGCCGAGCACCAGCACGGCGAGGCCATTGAGCGCGAGCAGAGCGCGGTTGCCGGCGTGTGCTTCGATCGGCGCGCTGTCCTGCGGTGCGTCGAAATACATCAGCTTCACGACGCGCAGGTAGTAGAACGCGCCGAACAGCGACGTGATCACCGCAAGCACGGCGAGCCACGTGAGACCGGCGTTCATCGTCGCTTCGAGCACGGCGAGCTTCGCGTAGAAGCCGACGGTCGGCGGAATGCCCGCGAGCGAGAACATCATCAGCATCATCACGAACGCGAACACCGGGCTGCGCTGGTTGAGGCCCTTGAAGTCGTCGAGCGTTTCGGCTTCGAAATCGCGGCGTGCGAGCAGCATCACGACGCCGAACGAGCCGAGCGTGGTGATCAGATAGACGATGCTGTAGAACATCGCCGAGCTGTAGGCGCTGGCCGCGCCGGTCGCCTTGCCGTCCACGATGCCGGCCAGCAGGCCGAGCAGCACGAAGCCCATGTTCGAGATCGCCGAGTACGCGAGCATGCGCTTGATGTTGCGCTGGACGATACCGGTGATGTTGCCGACGATCATCGAGAGCGCCGCGAGGATGATCAGCATCTGCTGCCAGTCGACGGCGAGCGGCAGCAGGCCCATCACGAGGAAACGCACGGCCCACGCGAATGCCGCAACCTTCGGGCCGCCGCCGACGAGCAGCGTCATGGCCGTCGGTGCGCCCTGATACACGTCGGGCACCCACATGTGGAACGGCACCGCGCCCATCTTGAACGCCACGCCCGCCACGATGAAGACCACGCCGAACAGCAGCACGACATCGTTGATATGACCCGAAGCCACCGCCTTCAGCACTTCGTTCAGTTCGAGCGAACCGGTCGCGCCGTAGATCATCGAGATGCCGTACAGCAGGAAACCGGAAGCCAGCGCGCCGAGCACGTAGTACTTCATCGCCGCTTCGTTCGACTGCGTCGCATTGCGGCGCAGCGCGATCACGGCGTAGAGCGACAGCGACATCAGCTCAAGACCGAGATACAGCGTGAGGAAGTTGTTGCCCGAGACCATGACGATCTGGCCAAGCAGCGCGAACATGCCGAGCAGGAAGAACTCGCCGCGGAACATGTCGCGGTCTTCCAGATACTTGCGCGAGTAGATGATCGTCACGGTGTAGCCGAGCGTCACCACTGCCTTCATCGCGCTGGCGAACGAGTCGACCACGTACATGCGCGTGAAGAAGTAGTACACGTGCGGATCGAGCGCGTTCACCGCGAACCAGATGCCGGCCACGAGCGTGGACAGCAACGCGATGAAGTAGGTCGTCCTCCGGCCCGAGGGACCGGTGAACGTGTCGTTGAGCCACGCGACGGTGGCCGCGAACATCACCAGCGCGTCGGGCAGCAGTACGGTCATAGGGGCGTTTGGCATGATCTTTAGTTCCTCCGCTCGGTATTACTGTGACAGCGGCAGCTTCGACACTGCGACGTGGGAGAGGAGGTTATCCACGGAGACGTGCATCACATCGGTAAAGGGCTTCGGATAGACACCCATGAAAAGGGTCAGCAGCGCAAGCACGCCCAGCACCAGATACTCGCGGCAGTTGATGTCCTTGAGTTCCCGCACGTGGTCGTTCGCGATCGCACCGAAGTACACGCGCTTGTACATCCACAACGTATAGGCCGCGCCGAGGATCAGCGTGAACGCCGCGCCGAACGCAATCCAGAAGTTGAACTTCACGGCCGCGAGAATCACCATGAACTCGCCGACGAAACCCGAGGTGCCCGGCAGGCCGCAGTTGGCCATGGCGAACAGCATCGCAAGCGCGGCAAACTTGGGCATCGTGTTGACGACGCCGCCGTAGTCGGCGATATCACGCGTATGCATGCGGTCGTACAGCACGCCGATGCAAAGGAACATCGCGCCCGAGACGAAACCGTGCGAAATCATCTGGATGATGCCGCCTTCCACTGCGAGCTGGCTCGACGGGCCGAACATAAAGAAGCCGAGCGTGACGAAGCCCATGTGAGCGATCGACGAATACGCGACGAGTTTCTTCATGTCCGACTGAACCATCGCGACGAGACCGATATAGATCACCGCGATCAGCGACAGCGTGATGATGACTGGCGCGAGATAGTGGCTCGCGTCAGGTGCGATCGGCAGCGAGAAGCGCAGGAAACCGTATGCACCGAGCTTCAGCATGATCGCGGCCAGCACCACCGAACCGCCCGTGGGCGCTTCGACGTGCGCGTCCGGCAACCACGTGTGGACCGGCCACATCGGCACCTTCACCGCGAATGCGAAGAAAAACGCGATGAAGAGCAGGATCTGCGGCGCCATGGCGATCTTCGCGGCGTGCCACGTTGCGAGATCGAACGTGCCGGTCTCGCGGTACAGGTACAACAGCGCGACCAGCATCAGCAGCGAGCCGGCCAGCGTGTAAAGGAAGAACTTGAAGGCCGCATACACGCGGTTCAGACCGCCCCACACGCCGATGATGATGTACATCGGGATCAGGGTGGCTTCGAAGAACACGTAGAACAGCAGGCCGTCTGCGGCGCAGAACACGCCGACCATCAGCCCCGACAGGATCAGGAATGCCGCCATGTACTGCGCGACGTTCTTCGTGATGACCTGCCAGCCCGCGATCACGACGATCACGGTAATCAGCGCGGTCAGCACGACGAACCACATCGAGATGCCGTCGACGCCGAGGTAATAGGAAATATTGAAACGCTCGATCCAGAGAGACTTCTCGACAAACTGGAGATCGGCCGTGGTCGGGTCAAAGCCCGACACGAGCGGAAGCGTGACAAGGAAACCCAGCAACGAACCGATGAGCGCCAGCCAGCGGGCGGTGCCCGGGTTCCGGTCGGAACCCACTACAAGAACCAGGATGCCGAACAGGATCGGCAGCCAGATCGCGATACTGAGAATCGGGTAAGCGTGCATTAGTTTCCCTCGCCTTATTTGCCGCCGAGCGTTACAAACAGGGTCAGGAGCCCGAGCATACCAATGATCATTGCAAATGCGTAATGGTAGATGTAGCCGGATTGCAGGAAACGGATAACCGTTGCAAACCACCCGATGAACTTCGCGCTCCCGTTTACAACGCCGTCGATCACGACCACGTCGCCCTCTTTCCACAAACCGCGACCGATCGCCACCGCTCCGCGAGCGAACACCACTTCGTTGATCTTGTCGAGGTAATAAGCATTCGCAAGCAGCCTGTGCACCGGCGCGAACGTGCGTTGCACGACAGCCGGCAGGTCCGGGCGCTTCATATAGAAGAACCACGCGACCACCACACCCGCAAGCGCGAGCCAGACCGGCACGCCCGAGAACGCATGCGCGCCCATCGAGGCCCAGCCCTGGAATTCTTCGGCCATTTCAGCGAGACCCGTATGGTTCTGGCCGATGTAGATCACCTTGTCGAAGGCGACGCCGTTCTGGAAGAAGCTGCCGTACAGCAGCGGATCGATGGCCCATGCGCCGGCGATGACCGAAGGAATCGCAAGCAGGACGAGCGGCAGCCAGACCACCCACGGCGACTCATGCGGCACGTGGACGTGATGATGATCGTCGTGACCGTGGCCATGACCATGATCGCCATGCGCTGCCTCGATGCCCATCGGCGACTCAGGATGTTTCGGACCGCGGAAACGCTCCTCGCCATGGAACACGAGGAAGTACATGCGGAACGAGTACAGCGCCGTCACGAACACGCTCGCCACGACTGCGAAGTACGCGAAGCCCGAACCCGGCAGATGCGAGAGCTTCACTGCATCGATGATCGAGTCCTTCGAGTAAAAGCCCGCGAAGAACGGCGTACCGATCAGCGCCAGCGAGCCGATCAGCGAAGTGATCCAGGTGATCGGCATGTACTTGCGCAGGCCGCCCATGTTGCGCATGTCCTGGTCGTGGTGCATGCCGATGATGACCGAACCCGCGCCGAGGAACAGCAGCGCCTTGAAGAACGCGTGCGTCATCAGGTGGAAGATCGCAACCGGATACGCCGACACGCCGAGCGCCACCGTCATGTAGCCGAGCTGCGAGAGCGTCGAGTAGGCGACCACGCGCTTGATGTCGTGCTGGACGATGCCGAGGAAGCCCATGAAGAGCGCGGTGATCGCGCCGATCACGACGATGAAGGACAGTGCCGCATCCGACAGTTCGAACAGCGGCGACATGCGCGCGACCATGAAGATACCGGCCGTCACCATGGTTGCCGCGTGAATCAGCGCGGAGATCGGCGTCGGGCCTTCCATCGAATCGGGCAGCCAGACGTGCAGCGGGAACTGCGCCGACTTACCCATCGCACCGACGAAGAGGCAAATACACGCGACCGTGAGCAGGTTCCACGAGGTGCCCGGGAACGTCAGCGCAGCGATTTCGTGCCCCTTGGCGAACACGTCGTTGTAGTTGAGCGAGCCGCCGTATGCGAGCAGGAGGCCGATACCCAGCAGAAAGCCGAAGTCACCGACGCGGTTCACGAGGAACGCCTTCATGTTCGCGTAGATGGCGCTCTCACGCTTGAAGTAGAAGCCGATCAGCAGGTACGAGACGAGACCCACCGCTTCCCAGCCGAAGAACAGCTGCAGGAAGTTGTTGCTCATCACGAGCATCAGCATCGAGAACGTGAACAGCGCGATGTACGAGAAGAAACGCTGATAGCCCTCTTCTTCCGCCATGTAGCCGATCGTGTAGATGTGCACCATGAGCGACACGAAAGTCACCACGCACATCATCAACGCGGTCAGCGAATCGACGAGGAAACCGATTTCGAATTTCAGGCCGCCTACCGACATCCATTCGTAGACGGTCGCGTTGTAGCTTGCGCCGCCCAGCACGTCGAAGAAGGTCATGCACGAGATCACGAACGCAATCGCGACGCCGAGAATGGTCACCGTGTGCGCGCCGGCGCGTCCCACCGTCTTGCCGAACAGACCGGCGATCAGTGAGCCCGCGAGTGGTGCGAGCGGGATCGCGAGCAACAGGTTTTCGTTGAGTGTCGTTGCCATAGCAGACTGCCTTAACCTTTGAGCTGATCGAGATCCTCGACGTTGATCGTGTCGAGGCTGCGGAACAAGGTCACGAGAATTGCCAGACCAATCGCGGCTTCCGCAGCCGCAACAGTCAGCACAAAGAACACGAAGATCTGCCCGTGCACATCACCGAGGTAGTGCGAAAACGCGACGAAGTTCGTGTTCACCGCCAGCAGCATCAGCTCGATCGCCATCAGAATGATGATGACGTTGCGGCGGTTGAGGAAAATGCCGACGATCGAGATCGCAAAGAGGATCGCGCCGAGGACGAGATAGTGGGCAAGGGTCAACATGGGGTCTCTCTCCTGCGCGTTCAGCTGTTGCTGCCGGACGCAGTTTCGTTCGCGGCAGGCTCTTGCGGAGCTTCCTTCACGGCGGGCATCTTCACGAGGCGCACGCGGTCCTGACGACGCACGCTCACCTGCTTCGACACGTTCTGGCGCTTGGCGTCCTTCGGTTCGCGCACGGTCAGCGAGACCGCCGCGACGATCGCGACGAGCAGCACGAGGCCGGCCACTTCGAACGCGAAGATGTAGTCGGTGTAGATGATCTTGCCGATCAGATGCGAGTTCGACAGCGCCGAAGCTGCTGCGGCCGACGTATCCGGCACGGGCGCCGTCGTTGCGCCGTAGCCGTGCCAGAGGATCAGCGCGGTCTCGATCACGATGATCGCGCCCACCACGGTCGCGACCGGAACGAAGCGCTTGAAGTCGCGGCTCAGCACGTCGACGTTGATGTCCAGCATCATCACGACGAACAGGAACAGCACCATCACCGCGCCCACATAGACGAGCACCAGCAGGATCGCGAGGAATTCCGCCTCGAGCAGCATCCAGATCGCGGCCGCGTTGAAAAACGCGAGCACGAGGAAAAGCGCGGACGCGACAGGGTTGCGCGACGTGATCACCTTCAACCCTGACAGCGTCAGCAGCAAAGCGAAGATGTAGAACAGGACAGTCGTGAATTCCATGATTACTGGTTCATCGTTGGGGCCATCGTGAGGCGGGGAGCGCTGCGCAGACTGGCGGCCAGACCAGGGAGCGCCGCGCCGCGGCGGTCAGGCTGCGAAGAGGAGGTGCTTGACGGCACACACGTCTCCCGCAGCCGGCCCGAACCGCGGGCCGATGCAGCGTCAAACTGAAAAATCAACGGTACGGTGCATCCGCTGCCTTGTTCGCTGCGATCTGCGCTTCATAACGATCGCCGACGGCCAGCAGCATGTCTTTCGTGAAGTACAGATCGCCGCGCTTCTCGCCGTGATACTCGAGAATGTGCGTTTCGACGATCGAGTCGACCGGGCAGCTCTCTTCGCAGAAACCGCAGAAGATGCACTTGGTCAGGTCGATGTCGTAGCGCGTCGTGCGGCGCGTGTTGTCCTCGCGCACTTCCGACTCGATCGTGATCGCGAGCGCGGGGCACACGGCCTCGCACAGCTTGCACGCGATGCAGCGCTCTTCGCCGTTCTCATAGCGGCGCAGTGCGTGCAGTCCGCGAAAACGCGGCGAAATCGGGGTCTTTTCCTCCGGGAACTGCACCGTGAACTTGCGCTTGAACGTGTAACGTCCGGTCAGCGCGAGCCCCTTGAGCAGCTCGATCAGGAAAAACGTCTTGAAGAAGTTTTGAATAGCGTTCATGGTCTCGCCCGCCCTTTATTTCCAGATGCTCAGCGGCGACATGTACCAGAAGCCGACCACCACGAGCCACACCATGCAAACCGGAATGAACACCTTCCAGCCGAGGCGCATGATCTGGTCATAGCGGTAGCGCGGGAACGTGGCGCGGGCCCAGATGAAGACCGACAGCAGGAAGAAGACCTTCACCACGAGCCACACGACGCCCGGGATGAATTCGAGGAAGCTGAACGGCGCGCTCCAGCCGCCAAGGAACAGCACCGAGGCGAGCGCCGAGATCACGATCATGTTGATGTACTCGGCGAGGAAGAACAGCGCGAAGCCCATCCCCGAGTAGTCGATCATGTGACCCGCGACGATTTCCGACTCGCCTTCCACCACGTCGAACGGGTGGCGGTTCGTTTCGGCGATGCCCGAGATGAAGTAGACGACGAACATCGGCAGGAGCGGCAGCCAGTTCCACGAGAGGAACGTGATGCCCCAGCTCGCGAACATGCCGCGCATCTGGCCGTGGACGATGTCGGAGAGGTTCAGGCTGCCCGAGACCATCAGCACGACCACGAGCGCGAAGCCCATCGCGATTTCGTACGACACCATCTGTGCCGCCGCGCGCATCGAGCCGAGGAACGCGTACTTCGAGTTCGAGGCCCAGCCCGCGAGAATCACGCCGTAGACGCCGATCGACGAGATCGCCATCACGTAGAGCAGACCCGCGTTGATGTCGCCGAGCACCGCGCCCGCCTGGAACGGAATCACCGCCCAGATCGCGAACGCCGGCACCACCACCATGATCGGCGCGATCATGTAGATCCAGCGGCTCGCCTGCGTCGGCTGAATGACTTCCTTGAGCAGCAGCTTCAGCACGTCGGCGATCGGCTGCAGAAGACCTGCGGGACCGACGCGGTTCGGGCCGAGACGCACGTGCATCCAGCCGATGAGCTTTCGCTCCCAGAGGATCAGGTACGCCACGCACAACAGGATCACCACCGCGACGACGAGAATGCGCACCAGCGCCCACACGGTGGGCCACGCCACGCCGAGCAGCTGGCCGCCGCCTGCATTGATCGTATCGAACAAGCTCATTTACGCCTTCTCCACCAGCAGTTCACCGAACAGGCTGCCGAGTTGTGCGCCCGCCGGCGTCGCCGCCGACACGCGCACCACCGTCGGCGCAAGATTCGCATCGCGCGTAGCAGGCGCGCTCACCGACAGGTCGCCCTGGCGCACGCGCACGGCGTCGCCTTCCTTCAGGCCGAGCTGGTCGAAGAACGCAGCCGGCAGGCCGATCGAGTTCGCCACGCGGGCCGCCGCCGTGAGTTGCAGCGCTTCGGCGCGGCGCACGAGCGGATCGGCGTGATAGATCGGCACGTCGGCGATGCGCTCGAAGCGCCCTTGCGCCGGCTGGGACACCGTGCCCTTCGCGAGCGGCGCGCCGGTCTTGTTCGACAGGCGTGCTTCGAAGCTGCCGTCGCCCAGTGCCTTCTGGCGCACTTCTTCCGAGGTGTCGAGTTCGAAGCCGGGTGCGCCGAGCATCGTGCCCAGCACGCGCAGCACCTTCCACGCCGGACGCGTTTCGCCGAGCGGGCGGACAATGCCGTTGAAGCTCTGGACCGTGCCTTCCGCGTTCACGTACGTACCCGACGTTTCGGTGTACGGCGCGATCGGCAGCAGCACGTCCGCGTATTCGAGGCCCGTCTTGAACGGCGAGAACATCACGACCATTTCCGCCTCGTCGAGCGCCGCGCGCGCAGCCGCCGGATTCGCGCTATCGAATTCCGGTTCGACGTTGAGCAGCAGATAACCCTTGCGCGGCTGCTCGAACGCTTCGCGCGCATTCAGGCCGCCGCTGCCCGGCAGCGCACCGACGAGGTGCGCGCCGACCGTGTTGCCCGCTTCGGTGAGGAAGCCGAGCGTCGCGCCGGTCGTATCGGCGATGAATTGTGCTGCGGCGTGCAGACGCGAAAAATCCGGATGCTGGACGGCCGTGTTGCCGAGCAGCACGAAACGGCGTTCGCCGTTTGCGAGCGAGGCGGCAACCTGCTTGGCGGCGTCGCTTGCCTGTGCGTTGGCGAACGCTTCCGGCACGGCAACGCCCTTGGCTTGCGCGACCGCGGCAGCGATGCCGGCGAGCTCGTCGAGCCATGCCGACGGCGCTGCGACGATGCGCTGCGCCTTCGGAATCAGCGAGTTGTCGGCGGTGGCCTGAAGCAGCGTGATCTTCGCACCGCCCTTCGCAGCCTGACGCAGACGCGCGGCAAACAGCGCGTGGTCGCGGCGCAGGAACGAGCCGATCACGAGCGCGGCGTCGGCGTCCGTCAACTCGGCGATCTTCGTGCCGAGCCACGGCGCGCCCGTCACCGCCGCCGAGAAGTCGCTCTGGCGCAGACGGAAGTCGACGTTCGGCGTGCCGATCGCGTCCGCGAACTGCTTGAGCAGATAAAGTTCTTCGGTCGTGCTGTGCGGGCTGGCCAGCGCGGCGATCATGTTTTCGCCATGCTCGTCGCTGATGCCCTTGATGCCCTTCACGACGTATTCGAGCGCCGCCTGCCAGTCGGTTTCGATCCACTGGCCGCCCTGCTTGAGCATCGGGCGCGTCAGACGCTCTTCGCTATTGAGAGCTTCGTACGAGAAGCGGTCCTTGTCGGAGATCCAGCATTCGTTGATTGCTTCGTTCTCGTACGGCAGCACGCGCATCACGCGGTTGTTCTTCACCTGCACGACGACGTTGGCGCCGGTCGAATCGTGCGGGCTCACCGACTTGCGGCGCGAGAGTTCCCACGTACGCGCGCTGAAGCGGAACGGCTTGCTCGTGAGCGCGCCGACCGGGCACAGGTCAATCATGTTGCCCGAGAGTTCCGAGTCGACGGTCTTGCCGACGAACGACGTGATTTCCGCGTGCTCGCCGCGGCCGAGCATGCCCAGCTCCATCACGCCCGCGATCTCTTCGCCGAAGCGCACGCAGCGCGTGCAGTGAATGCAGCGCGTCATCTCTTCCATCGAGATGAGCGGACCGACGTTCTTGTGGAACACCACGCGCTTTTCTTCGCTGTAGCGCGAAGCCGACTTGCCGTACCCGACCGCAAGGTCCTGCAGCTGGCATTCGCCGCCCTGATCGCAGATCGGACAGTCGAGCGGGTGATTGATCAGCAGGAACTCCATCACGGCTTGCTGGCCCTGCACGGCCTTCTCGGACGTCGTACGCACGACCATGCCCTGCGAAACCGGCGTCGCGCATGCGGGCACGGCCTTGGGCATCTTCTCGACATCGACGAGACACATCCGGCAGTTGGCCGCAATCGACAGCTTCTTGTGATAGCAGAAGTGCGGAATGTACGTGTCCACGCGCTGCGCAGCCTGGATCACCATGCTGCCCTCGGGCACCTGCACCTTCTTGCCGTCTATTTCAAGTTCAACCATGATGGTTAATCGTCCCTAACCTGTTACCGCTCAATCATTCACAGCGGTCTGCCCCGTTGCATCGTGCTGCGCGGCACGCGCTGCCCGCACCCAGGGCGACTCTTCTACGCTTCGTCCTCAGACGGTCACCGGCTCCGATGCCGCATGCGAGCCAGCATGTCCGCCGACGAGGCAACGCTTGTTGTGCACGTGATATTCGAATTCGTCCCAGTAGTGCTTGAGCATGCCGCGCACCGGCATCGCCGCCGCATCGCCGAGCGCGCAGATCGTGCGGCCCATGATGTTGCCCGCCACCGAGTTCAGCAGGTCCAGGTCTTCCTGGCGGCCCTGGCCGTTCTCGATGCGGTGCACGACGCGGTACATCCAGCCCGTGCCTTCGCGGCACGGCGTGCACTGACCGCACGACTCTTCGAAATAGAAGTACGAAAGACGCAGCAGCGAACGCACCATGCAGCGCGTCTCGTCCATGACGATGACCGCGCCCGAGCCGAGCATCGAGCCCGCCTTGGCAATCGAGTCGTAGTCCAGGTCGGTCTGCATCATCAGGTCGCCCGGGATCACCGGCGCCGACGATCCGCCCGGAATCACGGCCTTGAGCTTCTTGCCGCCGCGCACGCCGCCTGCCAGCTCCATAAGCGTGGCGAACGGGGTGCCGAGCGGAACCTCGTAGTTGCCCGGACGCTCGACGTCGCCCGAGATCGAGAAGATCTTCGTGCCGCCGTTGTTCGGCTTGCCGAGTTCCATGTACGCCTGCGGACCGATATCGAGCAGGAACGGCACCGCGGCGAACGTCTCGGTGTTGTTGATCGTGGTGGGCTTGCCGTACACGCCGAAGCTCGCCGGGAACGGCGGCTTGAAGCGCGGCTGCCCCTTCTTGCCTTCGAGCGATTCGAGCAGCGCGGTTTCCTCGCCGCAGATGTACGCGCCGTAACCGTGGTGCGCGTGCAGCTGGAACGAAAATTCCGAACCGAGGATGTTGTCGCCGAGGTAACCGGCCTGACGCGCTTCTTCGAGCGCGGCCTCGAAACGGCGATAGACCTCGAAGATCTCGCCGTGGATGTAGTTGTAGCCGACGGTGATGCCCATCGCGTACGCGCCGATGGCCATGCCCTCGATCACCGAGTGCGGATTCCAGCGCAGGAGGTCACGATCCTTGAACGTGCCCGGCTCGCCTTCGTCGGAGTTGCACACGAGGTACTTTTGCCCCGGGAACTGACGCGGCATGAAGCTCCACTTCAGGCCGGTCGGGAAGCCCGCGCCGCCTCGGCCGCGCAGACCCGACGCCTTGACGTCGGCGATCACCTGCTCGGGGGGAATCTTCTCTTCGAGAATGCGGCGCAGCTGCTTGTAGCCGCCGCGCGCGACGTAGTCCTCGAGGTGCCAGTTGTCGCCGTTCAGTCCGGCGAGAAGCAGCGGTTTGATGTGACGGTCGTGCAGGGAGGTCATTTCGAAAGTTCCTCGAGCAGCTGGTCGATCTTCTCGCGGCTCATGAAGCTGCACATGTGATGGTTGTTCACGAGCAGCACCGGTGCATCGCCGCACGCGCCCATGCACTCGCCCTCTTTCAGGGTGAACTTGCCGTCGGGCGTAGTCTCGCCGAAGCCGATTCCGAGCTTCTGCTTCAGATATTCGGCTGCGCTTTCCGCGCCGCCGTCCGGACCGAGCTGGCACGGCAGGTTCGTGCAGAGCGTGATCTTGTGCTTGCCGACCGGCCGGGTCTCGAACATCGTGTAGAACGTAGCGACTTCCTGGACCGCGACGGGCGGCATGCCAAGGTAGTCGGCCACGAACTGCATGAGTTCGGGCGACAGCCAGCCATGCTCTTCCTGAGCGACGGCCAGTGCCGCCATCACGGCGGACTGTTTCTGATCGGCGGGGTACTTCGTCAACGCACGATCGACTTCTTTCAGGCCTTCAGCTGAGATCATTTTCAGACACGACTCTTTCAATTCCTACCGAACGAAAACCTGTCGCGCATGCTGCGTTACCGCTTGCAGCGACAGACGTGGCGTTCCCGGCATGTTGCGCGGCGCGCACCCGAGCCCCCGGGGCGTGCCGGATATATTGCTGCTTAGCGGTCGATCTCGCCGAACACGATGTCCTGCGTACCGATGATCGTTACCGCATCCGCAATCATGTGACCGCGCGCCATTTCATCAAGCGCGGCCAGGTGTGCATAGCCCGGCGCGCGAATCTTCAGGCGATACGGCTTATTGGCACCATCCGACACGAGGTAGATGCCGAATTCGCCCTTCGGGTGTTCGACGGCGGCGTACGCCTCGCCCTCGGGGACATGGAAGCCTTCGGTGAAGAGCTTGAAGTGGTGAATCAGCTCTTCCATGTTCGACTTCATGTTCACGCGCGACGGCGGCGCGATCTTGTGATTGTCGATCATCACGGGGCCGGGATTCTTGCGCAGCCACTCAATGCATTGTTTCGCAATGCGCGTGGATTGGCGCATTTCCTCGATACGCACGAGATAACGGTCGTAACAATCGCCGTTCACGCCGACCGGAATGTCGAAATCCATCTGGTCGTAGACTTCGTACGGCTGCTTCTTGCGCAGATCCCATTCGATACCGGAGCCGCGCAGCATCGCGCCCGTGAGGCCGAGTTGCATCGCACGCTCGGGGCTCACCACGCCGATGCCCACGAGACGCTGTTTCCAGATGCGATTGTCGGTGAGGAGCGTTTCGTACTCGTCGACACAGCCCGGAAAGCGCGTGAAGAAGTCATCGATGAAGTCCAGCACCGAGCCCTGACGCGCTTCGTTCATTTTCGCGAGCGCGCGCTCGTTGTGGAACTTGGACGCCTTGTATTGCGGCATTGCGTCAGGCAGATCGCGATAGACGCCGCCCGGACGATAGTAGGCCGCGTGCATGCGCGCGCCCGACACCGCCTCGTAGACGTCCATCAGGTCCTCGCGCTCGCGGAACGCGTAGAGGAAGACCGCCATCGCGCCGACGTCGAGCGCGTGCGAACCGATCCACATGAGGTGGTTCAGCACACGGGTGACTTCGTCGAACAGCACGCGAATGTACTTCGCGCGCACGGGCGCCTCGATGCCGAGGAGCTTTTCGATCGCGAGGACGTAGCCGTGCTCGTTGACCATCATCGACACGTAGTCGAGACGGTCCATGTACGGCACCGACTGGATGAAGGTCTTGCTTTCGGCGAGCTTTTCGGTCGCGCGGTGCAGAAGGCCGATGTGCGGATCGGCGCGCTGGATCACTTCGCCATCAAGCTCGAGCACGAGGCGCAGCACACCGTGCGCTGCCGGGTGCTGCGGACCGAAGTTGAGCGTGTAGTTTTTGATCTCGGACATGCGACCCTCTTAGTATTTCTTCAGACCACCGTACCGATCCTCGCGGATCACGCGCGGCGTGATTTCGCGCGGCTCGATCGTCACCGGCTGATAGACGACGCGCTTCTGCTCCGGGTCGTAACGCATTTCGACGTAGCCCGAAACCGGGAAGTCCTTGCGGAACGGATGACCGATGAAGCCGTAGTCAGTGAGGATGCGGCGCAGGTCGGGGTGACCTTCGAAGACGATGCCATACAGGTCGAACGCCTCGCGCTCGTACCAGTTCGCAGAACTCCAGATCTCGACGAGCGACGGCACGATGGGTACTTCGTCGTCGGGCGCGAACACGCGCAGACGCAGGCGCCAGTTGTTCGTGATCGAGAGCAGATGCGACACGGCGGCGAAGCGCGGACCTTCCCACGCGCCGTCACCGAAGGTCTGATAGTCCATACCGCACAGGTCGAGCAACTGCTCGAAGCGCAGCTTGGGATTACCTCGAAGCTCGATCGCGACGGAGAGGTAATCGCTCGACTTGACGACCAGCGTCAGCTCGCCGAGCGCCTCGGTCAGGCTGACGATGCGCGCGCCAAGGGTCGCTTCGAGGTTCGCTTTCAGGGTCTCGAGTTTGCTTGCCATATTGTAGGAGGGCACGCGGCCTTTATTGACGGGCGATGGTGTTGGTGCGACGGATCTTCGCCTGCAGCTGGATCACGCCGTAGACCAGGGCTTCCGCCGTGGGCGGGCAACCCGGCACGTAGACATCGACCGGCACAATGCGATCGCAACCGCGCACGACCGAATACGAATAGTGGTAGTAGCCGCCGCCGTTGGCGCACGACCCCATCGAGATCACCCAGCGCGGCTCGGCCATCTGGTCGTAGACCTTGCGCAGCGCGGGCGCCATCTTGTTGCAGAGCGTGCCGGCGACGATCATCACGTCGGACTGACGCGGACTCGGGCGGAACACGACCCCGAAGCGGTCCAGGTCATAGCGGGCCGCACCCGCATGCATCATCTCGACGGCGCAACATGCGAGCCCGAACGTCATCGGCCACAGCGAGCCAGTGCGCGTCCAGTTGATCAGTTTGTCCGCCGTCGTGGTGACAAACCCTTCCTTCAAGACCCCTTCGATACTCATGTGCTTTCCACTCCAGACGGACGGCCCGCAGTGTACCCCGCGGCGCCACCCATGCTATCCGGCGATTAACCCGTCATTCCCAGTCCAAACCGCCTTTCTTCCAGATGTAGGCAAAGCCCAGCAGGAATTCGAGCAGAAACACCATCATCGCGAGAAAACCGGGCCAGCCGATGTCGCGCAGGGCCACACCCCACGGAAACAGGAACGCGGTTTCAAGGTCGAAGATGATGAAGAGAATGGCGACCAGGTAGTAGCGTACGTCGAACTTCATGCGCGCGTCTTCGAACGCTTCGAAGCCGCACTCGTACGGCGAATTTTTTTCGCTGTCCGGCCGATTGGGACCGAGGATTTTGCCAATGGTAACTAGCGCTATGCCCAGACCGAGACCTACGAGAAGGAACAACAGGACGGGGTAATAGGCAGCGAGGTTCAAGGCTATCCTCTATCGATTGGTTCAGGGTTCCGCAGGAACATCCGCTCTGCGGGAATCACTACACCTACTTCGCGTTGCGACGGTAAACGAACACGGCGCAAGACGCAAAAAGCGCGCAAAAAAAATGCCAACCGAAGCGGAAGCAAGCGGCTGGCATTTTTTAGATAACATTGGTGCCGACGGCGAGACTCGAACTCGCACAGCTTTCGCCACTACCCCCTCAAGATAGCGTGTCTACCAATTTCACCACGTCGGCACTGCATGCAATCCGGGAGGACAATTTCGTTGAAACCCGCGAATCGCTTCAAGACTTAAATTCTAACTTGTTCTCGTGAATTGTTCAACGCACAAAACCAAGTTTTTTGAATTTTTTATTTCGGCACATCGCTGCCATGTTGCGTCGCAGCCGCCGCAGGCGACGCCGCTATAGCAGGCGATGTCGTCGCTGCGGGCGATGCTGCTACCGCGGGCGACGCTACCGCCGGAACGGTAGCCGCCGGTGCCGCGGGAGCCGAAGCACCAAGCACGCCAGCCGAAGGCCTCGCATGATAAGACCCCAAGTATGTTAATGCAAGGGTCGACACGAAAAATACCGTTGCAAGCACGGCGGTCGTACGCGACAGGAAATTCGCGGAACCGCTCGCACCAAACAGACTGCCCGACGCACCGCTGCCGAAAGCCGCGCCCATATCCGCGCCTTTGCCGTGCTGCAGCAATACGAGGCCGATCACCCCGAGCGCCGACAGAAGCTGAACGACGATAACCAACGTTTTCAAAACCAGCATCACACTCACCTGAGTCTTTGTTGAGCGCACGCCCTCTGCGGCCCGCGCATATGAAGCTCGCCCGCCCCTCTCGAGGCACGCGCGAAGCTCTTAGCCCGCGACGTCCGCGCCCGCCGCAGCGGCCGCGCAAATCGCGAGAAAATCCCCTTCCTTCAACGACGCGCCGCCAATCAGACCGCCGTCGATGTCGCTCTGACGAAACAGCTCGGCCGCATTCTCCGGCTTCACGCTGCCGCCGTAGAGCAGCAGCACCTTCGCGACCTGCGCGCCCTTGGCGGCGAGGCGCGCGCGCAAGAACGCGTGCACCTGCTGCGCCTGTTCCGACGTCGCACTCCTGCCCGTGCCGATGGCCCAGACGGGCTCGTAGGCCACGACGATACGAGCAGCCTCATCAGCCGACAGCACCGCAAGCACCGCATCGATCTGCGAGCCGACCACGCGCTCGGTCGCGCCGGATTCGCGCTCGTCGAGCGTCTCACCGACGCAGACGATAGGCGTGAGGCCCGCCGCCAGCGCGCGCTGCGCCTTGGCCGCGACGATCTCCGGGCTTTCGCCGTGGTAAGCGCGCCGCTCCGAGTGACCGACGATCGCGTACTGCGCCTCGAAGTCGGCGATCATGCCCGCGGCGACTTCACCGGTGTATGCGCCCTGCTCGTGCGCTGACACGTCCTGCGCACCCCAGGCCACACGGCTACCGCCAAGCAGCGCCTGAGCCTGCGCAAGATAAGGATGCGGCACGCACACGCCGACACGCACATCCTGCGGCAACGCCTGCGCGCCACGCGCGACGCCCTGCAGCAGCGCCGCGTTTGGCGCGAGGCGCCCATGCATCTTCCAGTTACCGACTACAAGCTTGGATCGTTGATTCGACATCGTTTCGGTTGCCGTCAATGGCGGACGCAAAACACATCATTTTACTGTGCGAAATCCAGGCGGGTCAAACCGACAGCATCGCGCCCCATTGATTTCCTGCGTCCGCGAGCAAAAGTCAAACCCTCGCGAGCGAGGGGCAGCGCACCTCAGGCCGTCTGGCCCCAATCGAGCACGATCTTGCCGACGTGCTCGCTGCTCTCCATGAGCGCGTGCGCCTCTGCGGCCCGCGCGGCGGGAAATACGCGGAACACCACCGGCTTGATACGGCCCTCTTCGATAAGCGGCCACACACGTTCCTTCAGTTCCCGCGCGATACGCGCCTTGAATTCCACGGGCCGCGCGCGCAGCGTCGAACCCGTGATCGTCAGGCGCCGGCGCAGGATCTCGTGCATGGCGACCTCAGCCTTCGATCCGCCGAGCGTCGCGATCAGCACGATGCGACCACCGTCCGCGAGCGCCGAAAGTTCGCGCGGCACGTAGCCGCCGCCCACCATGTCGAGGATCAGATCGACGCCGCGATCCTGCGTGAGCGACTTCACGACCTCCACGAAATCCTCGGTGCGATAGTTGATCGCGCGCTCGGCGCCCAGTTGCTCGCAGGCGCGGCACTTGTCGTCCGAGCCCGCGGTCACGAACACGCGAAAGCCCAGTGCCTGCGCCATCTGGATCGCCGTCACGCCAATGCCGCTCGAACCGCCCTGCACGAGCAGCGTCTCGTTCGCGCCGCCTTCGCCCGCGCCGAGCTGGCCGCGCTGGAACACATTGGACCAGACCGTGAAGAACGTTTCGGGCAGCGAGGCGGCCTCGACGTCGGTGAGCCCCTTCGGCACCGGCAGGCACTGGCCGAGCGGCGCGACCGCGTATTCAGCATAGCCACCGCCCGCGATCAGCGCGCACACGCGGTCGCCGATCTTCAGCCCAAACGGATTGTTCTTCTCGTCGATCGTGCCGCCGACGATCTCGCCCGCCACTTCCAGCCCCGGCAGGTCGGAGATGCCCGGCGGCGGCGCGTACGAGCCCTTGCGCTGGAACACGTCCGGCCGGTTCACGCCCGACGCCGCCACCTTGATGAGCACTTCACCCGCTTTCGGTTCGGGCATCGGCCGCTCGGTCGGCTTCAGCACTTCCGGCGCGCCAAATTCAGTAATCTCGACTGCCTTCATTTCGAGTCTCCCGTGGTCTGGATGGCGCTGCGCACGCAACGCATACGGCACGCGCGGCCCATGCGCAAGGCCATCCAGGCAACCCATCATGAAAAACGGCCGGCAGCGCAGCGCTTGCCGGCCGTTACAGGCTACCGCATTACTGCTGCGGTTCGCCTTGCGGTGCACCGCCGTCGCCGCCGTTGGCATTCGCCGCGGCTTCATTCAGCAGCGCCTTGGCCGACAGGCGCACGCGGCCCTTCTCGTCCGTCTGGATGACCTTGACCTTCACGATCTGGCCTTCCTTCAGATAGTCGTTGATGTCCTTGATGCGCTCGTTGGCGATCTCGGAGATGTGCAGCAGACCATCCTTGCCCGGCAGCAGGTTTACGATTGCGCCGAAGTCCAGCAGCTTGAGGACCGCGCCTTCGTACACCTGGCCCACTTCGACTTCGGCTGTGATGTTCTCGATGCGCTTCTTCGCTTCGGCCATGCCTTCGCTCGACGTGCTCGCGATGGTCACGACGCCGTCGTCCGAGATGTCGATGGTCGTGCCCGTTTCTTCGGTCAGCGCGCGGATCACCGAACCGCCCTTGCCGATCACATCGCGGATCTTCTCCGGATTGATCCGGATGGTGATCATGCGCGGTGCGAACGCCGACAGCTCCGTGTTCGCGCCCGAAACGGCGTCGGTCATCTTGCCGAGGATGTGCATGCGGCCTTCCTTCGCCTGCGCGAGCGCGACCTGCATGATTTCCTTCGTGATGCCCTGGATCTTGATGTCCATCTGCAGGGCGGTCACGCCGTTTGCCGTACCGGCCACCTTGAAGTCCATGTCGCCGAGGTGATCTTCGTCGCCGAGGATGTCGGTCAGCACCGCGAACTTGTTGCCTTCGAGGATCAGGCCCATCGCGATGCCCGCGACGTGCGCCTTCATCGGCACGCCGGCGTCCATCAGCGCGAGGCAGCCGCCGCACACCGATGCCATCGACGACGAACCGTTCGACTCGGTGATTTCCGACACGACGCGGATCGAGTAGCCGAACTCTTCGGCGCTCGGCAGGCACGCGAGGAGCGCGCGCTTCGCGAGACGGCCGTGGCCGATTTCACGGCGCTTCGGCGAACCGACGCGGCCGGTTTCGCCGGTCGCGAACGGGGGCATGTTGTAGTGGAGCATGAAGCGGTCGCGGTATTCGCCTTCGAGCGCATCGATGATCTGTTCATCGCCCTTCGTGCCGAGCGTCGCGACGACGAGCGCCTGCGTCTCGCCGCGCGTGAACAGCGCCGAGCCGTGGGTGCGCGGCAGGACGCCCGTGCGGATCTCGATCGGGCGCACGGTGCGCGTGTCGCGGCCGTCGATGCGCGGCTCGCCGTTCAGGATCTGCGAGCGGACGATCTTCGCTTCGAGGTCGAAAACGACGTTGCCGACCGTGGCCTTGTCGGCCGCGACGGTGCCGGCCGCGGCCGCTTCTGCTTCGAGCTTCGCCGACGTCGCCGCGTAGACTTCCTTCAGCTTCGCCGAGCGCTGCTGCTTGTCGCGCAGTTGATACGCGGCGAGCAGTTCGTTGTGGGCGATATCGGTGATGCGCGCGATCAGCGCTTCGTCCTTCGGCGCCGGCTGCCAGTCCCATTCGGGCTTGCCGCCGTCACGCACGAGTTCGTGGATCGCATCGATGGCGGTCTGCATCTGCTCGTGGCCGAACACCACGGCGCCGAGCATCACGTCTTCCGGCAGTTGCCGGGCTTCCGATTCGACCATCAGCACCGCGCGCTCCGTACCGGCGACGACGAGGTCAAGGCTCGATTCCTTGATCTGCGCGCGCGTCGGGTTCAGCACGTACTCGTTGTTGATGTAGCCGACGCGAGCCGCACCGACCGGGCCGTTGAACGGCAGACCCGAAACGGCCAGCGCCGCCGACGCGCCGATCAGCGCAGGGATGTCAGCGGGGATGTCCGGGTTGATCGACAGGACGTGGATCACGACCTGGACTTCGTTGTAGAAGCCTTCCGGGAAGAGCGGACGCAGCGGGCGGTCGATCAGGCGCGAGATCAGCGTCTCGCCTTCCGACGGACGGCCTTCGCGGCGGAAGAAGCCGCCCGGGATCTTGCCGGCGGAATAGGTTTTTTCGATGTAGTCGACGGTCAGCGGGAAGAAGTCCTGGCCCGGCTTGGCGGTCTTCGCGCCAACGACAGTGGCGAGCACGACGGTGTCTTCGATGTCGACGATGACGGCGCCACCTGCTTGACGCGCGATCTCACCGGTTTCGAGGCGCACATTGTGCTGGCCCCATTTGAACTCTTTCACGACTTTGTTGAACATGGTCATGTCTGGTCACTCCTTACTCATTGTTATGCTGCGTGGTGCGCCTTGGGCGCACGACACGGCAAACCACGGACCGGCGCCGCGCAGGAAGAGGAGTGTTATGCCATTCCAGCGGATCGCGCGTGGCGGAGCGCCGACGTGCGCGATCCGCTGGAATGACACAAAGCTCTGCCCCGTGGACCGGCCCTGCTGATACTGCACAATTACTGCAATTACGACGGGTGCTGCATCGTGCTGCCTGCAATACGCCTCATGCGAAGCGTACCGTTCAAAAACAAAATGCCTGCATCAGTGGAACTGACACAGGCATCTTTGTGCAAGACTTTCCGGTTACTTGCGCAGACCCAGCTTCTCGATCAGCGTGCGGTAACGATCGGCGTCCTTGCCCTTCAGGTAGTCGAGCAGCTTGCGGCGGCGGCTAACCATGCGCAGCAGACCGCGGCGGCTATGGTGATCCTTCGCGTGCGACTTGAAGTGGCCAGTCAGTTCGTTGATACGCGACGTCAGGAGCGCAACCTGAACTTCGGGCGAACCCGTGTCGCCGGTGCCGCGCGCGAATTGCGCGACGATGTCGGACTTCTTGATATCTGCTACGGACATTTGCTTTTCCTATAAAGCTAACGGGCGGTCACGGAAGAAAGGCCGTGCCGTGGCTTACGACGAAGGGCGTATTGTAGCACAGAGGCGATTCGCCGCGAACCGCCGGGTGACGGCGGGCAATCGGGCCGCAATCGGGCGGCAATCGCGCTGTACTTCGGGGCACAAAAATCAGTCAGGGCCGCTTCATGCGACACGTCATGGCCGGTACGGTGCGCTGCGGCGGCAATTCGAGCACCGTGCGAAAGCCGTAGCCCGAACCTTCGTTGTCGTGGCGCACGCCGGGCGTGCCCGCCTTGTCCATCTGCATGACATAAAGGGACTGGATCACCTGGTGATCGTCGGCGCGCATCCACATCGGATGGAAGCCGTTGTCAAAACGCAGACCCTCCAGCGCTTTCGCCACGGCCGTGGGATCTGCGGAACCCGCGTCGGTCAGCGCCTGCGCGAGCATTTCGACAAGCATCTCCATGCGGAGCACCGGGTAGTCGTCCTGCGGCGCGGGATAGCGTGCGCGAAATGCCGCATACCACGCGTCCGAGGCCGCGCCGCCCGCATCCGGATGCCAGTCCGCGACCGCGATCACGCGCTTCACGCCCGCATCGCCGAGCGCCGCCGGCGCGCCGAGACTGTTGCCGTAGAACGTGTAGAACTTCGTGTCGAGGCCCTGCTCGCGCGCGGACTTCACGAGCAGCGTGAGATCGCTGCCCCAGTTGCCGGTGATCACGGCATCAGCGCCCGAGGCGCGAATCTTCGCGATATAAGGCGCGAAATCCTTCACGCGGCCGGTCGGATGAAATTCGTCGCCGACCACGGCAATATCGGGCCGACGCTTCCCCAGCGCCGATCGCGCGAGCGTACTCACGTCGTGGCCGAAGCTGTAGTCCTGATTCAGCAGGTACACCTTCTTGACCGATTGATCGGCGCCGATCACATCCGCGAGCGCGTCCATCCGCATGCCCGCGTGGGCGTCGAAGCGGAAGTGCCAGAAACTGCAGTTCGCGCCTGTGAGCGCGGGGTCGTCGGCGGAATAATTGAGGAACACCTCGCGATTGTCGGGCTCGCGCGCGTTCTGGCGTTCGATCGCCGTCACGAGCGCCGCCGCCACCGCCGAGCTATTGCCCTGCAGGATGAAGCCGATATGGCGGTCGGCGGCGGCGCGCAACTGCATCAGCGCCGCCTCGGTGCTGCCCTTGCTGTCGAGCACGACAAGTTCGAGCGGATGCCGCCCATCGCGCAATGCAACGCCGCCGCGCGCGTTGACGCGCTCCACGCCGAAGCGCAGATTGCGCTCCAAGGCCGCGCCCGCGTCCGCGAACGGGCCCGACATGCCCTCGATCAGCGCGAGCTGGACCGGCGCGCCCGTCGGCTTGCTGTCCTGCGCGTGCGCAAGCGGCGCCGCCGCGATCGAGGCGATCGTTGCCCCGACGGCAAGCGCCCGCGCCACGCCCGCAAATCGTCCCTTCATGCCCTGCTCCTCCTGGTCCCTACGGTTCCCGTCGATTGCGAACCACGCAAAGCGCGGATCATAGGGCGACCGGCGCCCCTGCGGCAAGCCCGCCCGCGCCCTGTCTCACACCGCGCATAGCGTGTCAGAATAGTGGACCGACAATTACGGCGGTCATCGGGACAGTGCCATCGGGGGACTCCATGCTCAACCGTCTTACCTCTGTAACCACGACGATCGCGTCCCGCCTGCCGCGCGGCGCGCGCCGCGCGCTGGTTGCCGGCCTCGGCGTCCTGGCGCTCGCCGGCTGTGCGCAACCGTGGACGCAATTCCATGCAGGCGACGACGCTCAGGCCGTCATCGCCCGTTTCGGCCAGCCGCACGAAATCTACGATCTGCCGGACGGCGGCAAGCGCCTGATGTGGCCGACGCAGCCGATGGGCGAAACCACCGTCGCCGCCGACATCGACGCCCGCGGCAAGGTCGTCGACGTGCGCCAGGTACTGCAGCCGAACGAGTTCTATCGCGCCGAGATCGGCAAGTGGACGCGCACCGACGTGCTCGTGAACTTCGGCCGCCCGGTGGAAACCGCCTACTTCCCGCTGATGCAACGCGAGGCGTGGACCTATCGCTATCTGGAGGACGGCGTCTGGTACATGCTCTACAGCTTCTACTTCGACAACGACGGCATCCTGCGCCTCACGCAGAAGACGCCCGATCCGCTGCACGATCCGGACCGCCGCAGCCTGTTCTGATCGCCGGCGAGCCAAAAAACAAAACCCCCGCGCTTGCGAACGCGGGGGTTTTGCTTTCTCCAATCCGCGACCTGGCGGACTAACGGATTACGAACGCTGCGGATTGAGCTTGTCGCTATCCGAGTACAGCTTGTTCAGCGCCGAGATGTACGCCTTCGCCGAAGCCGCCACGATGTCCGGATCGGTACCGACGCCGTTCACGATGCGCCCCGCCTTCGACAGACGCACCGTCACCTCGCCCTGCGCCTGCGTGCCGGTGGTGATCGCGTTCACCGAATACAGCAGCAGTTCCGAGCCGCTACCCACTTCGGTTTCGATGGCGTTGAGCGTCGCGTCGACCGGGCCATTGCCCGCGGCTTCGCCCGTCACTTCCTTGCCGGCGGCCGAGAACACGATGCGCGCGTGCGGACGCTCGCCCGTCTCCGAGTGCTGCGACAACGAGATGAACTTGTAGTGCTCCCTCTCCTGCGACTCCGCCGATTCCTCGGTGACGATCGCGATGATGTCCTCGTCGAAGATCTCGGCCTTGCGGTCGGCGAGTTCCTTGAAGCGCGCGAACGCCTGGTTCAGTTCCGCTTCGCCGTCGAGCTGGATGCCCAGCTCCTGCAGACGCTGCTTGAACGCATTGCGGCCCGAGAGCTTGCCGAGCACGATCTTGTTCGCGCTCCAGCCCACGTCTTCCGCGCGCATGATTTCGTAGGTGTCGCGCGCCTTGAGCACGCCGTCCTGGTGGATGCCCGACGCATGCGCGAACGCATTCGCGCCCACCACCGCCTTGTTCGGCTGCACGACGAAACCCGTGATCTGCGAGACGAGCTTCGAAGCCGGCACGATCTGCGTGGTGTCGATACCGAGGTCGAGGCCGAAGTAGTCTTTGCGGGTCTTCACGGCCATCACGACTTCTTCGAGCGACGTGTTGCCTGCGCGCTCACCGAGACCGTTGATCGTGCACTCGACCTGACGCGCGCCGCCGATCCGCACACCCGCCAGCGAGTTCGCGACCGCCATGCCGAGGTCGTTGTGGCAGTGCACGGAGAACACGGCCTTGTCGGCATTCGGGATGCGCTCGCGCAGCGTCTTCACGAGGTTGCCGTACAGTTCGGGAACGCCGTAGCCGACCGTATCGGCAATATTGATCGTGGTCGCGCCTTCGTTGATGACGGCTTCGAGCACGCGGCACAGGAAGTCGAAGTCGGAGCGGCTGCCGTCTTCCGGCGAGAATTCCACGTCGTTCGTGAACTTGCGCGCGAAGCGCACGGCCAGCTTCGCCTGCTCGAGCACCTGCTCGGGCGACATGCGCAGCTTCTTTTCCATGTGCAGCGGCGACGTCGCGATGAACGTGTGAATGCGGAAGTGGTCGGCGGCCTTGAGGGCGTCGGCGGCGCGCTGGATGTCCTTGTCGTTCGCGCGGGCGAGCGAGCAAATCGTGCTGTCCTTCACGAGGCCCGCGATCGTGTGAATCGCGTCGAAGTCGCCGTTCGAACTGGCCGCGAAGCCCGCTTCGATCACGTCGACCTTCATGCGCTCCAGTTGCTTCGCGATGCGGATCTTCTCTTCCTTCGTCATCGACGCACCGGGCGACTGCTCGCCGTCACGCAACGTCGTATCGAAGATGATGAGCTTGTCTGCTGCCATTTCGGGTCTCCAGGGGGGGCTTGTTCAATGTCTAAAACGGAATTCGGGTGTTCGCGCCACCGTTGGCGACGCTGACAATGAACGAAGCAGACGGAGGGCGAGCGAGATCAGCGCGGCAGGCGCGCTAGTGCTAGCGCGCGTAGCGGCGCACTGGCTTGAAGGGAAAAGAGGGGGAACGGGGTCGTTTCCATGTCGCCGACTATAGCCGGATTCCACCGATAGCGCAATTAGGCGCGACGCCGGGGTCGCGAGCGAACGCAGCGGTATGGCGCGCTCGCCGCAAAACGCACCAAAACCGTAAAAACCCCGGAAACGAAAAGGGCCGTATGAATACGGCCCCGGAAGTATTGCGCACAGCGGCGCGTGGGTTGACCCCTATCGCTCGCGCGGCGACGAACGCGCCGGATTGCTGCGTCCGCGCACGGCCTGGTAAGCCCAGAAAACGTAGCCCGAGAAGCCGTAAAGCACGAACAGGCCGAACAGCATGAGCGGCGGATCGGACGACACGAGCACGAACGCCACGACGACGAGCAGCGTCGCCGCGAACGGCACGCGGTGACGCACGTCGAGCGCCTTGCCGCTGTAGAACGGCGCGTTCGACACCATCGTCACGCCCGCGTAGATCGTCAGCACGAACGCAATCCACGGCAGCCATGCGAGCTTGACGGGCACGCGGTTGTCGGTGGCGAGCCACACGAAGCCCGCGATCAACGCCGCCGCCGCCGGGCTCGGCAGCCCCTGGAAGAAGCGCTTGTCGACCACGCCGATGTTCGTGTTGAAGCGCGCAAGCCGTAGCGCCGCGCCCGAACAATAGACGAACGCCGCGAGCCAGCCCCAGCGCCCCAGGTCCTTGAGGATCCACTCGTACATCACGAGCGCGGGCGCAACGCCGAACGACACCATGTCCGAGAGGCTGTCGAACTGCTCGCCGAACGCGCTCTGCGAGTGCGTCATGCGCGCGACGCGCCCGTCCATGCCGTCGAGCACCATCGCCACGAAGATCGCGATCGCCGCGACCTCGAAGCGCACGTTCATCGCCTGCACGACCGCGAAGAAGCCGCAGAACAGCGCGGCGGTCGTGAACGCGTTGGGCAGCAGATAGATGCCGCGCTTTCTGAGGAACTGCTGGCGCGCCGCGCGGCGGCTCGCAACGGCGCCCACCGGCTCCTGCACCGACTTGTTGCGGCGAAACGGCCGCGGCAGCGGACCGCCGGGCGCGTTGCGGGGACGACGCGGTTTGAATCCGGCCATCGCTACCCTCCTTATGCCGATTGCGTTTGCAGTTCGGCGAGGATCGTCGACGAGGCAGACACCTTCTCGCCGATCGACACGCGCGGACGGCTGCCCACCGGCAGGTACACATCGACGCGCGAGCCAAAACGGATGAAGCCGTAGCGCTGGCCGCGCGTGAGCGGTTCGCCCGAGCGCACGTAGCAGAGAATGCGGCGCGCGATCAGACCGGCGATCTGCACCGAGGTGACGGTCGTGCCGTCGGCCATCGTGATGACGACCGCGTTGCGCTCGTTCTCGGTGGAGGCCTTGTCGATGGCGGCGTTCAGATACGCGCCCGGAAAGTACTCGACCCTGGCGACGGCGCCGTCGACGGGCGAGCGCTGCGAGTGGACGTTGAAGACGTTCATGAACACGCTGATCTTGAGCGCTTCACGGTTTGCATACGGATCGTGCGCGGTCTCGACGGCGACGATGCGCCCGTCGGCGGGACACAGCACGGCGTTGGCGTCCTGCGGGATGGGCCGCGCCGGATCGCGGAAGAACTGGATGACAAAGATGAGAATCAGCCAGAACGGCCACGCGAGGCCGAACCCTGCGACTGCATGAACCAGGAGCGCCACGACGACCGCAATGGCGATGAACGGCCAGCCTTCGCGGGCAATGATCGGATGAGGGTAATTCATGGTGGCGTCGGTGTTATTTTTGAAAACCGTAGGATAGCAAAAGCCGCCCAGGGTTCATCCCACCTGGGCGGCTTTTGTCGGAACAGGCTGCGGCGCGGTGGCCTGTATCAAGACTGGCCGCGCGCGCCATCAGGGTATCGGCGCCGGATTAGTTCTTCGACTGGTCGACGAGCTTGTTCTTCGCGATCCACGGCATCATCGCGCGCAGCTTCGCACCGACCTGCTCGATCTGGTGCTCGGCGTTCAGGCGGCGGCGCGACTGCAGCGTCGGTGCGCCGGCCTTGTTTTCGAGGATGAAGCTCTTCGCGTATTCGCCGGTCTGGATGTCCTTCAGGACGTCCTTCATCACCTTCTTCGTTTCGGCGGTGATGACGCGCGGCCCCGTCACGTACTCGCCGTACTCGGCGTTGTTCGAGATCGAGTAGTTCATGTTCGCGATGCCGCCTTCGTAGATCAGGTCGACGATCAGCTTCAGCTCGTGCAGGCACTCGAAGTACGCCATTTCCGGCGCGTAGCCCGCTTCCACGAGCGTTTCGAAGCCGGCCTTGATCAGGTCGACCGTACCGCCGCAGAGGACGGCCTGCTCGCCGAACAGGTCGGTCTCGGTCTCTTCGCGGAAATTCGTTTCGATGATGCCGGCACGGCCGCCGCCGTTCGCCGCAGCGTACGACAGCGCGATGTCACGCGCCGCGCCCGACTTGTCCTGGTGGACGGCGATCAGGTGCGGAACGCCGCCGCCTTGCGAGTAGGTGCCGCGCACCGTGTGGCCCGGCGCCTTCGGCGCGATCATGATGACGTCCAGATCGGCGCGCGGGATCACCTGGCCGTAGTGGACGTTGAAGCCGTGCGCGAACGCGAGTGCGGCGCCCTGCTTCATGTTCGCGTGGACTTCCTTCGCGTACACGTCGGCGATCTGCTCGTCCGGCAGGAGCATCATCACGACGTCGGCGCCCTTCACGGCTTCCGCGACTTCCTTGACCGCGAGGCCGGCGTTCTCGGCCTTGCTCCACGATGCGCCACCCTTACGCAGGCCGACCGTCACGTTCACGCCGCTGTCCTTCAGGTTCAGAGCGTGTGCGTGGCCTTGCGAGCCGTAACCGATGATCGTGACCTGCTTGCCCTTGATGAGAGAGAGGTCGGCGTCCTTGTCGTAAAAAACTTTCATGTCTGTTCCCTGGCGAATTGTGAAAAATTGAGAGATTCGGTGCTGCTGTTCGTCTGCCGCGCGCGGCGCATCAACTTGCGCCGCGCGCAGGGTTCACTGCCGGGCGTCACACCTTCAGGATACGCTCGCCGCGTCCGATGCCCGAGCCGCCCGTGCGGACGGTTTCGAGAATCGCCGCGGCGTCGATGGCCTCGATGAAGGCGTCGAGCTTGTCGCTCGCACCCGTCAGTTCGATCGTGTAAGTCTTCTCGGTGACGTCGATGATGCGGCCGCGGAAAATATCCGCCAGTCGCTTCATCTCCTCACGTTCCTTGCCGACCGCCCTGACCTTGATCAGCATCAGCTCGCGCTCGATGTGGGCGCCCTCCGTCAGGTCGACCACTTTCACCACCTCGATCAGGCGGTTCAGATGCTTCGTGATCTGTTCGATCACGTCGTCCGAGCCAATGGAAACAATGGTCATGCGCGACAGCGATCGGTCTTCGGTCGGCGCCACCGTCAAGGTTTCGATGTTGTAGCCGCGTGCGGAGAAGAGTCCGACCACGCGCGAGAGCGCGCCGGGCTCGTTTTCCAGCAGAACGGAAATGATATGTCTCATGATGTGTTCCGCGATTTTTCCAGTTAGCGTGTGCCGTGCTCTCCCGCGAACCCGCGCGCCCTTTGTGGAGACGCGCGCCGCGCGAGATTGCTACGGCGCCGTGCGTTGTACCGTTAGAGGTCTTCCGAACCGAGCAGCATCTCGGTGATGCCCTTGCCGGCCTGAACCATAGGCCAGACGTTTTCGGAAGGGTCGGTCTGGAAATCGAGGAACACCGTGCGGTCCTTCAGTCGCAGCGCTTCCTTGAGCGCGGGCTCGACGTCCGCGGTCTTTTCGACGCGGATGCCCACGTGGCCGTACGCTTCAGCGAGCTTCACGAAATCGGGCAGCGCATCCATGTACGAATGTGAATAGCGCTTTTTGTATTCGATCTGCTGCCACTGGCGAACCATGCCGAGGTAGCGGTTGTTCAGCGAGATGATCTTCACGGGCGTGTCGTACTGCTTGCAGGTCGACAGCTCCTGAATGCACATCTGGATCGAGCCTTCGCCCGTGATGCAGACGACTTCCTCGTCCGGGTGCGCCATCTTCACGCCCATCGCGGCAGGCAGGCCGAAGCCCATCGTGCCGAGGCCGCCCGAGTTGATCCAGCGGCGCGGCTGGTTGAAGCGATAGAACTGCGCGGCCCACATCTGGTGCTGACCGACGTCCGAGCAGACGAACGCGTCGCCGCCCGTCAGCTCCCAGAGCTTCTCGACGACGTACTGCGGCTTGATGATCTCCGAGCCGCGGTCGAACTTCAGGCAGTTCTTTTCGCGCCAGCCCTCGATGTCCTTCCACCAGGCGGCGATCGCCTCGGTGTCGGGGCCGTGGTCGGCGTGCTGAAGCTGCTCGATCATTTCCTTGAGCACTTCCTTCACGTCGCCGACGATGGGGATGTCGACCTTCACGCGCTTCGAAATCGACGACGGGTCGATGTCGATGTGAATGATCTTGCGCGGACGCGACGCGAAGTGCGCCGGGTCGCCGATCACGCGGTCGTCGAAGCGGGCGCCGATCGCGATCAGCACGTCGCAATGCTGCATCGCCATGTTCGCTTCGTAGGTGCCGTGCATGCCGAGCATGCCGAGGAACTTGCGGTCGCTTGCGCGATAGCCGCCGAGGCCCATCAGCGTGTTCGTCACCGGGTAGCCGAGCAGGTCGGCGAACTGGTTCAGTTCGCGCGACGCATCCGCGAGGATGATGCCGCCGCCGGTGTAGATGTACGGACGCTTCGCCGAGAGCAGCAGCGAAACCGCCTTGCGGATCTGCCCCGAGTGGCCCTTGGTGACCGGGTTATACGAGCGCAGCGAAATGCTCTTCACCGGTTCATACGCGCACAGCGCCTTCGACACGTCCTTCGGAATGTCGATCAGCACCGGGCCGGGACGGCCGGTACGCGCAATGTAGAAAGCTTTCTTGACGGTCGCCGCGAGTTCGCGCACGTCCTTCACGAGGAAGTTGTGCTTGACGCAGGGGCGCGTGATGCCGACCGTGTCGCATTCCTGGAATGCGTCCTGGCCGATGGCGGCGGTGGGCACCTGGCCGCTGATGACGACCATCGGGATCGAGTCCATGTAGGCCGTCGCGATGCCGGTCACCGCATTGGTGACGCCGGGACCCGAGGTCACGAGACACACGCCGACGCTGCCGGTCGAGCGGGAGTAGGCGTCGGCCGCGTGCACGGCTGCCTGTTCGTGGCGCACGAGGATGTGCTGGATCTTGTCCTGCTTGTACAGCTCGTCGTAAATGTAGAGCACCGAGCCGCCGGGATAACCCCAGATGAATTCGACCTGCTCGTCGGCGAGCGCCTTCATCAGCACAGTCGCGCCAATGGACGGGCCGCCCGGGCCATTCTGGGCCTGAGGGTCAGATTCGTGAGAAGCGGGGGAAACCGACGTGGAGAATTCCGCGCTGGGCATATTCATCATTCACCTTTCGAATTTTCGGCAAAAAATTGATCGGGTGCTCTCTGCCGGGCTTGTGGCTCGGGTTCAAGCGGCGCGTCCAGTTGACAGATGAGCCTCATGGGCCACATCCGAATTGAGACAGGTCACTTATGTTGCGAACCGTCGAAGATAGCGATTTGCGCCCGCCCGGTCAAGCAAATCTTGCCGCGCCGGGCACGGGCGTTGCGTCATGCGCCGGGTTTGTGCCGGCCTCGCAACCCGGCGCTGGTCCGGGTGCAACCGCGCTGACCGGTCGTGCGGCGAGCCCGCGACCATAAAGCAGGCCATGAAGCGAGGCGCGAACCGGGCATAAAACCGGCATGAATACGGGCATCCGGCAACGCCCGGATGTAACGGAAGTCGCGGCTGGTGGGAGACCGGATCCGGCATCAGAGACGCGGCGCAGCAGGTCTGTTACCCGGTCGACGCGAAAATTTGCTAGGATCCGCGAGTTTTACGACATTTTTCGAACGATTACGCGTACGCTGGTAGCGGCGCCCTGCAACGGATGGCATCAGACAAGGAACTTGCCGGCTTCCTGGCGGGCGTCGAGAGACGCGCGTTCAAGCAGACGGTCTACGCCGTGCGGGACGACGACGCCGCGCTCGACATCGTGCAGGACGCGATGATCAAGCTCGCCGAAAAATATGGAGACCGGCCCGCCGCCGAACTTCCCCTCCTGTTCCAGCGCATTCTGCAAAACACAACGCACGATTATTTTCGGCGGCAGAAAGTACGCAACACGTGGGTGAGCCTGTTCTCGTCGCTCGGCAACGCCGACGACGAGGAATTCGACCTCCTCGAAACCTTCGAGGCCGAGCAGGGATCGGCTGGCGCCGAGAGCGGCGAGCAGCTGATCGAGCGCGCACAGATGCTCAATCTGATCGACGAAGAAATCCAGAAATTACCGGCGCGTCAACGGGAAGCGTTCCTGATGCGTTACTGGGAGGATATGGATGTCGCCGAGACTGCCGCCGCTATGGGTTGCTCCGAAGGCAGCGTGAAAACGCACTGCTCGCGGGCTACCCACACCCTGGCGCAAGCACTCAAGGCAAAAGGAATCACGCTATGAGTTCCGCTCTCGAAAGCAAAGAACAAGAGTTCGTGCGGGAGCTGCGCCGCGTGCTCGACGAGAGCGCGGCCGGCCTGCCCGCATCCACTACCGATCGACTCGCCACGGCCCGTCGCGCCGCGCTCTCGCGCAAGAAGAGCGAGGCCAAGCCGGTGTTCGTGCGCGTCGCGGCGCTCGCGCCCGCGGGCATGCCGGCCGGCCTGCCCGCGCCGCGGCGCCGTTCGCCGCTTGCGCGCCTCGTGCTCGCGTGGCCGCTCGCCGCGCTCGTGGCCGGGCTCTTCGCCATCGCGTATTTCGAGGATCAGCAGCGTACCGCCGAACTTGCCGATATCGACGCCGCCATGCTGAGCGACGACCTGCCGCTCAACGCGTATCTCGATCACGGTTTCAACGCGTACCTGTCGCGGGCACACTAACCGGGAGACTCGCGGGGTGAGTTACAAGCGCGGCCTGGCCGTATTGATTGGATCGGTGGTCGCGGCACTCGTGTCGTATGCGGCGACCTACCCGCGCTTTCACCACCCGCAGGCGGCGGTCGCCGCCGCCGGGGCGGCTGCCAGCACCCCGTCCGTCGAAACCTCGATCACCACGGCATTCACGCCGCTTCCGGGTCACAACGATCCGCTCGCATGGGCGCACCTTTCGGACGCCCAACACGCCGCGCTCGCGCCGTTCGCACTCGAATGGGACCAGTTCAGCGACGAGCGCCGGCACAAATGGCTGAAGATCGCCTCGCGTTACTCCAAAATGTCGCCCGAAGCGCAAAAGCGACTGCACGAGCGCATGACCGAATGGATCCGCATGACGCCCGAGCAGCGCCGCGTCGCGCGCGAGAATTATCAGGTTTCCAAGCAACTGCCGTCGCAGGCCCGCCAGCGCGCATGGACGGATTACCAGCAGCTTTCCCCTGACCAGAAGGCGCGCCTCGCCGCGACCGAGCACAAGCGGCGCACGGTCGTCAGCGCGCCGCCGACCGGCAGCAAGAGCGAGATCCGCGACATCGAGCGCCTCGTCAACGAGCGCGACAAACGCCGGCAGGGGCATCCGCAGGCCGCCGTGCCGGCGTCCGGCGCGTCCGGCCTGATGATCGTGCCCGGCGCACCTGGCATCCCCGACGTACCCGGGATGCCCGGAGCGACGATCGCGCCGTCGTCGGCCCTGGCGAGCGCTCCGGCGGCAGCCAGCTTCGCGCCGGCGACGCCCGTTCCGGTCTCGCCTCCCGACGCGCCCGCAGCGTTCAAGGGCTCGTAAGCCGCGCTCTACTCCGCGCTTCCTGCGCTTCCCGCACTTTCCACCCTTCCCGCGCGACCTTTCGCTGCTCCGCATCGGCCGCGTTCGCGGTTATCCTCGCGATTGTCGTTGAGGCGTCCCGCCCCAGTCGTCCCATTCACCCCATCCGCCGGATTCCGACGCCATCGTGACCGACCGCGCTCCCGCACACGCACCGCAATCCACGCAACCTGCCGCACAGCCAGGCGCCACCGAACCGTCCGCGCTGCCGCCCGCCCCGATCCGCCGACGCCTCGCCGCGCTCGTCTACGAAAGCGTGCTGCTTTTCGGCGTGATCTTCGTCGCCGGACTCGCGTTCAGTCTCACGATGCGGGCGCGCAACGGGCTCACGTACCACAACCTGATGTCGGCGTGGATCGCGATCGTCGCCGGCCTGTACTTCATCGGTTTCTGGCATCACGGCGGCCAGACGCTGCCGATGAAAACCTGGCGCCTGCGCGTGACCGGCCCGCGCGGAACGCCGCCGTCGCTTTCGCGCGCAACGGTCCGCTATCTCGCCGCCTGGCTCTGGTTCCTGCCGCCGCTCGTGCTGCATCCGCTCTTCGATCTCCCGATTCCGCACACGCTCGTCCTCGAAGCCGTGTGGTTCACGCTCTGGGCCGCGAGCGCCCGCTTCGCCGCCGACCGCCAGTTCCCGCACGACCGCATCGCCGGCACGCGTGTCGTCGCCGTGCCACGCTGAGCGCATCGTCACGGTGCGACACCATGCACCACCTCGACGCCGCCATCGCGCTCTCCCTCGCCGTCACACGAGCGGGCGTCGCAGCGCCGCCACATCGCAGGACTGCGTAACAAGACCTTCTTGTGACTGTCACGGCACGGTCACGGCCACATGGCGGAATGCACCCATCGCAACCTGCCGCGTGAGCCATGGCCCAAAACACGTCCGCGACCACACTATTCCGGCAGACCACCGGAGCGGCCACTGACCCCGTCGCGTTTCACCCCGGCCCCGGCGGCATGTCGTTTTCCGCGCCGCCGCCGATTCCGCTGCCGCTGCCCATCGACGGCGACAGCTCGCCCGGCGCGCACGACGACGATCATCCCGCCCCGCACCGCTACCGCACCATCTGGCTCTCCGACATCCACCTCGGTTCGAGTGGCTGCCAGGCGAACTACCTGCTCGACTTCCTGCGTCACAACGAGTCGGAGTACCTGTACCTCGTCGGCGACATCATCGACGGCTGGCAGCTGAAGAAAGGCTGGTACTGGCCGCAGGCGCACAACGACGTCGTGCAGAAGGTGCTGCGCAAGGCGCGCAAGGGCACGCACGTCGTGTACATCCCCGGCAACCACGACGAAGCCGTGCGGCAGTTCACGAATCTCGCGTTCGGCGACATCCACGTCCGCGAGGAAGTGTTTCACACGACGCTCGCGGGCAAGCGCCTGTGGGTCGTGCACGGCGATCTCTTCGACGGCGTGATCCAGCACGCGAAGTGGCTCGCCTACCTCGGCGACTCGGCCTATACGGCAATCCTCGTGCTGAACCGCTGGTTCAACCGGATCCGCTCGCGGCTCGGCTTCCAGTACTGGTCGCTCTCGCAGTACCTCAAGCACCAGGTGAAGAACGCCGTGAACTTCATCTCGTCGTTCGAGCGCGTCATGACCGACGAAGCGCGCCGCCGCGGCTGTGACGGCGTGGTGTGCGGCCACATCCACAAGGCCGAGATCCGCGACATGGACGGCCTGCTCTACTGCAACGACGGCGACTGGGTGGAAAGCCTCTCGGCGCTCGTCGAGACGCTGGAAGGCGAGCTGCGCATCGTCTACTGGACCGTGATCCAGGCCCCGCAGGCACAGGGCACGACGAAGAAGGCGCGCGTGAGCGCCTGAAGAGGCGCATAGCACGCGAAGCGCCATACCAACCGACATATCAGAGGCCCGACGACCGATGAAAGTGATGATCGTGACCGATGCATGGGAGCCGCAGGTCAACGGCGTAGTACGGACCCTGAAGAACACGACGCGCGAGCTGATCGCGCTCGGCCATCAGGTCGATCTGCTCACGCCGCTCGAATTCCGCACGATTCCGTGCCCGACGTATCCCGAGATCCGTCTCTCGTTGTTCCCGAAGAGCCGTCTGCACAAACGCATCGAAGCTTTCGGTCCCGACGCGCTGCACATCGCGACCGAAGGTCCGCTCGGCCTCGCCGCGCGCGCGTATGCGATCAGGCACGACCTGCCGTTCACGACCGCCTATCACACGCGCTTTCCGGAGTACGTGGAGGCGCGTTTCGGCATTCCGCTGTCGGCGACGTACCGCTTCCTGCGCTGGTTCCACAAGCCCTCGCTCGCGGTGATGGCGCCGACGCCCGTCGTCAAGACGGACCTCGAAAAATTCGGCTTCACGAACGTCGTGCTGTGGACGCGCGGCGTAGACCTCGAGATCTTCCAGCCGATGGAATCGAAGGTCCTCAACACCGCGCGGCCGATCTTCCTCTACGTGGGCCGCGTCGCCGTGGAAAAGAACGTCGAGGCGTTCCTCAAGCTCGATCTGCCGGGCTCGAAGTGGGTGTGCGGCGAAGGCCCCGCGCTCGCCGAGCTGAAATCGCGCTACCCGGAGGCCAACTACCTCGGCGTGCTGACCCAGCCCGAACTGGCGAAGGTCTACGCCGCCGCCGACGTGTTCGTCTTCCCGAGCCGCACCGACACGTTCGGCCTCGTGCTGCTCGAAGCGCTCGCGTGCGGCACGCCGGTGGCCGCGTATCCGGTGACGGGTCCGATCGACGTGCTCGGCACGGGGCACGCAGGCGTGATGAATGAAGACCTGCGCGAAGCGTGCCTGGAAGCGCTCAAGATCGACCGCGTGACCGCGCGCGAGTGGGCCGGGTACTTCTCGTGGCGCGCGGCATCCGAGCAGTTCGCATCGCACCTGAAGCCGCGGACCAACGCACAGATGCGGGAATCGAGCGCCGCGGCCTGAGCCGGTCGCGCGCCCAGGCGATGACCCGCCCCTCGACCGTACGCCTGCCCGCCGACGGGGACGAGCAGGCCCAGCCCGCCAGCGTCGTGCCGGTGGCCCGCGCGCCCCACGGCGCCCCGCCGTCTGCTGCGCCTGCCGTCCCCGTCACGCCTGCTGCACCCATCGCCGCCGCCACGCCGCCGGACTCTGGCAGTTCGCCCGCAGCGCCCCGGACGGCATACAAGGCGGACGACGTGCACGAGGCGTACGATGAGGACGCATCCTCACGCACCGCCATGCCCGCCCATTCCTCGTCACCGTCGCGCTCCGCCCGATCGGCCGCCGCTGTTGCAGCGCCGGTTCGGTCGGCTGAACCGCCCGCCAGATCGCCCGCGGACGATTTGCCGCAGCAGCCGCTGTCATATCACGACGCGGCCGAAGCCGCCGATCCGCACGAGCCCCGCGAACCGCTCGGCCCCGACGATCCGCTCGCCCCGCCGTTCAACCCGTACAAGGGCAATCGCGGCGTCACGCGCGCGTGGCACGCGCTCAAGAATTCGATCGAGGGCTTTCGGGTCGCGATCCGCGAAGAAAGCGCGTTCCGCCAGGAGCTGACGCTCGCGGCCATCCTCCTGCCGATCGGCATCGTCGTGCCCGTGGAGCCTGTCGCGCGCGTGCTGCTGCTCGGCTCGGTGATGCTGGTGCTGATCGTCGAGCTGATCAATTCGAGCATCGAAAACGCCATCGACCGCATCGGCCTCGAACGCAACGAGCTGTCGCGGCGCGCGAAGGATCTCGGCAGCGCGGCGGTCACGGTGGCGCTTGCCGTCTGCGTGATGACGTGGGGTCTGATTCTCGTGCCGCAATTCGGGCCGCCGCTCATGCACTGGCTCGCGTCGCTATAGCCGGATGGAGCGCGCGAGGCCCCACCATCCGGCCTATATGCCGATGCCGTGCGACATTGCGGCTTTACCTGCTCGATGACGCGTTGAATGGTCGGTTTATAATCGGCCGATAGTCTTGAAAAGACCAACCGCGTCCGGGCAATCCGCAGCAGCAGCCGTCGTGCAGCAGCGCGCAAGCCCGGCACTCACAGGGCCGGACGACATGGAAGCCAAACCTCCCCGCCGTACACGCGAACGGATACTCGAACTCTCGCTGAAGCTGTTCAACGAGATCGGCGAACCGAACGTCACGACGACGACCATCGCCGAGGAAATGGAGATCAGTCCAGGCAACCTGTACTACCACTTCCGCAACAAAGACGACATCATCAACAGCATCTTCAGCCAGTTCGAGCAGGAGATCAGCCGGCGTCTGCGCTTTCCCGACGACCATCGCGCCACCATCGACGAGATGTGGGCCTATCTGCAGTACATGGTCGATTTCACGTGGCGCTACCGCTTCCTGTATCGGGACCTGAACGACCTGCTCGCGCGCAACCGCACGCTGGAGATGCACTTCAAGCAGATCATCAGCCACAAGGTGCACTTCGCGAAGCAGTTCTGCGAGCAGCTCGTCGAAGACGGCGAGATGGTGGCGACGCCCGCCGAAATCGCCGTGGTCGCGACCAACATCGGCGTGATCGCCACGTACTGGCTCTCGTACCAGTTCGTGATGAATCCGCGCAAGTACAACGACCAGAAAGCGATCCGCGACGAGCTGCACCAGGTGAGCGTGCAGATCATCTCGCTGATGGCCCCCTACCTGCGCGGGCGCGCGCGCCAGCACTTCGACGACCTCGTGTCGGGCAAGCTGGAGAAGCGCGAGTTCTACGATTACCTGCCGCCGCGCGAAGGCACCGGCACGGGCACAACCGCTGCGGCAAAAGAGAACAAGGACATCGGCGAATGAAAGCAGTCTGCGTTTATTGCGGCTCCTCGTTCGGAGTCAATCCCGTCCATAGCGAAGCCGCCAAGGCATTCGGCCGCGCGCTCGTCGCAGCGAACCTCGGGCTCGTCTATGGCGGCGGCAAGGTCGGCCTGATGGGCGTGATCGCCGACACCGTGATGGCTGAAGGCGGCCGCGCGATCGGCGTGATCCCCGAGTTGCTCGTGAACAAGGAAGTGGGCCACACGGGCCTCACCGAACTGCACGTCGTGCCCGACATGCACCATCGCAAGAAGATGATGGCCGACCTCTCCGACGCCTTCGTCGCACTGCCCGGCGGCGCGGGCACGCTCGAAGAGCTGTTCGAGGTCTACACGTGGGCGCAGCTCGGCTATCACCACAAGCCGGTCGGCGTGCTCAACATCGACGGCTTCTACGATCCGCTCATCGCGCTGCTCAGACACACCGTGAGCGAGGGCTTCATGCGGCAGACGTACTTCGACCTGCTCCAGATCGATAGCGATCCGGCCGCGCTGATCACGAAGATTGCGCACTACCACGCGCCCGCGACGGACAAGTGGGCCGACATGCGCGAAAGCGTCTGATTGTCGAATTCAAACCCGAACGCAAATCCGCACCTGAAACTGCCTTCGACGGGGACATTCCGATGAGCAAGGTCGTCCTGATCACCGGCGCGAGCCGCGGCATCGGCCGCGCGACCGCGCGGCTTCTCGGCGCGCGCGGCTGGACCGTCGGCGTCAACTACCGGCACAACGAACCCGCCGCGCAAGAGACGGCGGCCGAAGTCGGACGCGCGGGCGGCCACGCGCGCGTGCTGCCCGGCGACGTCGCGAACGAAGCCGACGTGATCGCGATGTTCGACGCGCTGGAGCGCGCGTACGGTCGCATCGACGCGCTCGTCAACAACGCGGGCATCGTCGCGCCGTCCATGTCGCTCGCCGACATGAGCGCCGGGCGCCTGAAGCACCTGTTCGACGTGAACGTCTACGGCGCGTTCCTGTGCGCGCGCGAAGCGGCGCGGCGCATGTCGAAGGATCGTGGCGGCGACGGCGGCGCGATCGTGAACGTGTCGTCGGCGGCGGCGCGGCTCGGGTCGCCGGGCGAGTACGTCGACTATGCGTCGTCGAAGGGCGCCATCGACACGATGACGATCGGGCTCGCGAAGGAACTCGGCCCGCAGGGCGTGCGCGTGAATGCGGTGCGCCCCGGCCTCATCGACACGGAAATCCACGCGAGCGGCGGACGCCCCGAGCGCGCCGCGGTGCTCGGCGTGCACACGCCGCTCGGGCGTCCGGGCGGCGCAGACGAAGTGGCCGAAGCGATCGTGTGGCTGTTGAGCGATGCCGCGTCGTACGTGACGGGCGCGCTGCTCGACGTGAGTGGCGGGCGCTGAACGCCTCGCTCGCCCGAAACTAGAACGACGAACCGGGCTCGCGCAGGAACGCGAGTTCGGCTTCGCTCGACGCGCGGCCCAGTTGCGCATTGCGATGCGGAAAGCGGCCGAAGCGGTCGATCACATCGGCGTGGCGCACGGCGTAATCGTAGTAGTCCTCGCAACCCGGCTCCGACGCCACTTCGCCCAGAAGACGCAGCGATTCGCGCTGCGCGTCCATCGACTCCGCATGCTCGAACGGCAGGTACGCGAAGACGCGATGCTGGGGCGTCGGCAGCGTGCGGTCCGCGCCGCTCGCGACGAGCTGGCGCGCGAGTGCCAGCGCGCGATCGTCGGCAGCGAATGCTTGCGGCGTGCCGCGATGGCAGTTGCGCGAGAATTGATCGAGGACGATCACGAGCGCAAGCGTCCCTTCGGGCGTCGCGGTCCAGGCATCGAGTTCGCCCTCGCGGGCCGCGTCGAGCAGCGCGCCGAAGCGCTCGCGCAACAGCGCGTCGAAGGCCTCGTCCTTGTGGAACCACATCTTGCGCGTCTTGCCGTATTCGGCCGAACCGGGCTCGCCGAACCAGAAGTCCAGCACATCGCGCGGACCGGGCGAATCCTGCGTGGCGGCCGTCATGCCAGCTCCAGCACGAGACGGCGCGTGCGCGCACTCTTCTTCTCCAGCTTCGCCACGCGCAGCAGGCCGATTTCATTCGTGTTGCGCACATGCGTTCCGCCGCACGGCTGCAAATCCACACTCTCGATGCGCAGCAGCCGCACGCGGCCGAGGCCCATCGGCGGCTTCACGCTCATCGTGCGGACGAGTTCGGGACGCGCGGCCATTTCCTCGTCGGTGATCCATTCGGTCGCGACCGCATGCGCGCCCGTCACCAGTTCCGCGAGCCGCGCCTCGACCATCTCGCGCCCGATCGGCTCGACGGTCGCGAAGTCGAGTCGCGCGTAGTCGGCCGTGATGCTGCATCCGTCGACGGAATACGGCAGCACCGCGCACATCAGATGACTCGCCGTGTGCAGCCGCATATGACGGTGACGCCGCGCCCAGTCGATTTCGGCACGCACCGGCTCGCCCGCGCGCAGGCGAGCGATCAGCGCCTCCTGGCCCGGCGCGGGGACGTGCAGCGCGTCGTCGGGCGTGGCGCCTTCGAACTTCGCCTTGCGCGTGTCGGCGATCTCGATGCGCGCGCCGTCGGCCAGCACCAGCGCACCGGTGTCGCCGGCCTGGCCGCCGCCGAGCGGATAGAAGACGGTCTGATCAAGACGCACGCCATCGACGTCGACCGCGACGACGGTCGCGTCGCAGTGCGTCAGATAGGCATCCTCGCGAAACAACGCCCGGGTCACCATGCTGTGTATCTCCTGTCGATGGGACTTGGCACTTCAGTGCTTAGTCCCATCCCATGCAGAGCTGTCGATGGGACTTGGCACTTCAGTGCTTAGTCCCATCCCATGCAAAGCTGTCGATGGGACTTGGCACTTCAGTGCTTAGTCCCATCCCATGCGAAGCTCGTTATCGTGCCGAATCGCCATTATGGACGCCGCTCGGCCCATCCCGAAAGCCAACGGCCGCGCGCCGCTGCCGGACTGTACCGGGCTTGCGGCCGGGTCAATCGAATCCAGCGGCGTTAAAGCGAGGAATCAGTCCGGACGATTGCGCATCCAGTCGGCGGTGTCGAAGAACGAATGTACGAGGCGCTCGCGCAGCGGCTCGGGCAGGCCGACGTCTTCCATCGCCCACGCCATGCAGCGCACCCACTGGTCGCGGCCGTTCGACGCGATCGCGTACGGCAGATGCCGCGCGCGCAGTTTCGGATGGCCGAAGCGCTCGACATAGTGGTCCGGGCCGCCGAGCCAGCCGCACAGGAACCAGAAGAGCTTGTCGCGCGACCCGTCGAGCGTGGTCGGATGCAACGCGCGAAGCTCCGTGAATTCGGGTTCGAGGTCCATCAGGTCGTAGAAACGGTCGACGAGTTCGCGCACGCGCGCCTCGCCGCCGACGAGTTCGAAGGCCGAGGGTTGTTGCGGCGCTTCGGCGGCGGGATCAGTCATACAGAAAGTCGATGCGGAAGAGTTGAGAGCGGGTCCGGCGCGGCGGCGCAGGGCCGAAATATCAATTTTCGCACAGCGGCGCGCGACCGCTTGCCGCGCCTCACTCTGCCCGAGCCCGGACTCGCATCGCGTCGTCGATCGTCAGGCGCACGCGCTCGCCCGCGCGTTGCGGCTCGTCGAGCCGCGCGATCACGACCGCACCGGCTTCGGTCCGCACGCTCGCGAGGTGCGCGTCGCTTCCCCCCGACGCCCCGACGCGATGACGCACCACCGTGCTCTCCTCGATCACGCCCGCGGGCGCGGCTTCATCGGTCCAGTCGGCTGCGCCGCAGCGCGGGCAGCGGTAGCGCGCCGGAAACAGCGCTTCGCCGCAGGCGCGGCAGCGGAAAACCGTCAATGTCGTCTCGCTCATGCGTCGCCCCTCTCAAGCACCACCGCGTTCGCGCACATGCCGTAGCGGTACTGCACCATGCCGTAGCCGCTCACGAGCGCGCGCCGCGCGCCGTCGACCTGACGCGCGCCGGCCTCGCGCCGCAACTGCGCAATCGCCTCGACGAGGCCGTGCATACCGCCCGCCGCCCCCGCCTGCCCCGCCGAAAGCTGCCCGCCCGACGTGTTCACCGGTAACGCGCGCGACGCGATGCGCGCGATCAGCGCGCGCAGATCGCCATCGGGCGCGAAGCCGAGATCAGCAAGCTGGATCAGCGTCATCACCGGGTAGTCGTCGTAGACCGACACGACGTCCATGTCGGCCGGGCGCATGCCCGCCTGCGACCATAATCCGGGCGCGAGCGTGGCGAGCCCCGTCTGCAGACCGTCGCCCATCTGATGATCGGGGTTGTAGCAGCACTTGAGCGCGCGCACGTGAAGCGGCGGCGTGCGCGTGCCGCGGGAAAGCCGGTCCGGGCGGGCCACGACGACCGCGTTCGCACCGCACACCACGGGCACGCAGTCGAAACGGCCGAGCGGGTCCGCGACGCGCGGCGCGGCGAGATAGTCGTCGAGCGTGAGCGGCGTGCGATACACCGCCCCCGGATTCAGCGACGCCCACTCGCGCTGCGCGACACACAACGCGCCGTAATCGCGCGCGGTCAGTCCATGCCGCGCCGCGTGCCGATTCGTTAGCATCGCGAACAAACTGTTCGGCCCGCCGTTTTCCAGTGGACGCAGATACGTACGCGTCGTGAGGTTGTAGTGCTCGACAAGTTGCCTGAAGTCGGCCGCCTCGAAGCGGTCGCCGCTCAACAGCACGATCACTGAAGCGTCGCCGTGCTGCACGGCGCGAATCGCATGCTGAAGCATGTTGATCGCGCTCGCGCCGCCTTGGCAGTCGTCCATGCACCAGCGCGGGCTGATGCCGAGCCGCCACGCCACGTCGATCGCATGGTCGGGCGCGAGCGTGAACGACGCGACGCCGAGTCCGTCGACGTCGCGCGCGGAAAAGCCCGTCTGCGCGAGCGCCGCGTCGAACGCCCGCGCGAGCAGATCGCCCGTCGTGAGATCGGGTGCCTGCCGTCGATACGGCACTTCGACGCCGCCCGCGATCACGCCCCCTTCGAACTCAGCGGCCATGACGCCTCCTTGCGCCGCGTGGCGCGTCGGCCCTGCATTGACGCGCGCGCGCCGCGATGCGCGCGCCGCCGTCTCTCCCGTCTGCCTTCATCCGTGTCGTCCCGAGGTTTACGTCGAGGTTTGCATTGTCGGCGCCGCGTGGACCGTCGCCGCCTTGACAGTCGATTTTTTTCATTATCCAATAAAACACATGAAATTTCATATTTTCTGATCTAAAGTGTTTTTGCGGATTTACCCGCATCACGGACCAACCCCGCCGATCGGACCACGCAGCATCGCCCGCGCCAGGAGACGCCTCATGAAATCCCGCCGACAGGCAGCCCCACAAGGAGCCTCGACATGAACGCCGCGAGCGTCACCGACGCATTCGACGCCGTCGTCGAGACCGTGCAGCCGCTCACGCCGCACGTCACGGCCTTCCGCCTGCGCGCCGCCGATGGCCGCGCGCTGCCCGGCTATGCGGCGGGCGCGCATATCCGCGTGCAAGTGCATCCGGCGGGCGCGGCCGGCTGGCGCGCGTATTCGCTCGTCGACTTCACGGGCGACGCTGCAGCGACGCACTCGCCCGGTCACTACCTCATCGCCGTGCGCCGCGAAGACACGGGCACAGGCGGCTCGCGATGGATGCACGACGCCGTGCGCGCAGGCAGCACGCTGCGCATCACGGCGCCCGCCAACGCGTTCGCGCTCGGCGCGTGCGACGACGCCGTGCTGATCGCGGGCGGCATCGGCGTCACGCCGATCGCGTCGATGGCCGCCGCCCTCGCCGCGCGCGGGCATCGCTTCGCGTTGCACTACACGGGACGCGCGATCGCGCAACTCGCGTTCGTCGACGAACTGCGTGCCGTCGCGGGCGACAACCTGCGTCTCTACGGCGACGACGAAGCGCACGAAGCGAATCGCTTCGATCTGGCGCGCTTCGTCGACACGCTCGCGCCGGCTCAACCGCTCTACGTCTGCGGCCCGCAAGGTCTCATCGACGCGACGATCGCGCTCGCCACCGCTCGCGGCTGGCCGCGCGAGTCGATCCGCTCGGAGCTGTTCGCCGCGGCCGCGCCGCAGGCTGGCGACGCCGCATTCGAAGTCGAATTGCGAGCGTCCGGCGTGACGCTTTCCATCGCGCCGAAGCAGACGATTCTCGACGCGATGCTCGACCACGGCCTCGATCCGCTCTACGACTGCAAGCGCGGCGAATGCGGCGTGTGCGCGACGAGCGTGATCGAAGGCGAAGTCGATCACCGCGACTACTGCCTGAGCGACAGCGAAAAGCACGCGGGCCAGGTGATGCACATCTGCGTGTCGCGTGCGCGCGGCGCGCGGCTCGTTCTCGACGCTTAACGGCGCCCCGTTTCATCGTATCCACGCCCAGGAGACTTCATATGCCCCGCTACCGCGACGACGACAGCGCGCTCGCCGCGCTGATCGAACCGGACCAGGTTCATCGCGACGTCTATCTCGACCAGGAAGTCTTCGATCTGGAAATGGAACGCCTCTGGCGCCGCACGTGGATTTACGCGGGCCACACGAGCCAGGTGCCGTCCGCCGGCGACTACGTGAGCGTCGATATCGCGGGCGAACCGCTCGTGATGGTGCGCGAGAGCAACGGCAGTATCCGCGTGCTGAAGAACCGCTGCGCGCACAAGGGCGCGAAGCTCGTGAGCGCGCCGCAGGGGAATACCGGCAAGTTCTTTCGGTGTCCGTATCACGCGTGGACGTTCAGGACCGACGGCAAGCTGCTCGCGATTCCGCTCAAGACAGGCTACGAAGGCACGCGCCTTTCCGATTGCCCGTCGGGCCAGGGCTTGCAGGCGGTCGCGAACGTGGCGACGTATCGCGGATTCGTGTTCGTGCGTCTTGCCGACGAAGGCCCCTCCTTCGAGGACTACTTCGGCGATTCGCTTTCGTCCATCGACAACATGGCCGACCGCTCGCCGGAAGGCGAACTCGAAATCGCGGGCGGCTGCCTGCGCTACATGCACAACTGCAACTGGAAGATGTTCGTCGAGAACCTGAACGACACGATGCATCCGATGGTGGCGCACGAGTCGTCGGCGGGGACGGCGAAGAAGCTCTGGCAAGGCAAGCCCGCCGACGAGCCGAAGCCGATGGCGATCGAGCAGTTCATTCCGTTTGTCTCCGATTACGCCTTCTTCGACGGCATGGGCGTGCGCGTGTTCGAGAACGGCCACAGCTACACGGGCGTGAACTTCTCGATCCATTCGAGCTATTCGGCGATGCCCGAGTACGAGCAGAAACTCGTCGAAGCGTTGGGCGAGGAGAAGGCGAAATCGGTGCTCCGCACGGCGCGCCACAACACCATCTACTACCCGAGCCTCACGATCAAGGGGGCCATCCAGGCGATCCGCGTCGTGCGCCCGATCGGGCCGGACAAGACGCTGATCGAATCGTGGACGTTCCGCCTCAAGGGTGCGCCCGATGCGCTGCTGCAACGCACGCTCACCTACTCGCGTCTCATCAATTCGCCGATGTCGGTCGTCGGTCACGACGATCTGCACGCATACCGCGGCATCCAGGAAGGACTGAAAGCAACCGGCAACGACTGGGTGAGCCTGCATCGCGACTATCGCGCCGACGAAGCGGGCGAGCGCGACCGGACGGTCAACGGCACGAGCGAGATCTCGATGCGCAACCAGTTCCGCGCGTGGGCACGCTATATGACGCCGCAATACGTGACGCCGCAATACGTGACGCCGCAAGGCACGAAATAACGACGAGGACGAACGCGATGATCCCCCCTACCGATTCCGCCGTACGCGAAGCGCTGATCGACTTCGTCTACCGCGAGGCGCGGCTGCTCGACGAAAGGCGCTTCGATGCGTGGCACGACCTCTTCGCCGACGACGGGCTCTACTGGATTCCGCTCGTGCACGACCAGCAGGACGGCCTGAATCATGCTTCGCTGATGTACGAGGACCGTCTGCTGCTGAAGCTGCGCATCGAGCGACTGAAAGAGCCGCGCGCCTTTTCGCAGCAGCCCGAAAGCCGTTGCCAGCACGTGCTGCAACGCCCCGAAATCGAAGCGGCCGACGGCGAGGGCTACCGCCTTCGCACGCCGTTCTTCTACGCCGAAGCGCGCGGCGACGAGCAACTGGTCTTCACGGGCGTCGTGCGTCATCACCTCGTCGGCGAGAGCGGCGCCTGGCGTATGCGCGAAAAACGCATCGACCTGCTCAACTGCGATGCCGCGCTGCCTTCCGTGCAGCTTTTCATGTGAGGACGACTGTGTCTGTCGATTCGAACCCGTCCGACGCGCTGCCGTTCGCGTCCGTCTATGCCGCTTTCGCCGCGAGCGCGGCGCAGTATCCGCGTCACGACTTTCTCGTCGTGCTGCCCGAGACGGCGCAGATCTATGACATCGAGCCCGGCGCGCTGCGCTACGGCGAAGCGCTCGCGCACATCGGCGCGCTATCCGCGCACTATCGCGCGGCGGGCTTCGGCCTCGGCCATCGCGCCGGACTGATGCTCGAAAACCGCCCGGCGTTTTTCCTGCACTGGCTCGCGCTCAACGCGCTCGGCGTGTCGGTGGTGCCGCTGTCCACCGAGTTGCGCGCCGCCGAACTCGAATACATCACCGGCCATAGCGAACTCGATCTCGCCATCGCGCCCGCCGCGCGCCACGCCGATCTGCGCGCGGCTGCC